>OIAT01000015.1_pt1 | contig 100253 bp, 81 predicted proteins | sample 1580801 | NCBI WGS metagenome assembly OIAT01 (sample SAMEA3882536, study PRJEB24775) | human gut metagenome | biome: human-associated habitat; feature: intestine environment; material: feces | place: Netherlands | collected 2009/2010
CTTGTCGGTATGGTCGCCGATGATCTTAATGGAGTTCTTGTTCGCGCCGACGGTGCCGTCGCCGCCCAGACCCCAGAACTTGCACTCGATGGTGCCTTCCGCGGCGGTGTTCGGGCAGTTCTTGTCCTCTTCGAGGGACAGGTTCGTCACGTCGTCGACGATGCCGATGGTAAACTCGTGCTTCGGCTCATCCTTCTTCAGCTCGTTGTAAACGGCGAAGATGGAAGCAGGAGGCGTATCCTTGGAACCGAGGCCGTAGCGACCGCCGATGATGGTCGCCTTGACACCTGCGTTGGCCAGAGCGGTCACAACGTCCATGTACAAAGGCTCGCCCAGAGAGCCGGGCTCCTTCGTGCGGTCGAGGACTGCGATCTTCTTGGCGGTAGCCGGGATAGCCGCAACCAGCTTGTCTGCGCAGAACGGACGGTACAGGCGGACCTTGACCAGGCCGACCTTCTCGCCGTGAGCGTTGAGGTAGTCGATGACTTCCTCGAGCACGTCGCAGAAGGAGCCCATGCACACGACGACACGATCGGCATCGGGAGCGCCGTAGTAGTTGAACAGGCCGTAATCGGTGCCGAGCTTTTCATTGATCTTCTTCATGTAGCCCTCGACGACGGCGGGAAGCTCGTCGTAGACCTTGTTGCAGGCCTCGCGGTTCTGGAAGAAGATGTCGCCATTCTCGTGGCTGCCGCGGGTATGCGGGTGCTCAGGGTTGAGCGCGTGATCGCGGAAAGCCTGGACGGCGTCCATGTCGCACATCTCGGCCAGATCCTTGTAGTCCCACATGGCGACCTTCTGGATCTCGTGGCTGGTGCGGAAGCCGTCGAAGAAGTTAAGGAACGGGGTCTTGCCCTCGATGGCGGCAAGGTGAGCCACCGGCGAGAGGTCCATGACCTCCTGGACGTTGCCCTCGGCGAGCATGGCGAAGCCGGTCTGGCGGCAGGCCATGACGTCGGAGTGATCACCGAAGATGTTCAGGGCGTGCGAAGCGACGCAACGCGCGGAGACGTGGAAAACGCCCGGGAGCTGCTCGCCCGCGATCTTGTACATGTTCGGGATCATCAGGAGCAGACCCTGAGAAGCCGTGTAGGTGGTGGTCAGAGCACCGGCGCCCAGCGAACCGTGAACGGTACCGGCTGCACCCGCCTCGGACTCCATCTCGACGACCTTGACCGGGGTGCCGAAGATGTTCTTGCGACCCTGGGCCGCCCACTGGTCGACATGGTCGGCCATCGGGCTGGACGGCGTAATGGGATAAATTCCCGCTACCTCGGTGTACGCATACGAAACATATGCGGCCGCCTCGTTGCCGTCCATAGACTTAAACTTACGCGCCATATACCCCTCTCCTCTCATATAGGTATACAGGCCCCGGCGATCGCCGGGATGTTGGCGTGATGGGATTTTCGTTGTTGCTTCCAATCATCTGGCAGGCGGACTCAGCAGCAGGTACATGGCGTGGAGAGAAGGCATGCCGAGGCGAGGAGGGCTGCACGCGCTCCACAGGCCCAGCTACCCGTCTTGCACATGACCGAGCGCCGCAAAGGCCGCATGCCGGATGCTCCCGGGCACGCCCCGGCGATGGGAAGCGCCCGCAACGGAAATCCGCATGCGGGTTTATTGTACCCCGCCGTCAAGTGTAATTTCGGCAAATATAGGCAGGCGGTAAAGGTTTACCCCGGGTGACTGCCAAGGGGCGAGATGGCCCCTCCATCCCCGGGCGACTGGCTCTGGCACGCCAAGGAGTGTCCCCGAGTGCCGGCAGAAAAGGAACGTCCCTAACTGCCGGCTAGAGGGCGCCGAGGAGGATGGCGTAGGTGGTGGATTCGCCGAGTTTGAGCTCGTCGCCGGGGTTGAGCTGGGCGGAGCGGCCAGGCTCTACTTGAACACACACACTCGTGGCCCCGTTTACCACAACGGTGCCGTTCGTGGACGACAGGTCCTCGACAAACCATGTGCCAGAATCGTCGCACCAGATATGGGCATGGCGGGCCGAGACGTCGTCACCGACATCGGTGATGTCGCCCTCCCCCGTTGCCAGTGCGCCGATCTCGACGCCTTCCTCACTCGGCTGAATCCAGCGCGGGGCGCTCACCACGTAGCCGTTTTGCACGCGCAGCAGTCCCAGCGGATGCGCCGGCGCGACCTCGCGCTCGCCCGCGACCGAAGATGTGCTCAGCGAGCGCGGCGTCGACGTGGCGCCGCCACAGGTCGCATGAGCGTAGTCGATGGCATAGGTCACCGACGAGCGGACATCTGCCGAGCAACCCACGGCGACAAACAGCACCAGGATGGCCTCGGCACGTTCGGCGGGCATGAGCTCAGCCGCCTGTGACAGGCGCTCGAGCGCATTGCGATAGAGATTCGTGTCCTGATGGCATTCCTCGAGTGCCCGCACCATGGGCTCGCCAGCGGGGCCGCACACCATATTGGTCACGGCCGCGGCGTCCATGGGATTGCGACGGCGCAGGGCCAGCTGCGACATAATGCGCGCGGTCGAGGTGCCGTAATCGGCAAAATAACGTTCCTGCAGCGTGCCGACCGGCGCGCGCACGATAAAGCGCGAAACCCAGGAGCGATCGGCGGCACGGCTCTGCGGACTACGGCCGTCGGCGAGCGGGCGGCTCGAGAGCACCAGGCCGCACAGTTCGATATGGCTCAGGTGCGCTGCGCGCTTAAAGATGTCAAACATTGCCCCGCACGGGGTGAGCTCAGCTTGAGAAGCCATGGCTTAGCCCTCCTTGGTCGCAGAGATAGTGTCGGATGCTTCGGCCGGCCCGCCAAAGGCGCGGGCAGCCGCGGCTCCGCCGGCAAGCGGCGTCGCCATGGGAATTTTCGCACGTCGTGCTGACACGACGGGAAGCTCAAAGGCAAACCCCATCGCCAGCAAAAACCACGTGAGCGCATAGGTTGCAATTATGGCGGCCACCAGGCCACCCGCCACGGCATGCTGGGAAAACACGGCACATGCGAGTGCGACCAGAGCCGGAACCTCGCAGGCGGAAAGGGCCAACACGCCCTGCAGGAACCCCGCGCGGCGATTGCGCGCCAAGGCTCCGGCAGCAATGCCCACCACGCCCGGCAGCGCCAACGCCAGCGCGGCGATAATGGCCGGCAGCCTCCCAGACCACATAAGCGGTCCCACGACGAGCGTCACATGGGCGCCCGACGCCAACAGCGCCGCTGATACCACGACCACAGCCCAAAGCACGCCGCATGCCGCCGTCGCACCAACCATCGCCGCACGCCGGGCTGCGTGCCCCGATACCTCCATCGGGCACGGCATGAGCGGCTCGGCGCGAAGCGAGCGGGCGACATTTTGCGCATAGTGGTCGCAAAATGCCGAGAGCGCCGCCTCCACCGCAGCCGGCTCGGGGCGATCTTCCTGATGGCAGGACAGGCAGGCCATCACCACATCGAACAGCTGAGCGTCGACAAACGCCAGTGCATCGCGCAGATCCTCGGAATTTGGATCGAGCCCCAGCTGCTGAGCCTGTTCGGCCGCGGCAAGTGCCACATCGGGCTCGCGTCGCAGCAGTTGCGTCAAGTCGCAGCCGGGAGCGTGGGCGCCGACGGGATAATCGGGCAGCGTATCCATCTTGAGGCGATAGGGGCTGGCGATATCGCGCGTCTTTTTGCGCGAGCCCGAAGTACCCGACGCACCCGGCGCCACTTCGTACGGCGCGACACCGGCGATGAGCTCGTAGACCGTGCTCGCTGCAGCATATACATCGATTGCCGGCGACATGCGGAGCGTGCGTAAGTCGGGGATATCGTCGGTGAGCATCTCGGGCGGGGCGTAGGCAACCGTCGCACGGCGCAGCGTGGCATAGCGCTCGGTAAACGACGCCTTGCCGCCGGTGCCGGCCACCGCAGAGGCGGGCTCGAGCGCCAGCGACGAGCCAAAATCGATCAAGCACAGGTCGAAGGTGCCCTCGGCAAGCTGTCGGTCGAGCGGCAGACGCGCCGTGCGCACCATGATATTAGCGGGCGAGATATCGCGGTGGACAAAACCCTCGCCCACCAAGCTCATGCGGCAGAGCAGATCGAACAGGTCGCGACCCAGGCGCGCCGCCACGAGCGGCGACAGACGCCCGGCATCGTCCACGGCAAGGCGCGGGCGCAGGCGGGCGAGCGTCTCGCCCTCGACCCACTCCATGACAATCGCGGGCACGCCGTCGACCTCGCCCCACCCGTATAAGCGGGGAAAGCCCTTAAGGCCCGAAAGGGCACGATGGCATTCATATTCCTCGCGAAACGCCGCCTTGAACTTGGTGACCAGTGCCTCGTGGGCGACATCGTCATCAAATTCGTCGCGCGTTGGCAAGATGAGCTGCTTGAGCGCCACGGCCTCGCCCTGCGCGTTGACGGCACGCGTCACACGGCCGATACCGCCGCGGCGCATGGTGGCGTCATCGGCAAACAGCATCGTAAAACGGCGCAGGTAGGCGGGAAGCTCGTCCGTGCCCAGGGCGACGGCCGGCTCAAACCCGTCGACGCGCGCCAGGCGCAGGCCCACCATGGGATCACGGTTGAGCGACTGGGCTGCCGTAGAAGCGAGGTCGTTCGTCATAGGGCGATCGCCGCCACATTGGTGTTGAAGTTGTTGAGCGCGACGTCGTCGTCGCCGTAGTGCCCAACCCATTGACACAGGTTGGTATAGCAGCCCCACAGATTGGCATACTGCCGATACCACTTAGATTTGGTCGAGAACCTTTGTCGACCGAACTCGGCACGGATAACAAACATGTCATTCGCCAGGGTGTCGCACGGTCCGGTATCGCCCGTGGCGTTATAGGTCGACACCACGCTATTGGCGCGGGCGACATAGCCATCGAGCATATTGCATTTGGTCACGAGCCAGCTGTGGACACTCTCTTCCTCGGCAGCCGAGAGACCACCCGAGTCCGCGTCCCCGCCGGTACCGCCGTCCGTTGAGCCATCACCCGAAGATCCACCGCCAGAGGCGGAGCCCGAACCGGAACCGCCGCCCGACGAATCGGAGCTGGAGCCAGACGAACCCGAACCGCCGGGCTTGCCTGTCTGTTGGGCGTCCTGCCCCTTCTGCTGCTCGGCCTTATTGACGACAGAAGCCACACTGTTGTTGGAAAGCTTCGTAATGACCTTGGTGTTGGTGAGCACGATGGTCTTGCCGTTTGCCAGCGTAACCTCGTTGTCCGCTGTTTCGGAACCGTCCGCATCGTCGCCACCGAACACAACGTGCGAGACCACGCTCGCCCACGTATATCCGGTTGTCGTTCCCAAGTCGCTTTTGGCCTTGCGCCCTATATGCAATTCACGCGCTGCATGCGCCTGCACCATGGACGGCACCGTCATGCCATAAGCCGAAACACCGGCTATGACCAGCACGAGCGAGCAAGACAGCAGCACGCACGCCCGAGGCGCCAGGCCCAGCCGGCGTCGCATGCGCACCGCGGCGCCATGCTTTGTCTGAGTGCCCCCGGGCCGCATGCGTTCTCCTCCAACAAAAACACGCCGCTTAAAAGCGGCGCATTCTTTCATATCCACATTTGAGTGTATCAGCGAACCCAAAAGGTTGCGCAACGAATGGGCAAATACGCGGTGCGAGCGGACCCATCCACGCGATAAGCGGATGAAAAGCAGGTTTGTTGCACAACAAATGAATGAACGCGTGCCTAATTATGAGTGCCCCGTGCGGCAGGCCGACGGGACATGCCGCGGAGCTGACGCCGCTTAGATCGCGCGGCGGGCCTCGATAGCGCGGCCAAGCGTAAGCTCGTCGGCATACTCCAAGTCGCCGCCCACGGGAAGGCCGCTCGCAAGACGCGATACCTCAACGCCCAACGGTTTGATGGTACGGGCCAGGTAGCTCGCCGTGGTCTCGCCCTCAATGTTGGGGTTGGTGGCGATAATGACCTCGTGGATGTCCTCGTGGCCCAGGCGCGCCAGCAGCTCGCGGATATGCAGCTGCTCGGGGCCGATCTTGTCCATGGGGCTGATCACGCCGCCCAGCACATGGTACAGGCCATGGTAGCTGCCCGTGCGCTCAATCGCCTGGACGTCGCGCGGCTCGCCCACCACGCAGATGCGAGTGGTATCGCGCATCGGGTCCTGGCAGATGGAGCACTCGTCGGCCGTGGCGTAGTTAAAGCAACGGCTGCAAAAGTGGACCTCCTGCTTGACCTCCAGGATGGCCTCGGCCAGGCGGCGGGCCTCCTCGGCATCGGCCTCGAGCAGGTAATAGGCGATGCGCTGAGCCGACTTGGGACCAATGCCCGGCAGACGACCCAGCTCATCGAGCAGTTTTTGCAGACTGTGATTCGCACTCATATATATGCGCGTCTTAGAACGGCATGCCCGGGATGTTGAGGCCGCCGGTGATGGCGCCCATCTGCTTGTTGGCGAGCTCGTTGACGCCGCGGACGGCCTCGTTGACAGCAGCCATGATCATGTCCTGCAGCATATCGACGTCCTCGGGATCGAGGGCATCGGGATCGATGGTGAGGTTGACGAGCTCCATCTCGCCGTTAACGGTCACCTTGACCATACCGCCGCCGGCAGAGGCGTCGACGGTCTGGGACTTGAGGTTCTCCTGCGCGGCGGCAAGCTGCTCCTGCATCTTGCGGGCCTGCTTCATCATCTGCTGCATGTTCATACCGGCCATAATGGCTCCTTTACGTGCGGCCGCACGCCAAGCTGCAAGGGCAGCCGGAGCGCGGCGGGACTTTCAAACTCAAAAATCGTACCACGGCGCGGGGCAAGCAAGCGGGGCGGACACGCTCCCTCAGTCGATATACATGTCCTGAGTGCAGACCGCACCCAATGATTATGCAAAGTTGCATAATTCGCATCTGCATAAGATTGAAAGCTAAATCTTGTAGAGCCGGAATCCGACATTTAATGCGTACCACTAAATGGCTAAATGCCGAGCCACCACTCGAGGTGGCGCTCATGACGGTGGGGTATAATTTGATTGCCATAGATAGCAATTTGGAGGTACCCCATGAATGCCCCCGACGCGCTCCAAAACATCCGCTCAAAACACCCCGCTGCATATTTTGTTCTCTATCTCTTTGTCGGCTGGGCATTGTTGGTTGCCATCACCCATGCTATATCCTTTGGAGCAGAACTGCTAATAGCCAGCTCGGGCCAGCCCGTCGTCAAATGGGAAGCGACCGATGAGTGCACCGACGGAACCCGAACCGTTTACTACAACAGCCCATCCCTCTACCAAGAGTTCAAGGTCAAGATAAAGAACTCCAAGATTGTCGATGCCGAACTAGGCGTTTTCTCGACAATCGGAGCAACCGTCAGCGCCGAGCAAGTCGAGTACACGGACAGCCATGCAACGTATCGTATCGACCTCAGCATCCTAGGCCGACCGTCACGTACCTGTCTACTCGAATGCGATATACGCGGCACCACATTACACATGTCCGAAATACAGATGCGCCCGGACAAAGAGTTCTCTTCTTGAGCAGTATGCCCGCCCGCGCAGCTACTCCACCGGCTTGAAGATGGTGGCCTGGCCGAAGACGCTGCGGATGAGGGCTTTGGCCTCGTCCTCGGTCTGCGGGATGCTCGGGGCTGCGCCCTGATGGCCGAAGGGGCTGCCCGCGCCTGGGTTGGACTCCCAAGGGGCAGCGGGGGCGTCCTCCTCTTTGGGGGCAGCTGCAGCGGGCTTGGGCGCGGACGCCGCACCCGGCACGTCGAACGGCGGCAGATCGTCCCCGCCGGCATCGGCAGCAAAACCGCCGACCATGGCATCGTCGTAGGGCACCTGCTCGGATTCCCGCGGCGCAGCCTGTGCAGACGGCTGAGCCTTGGGAGCGGACGCGCGCTCGGGCGCGCGGGGCGCTGGCTCGGTCGGGAGCTTGCCCGTGGCAGGAGCGCCGGCAGGGTTGTCGGAGCGCAGCCAGGGGGCCTTAGCCAGGTCGGATGACTTGGACGCAGGCGCGGCGGCGGGCTTGGGCGCGGGGACCGGAGCAGCCGGTTTGGACGCCGCGGGCTCAGGCGCCGACGGGGTCGGTACCACCACCGGCGCTGTTATTGGCTGCGGAGCGCTGGCGCTCGAGGATACAGGGGCCGCCGAGGACACGGGTTGCGGGTCCGCAGATGCCGCAGCCCGTGCAGATGGAGAATGCTCCTCATGTTGAGGAGCCGGCGTGCCACCCCCATCCAGGACATAGTCGACGGTGCGACGACCGAAGACCGCGCAGACCGTCGGCAGGACCACCGACTGCGTGTCGGCGCGACCGAGCATCTTGATGGCAAAGGTCGAGCCCGCGGGGAACGAGACGGTGAGCTTGGAGCCGTCGTCGGCCGTGGCGCGGGCGTTGAGCAAAAGCCCTGCATAGGAAGCCTGACGTGCCTTGACGCGCTCGACGACCTCGGCCCATTTGCGCTGGAGCTCACCGGCATCCTCGACCGCGGGGGTCTCGGCGGCGCCGGCGGCAGCAACCTGGGCGGCGTTGTTGGGTTTGGACACCGGCACGGTCGATGCGGCAGGCGCGGGAGCCGGAGCCGCAACGGGTTGAGGTGCAGGCGTTACAGGTTTGGGCGCGGGAGCCGGAGCCGCGGACTTGGGCGCAGGCTGGGCAGCCGGAACAGCAGCGCCGCGGTCCCAAGGCATGCCGCCCTGATGCGCGGACGTAGCAGCGGGGGCGGCGGTCGCCGCAGGAGTAGCAGCTCGGGCACCCGAGATCAGCGTCGGTTGTTGTGTCGTCGCAGGCGCAGCCGCGACAGCCGCAGGCGCACTCGCTTGAACAGCAGCCACGCTCGCCGGCACCGCGGCGTTGGCAACCATGGCCTCCAAGCGTGCCACGCGCTCGGCCAAAGCCTCAATCGTTAAATCGGCCTCGGGACGCGCCAGGCGGGTACAGGCGATCTCGAGCACCAGGCGCACGTCGCTCGCACCCCTCATCTCCAAGGCAGCATCGTCGAGTACCGTCAGCACACGAGCCAAACGGTCGGCCGGATGCTCGCCAAAGGCAGCGGCCTCGGCTGCAAGCGCCTCGGCCTGCTCGGAGCCGCCCTCAAATAACTCGGCACGGGCACCGGCAACGCAGGCAACATACACGTCGCGCACGTGCGCCACCAGGTCGCGCGTCAGTTCCAGCAGGTCGTTACCTTCCTCGACCTGCGCGCGAATCAGCCCATAGAGCTCGGCGACATCACGATCGGCAATGGCGCGCGCAAACTCGCCCAGAATCTGGTCCGAAACTTCGCCCAAAAGAGAGCGGGCATCGTCCGCATGCACGGTGCTGTTGCCGAAGACGCTCAGCTGCTCCAGCGTGGAGAGCGCGTCGCGCATGCCGCCCTTGGCATGGCGCGCCACGATGGCAAGCGCCTCGTCGTCGTAGTCGAAGCCTTCCTGCTCGCACACGTATGCCAGGCGGCGCTCGATATCCTCGTTACCGATGCGGTGGAAATCGAAGCGCTGGCAGCGCGAGAGGATTGTCTCCAGAATCTTTTGCGGGTCGGTGGTGCACAGCACAAAGATCACGTGCGCCGGCGGCTCCTCGAGCGTCTTGAGCAGCGCGTTGAACGCCGCCGTCGTGAGCATGTGGACCTCGTCGATGATATAGATCTTGTACTTGCCGCGCACCGGGGCAAAGTTAACGGAATTGATGATCTCCTCGCGCACGTTGTCTACGCCGGTACGGCTTGCGGCATCGAGCTCGTAGACGTCTGGGTGGTTGCCCTCGGCGATGAGCTCGCATTCCTCACAGGTGCCGTCGGGCATGCAGCCGCTCGCACCCTCGGCGCGCGCCGCCTCGGCATTGCGGCAGAGCAGCGCCTTGGCAAGAATGCGTGCCATGGTGGTCTTGCCCGTGCCACGCGGACCGCAAAACAGGTACGCATGGGACAGGCGCCCCTCGGTGATGGCATGCTCGAGCGTCGAGACGATATGCTGCTGGCCCACCACGGAGTCGAAGGTGAGCGGGCGATACTTTCGGTACAACGATTCCATGGGTGCTCCCCCGGGTATACTGAGTCTTGTTGCCGCGGCGGCCATGCGGTCGCACGGCATACTGCATCCATAATAACCCGTACGGCGAGCCCGCCGCGATAGGAGTCCAAAGAGCATGGCAGACGCAGAGAGCAACCTCGTTCCCTCCGAAGCAGCCGACCAGGTCGAGGTCGCGCTCGAGACGCAGGCAGCAGCCGATGACGGCATCCTGTACCTCAACGAGTATCAGTACGAAAACGACCTCGTCACCGACTTTGCGCGCCTGGTCGCCTCGCCCAGGCGCCGTGGCTCCCTGTACGTCGCCGCGGCAATTGCCGCGCTCATCGGCATCGGCATGCTGGTGGCCGGCGGCAACTGGATCAAGTTTGGCGTCGTCCTGATCGTGTTCGGCGCCTTTTTGGCCTGGTGGAGCAAGAACCTGCACCACACGCTCGCGCGCGACTTTATCGATGCCGTCGAGGCCGACGAGTCCATGGGCGGCCGCTATCGCCGCGTCGCCGCCAACGAGGACGGTCTGATGGTATGGGGCAAGAGCGGCAAGTCGCAGTTCTTCCCGTTTGAGAGGCTCGACCATGTACTCGACGGCGAGCGCATCTTTGTGGCCATGTTCGCCGACCAGGGCGTGACGATCCCTAAGGACACCTTTGTGCGTGGTGATGCCGAGCAGTTTGGCTCCTTCCTCAAGACGCGCATCAACAAAAAGCTGCGCATCGAGACCAAACGCAAAAAGATGAAGGCCGAAAAGGCCGCTGCCAAGGCCAAGCAGGAAAGCGAGCCTAAGAATGCAAAGGCCAAACAGCGCAAGCAGAAGAAGAACAAGAAGAAGCGCTAAGGCCAAGTCAGATAGGCCACCTCGCCCCGCTACCTTCACCATGCGCCCGAGCGTGCTAAACTAGCAGCATCTATGCCACCGCGAACGGCTCGGCTCCGCGCCTGCCGCTCGCAAACGAACTTTAAACGCACGAGGGTTGGCCATGCCGCTTTTCTCGCAACATACCGCCCGGTTCTCGCCGGACGTTCCCTTGGAGGGCACCAGCTCTCGCGAGCTGCTCAAGCGGTTCCAGCCGCTCGAGACGCTTGCGACCGGCGGTTTTGGCTCCATCGAGATCTGCCGCGACACGCACCTGCGCCGTCGCGTCGCCATTAAGCGCATCCCCCTTATCAACGGTGCCGGCATGCCCGCCAGCGACATCATGGATGTCCTGCGCGAGGCACACACCGCCGCCATGCTTCAACATCCCAATATCGTGCAGGTTATCGACTTTACGCACGACACCGCCTATGCCTACCTCGTCATGGAGTATGTCGACGGTATGTCATTGGCCGAGTTTTTGCATCGCGTGGATGGCCATTCGCTCACCTTTGACGAGGCCGCGGCAATTGCCGACGCGCTGGGCCAGGCGCTCACCTTCGCCCATAGCAACGGCGTGCTCCACCTGGATATTAAGCCCGCCAACGTGCTCATCGACCACTCGGGCAATGTAAAGCTCACCGACTTTGGCATGGCGCGGCTGTCGTCTGCCGGCGGCTTTGGCGGCTCGCGCGGCGGCACCATCGGCTACATGCCGCCCGAACAGCTCGATATCGAGACCGGCACAGTCGACGAGCGCGCCGATGTCTTTGCCCTCGCCTGTGTAATCTACGAGGGCCTGTGCGGCAGCGCTCCCTTTATGGCCGCCACGCCCGGCGACTCGCTCGACCGCATCATCGGCGGTGCCACCTACCCCAGCGAGCTCATCCCGCACTTTCCCCCGGGAGCCGAGGCTGCGCTCATGAGCGCCCTCTCTCCCATGCCACAAGACCGCCCCAACAGCATCGAGGCATTTTGCGACCAGCTGCTCGCCGGCTTGGGCAGCGTGCGCGAGGGCCGTCGCAGCCTGGAGCAGATGGTGGGCGAGCTGTCGGATGACGAGCGCGCGGCAGACGATATCGAATCGTTGCCCTATGAGGACGACACCATCGAGGTCGACCCCGCGCTTGGTTGGGCCGGCACGCGTTGGAGCCACGCACGCGATTACACCATGCGCGCCATCTCGGCGCTAGCGTGTGGTGCCTTTAGCTTTTTGATCATGCAGACGACTGGCGTCGCGGCGCTTCCCGGACTTATTGCCGCGGCCATCGCGATTGGGGCGGCCGCCGGCCTGGCCCCGCAGATTGGCTCGGCTATCTCGGCCGTGGGCTTTTTGGTACTTATGGCCAACGCCACCATGCAGGCGCAGGGCATCCTGTCGATGCTGCCCGTCGCGGTGCTCTTTGCCGCTGCCATGTCCGGTTGGTGGATCGCCTGGGGCCGCACCGAGGCCGCCGCGAGCGCCGCGCTCACCTGCGCGGTGGCACTTGGCTGTCTAACGGGCGACGCCCTCCTTGCCGCCGGGGTCGCCGCCGGCATCGCGGCCTTTTGGCTCGGCCCGGCAAGCGCCGCGGCCGCCACGGGGATGGGCGCGCTTTTTGGCCGCCTGGCTACGGTTGCGCTTTCCGCCGGAGGCGTGCTGGGGCTCGGCAATGTTGCCACGGCACTGGGAGACATGCTCTTCTGGGCTGCCGTCGTGCTCGTCGCGGCGACAGCTGCACTGACATCTCTGCTGCTCAACGCCCATGCCAAGCGTGCCGAGCAGGGCTCAAACCTGGCTGCAATCGCTGCCATCGCCGGCTGCGGAATAGGCTCCGCGGCGTCGCTCTGTCTTGCACACCATATGGAAATTGCCAGCCTTGCGGCCGCGGTCGTCGTCAAGGCGGCGGTTGCGGGAACCCTATCCTCTATAATCGTTGGGATATGCCTATATTTGCTCGGATACCAAAGAACCTATACGGAGAGTGATCTTTCGTGAACTTCCTGAACATCTTCGAGGACCACGTGGCCGGCATCTTCGGTGCCACCCGTGCCCCGTTCTCCTTTAAGAAGCTTGCCAAGCAGGCCGCTCGCGACATGGAGGATCAGACTCTGGTGATCAACGGCGTCAACACCGCGCCGGCACTCTATACCATCCTGATCGCCGCCGACGACGATCCCATGCTCGCCCCGTTCTACCCCGAGCTTTCGCGCGAAGTCCGCGAGTTTGTGAAGGCACAGGCCGAAAAGCGCCGCTATGTGTTTGTCGGCGAACCTCTCGTTCGCTTTATGATCGACCCACAGCTGCGTGCCGGTAAGTTCTCGGTCTTTGCCGAGAACGTCGACGCCCCCACGCTCGGTCGTCTGTACGAGGAAGAGCGCGCCTACCAGAATGGCCTGGGCCAGAACAACTCGGCCGCAAGCCGCGCCGCCAGCGCTCCCCGCGCCGGCAAGCAGCAATTCGCCGCTCCGCAGCAACAGCACCCCGCCGCCATGCCCCAGCAGCCGACGCCCCGTGCCGCCGCTCCCGACCCGCTCGCCGTGGCCGATCCCTTTGCGCCCAGCGTCCCCGACCCCGCCGCCGCGCCCATCCCCGTGCCGCAGACCGTCTCTCGTGACGCCCTCGCCGGTATGGGCGGAGCCGCCGCGACCGGCGCCGCCGTGGGCCTTGGCGCCGCGGCCGGTATTGCCTCCAACATGGCGAGCACCCGCGCCCCGCAGCGCCCGCTCGCCCAGCTCGTCGACGTCGTGAGCGGCGAGAGCCACAGCATCACTTCCGCACAGGTGACCATCGGTCGCGAGCGCTCGGTTTCGGACATCGCCCTGCGCGACCCCAACGTGTCGCGCCGTCACGCCCAGCTCACCTTCACCGGTTCGGACTGGTCGATCGAGGACCTCAATTCCACCAACGGCACGCTCGTCAACAACCGCCGCATCACGCGCTGCCCGCTGCGCAACGGCGACCTGCTGACGTTTGGCCTGAGCACCTTTGAATTTAGGGGATAGTCGCTTATGAACATCGATATCGTCCTTTTTGCAGGCCGCATCGTCCTGGTCGCCCTGCTCTACATCTTCCTGTTCGCCGTCATGAAAACCGGCGTGGGACTCGTACGCGGCCAGCGCCGCGACTCCGCTATCTGGACGATCGATGTGGACAAGGGTCCACGCGGCATCCGTGGCATCCATGTAGACATGCTCGGCCCCGTCATCGTGGGCCGCTCGCCGTCCTCGGACATCTGCATCAACGAACCGTTTGTCTCGGCCTCGCACGCACGCTTTTCGCTGCAGGGCCCGGCACTCATCATCGAAGACCTCAACTCTTTGAACGGCACGCTCGTTAACGGCCGTCAGCTGGTGGAGCCCGCAACGCTGCGCGAGGGTGACGAGGTCCAGATTGGCGACGTGGTCATGAAGGTGAACCGTCGATGATCGACGAGGAGAACAAGTCCGCAACCATGCCCGAGACGCCGACTGCCCCCGCAGCTGCGCCGGCTCATGCCGCTCCAGCGCGCCCTGCGACCGTGGAGCCCGAGGACACGGTGTTCTCCCTGCCTCTTTCGCATGTAACTCAAGAATATCCGGCACTCGTCGATGACGAGGACGCCGACACCGAGCAGCTCGACGCCCCCATCGGCGCGCACGCTGCCGAACAGCCCGCGGAACCGGAGGCAACGTCCGCACCGGCTCACTTTGCCGAGCCCGTCGCCGAGGCGATTAACGAGAGCGCTGCCGTGTTTGCAGCCCCCGAGCCTGCCGCGCCGGTATTCCCCGTCGCCCCGGCAAGCGAGGCGGCACCCGCATCCGCAACGCCTGCCGAAGTCGAGCAGCCCGCCGCAGCCCCCGAGCCCGCCGCTCAACCCCAGAGCTCGCCCGCGCCGTCGCACTTTGCGACGCCCGAGCCGACGGCTGTCGAGCCGCAGCAGGACGGCGATCCCGCCGACCGCGTAACCGAAGATCTCAACCTTCCGGACGTCTCCGACGCCGAGTCGGGAGACGATACCGACACCGTCTCCCCCGGCGACACCGCCGAGATCGATGTCGCGGCCGTGGAGGCAAAGCTCAAAGATCCCGGCTCGACCATGAGCTTTGAGCCGCTGGCCGACGAGCGCATCGAGACCGACTCGACCTACGACGCCGGCACCACCACGCAGCTTATGTGGGGCGCCCGCTCCGACGTCGGATGCGTACGCCCGCACAATGAGGACTCCTATCTGGTGCAGTCGCCGCTCTTTTGCGTGTGCGACGGCATGGGAGGACACGCCGCCGGCGAGGTGGCATCCTCCATCGCCGTCGAGACCATCGCCAAGACGGCACCACAGTCCGCCGACGCCGCGCGCCTGGCCGCAGCCGTCGAGGCCGCCAACGCCGCCGTGATCGAGGCCGCCCTCAACGGCCTGGGCAAACCCGGCATGGGATGCACGGCCACCTGTGCCTACATCGAAAACGACACGCTCGCCATCGCCCACGTGGGCGACTCGCGCGCCTACCTGCTCCACGAGGGTACGCTCATCCGCGTGACCCGCGATCACTCCTACGTGGAGGAGCTCGTGGATGCCGGCGAGATTACGGCCGACGAGGCCCGCGTCCACCCCAACCGCTCGGTCATCACCCGCGCGCTGGGCTCGGATCCCGCCATGTATGCCGACCACTTTACCCTGCACATCGAGGAAGGCGACCGCCTGATTCTGTGCTCCGATGGTCTTTCGAGCATGATTCCCGATAGCGATATCGAGAACATCGCTACGCAGTCCTCGAGCGCACAGATCTGTGTCGACAACTTGGTGGACGCGGCGCTCGCCGCCGGCGGCCACGACAATGTGACCGTGGTGGTCGTCGACCTGGTCGACGACGGCGTCATGCGCGAGGCAAAACGCGTCCGACGCCGCAATGTCACCATCGCCACCGTCTTGGCCCTTGTCTTTGTGCTGGTAGCAGGCATCTGGGCATACACGGGCGTCACCGGCTCCTATTACTTGGGAACCTACCACGGCAATGTCGCCGTCTGGCGCGGCCTGCCCGGCAAGACGCTCGGGGTCGAGCTCCACTGGCTCGAGAGCGAAACCAGCATCAAGCTGTCCGACCTGCCCGAAGACACGCAAAACCGCCTGAAGGCAGGCATTCCGCAAACGAGTGTCGACGATGCGCAGGACACCATTTCCAAGTACCGCCATCAGATTGACGAGGAGCAGACCCGTCAGGTGATTGACGCGCAAACGATTCGCAACAACACCGATCAGGAATCCACCTCCGAGTCAGATTCCGAGAAAACCGCCGAACAGTCAGCCGAGGCCGAAGCCTCCGATAAGAATTAGAAAGGGAGTGCCGCTTATGAGTCGCCGCAACACCGAACTGCTCTTGCTCATCGCCTCGGCGTTCCCCGTCATCCTGCTCTATGCGATGTACGTGCTCACCGCGGGTGCCACGATTTCCTTTGAGACGCTCGCCGTGCCGATCGGCCTGTTCGCCGCCTTCGCCGCGGCGCATATCGCCGTACGCATCCTGGCGCCCGGCGCCGATCCCGCCATCCTGCCCATCGTCTTTGTGCTCTCGGGCATCGGCATCACATTCGTGACGCGCCTGGCCCCCGACCTCGCCATCTCGCAGCTCATCATCTTGTTTGTCTCGGTGGCGCTCATGGTGGGAACGCTCGCGCTGGTCAAGAACCTCGACGTGGTCATGCGCTACAAGTACACCTTTGGCATTATCGGCATCATCCTGCTGATGCTGCCGATCTTTATCGGCACCACGATCTCGGGCTCCAAGCTGTGGATTCGCATCGCGGGCTTCACCATCCAGCCCGGCGAGTTCGCCAAGGTCTTCATCGTCCTGTTCCTGGCAGGCTATCTGGCCGAGAACCGCGAGCTGCTTTCCATCTCCAACCGCAAGATCCTGGGCCTCAAGATTCCGCGCTTCCGCCTGCTGCTGCCGCTGTTTGCCGTGTGGGGCGTGTGCCTGCTCATCGTTGTCTTCGAACGCGACCTGGGCTCGGCCGTCCTGTTCTACACCATCTTTTTGCTGATGCTCTATGTTGCCACGGGACGCTTTTCGTACGTCATCATCGGCCTTGCGCTGCTGGCCGTTGGAGCCGTGGGCGCCTACAAGTTCCTGTCTCACGTGCAGGTGCGCTTTCAGGTCTGGGTCGATCCGTTTAAGGACGCCCAGGGCCAGGGCTACCAGATCGTACAGTCACTTTACTCGCTGGCTGACGGCGGCCTGGTTGGCGTCGGCATCGGCAATGGCATGGCAAACAACATCCCCGTCGTCGAGTCCGACTTTATCTTCTCGGCCATCGGCGAGGAAATGGGCCTTTTGGGCGGCGGCGCCGTGCTCATCCTGTTTATGCTTTTTGCCGTGCGTGGCCTCACCACGGCAGCCCGCGCCAAGTCCGACCTTGCCGCCTTTAGCGCGACCGGCCTTACGGCGGCCATCAGCTTCCAGGCATTCTTAATCGTTGGCGGCGTAACCCGCCTGATCCCGCTGACCGGCGTTACCCTGCCCTTTATGAGCCAGGGCGGCTCCTCGCTGCTGGCGAGCTTTATCATCGTTGCCCTGCTGCTGCGCGCCGGCGACGAGGCAACCGGACGCGAAGCCGAGCTCACCGGCACCGGCACCATGGCCGCCATCACCGATGACCAGGTCGCATCCGCCGCTGCCCCGACCGGCACGCGTTTTGCCAGCGCACCTTCCTACAGCCACGGCAACCACTCCGCGGGTTCTCGCATGCGACGTCGCCTGCTCGACACGCCAGAGTCCGGCGTGCTCGGCCGCGTTGCACTTGCCAACCGTCTGACTCGTGCCGTGTTTGCCTTTACGGCGCTGTTCGCCATCCTTATCGGCAACCTCACCTATGTCCAGGTCATCAAGGCGAAGGATTACCAGGACATGCCGACCAACAACCACACCATCGCCCGTTCCAAGTACATCCAGCGTGGCTCTATCATCACGTCCGACGGCGTGACACTAGCCGAGTCGCTGCAACAGGAGGACGGCACCTACGCCCGTTCCTACCCCAACGGCAACATGGCCGCGCACGTAGTGGGCTACGTGAGCCAGCAATACGGCACCGCCGGCATCGAGAGCGTCATGAACGATACGCTCACCGGCTCCAAGGATTACTCCAGCTGGAACAACGCCATCGCGTCGCTCGCGGGACAGACCCAGCCGGGCAATACCGCCAAGCTCACCATCGACTCGCGCATCCAGACGGCTGCCGAGCAGGCGCTCAAGGGCTTTAAGGGCGCTGTGGTGGTCATGGATCCGCGCACCGGTGCGGTCCTTGCGTGTGCGAGCTCGCCCACCTACGACAACACCAACATCGATGCGCTGCTCCAGTCGGGCGGCGGCGAGGACGGCTCCATGTACGACCGTGCCATGGACGCGCTGTACACCCCGGGCTCGACCTTTAAGGTCGTCACACTCTCCGCGGCGCTCGAAACCGGCACCGCCAGCCTTACCAGCACGTACCAGGCGCCCGGCTCCATGGACATCGGCAACGCGCCGGTCACCAACTATGCCAACGAGAGCTACGGCACCCTCAGCCTGCAGCAGGCCTTCGCCGTGTCGTCCAACGTCGTCTTTGGCCAGGTGGCAAACGAGATTGGCGCCAGCTCGCTCGTCCAGTTTGCCAACGCCTTTGGCTATGGACAAAAGCTGGGTCAGGACCTTACCGCCGCGGCCTCCATCATGGCCGACCCGTCGCTTATGACCGAGTGGGAGACCGCTTGGGCAGGCGCCGGCCAGCCCGTCGGCATGGACCACACGCCTGGCCCGCAGACCACCGTCATGCAGAATTGCGTGATCGCTGCCGCTATCGCCAACAGCGGCGTGGTCATGGACCCGTTCTTTGTGTCACAGATACTCGCCCCGGACGGGACCGTGGTTAAGACCACGCAGTCCCGCTCGCTGGGCCAGGCTGTCAGCTCTACCACCGCCGATCAGGTCAAGCAGGCCATGCTCGCCGTCGTCCAGTCCGGTACCGGCACCGATGCCCAGATTCCGGGCGTCAAGGTTGCCGGCAAGACCGGTTCGGCCGAGACCGGCGGCACCAACGTCAACTCTATGTTTGTTGGCTTTGCACCTTACGATTCACCCACGGTTGCCATCTCGGTGGCCCTGGAGGATTACGACAAGCACGACGTCAAGGCGGCCAAGATTGCCGGCATCGTCCTGACCGCGGCGCTCGCCGCACAGGGAGCGTGATGCCCGTGATCAAAGCGGATACTTGGGGCACGCCGCGGCCGATGAGCTAGCGGCAACGCGCCACACGGCCCCAGCGGCCACACATTTGGTACTACACACATCGTTGAGCGAATAGTTATGTTAGGAGCAGGAATGGAACAGAGGGTCCTCGGGGGAAGATACCTCCTCAAAGATAAGGTGGGAACGGGCGGTATGGCGACCGTCTTCCGTGCACAGGATCAGGTCCTCGACCGCACGGTTGCCGTCAAGATCATGCTGCCGCAGTATGCCGGCGACGCCACCTTCGCCGCCCGCTTTAAGCAGGAGGCCCAGGCGGCTGCCGGCCTGTCCTCCCCCTATATCGTGGGCGTCTACGACTGGGGCAAGGACGGCGACACCTATTACATCGTCATGGAGTACCTGCGCGGTACCGACCTTAAGAGCGGCATCAAGAGCCACGGCGCCCTCGATCCCAAGAAGGTCGCGCAGATCGGCTCGCAGATCAGCTCCGCGCTTTCGGTCGCACACAAGCACGAGATCATCCACCGCGACATTAAGCCGCAAAACATCATGGTGCTGCCTGACGGCAACATCAAGGTAATGGATTTTGGCATCGCACGCGCCAAGAACAGCCACCTCACGCAGGATAACAACGTGCTGGGCACCGCCCACTATGTAAGCCCCGAGCAGACCCGCGGCCAGGACCTCGGCCCCACCTCGGATATCTACTCGCTGGGTGTCGTCATGTACGAGTGTGCCACCGGCCGCGTACCCTTTGACGGCGACGACGCCATCTCGGTCGCGCTCAAGCAGGTCAACGAGCTCCCCATCCCGCCGAGCCAGATCAACTCCGGCGTCGATGCCGACCTGGAGCGCATCATCCTCAAGTGCATGGAGAAGGACCCGGCAAACCGCTTCCAGACGGCCGACGAGCTGCGCCAGGTGCTCAACAGCTACCTGTCCGGCCGTGCCGTCAACGTCTCGGAGCCCACGCGCATCATCGGTGCCGCCGGCGACCTGGGTGCCACCAAGACCCGCGAGCTTTCCGACTCAACGCGCGCTATGGTTCGTCCCGTCTCGGGCGTGAGCGGTCAGAATACCGCCCGTAGCGCTGTCTCGGGCTCCACGGGCTCCTACGAGGTCGAGAAGCCTAAGTCCAACAAGAACAAGATCATCGCCGCCGTGATTGCCGCCGTCGCCGTGATTGGCGTTGTGGTGGCCTTTGCCACGGGCATGTTCAGTGGCGAACAGGTCACGGTGCCCGATGTGCTGGGCAAGGACCAGGAAACCGCTATTGAGTTGATCAAGGAAGCCGGCCTTGAGGTTGGCACCGTCGACCAGAGCTACAACGACGATGTCGACGAGGGAAAGGTCGCCGAGCAGACCCCCAACGGCAACACCAAGAAGGCCAAGGGCACGAGGGTGAACCTGGTAATCTCCAAGGGCCCTAAGCCCTCCGAGAAGGTTGAGGTTCCGCAGCTCCTCGGCCTGACCAAGGACCAGGCCGAAGCCGCACTGGCAAGCGTGGGCCTGAAGGGCAGCGCTTCGGAGGAAGCCAATGAGGCCGAAGAAGGCCAGGTCTTTGAGCAGGGCACTGCTGCCGGCAAGGAGGTCGAGAAGGGCACGACCATCTCGTACAAGGTCTCTGGCGGCCCGGACACCACCTCGGTGCCCGATCTGACCGACATGACCGAGGCCCAGGCGCGCAACGCTCTCGACATGGCTGGCTTTGGCGTCGACGTGAGTTACCAGGAAAACGACTCGGTTACCGAGGGTACCGTAATTAGCTGGAACCCCAGCGGCAAGCAGAAGCCCGGTGCCACAATCACCGTCGTCATCGCCAAGAAGTCCGGCAAGGCCAGCGTCCCGGGCAACCTGTACGGTAAGAGCATCTCCGCCGCCGTCACCGCGCTCAACAACGCCGGTTTCTACAACATCGCATTCTGCGATCAGAACGGCAACCCCGTGAGCGGCAACGAGAATGCCACCGTTACGGGCGTCTCCCCCACTGGTAAGCAGTCCACCGACAGCACGATTACGCTGACGGTTTCCATCTCCGGTTCCGGCGACGACTCCGAGTCTAGCAACTAACGTCGATCGCTTGTTGCTCCGAGCGGCTTAGACCGCAAACACATTCGCTCAGAAGCGCCCGCTTGCTCCCCCAGCAAGCGGGCGCTTTTCTTTTGACGTGGGATGCCGCCCATGGATGAACGTGACTTTAAACCAGAAGAGCCCGGCACCATAGCGGTACCGGGCTCGATCTATCTCTGGTGCCCCCGGGCGGATTCGAACCGTCGGCACCCGCTTTAGGAGATATGATCTAATGCTACCCCTACTATTCATCAAGGATCATTGAACACCATATAACTGCAGATAAAAGGCCCACTTTGCTTGCGTCCTACTGCTGGGGCTTTCATGAAAATAGGGACACCGAGCGCAACGCGTTGCGCTGAGTCCTGAGGCTGTTGCAATGAAAATGAGAATCAAGGCTTCGATAGCAGGATGACAACGCGGGCACAATTTGATTTTTGAAATATGGACGAATTCCTCGTCAGGAGGGTAAAATGATGCCGACGGCAGCCCAAGTTGTGATGAGCTGGGCAGAGCCGTTGCTTAACGAAGTTAGGTCATCGTCTTAGCGACGGTGGCCTTTCTTTTTGGGCTTCGAACCCTGCTTGAGTGCCTTGGAAAGGCCGACAAGGGTCGTGAGGAGCGAGACCATAGCGGTCAGGAGCTTCACGAGCTCAGTGAAATCGGTCATGGGCATCACCTCCCATCGGATGGAGGGCTCTGCCCGGCACGAGGACTGCCGACAGCGAGGATGATTTTATCAGAGTGGTTGGCCCTCTCCGATCAATTCACGCTCCTCACCCTCGCGAAGAGTGCGGGCATGGCAGAATCGGCACTAAACGGCAGTGCGTTAGGGCACCGACGACGAGCTTTCAAAAACTAGCAAGGCGTATCGCCGTTGCGGTACCGGGATCGGCAAATCTCTGGTGTCTCCCGGGCGGACTCGAACCCCCCGCGGGGAAATTGGTGACGCGGGTGTCGACGGCCCGAATCCGGCCCTTAGACCAGAAGAGCCCGGCACCGTGGTGGTACCGGGCTCGACAAATCTCTGGTGCCCCCGGGCGGATTCGAACCGTCGACACCCGCTTTAGGAGGTCTTGTATTTCTATTTGAGCTGGTGTTTTATAATTTCTTCTAAATTCATATAACCGCATGTAAGATGGCTATTTTTAAGAAATGCAACTTATACGGTTCAAAATCTTTCTACCCTGATTCTACCCAAGCACTCTTGATTGGGTAGAATTTTGAGGGTAGGCTAGGGGCAAGCCTTTAAGGGCTTGCCCCTAGCCTACCCTCAAGGAATCCCATCATGAGCACAAGACCACGAGTCATCGGAAACGGCAGCATATACCAGGTTAAAGAGGGTGTATTCCAATACCGCTTCAACCTCGGCAAGGATCCAAAGACCGGCAAGTATGCCTATTCACCCAAGAGAACGCTGCACTGCGAGGGCATGAACAAGAGAACGCAAAACGCGATGCTCCGCAAGGCTTTGGAGGAATACAAGGAAGAGTTGAACTCTGGGATTGTCCGAGACAGCGGAAATCGTACTGTTGCGGAATACGCTGAGGACTTTCACAGCCTAAGGGAAGACAGCTTCAGGTCGCCGCTTGCCTATGCCCGTGAGGGCAACTACATTAGCCACATTCACGAGATGTTCGCCCATATCCGCCTTGCTGATCTACATCCAGACGATATACGGCATATCTACGCAGATGCTCGCAAAAGGGAATGTCAGAAGCCGAGCTGCACGGAACGCACGTCAAGCTCCGACAGATTCTCCAGGATGCTGTGGACAACGAGCTCATTCTTCGCAACCCGTGCATTCCGGTTAAACTTCCCAAACCCACCTATCGGGAAAGAGATCCGCTTACAGCAGAAGAGGCATCGCGCTTCCTGTCCTGCCTCCTGGCCGAACCGCTGTCAGCGAAGGCAACGGGCACCATGCTTTTACTCCAATGTGGCCTCCGACGAGGCGAAATGCTCGGCTTGACCTGGGAAGATATCGACTTTGGACAACGCACGCTCAGCGTGTCGAAGCAATATACCAATGACAAGACCCTCAGAGCACCAAAATCGAAGATGAGCCGACGCACGATAGCGATTAACGACTCCCTGGTCAGTTATCTCAACAGGTGGAAACAAGAGCAGCAGGTTCAGCTCAGCCGATATACGCTCGACCAGGACAACAAGACCCCCATCGTCAACGGAATAAAGGTCATCAAAACAGAAGATGGCAAATTCGCCACGGTGGTAAACGTCGATGGACACAACTTCGACCGCTGGTTTCGCGACTTCTGCGTCGACAGCGGCTTCGGGAGCTACAGCAATGTCACCAGGAGATTCAAACGCGGCGGTAAGGAACACATACGGGGAACGGGTTACAGTGGACTTGTTCCCCATGCCCTGCGGCACACCCAAGCGACGCTCCTAATCGGCGAGGGCGCAGACGTGAAGACCGTTCAGGCGAGACTTGGGCACGCATCCCCAAGCACAACGCTCTCCATCTACTCCCACGCTATCGAGGCAAACGACCGCAAGGCTGCAGACGCGTTTGGTGAGCTCATTTCAAAAGAAAGCAGCTCATAAAGGAAGGACCGGGGTATACCCGGTCCTTCCTTGCTTTAAATATTGATGGACTAATGGCGATAGATCATCGCCCCATATGGAGCTTTTTCCTCCCAAGAAAACGACGAGGCGTCACGAATGGGAAAAACGCCGATTATAGGTGCCTTCATCCATTCGTTGGCATTAAGAATCGCACCGTTCTTGTCATAGATCGGCTCGACTTGGGCACTTTGGATATCACGAATCCCCAACCAGATCTCGGCAATCGCATTAAGAACCTCATCCGTAGAGCACGCTTCCTTTGAGGACAGATAAACAAAGTGCGGGATTTCATCACTTGCATTCCGGACTTCTAGAACGAAAGCGTAGTCGCACGCCGCGGCGTTCGACTCATTGACCACCGGCCAATCGTCGGGGATAACGAGATACGAGCCGCCTCGCAAGTCAACGCGTTTCATTGATGGCCCTTTATCGACAAGGCTGTCTTGCGGGACAAATCGCAGCATGTGGTTGCGAAGGACTTTGTAATAGGAGAGCTTGTCGTTTAAATCGTCGGCAGCGAGCGAAGTGGATTCGACATCGCTATATCCACCAAGCTCATCCTGAATAGACTTGATCCGTTGCGCACAAAAAGCACCCAGCTCTGCAGCCGCGCCTTTATTGACCCGGAGACAGAGGGTCGAAAGAAGGTCGACCACTTCTCCTGGAGTCTTAAACTCTTCCGGATGTTGCTCTTTGAACATGCTGATGTTGTCATCGGTCTGCTCGAGAACAGTTGTTCCAAACTTGCGCTTTTTCGGTTTCTTAAAGTAATCCATTTCATCCTCCAATCGGTTTTCATAGCAAGTATAGCCCTGTTTTTCGAGGTAGAAGTGCTTATCAGAAACTTTTCGGAACTTTTTCTGAATCTTCAACGCTATGATTGCCAGAAGCAGTATCATCGAATTGTGCAGAAAAGCGAGTGCCAGAACGGAGGTGCCCGAGAAAGGCCGCAGAAATAAAAAGCCGCCCACCCCTCCCCTCTAGTCGCCAAACTGAGGTGGGGAGGAGTGAGCAGACCAAAGGAGATTCTACCATGGTAGATTCCACTGTTCCCAAAGCGGGCGTCATGCCCGCTCCTCCTCGCATCGTTCTGGGGCGCGAGCGCTTGCTCGGCGTCACCGAGATTCGCGAGCTGACCGGGCTTGGAGAGGTTGCTGCCGCGTCCTTGATGAAAGAGAGCGGGCGCTGTCTCAAGCTTCACAGCCGCCTCTTCGTCATTGAGTCCAGTTTTTTGAGTACCTTCACGAGCTGGAGGTGACGAATCCGTGCAACCTGTAGTCAATAGCTCGTTCAACGTCGAAGCCGATCAGCTCAAGACATATATCAAGGAGATGAACGGGCGTAAGCCCATGGCTCATATACGTAGCCTCCCCTCTCTCGACAAACTCATCGGCGGTGTCGTGCCCGGAATCCTGACCATAGTCGGAGCGGCACCAGCCGCCGGCAAGACGACACTCCTCAAAGTCATCTCCGACGACCTCGCCTCCCAAGGCGTACCCACTGTCTTCTACTCCGCAGAACTCCCCGCGTATCGCATCGCCCAGAAGGGCATCACGCGCCTTGGCAACGGAGACTTCAGCCTTTCCGAGGCGACCGGAGCCGTCCCCGAGAAGCGGAAGGCATTTGAGCGCGCCTGCGCCACCTACGCCGAGACCGTAGCACCCAACTCGTGCATCATGGACGGTCAGACGTCCATGGAGGACCTCTGCCGTTGCATCGGTGACTGCATCCACGTCCGCGGCCAGCATCCCGTTCTCTTCGTTGACTACCTGCAGCTCATCGCCGCGACGTCCTTCGACGTCCGCGCGGAAGAGCGCGTCGTCATCACCGCCTGCGTGCAGGCACTCGGAAACATCGCCCGGACGTATGACGTCCCCGTCTTCCTGATCAGCAGCGTCGCACGAGACAAGTACAACGACGCGAACACCGAGCTCAACGTCTTCGCGGGCTCGCAGGGTATCGACTACGGCTCTGATAACGCCCTCTTCCTGCAGGTCGATGGCAAGGACAAGAAGGAGCGGAAATACAACTCAGAGCTTGACGTTCGTCCCCTGCTTGTTCGGGTCCTTAAGGCGCGTTATGGCACGCTTGGTAGCACCAAGCTCATCTTCGACGCACCTCATGCCACCTTCTACGATCAGGAGAGTTAAGCCATGCGCGGCAACGCAAAAACCGCGCACATCAACGTCCGTATGACTGAGGAGGAGCGTGCCGCCATCATGGCGCGCTCCTCCGCTTTCGGCATAACTCCATCGGCGCTCATGCGCGAGTCCGCACTTCGCATCGGGGAGAAGCCCGCCAGGGTCGCCGACGAGGCGACGCTGCGGCAGATTCTTTATCAACTGAAAAAGGAGGGTGGGAACCTAAACCAGGCTTGTCACGCCCTCAACGCATACGGATCAGACGCGCAGACATCCCAGCAACTTGCAGACGCCGTCCGCCTGGTGTCGAACACGGCGTCGCAGCTTTCAGCCCTCCTATCGAAAGCCAGGGAGTAACCATGAAAACGAAACTGCTCACAGCACTCGTATCATCCATTTTCCTAGCAGTCCTCGCATGCCCCGTGCTCGCCGCCCCCATCGACGCGTTCGTCGCCGGGTACGGGCTCGACACATCGGCAATCCCCGCAACGTTCGACGCGGGGACCGTCCTCGGCTGGTGGCTCTCGGGCGGGTTCGCCGCCTATCCTCTCGGGGTCTTGTTCGTCTTCCTCCTTGCACTCTGCACCTGCGTCCTCATCGCCTACTCAAGTGCTCTCAAATCACGGGCCGAGGACGGCGGCGTGCTCGGCGACGCCCGCGTAAAGACGGGTCGCGAGGTCGTGAAGGGGTCCATGACCTGGGACGGCTCGACGATCCCATCGTCGCGCGGGTTCGTCTATGGTTTCACCAAATATCGCGGTAAGCCCTGCTATCTCTACGAGCCGAAGAAGATGATTTTCGTATCAGGGGCCACGGGGTCTGGAAAGTCGAGGTATTGCTATCTACCGAGTATCGATTTGCTCTCCTACGGCGACGCCTCCAACGGCTCCGAGCCCGCGACCCTCGTCGTCTCAGACGTGAAGAACGAGCTCATAGAGCTCACGGGCGACGAGCTCGCCCGTCGCGGCTACCGCGTCCTCCTGCTCGACACGCAGCACCCCTATCGCGGCCAGATGTTCAACCCGCTCAAGCAGGTGCTCGACCTCCATGCCGAGGGTCGGGACCAGGAGGCAGAGCAGGCGGCGGACGCCATCGCGGAGCTCGTGGTGCAGGATGACGAGAAGGGCAAAGGCTCGCACTGGACCGCCTCGGCCAGGGGCCTGCTCTCGGCCCTGGTCCTGCTGGTCTCCATGTCCGACGAGTGCCCTGTGGGATCGAAGCACCTCGCGACCGTCTGCGAGGTGCTGGACCGCGGCACCGAGGCGGAGGGCGACGACCCGTCCGAGCCCCTGAAGGCCGTCTTCCGCGCCCTGCCGAGCGGCCACCCCGCCAAGGGCAGGGCGTCGCAGTTCGTCTCCTCGGGCGGCAACGAGCTCAGGAGCATCCTCTCGACGCTCAAGGTGGCGCTCCGCCCGTTCTCGTCCGCGCCGGTCGCATGGATGACGTCGGGGTCCGACATCGACCCACGAGCGGTGCTCACGGAGAAGAGCGCAGTATTCCTCCACGTACTCGATGAGGGCTCGCCCTACAACTGCATAGCGGCGATATTCCTCTCCCAGCTCTGGGCTTCGGTCCAGGCGGTCGCGGACGTGAACGGCGGCAGGCTCCCCCGCCCCGTGCAGATTCTCGGCGACGAGTGGGGCAACCTCCCCCGCGTCGAGTGCCTGCCCGCCCTACTCTCGCTTGGAAGGTCGTTACAAATCTATTGGACAGGGGCGTGTCAAGACATCTCCCAGCTCAATAAATACGGCGAGCGAGACGGCCGTAGGAAGATCCTCGCGAACTGCGGAATCAAGGTCGCGATGAAGCTCGCCGAGGAGGAGGACCGCCGGTACTTCACCGAGCTCATCGGCAAGACCACGCGCCACACGCAGGGCACGAGCAACGGCAGGGCCGCGTCGGGCACATCCTCCTCGACGTCCTACAGCGAGAGCGCCGACGACGTGATACATCCCTGGGAGTGGCGTGGCATGGCCCCGGACCGGGACGGGATCATCGTCGTGAAGCACGCGGACAACGGGATGCCCGCGTGCCGAGCCGGGGTCTTCCGCTCCCCCGTCACCGACTGCACCAACACGCCCACAAGGGGGCACTTCGACCTCGGGACCCCCGAGCACGAGGCGGAGAGCCGTCGCGCCTACCAGCGCCGTCTCGACGAGTCCGCAACTGAGAAGATGCGCGAGGAGGTCCCGACCTGGTGCCCAGAGTGGCCCGAGCCGGAGAAGAAGAACGGGAGCAAGCCGGTCGGCAAGTTCAGCGGGCTCTCGCTCGACTAGGGAGGCGACCATGACGGCGATAAAGCAGACGAGCGTCTGTAGCGAGAGGCACCTCGCGAGACTCAGGGACTACCTCTCCTGGGACCGCGACAAGGCGCTCGCCCACGGCACGCAGAACATCATCGACGAAGATCGCTGGCTTCAGGAGATGGCGGACACCAGGGCGGCCATGGGTCACGACAGGCCCGGCAAGGCCGGTGCCAGGTGCACCTACATGCAGCACCAGATACTCGGGTTCCTCCCCGACGAGTGCGACCTCAACGGCGGGAAGATGACGCCGGAGCTGTGCATGCGCTATGCGAGGGAGTACGTGGCCGAGCGCTACCCCAACCAGGAGGTCGTGATGGTGCTGCACCGCGAGCGCTGCCGCGCGGACGCCACCGACCGCTACGCCGTGCACCTCGGCATCAACCGCAGCGATCTGGAGACTGGCCGAAGGCTCGACGAGGGCCCCGCCCGAAAGGCGGCGGCATCACGCGTGAAGACCGTCCGTGCCCTGGACGAGAGGTACGGCCTCAGGCAGCTTGAGCGCGGCAAGGCCAACTCGCGCGTCCACGCGAGGCAACCCGGCACGGAAGAGCGCGACATGGCCCGAAAGGGGCAGGCCGAGCGCTCGGAGAACGCCCGCATCCGCGTCGCGGTCGCCCGCCGGATCGAGGAGGTCGGGCGCATGCGCGTCTGCCCCGACCGGATGGGCGAGCTTGAGCGGCGGCTCAGGCGGGACGGCATCGAGCTCGCCAGGTCGAAGGGCGGGAGCCTCCAGTACCGCTTCCCCTCGAAGTCTCTCGGGGGCATGAGGAAGGTCAACGGCGGAAGGCTCGGCTTTGCCGTCGACCGCTCGACAGGCATCGCCGTCCGCTTCACGCTGCGCGGGATAGCGACGGCGATGCGGGCGTTCTGGGAGCTTGAGCGCAGGGCGCTGGAGAACCAGAACGGCCGAGACGACTGAGCATTTGGGCCGGGACGCAACAGGCGTCCCGGCCCCTTCTTTTGCCCTTCGGCGAGAGCGACCTCGGAGCGGTTCGCCGTCCCGCCGCAGGCGGGCAAGATGATTCCGTGCAACGGAATCCATATCTTGCCTGCACGGAGCGAGCCGGTTGCCCAAGGCAACGCGAGCCCGGGCAGGTGAGCGCCGGTTGAGCCGACGCCGAGGAGACGCGACCCATGGGGAGCGTCGTACGACGGCGCTCGGCGACCCGGCGCGAGAGGCCCAGCCCGGCGACCACGGCGGAGCGATGGCGACTTCTGGAAGCCATCGAGCGCAGCCGTTCGGCGGGCTGGGCCGGCGTGAGCGGAGGCGGACGAAACGCGACCCTGGGGAGCGTTGCCAGGGAGCCGCAGCGAGAGCGACGCCGTGCGTCGCGGGGGTCCCGCCCATAAGCGGGACCCGTCGGCCGCAAGGCCGATTGCCACGCCTCGGCCTTCTCGGCCTGCGCGTCGGGGAGGAGTCGGCAAGTAGCCTCTCCCCGATTCACGACGGAGACCTAAAGCCGCTCGTACGCCCCCTTCACCAGCTCGCCCATAAGCTGCCTTCGCTTGCCTAGGAACTCCTCGTAATCGAGGTTCTCGAACCCAACGGGCAGGGCATGCTCCTCGCAGTTGCGGCGATACTCGTCCTCCCCCAGCGCGTCGCGATACCTACGAACGTACTCGTTCGGGGCGTCATCCGAGATGTAGATGTTGTTCTGGTAGTCGACGAGGGTGAAGTTGCCTCGGTTGCTACGCTGCGAAAGGTAGCCCTTGGCCTTCAGATAGTTATCTGGGAACAGATGGTGCTTGTCCAGGGCCTTCTTGGAACCCGACGAGCCGGTAAGCAGCAGTTGAGAAAGAGGGGCCGTGCTGAACAGCGCCTTGGCACCGAGCACGACCTGGGCCGCGACGAAGCCCCACCAGGTCGGACCCGTCGCCTCGTTTGCGTCGAGGGAGCTGGGCAGCGTGATGGAGAAATAATCGTCCGTCATGATGGCGGCGAGCCTACGGTCGAAGTACGCCCGGAACTCATCGGCTGTCTCAAGGCGCGAGACGTCGTTAAGCTGCTGCTCGAATTCGGATTCGAAGGACCCCACATAGAGCCCCGTTATGGCTGCGGCGAAATACCAGCGTCGCACGAGCCTGCGCACAGCCAACGGCTCCATACCGAACTCGTAGCGCCCGATAAGGTAAAACGCATAACAGAACATGAGCGCATTGCCCGACCCCACCTGGTCAGAACAGACATAGCCCGCCTCCGCCAGCGTGTTGATGAAGGCATGCCAGTTGTTCAAATCGAGCACGAGATCGAGGGCGCGGCCGAACGTGGCAAAGTTCTCGGCCCGCGTCTCGGGCGTTGTTTCCTTTGTCTTGAGATCTCTTCCACGAAGAATCTGGTAGGCGTAACGCAGGCGACCCCTCTTGAATCCCACGCCCACCGTCGCGCGGATGATGTGCGTCGGCGAGAGAGTCATGAGCGGGTTGTACGAGGTGCCCTTTGCAGGCGCATAGCTCATGGCGCAGAATCCCTCGATACGCTCCCTCATGGCGGGTTCATAGACGGAAAGCAAGGTCATGATGAAGTCATCCTGCTTAAGTGCCTGTCCCTGCGAGTTCACGCGCACGAAGATGTCCGATACGGTCTCCTCGTCAGCCGATTCGGAAATCTCCAACGTCGGCAGAAGATAGCGCTCAAGCCCGAGCAATGCGTTGAGCCCGTTCTCGACGGCGTCCTCGCCGTCATCGTCGAGTTCCGGTTCACCCTTCTTGGCATTTGCCTCGTTAAGGCGCTTTATGAACGCCCTGCGATAAGCGCTCAGTTTGTTATCGTGGTTCGCCGCGAAGGCCTCGGACACATCTGGCACGTAACGCGCGTCCCTCTCAGTCGAGGCGTCGGCATTCTTGAATGCGCGCGCGATGGGGTCGTAGGCGATCCTCACCGTACGCTCCCTGAAGTTCTTATCTCGCACGGGCACGCCGTACAGCGAGCTCAGGAGAGCGGTGAGCCTCTGCTGTCCGTCGATGACAAGGGACTTGGGGACGGCATATGTCTTTTGGTTCGAGCCTATGGCAGACCTCTTGCCCGCGTCGTCGCTCGGAGAGTCCCACAGCATCACATAGCCGATAGGGTATCCGCGAAGCATGGAATCAAGCAGATCGCGAACCTTTTCATTGCCCCACACGAAAGGCCGTTGCAGATCAGGCAGGCCAATCTTGCCCGTCTGAACATCCTTCAGGATGTTACCGACCTCCAGCGATATGGGATTGTAGATAGAGTTGGGCACTATAGTTCACCAACTTTCTCGGCGTAGAGGTTGAAGAGATGGGCTACGATCTTCTCCTCGTCCCCGCCGAAGTCGACGCCATAGGCAGCTTCAACAGCAGCGTCGAGCGCCTTATGCGCGGAAATCAGCTCGGGGAAGAACGTCTCGTTCTTGGGATCGTACATGTCCGCAAGCGTCGCACCCTCCTGGACGTCTCGGGCGTCGAGCACGGCCTGGGCGCAGCGTTCAACCTCGTTCCTTTGCTCTTCACTGGGCTCGGGCCAGACGAAGTTGTTGTAGACGATTCCGCCGGAATAGCGGTAATCGGATTTGAGCCGCCCCGCGACCGTGCGCATCCATGCGTTGTGGAGCTGTGACTGAAGGACGCCAAAGTGATAGAGCGTCGCATTGGGTATTAGAAACACCAAGTCACTGCACAACGTCTCAGATCCGACAAACCCCATAGGGATATACCTTCTACGCTCTGACGAGACTTTGGGGACAATGATGGCAGTCGAATTAGGAATGATTTCAGTACCGAAATGGTTCGGCCTCTCGGCTGCTTTCAAGGTCTGCTTCCTCGAGCTACTCAGGCGGTAGTTTCTAACGTTCTCGATTCTCTCCCTACAACAAGGAAGGCCCTTGAGATCGGCCCACGAAGCCTCCCCCAACCACAGGCACCATCTCTCAATACCCCGTATGAACTCCTGCGATCCAAGCCATTTATGAAAGTACTTCTCAGCCGCGGGCTCTTTCGAAAGGAACGCCGCCTTCTCCTCCGGTGTGAACAGATAGTTGCCGCCATCAATCGGTTGAGAGCCGATACCGATAGCGGGCACGTCCGACAAAGGCTTGCTTCTGTTCCAGATGAAAGCGTCGAGCGCGTTCTTCAGATAGGCGTTGAGCCGAGGAACGGCAATCCGGTCTTCGTCAGAATCGGGCGTCGCATGATAGAAGAGCGTCTTGTTCCCCGCTTCGCGGGAGAACCCGACGATGACGCAGAACACGTGTGCCTTATCCGCCGCCTCGTTGTCCCAACGGAACGTGTTGTGAGCGAAGTCGATGTGTATCCCCATGTCATGGAGGGGTTTCCAGAGGTTGGCGACCTGCTCCCCCTGGCAGATGGAGTTAGTCGAGACCAGGGCACAGCGCGTGCGCTTTCCCTGCGTGAACCTCGCGGCCTTCATGTACCAGGCCCCGCAGTAGTCGATGTTGCCCGCGTTCTTCGCGCCGTCGAAGACCTCAAGGAGTTCGGTCTTCTGCTCCTTGGACTGGTTGCGGGCCCCGAGGAAGGGCGGGTTGCCCACGAGGTACGTGAGGTCATCGGGGAACACCTCGGACCAATCGGTCTTGAGGGCGTTGCCCTCATGGAGGTTGCTAAGGCTCCTGAGCGGCAGGAAGTCGAAGTCATAACCGACGTATATCTCCTGCGTCTTACGAAGCATCTGCTCCTCGGTGATCCACAGGGCGGTCTTGGCGACCGAAACGGCGAAGTCGTTTATCTCGATGCCGTACAGCTGGTCCAGGGAGACGCGGACGGGACTGTCCTGCGCAACGACGAGGGACGTCTGTCCCGCGTTGCCGGTCTCCTCGCTGAGCTCGTCCTCGATGATTCGATTCTCGATGGTGCGCAGCTGCCGGTATGCCTCGGTGAGGAAGTTGCCCGAGCCGCACGCCGGGTCGCCGATGGTGATGGAGGCGACCTTGTCGTGCAGCCTCGCCAGGGCCTGCTTGCGTTTCGCCGCCGTCCTCTCACCCTCGGCCTCGTGCAGTTCGTCCCACAGCTCGTCGAGGAACAGCGGCTTCAGGCAGCGCTCGATGTTCTCAACGCTCGTGTAGTGCATGCCCCCGGCATGGCGCGTCTCGGGATTCAGAGTCCCCTCGAACACGCCGCCGAAGATGACGCCCGAGATCTCGCGCCAGTCGAAGTCCTGGGAGGCGTCGGTGATGGCCTCAAGGATTTCCGGGGTCATCTGCGGGACGATGATGGAGGAGTCGGCGAACAGCCCACCGTTCACGTAGGGGAAGGCCGCAAGGTCCTCGTCCATGTACTCGTCCCGCTGATCCAAGGGAGTATCGATGGTCTCGAACAGATCGACCAATTTGTGACGGAGCTTCGCGGGGTCTCCCTCGCAGTACCTGCCGAACGCCTGATGCGATTGCAAGAGATCGGCGTCCTCGGCGTAAAGTAAGAAGATGATTCGGGTGATGAGAACGTTGAGCGAGCGCTGCTCCTCCTGTGCGCGCTCGTCCTTCTCCTCAATGTGGTGGTACTGCTTGGCGAGGGCATCGTAGAGCCTGGAGACGTAGGACCCGGCCTCGATGGAGAGCTGCTGTTCCTTGTGCAGGCGGCTCGTCTCGTTGGATGTCAGGAATGAGAGCAGGTACAGACTGTCCGGGAGCTCTTCGAGGGAGAACTCCTGCACGGTGTCCTCTGGCCTCTCGTTGTCGAGGTCGTAGAGGCGGAAGGTCCCGAAGTTGCACGTCATCACCCAGCGCGGGCGCTCGGAGTACGGCAAGTGCCGCGCGTACCACATGGCCTGCTGGAGCGGCGTCTCCATGCCTCCGTTCCTAGGCTCGGGCTTGTCGAGGTCGATGCCCCACGACTTCTGCTCGCAGAGGAAGTTGTGGTCGGAGACGAACACGTCGATGCGTCGGCCTCTCACCTTGCGCTCAAAGTCGACGAAGCTGTCTATGGTGTTGGACGGGATGCCCAGAACGTTGATGAGCAAGTCGACCCAGAACTTCTGCGTGTCCTGCTGCTCATTGTTGGAGCCCGCGGGGATGGCGCTGAGGCGCTTCTTCCACCGCTTTACGAACTCCTTTGCCTCTTTCTTGCTGGCAGGCATACCGGACCTCCTGCGTCGTTGTCTCTTGCGGACCATTTTAAGGGGTAAGGGCAACCTTGCGGATAGAGGGGCGAGTTTTCAACGGTCCCCGGTGTCGGAGGGTCCCCAGTAAAACCCGGAGACGCCGGAGACTGTTGGAAACTCGCCAGCTCACGACAACATCAACCTAGGTTTTCAACGCTTTCCATAGCCGGAGGACTTCTATAAGCCCGTAAGCTGTGGAAAGGGTTGGAAACCGAATATTGGGCTTAGACCTCCACAAAAAATCTTTCTACCCAATTTCTACCCAAATGCCGCTAGTAAGACCCTTATACAAGAAGACAGGCCAGACGTTTTATACCGTCTGACCTGCAATTTCTTCTGGTGCCCCCGGTGCGATTCGAACGCACGACACCCGCTTTAGGAGAGCGGTGCTCTATCCCCTGAGCTACGGAGGCATGTTGTACTAGTGTAGCAGATTTACACTATCGTCACGGGGTAGTCATTGGGGACGTTCTTTAATGACTAGTCGTTTAAGAACGTCGCAGGCGACTAGTTGCCTTTGTGGAAGAGGTTTTTGATAACGGAGGGGATACTCTTGGCACCCTTGGCCGTCACATCGATAAAGTCGGGCGAGCGCACGAGCTTATCCTCGTCGACGTACTTGCGGACCGCACGAAGCGTCTCTTTGTCGTCGCGCGTCGAAAACGTAAAGTGACCGTTATCCTTGGTGAAGATGGCAAAACGCGTAATCTTCTTGGTGCCGCGCAAAACCTCGGCGGCAATATAGTCGACCTCGTCCCACGGGATTTGAATATAGTCCTCGGGATTGCGCTCGTTATAGTACTCAAACGCTTTATTGCCCACCATCACGTTGCCGTGGCTGGTAAGCCCCATCAGGCAGGTTGCCGGTGTTGCCAGATCGACCGTGCTGTTCTGAGATTGCGCCATGCGCGCCTCGCCCTCCAAATAAAACAATCGGACCGCATCCAGTGTACCCACCGGGTGCGGTCCGTTTCAATGGCTCAAAAGCCCTTGCCTAGCAACTCTCGGTCTTAAGCCGAAGCGTGCTTACATGAAGCCGCAGACGCGGCCGATGATGCCGACGGCGAAGAGAGCCAGGATGATGACGATCGGGCTGACCTTCTTCTTGAGGAGCTTGCAGACCAGCAGGGTCAGACACACGGCGGCAAGGCCGGGGATGAGCTGATCGAGGTTAGCCTGAAGCGTGGTGACCTTCACCGGATCAAGGGCGTTAGCACCGATGGAGTTATACATCGTCAGTGCTTCCTTGACACCCTCAGAACCGGAGGGCAGGTTAGCCCAGTCGATAAAGGCGCCAGCAGACTGCGTGACCTTGGAGACGACCGGGGTGAAGGAGATGGACACCCAGCGCTCGACCAGGGCGCCGATGATGAACATACCCAGGATGGAAGCACCCTCGGTAACCTTGCCCATCAGACCGCCGGAGAGGTCCTTGGCGATGGAGGAGCCGACCTTGTAGCCAAACTCCTGCGTGTACCACAGGAAAGCGTAACGGATGATGTTCCACGCAAAGAAGAACAGCAGCGGACCGGCGATGCTACCGGACAGGGCCATGGAAGCGCCCAGAGCGCCCAAAATCGGGCGAAGGGTGAACCAGAAGGCGGGGTCGCCGACGCCGGCGAGCGGGCCCATCATACCGACCTTGACGCCCTGGATGGCGACGTCGTCGATCGGAGCACCGTTGGCGCGCTCCTCCTCGAGAGCGAGGGTAACGCCAATGACGGGGGCGGAAACATAGGGGTGGGTGTTATAGAACTCCAGGTGGCGCTTAAGAGCGGCAATCTGGTCATCCTTGCTGGTGTAGAGCTTCTTGATCGCAGGGATCATTGCGAAGCACCAGCCGCCGTTCTGCATACGCTCGTAGTTCCACGAGCCCTGAAGGAACTGATGACGGAAGCAAACCTTCTTGCGGTCAGCCTTGGTGAGCTGAATCTTGTTCTCTGCCATATGTATCACTCCCCTCCTACTCGTAATCGTTCAGAATATCGCCGAGCGGGTCGCCGGAGCCACCGCCCATGCCGCCACCCTGCTTGGCCAGATCCTTAAGGCCAAGGTAGATGAGGGCAAGGGAGATACCGATGAGGCCAAGGGCGATCAGCGTGAGCTGAGGGATCGCAGCAAGGACAAAGCCGAGGATGAAGAACGGCCAGGTCTCCTTGGTGGCCATCATATTGATGACCATGGCGTAACCGACGGAAGCGACCATGCCGCCGCCGACAGCCATGCCGCCGGACAGCCAGTCGGGCATAGCGTTAAGCGCGTTGGTAACTGCCTCGGCCGGGATGATGCACAGAAGCACTGCCGGAATGGCGATACGAAGGCCCTGCATAAGGATGGCAATGTACTGCCAGCGCTCGATGCCGGCGAAGTCGCCCTTCTCGGCGCAGCCGTCCATGGCGTGAGCGATAGCGGTAGCCAGGGTACGGCAGATCATGGTCAGGAACAGACCAGCGACCGACAGCGGGACGGCGACGGCGATGGCGGCGGTAACGGCCTTCGACGGATCGGTAGCGCCGCCGTTGAGGGCGAGCACCATGATGATCGAAGAGGCGACCGAGGCCAGAGCGGCGTCAGGCGCGACGGCGGCGCCGACGTTAGCCCAGCCAAGGGCCATCATCTGGAGCGAACCGCCCAGGAGGATGCCCTCCTGAAGGTGACCGGTTACGAGACCGATAAGCGTGCATGCCACGAGCGGCTGATGGAACTGGAACTCATCCAGAATGCCTTCCATACCGGCAAGCAACGCGACAATCGCAACAAGCAGAATAGTGATTGCAGACATGTATCGGACCCTCCTTTACTATGCTTGAGCGGCCAGTTCGGCCTTAGCTTTCTTCAACATGGCGTCGAGATCCTCGGAGGAATCCGAAGGAACCTTGCGGACCTCGAACTTGACGCCCTTGGCCTTGAGGGCCTCGAGAGTCTTGACGTCATCATCGCCCATAGCGACGGCGTTGGTGACGACGACCTTGCCCTTGGAGTGAGCCATGGAGCCGATGTTGACTTCCTTGATGTCGACGCCGGCCTCGATGGCCTTGAGCAGATCCTGCGGGTTCTCAAAGAGCAGCATGGCCTTGGTGTCACCAAAGCGCGTGTCCTTGACGACCTCGGCCATCTTCTTGATGGGCACGACGTTGGCATGGACTCCCGGAGGGGCAGCCTGCTCGATCATGGTCTTGCGGAGCTCGTCGTGAGCAACGCCGTCGGAAACCACGATGATGCGGTTGGGGTTGATCTGCTTGGTCCACGTGGTGGCCACCTGACCATGCAGCAGACGGGTGTCGATACGGACGTGGGCAATCTTGATGTGCCCGTCGCCGATAACCGTTCCCGGAGGGATGGCGCCTGCAGGAGCAGCGGCGGCCGTAGCCGGCTTCTTCTCCTCGGGCTCCAGAGACTCGGGCTTGACGCGCACGCCAGCCTTAGCCTCAGTCACGAGATGTTTTGCGATCGCATGTGCAGTGTTCTTTGCGTCAAAGCGCTGCGAATATGCCTCGATGAGCATAGGCAGGTTGACACCGGTGACGATAGCCCAGGAATCGTGGCCCTCGATGAGTCCGCTGATCTGGTTGAACGGCGTGCCGCCCCACAGATCAACGAGGAAGAGCACCTGCTCCTGGTCCTCGAAGGAAGCGATTGCTTCCTCGACCTTGGCACGGAAGTCGTCGGGGCCCATGCTCGGCTCGAGCGAGACCACGGCTACAGACGGCTGATCGCCAAAGACCATCGAGCCCGTCTGCTTGATTCCAGCAGCCAAGTCCCCGTGGCTAGCAAGAACAATACTTACCATCACATAACCTCCTTTTTGTCTACGTATTTCCTACACGACATTAAGGAAGTATACCTGTTTGGTTTGTGGAATTATAGCTAAATTCGCAAAAGGTTGGTTTATTTGTTTAAACGTCTAGGTTTGTTACAAGTTGATTACTTTACTGCTTTTTGACTCACTACACGCCAAGGCGTCGCTCATCAAGCCATGCATTTCACAGATACAAACAGGCTGTTCATTAATATTGGTTTTAAGCAAGCGCGAATGCGCTTATCCTGCCGCTATTTTGTTTAAACAGACATGACTTGACTATTATCGTGACTTATGTTCTACGAAACAACTCAAAATAGTTGCGGTGGAATAGTTCTTGTTTAAGAGCCAGAAGGCTGGATTTAGGAACTATTTCACCGCAACTTATAGGGGATCCTAGACGATGTGGAGGGGGTTGGCGGCGTCGACAGCATCGGGGACGTCAGAAGGGCCGTCGGGGGCAGCGTCTGCCGGGTCCTCGTCGGGGGTCTCAATCTGCTTGATCATGACCTCCTGGCCCTGCAGCAGATATGTTTCGCCGCTGCCGCAATGGGGGCAGGTCTTGCCATGCTCGACTGTCGCATAGTCGCGGCCGCACGCCTCGCAATGCGTCACGGCCTCGACGGACTCCACGATAAGCTCCGCACCCTCAGTGATGGACTTTTTATCTGCCGCCCAGCGCCAAGCGTCAAGCAGCAAGTCGGGAACGACGCCCGAGACTTCGCCCAGCAGCAACGTCACGCTCGAAACGCGACGCACGCCATTGGCACGCGCCACGTTCTCAACATCGCGAATAATGTGATACACAATCCCTAATTCATGCAAGTCGAAACCCTTTCTGCAGAGGTTGATTCGATGCACACTCAAAGCAAGGGGACGGCGAAATCTAGTCTGCGCCGTCCCCTTACCCGCCATGGTTACCTATTTACGACCGAACTTAATTTTAATCGCACGCTTGAGGGCATACTTGCCGAGGCTCGGGAGCTTTTGCTCGTATTTGACCATCGTTGAGCACTCGGGGCGGTCGCGATCCAGATGGATGGCGTCGAACGCGCACTTCGTCGTGCAGACGCCGCAGCCGATGCACTTGTTGGGGTCGACGATCGAGGCACCGCAACCCAGGCAACGGGCGGTCTCGGCGCGCACCTGCTCTTCGGTAAAGGTCTCGACGTACTCGCTAAACGGCGCGGCCTTCTCGCGCTCGCGGTCAACGTGGGCAACCTCGCGGCTCGCGTTGTCGTAGCCCTCGAGCACAACGTCGTCGCGGTCGAGCGCGGTGTAGCGGCGCTGGTTGCGGCCGATGGTGAGCGTGGAGCCCGGCTGCACAAGGCGATGGATGGACACGGCAGCCTCGTGGCCGGCGGCGATGGCGTCGATGGCAAAGCTCGGACCGGTATAGACGTCGCCGCCCACAAAGATGTCGGGCTCGGCGGTCTGGTAGGTCTGGGGGTCGGCAAGGGCACCCTGGCCGCGGCCAAGCTCCACCTTGGAGCCAGCCAGCAGGTCGCCCCACACAATGGACTGGCCAATCGACATGACGACGCGGTCGGCATCGACACGGCGCAGATCGCTCTCGTCGTACTCGGGCGCAAAACGGCCCTCGTCGTCAAAGACACGCGTGCAGCGCTTGAAGGTGATACCGCACACATGACCGGCCTCGTCCAGGTGAACCTCCTTGGGACCCCAGCCGCAGCTGATGTGCGCGCCGTCCTCGATGGCCTCGCAACGCTCTTCCTCGCTGGCGGGCATCTGCGCCTCGCTCTCCAGGCAGAACATCTCAACGTGCTCGGAGCCCAGGCGGCAGGCGTTGCGCGCGACGTCGATAGCCACGTTGCCGCCGCCCACCACGATGGTGCGGCCGGGCAGCGCGTCGATCTTGCCGCTGTTGACCTCGCGCAAGAAGTCGACGGCCACGGTCACGTCCTCGGCATCCTCGCCCGGAATGCCGGCAAGGCGGCCGCCCTGGCAGCCAATGGCCACGTAGAAGGCCTTAAAGCCCTGCTCGCGCAGCTCGTCGAGCGTCACATCGCGACCGACCTCCACGCCATAGCGGAACTCGGCACCCATCAGGCGAATGACCTCGACCTCAGCCTCGATAACATCCTTCTGCAGCTTAAAGCTGGGAATACCGTAGGTGAGCATGCCGCCCGGGCGCTCATTCTTCTCGAATACGACGGGCTTGTAGCCCTTCTCGGCCAGATAGAAAGCGCAGGACAGACCGGCCGGGCCGGCACCGATAATGGCGATCTTCTGGTCGAAGCCGCCGGCACGCGTCGGGGTCACCACAGGCGGGACATAGCGGGTCGCGGCGTCCAGATCGCGCTGGGCAATGAACTTCTTGACCTCGTCGATAGCCACGGCGGCGTCCACACGGCCGCGAGTGCAGGCATCCTCACAGCGGCGGTTGCACACACGGCCGCAGATAGCGGGCAGCGGGTTCTCGCGCTTGATGAGCGCCAGCGCCTCGTCATAGCGGCCCTGCGCCGCAAGCTTCAGATAGCCCTGAACGGCAACGTGCGCGGGGCAGGCCGTCTTGCAGGGCGCGGTGCCGGACTCATGCGTCTCGATGCGGTTGTCGTTGCGGTAGTTGGGCGACCACTTGGTGTGGTCCCACTTGGTGGCATCGGGCAGCTCCTGGCGCGGATACTCGGGCACCTGTCCGCCGGCCTTTTTGCTGCAGAGCTTCTGGCCCAGCTTGGCGGCGCCGGCCGGGCACACCTCAACGCAGCGACCGCAGGCCACGCACTTGTCCTTCTCGACCTTGGCAACATAGGCCGAGCGCGACAGGTTGGGCGTGTTGAACAGCTGCGAGGTGCGCAGGGCGTAGCACACGTTGACGTTGCAGTTGCAGATGGCGAAGATCTTGTTCTCACCGTCAATGTTGGTGATCTGGTGCACAAAGCCGTTGTCCTCGGCCTGGCGCAGGATGTCGTAAACCTCGTCGCGCGTCACGTAATGGCCGCGGTCGGTCTCGACCACGTAGTCGGCCATATCGCCCACGGCGATGCACCAATCGGCCGGGTCGTCGGCGCAGCCCTCTCCCATCACGCGACGGCTCGCGCGGCAACTGCAGGTGCTAGCGGCATATTTGCCATCGTATTTGTCGAGCCAATGCTCGATATGCTCAATCGGCACCGACGTGCTCGCGGCGTCAATGGCCTTCTCGACCGGAATGACGTGCATGCCGATACCGGCGCCTCCGGGCGGCACCATCGGCGTAGCCTTGGACAGCGGGCCCTTGGATGCCTGTTCAAAGAACTTGGCATAGACCGGATGCTCCTCGAGCTGGCTCACGCGCATGTTGAGGAACTCGGCAGAACCCGGCACCAGCATGGGCAGCACCCATTGCTTGGCGCGCTCGGGATTTTCCCAGTTGTACTCGAGCAGGCCCGTGTAGCTCATATCGTCGAGCATCTTTTCGATATCGGCCTCGGGCATGCCGGTGAGCTTGACCATCTCGGGCAGCGTATAGGGACGGCGCATCTTCATCTTGCAGAGCACCTCGGCCTGCTCGTCGGTTGCGGCCTCGGCAAACGACCAGTACTCGTAGCCCAGCAGCTCGTCGCGATGCAGCAGACGGTTGGTGCAGTGCTCGCACAGCTTGACGATGGCCTCGCGCGGATGCTCCGGCAGCGGCGGCACGAACTCCGAACCGATATCGGGCTCGGTGTAGCTAATTCCCGGTCCGTTGAGAATCATGGTTGTCCCTTCTCTTGCCGCAGCACGACAAGGCCGCAGCGCCCCTCTTTTTTTGCAGGCCGGGCATGCCCCCATGCCGTTCACCCACCATTGTTGACATTGTGTCAAAAATAGTATTGACGAACCGTCAACAATATTCAAGACTGTTAGGCGAACGGTCAGGCAAAAGAGGATGAAAGGCGGCAAAACATGGGCAACAACGCAGCAGATACCTCTGTGGTCGATGCCGTCCCTGCATCCGATAGCGCGGCAAAGCGCCTGACGGGCGACGAACGCCGTCGCGAAATCCTCGATGCCGTGCGCACCGTAAGCTCCGAGTTGGGCGTGTCCCACCTATCGGTATCGGCCGTGACCAAACGAGCCGGCTGCACGCGTTCATTGTTCTACCACTACTTTGCCGACATGGACGCCGCCGTCACCGCTGTCATGGACGAGGCGATCGACGGCTTTATCTCCGAACTCGAGCAGTGGAACGCCGGCCGCACCGTCGGCGATATCGAGGGCGCGCTCGACACCGTCGCCCCGCTCTTTAAGCGTCTGGTCGCCAGCGGCCACGAACTGCCGCACACTCTGACCTCCAACAGCGGCGCACTCTACGGCGGCTTTCTGCACAATGTGGTTCAGCGCGTGGCCCAGTACATCTGCGACACCACCGTGGTGGATTTTGTCGCCCATCACGAGCTGCGCATCGACCATGTCTACGAAACGTTCTACACCCTCATCATGGGTCTTTTGATGTATATCCGCACGCACCCCGATGTGCCCGACGAGACGGTCAAGGAGATCATCGCCTCGACACTCCACATCGAGGGCTATACCGCCAAGTATCCGGAGCGCATGCCCCAGAACTGACGACATTTGGCCAAACTGCCCGCGATCAGAAGAGGGGCCGCGGGCGTGTGAAAGGAGAGCAGCATGCTGTTCGATGTTTGGGGTAGCGATACCCTTATCCACTGGGCCGGCTGGGCCATGGTCTTTATTGGCCTGATCGTGCTCAACGAGGTCGGCCGCCGCACCAAGCTGGGCGCGGCAATCATCTTTGGCGTGGCTCCGCTGGCCATGACCATCTACTGCATCGCTATCGCCGTGGGCGTTTCGCAGGGTGCCGAGTGGGCGCTCACCAACCCCACCCATGTGTACCAGAACAGCTGGTTCCACTACGCCAAGGTGTACGCGGCGCTGGCCGGTTGCTGGGGCTTCATTGCCATTAAGTACCAGTGGGGCAAGATCGGCAAGGCGCATTGGTTCCGCGCGTGGCCGTTTGTGATCGTCGCCATCAACATCATGATCGCCGTCGTGTCCGACTTTGAGAGCGCCTATCACTTCTTTGTCCTGGGTCAGTCCACTTGGGTCACCTCCGAAGGTGCTACGCAGCTGGCCGGCTGGAACAACGTGTTCAACGGCATCGCCGGTCTCATCAACATCTTCTGCATGACCGGTTGGTGGAGCGTCTACGCCTCCGAGGACAAGACCGACATGCTGTGGCCCGACATGACCTGGGTCTACATCATTGCCTACGATATCTGGAACTTCTGCTACACCTACAACTGCCTGCCCACCCACTCCTGGTTCTGCGGCTTTGCGCTGCTGCTGGCGCCCACCGTCGCCGCCTTTATCTGGAACAAGGGCGGCTGGATCCAGAACCGCGCCTTTACGCTGGCCATTTGGTGCATGTTTGCCCAGGTGTTCCCGTACTTCCAGGAGGAGTCCATCTTTGTGACCCACTCCACGCTCGACCCCGGCGCCGCTACCGCGGTCTCGGTCGCCGCGCTGATCGCCAACGTCGCCGCGATCATCTACATCGCCTACCGTGCCAAGAAGCTCGGCCGCAATCCCTACAAGCAGGATGTCTTTGAGGGCACCAGCGACTGGGAGAAGGCCACCGCTCGCCGCGCCAAGGTTGATTACGCGCACGCCGAGTAACGCGCCTGACGCAAACATTGCTTGAGTACGAAGCCGCATAACCGGCTCCGCGCAACTCAACGCATTGCAGGGCCCCCCGGAATGTGATTCGTTCGCGTTCCGGGGGCTTTTTGCTGCCGCGAGGATGCGACTGAACGATGCGCTCGGGTTAAATCGGATCTTATATTTCGTATGCGCTTTATATGGCTCCATTTTTGGGTACAGTGTTGAGCCGATATTGCATTGGGGGATATATGAGCGATGAGACGTATGGCCGCGAGGATGCGGCCCAGGATGCGGAAGCATGTGCCGAAGCCCTGGAGAGCCTTGACCGGATCGCGCTAGACGAGCTCTCGTTTAGCGATTCGATCGTCGACGCGCAGGACGAGGCGCACGAAGACACTGAGGACGAAGGCAGCGACGCCAAAGACACTCCTGACGAAGCCGAAGAGGACGATAGCGAGGCCGACGACCAGCCCGGATCCGACACGGGCGAGGAAACCGTCTTGCTCGACAGCTTGCCGGCCGAGGATTCGCTGACCCGCGAGCTTCCTGGCCTGGGTTCCGCACCAGCCGTGGACGAGACCATCGCCATGGGCGATATTCCCCTTCCGTCCGTCCCCTCGGCACGCGAGGCCGAGGTCCGCCATCGCAAGATGTCGCCCAAGCGCCGCAATCTAATGGTCGCCGGCGCTGTGGTCGCTGCGCTTGTCGCCGGCGGCGCAGGCTATGCTGCCTGGAACGGATATCAGCAAGAGCAGGCTGCCGCTGTCGCCGCCAATGCCCACACGATGATGTCGGTGCAGATTGGCGTGCATGCCGCGGGCCTCGACTGTTCCACCGGCTCCAAGATTCCCGTACAGGTGAGCGGTCAGGACGCTGATGGCTCATCCGTGAGCGAAACGCTCTATGTTGACGAGCACGGCCGCGGCATCAAACTGCTGCCCGGCGATTACACGCTCTCCATCGCTGCCTCCCCCATCGCGGCCGACGGCACCATCTATACCGTCCCGACCACCAAGGCGCAGGTCACGATCAAGAGCGACGGACAGGACCTAAGCAGCCAGGCCGCCTTTAAGCTCAAGGTGCCTTCGGCCGACACGGTAACCGACGACCAGATCGATGCCGCCGCCAAATATGCCGAGGAGGGAGGCGCGAGCTCCGCCGCGGCTGCCAAAGTACTCCAGCAGGCGGCAACCGCGCGGCGCGACGCCGCCGTCAATGCCGTGAGCGCGCAAAAGGCACAGGCGGCCCGTGATGCCGACGCCCGCCACAAGGCAACCGACCTCTACCAGCTCGATATCCCCGTCGAGTGGTACGGCAAGGTCGAGACTTGGCAAAATGGCAGCACGCTATGCATCTATCTTGCCGGCGACAGCGATACGCCGATTGTGACGCTCGTCGCGGTGCGCGAGGGCGAGAGCTCTACGCCCGATGAGGGCGATACGGTTTTGGGTGCGGCCAATCTAGGCAACGGTTATACCGTCTATGCCAGCGGCCCCGTCTATCCGTACGTGGTGCCCCAGACCATCAACGGACGGACGCAGAATCCCGTGTCAACCTACCCCATGGACACGGCCATTGAGCTTGTCGAGCTCACGACCGGTAACCGCTACACCTATAGCCAGATCAAGAACGTACTGGTCGGCAAAGACGGCAAAGCCGACGCCGCGACCAAACTCGAGACCGACTACCTCGCCCAGATTCTCCTGCCGAGCATCAAGGCCCAGGACTAGCCGGGCGCAGCAAGGTGCTCCCCAACCGTGATGAAGGAGCCAGGAGGTCCTGACCCCACAGGTCCATAGATGATTAGGCAAGGAGCCACTTCCATGCGGGCACAACGTGTACCACACCATGCTCGCATGGAATATCGGTCTGTTCATCCATGGTAACGATTGCCGACTCGCCAAGATCGAACTGGGTCATCGAGGCATCAAGCGCGGCAATTTCGCGCTCGCGCGTTTTCTCACTTGCCATATCCGCACTCACCTGAATCAGGCTATAAGCCCGCATGAGAAGCGCGTCCCCAGCCACAAAGTCCACCTCATGGCTTTTGCTCTTCTCTTTGATTAGCAGGCGGCAGACCGAGCCGGTCCTCACCGCGGGAGTCCTTCTTCTTAGCGCATTGAACACTGCGGTCTCGAGCCTCTGGCCCTGGTCCAATGCCGATGCGGGAGAGAATGCTCCAAACATCGCAGGGTCGACAGCGTAGACCTTAGACGCAGACCGCATGTTATTTGCCAGTGAACGCGTGAACTCCGGCACAGAAAATAACAGGTAGGCGTCCTCATAATACTCAAGCAAATCGCTGAGCGAATTACGGCTGACGGGTATCTGTCTGCTCTTGAACTCGTTGTACACTTTGTTCACTGACAGCTCTCGTCCCGAAGATGCCATACACCGCGTCAAGAACAGCGATGCCAGGCGAGGGTTCTTGACGTCGTACCGTTCAACGACGTCCATGGCGACCGTTCGCGAAGCATATTCCTGTAGCAGCTGAATCGCGTCTGCAGGCGTCTGCTCAAGTGTCGCGATGAATCCCCCTCGTTCAAGATACCCGATCAGATGATGTCGAAGCAGCGCTGCATCGCTCGGGGAAAAGGTCGCATCTGGCTCGGGAACACTCCCCGTCTTATATCGAACGTATTCCGAAAAACTCAACGGAAAAAGCTCTCGCACAAGAGAACGACCCCTGAACTCGCTCTTAAGTTCTGAGGACAGCATCTTAGAAGAAGATCCCGTCACATAGACGGTCGCTTTCTCCGTATCGACTACACGCCGCAGAAACGCACCCCATTCGGGAATTTCTTGGATCTCGTCAAAGAAAATGTAAGCGCCCTCGGTTCGAGCAGCAGGATACAGCGCATAGAACGTGTCGAGCACGTCCGCCAGCAGCGATGGCTCATACGGGCGCAAGCGCTCATCCTCAAAATTGAAGTAAAGCATCCGGTCAAGCTCGACGCCCCGGCTCTGAAGCCGCCGCATCTCCTGATACAAGCGATACGTCTTTCCACAACGGCGGGCCCCCACAATCACATTTACGATGTTGTCGCGCTTTGGCTCCTGTGGGTTTCCTAGATCAAGGTCTCGCTCAAAGACCTGCGGAACCCCCTGCTGTTCAAAGTCCTTTATTTTCTGGGCGATCAAGTCGTTGAATGCCATGATTCTCCAATCTTGCTCTCTAGCTAATCAAAATTATAGCGGTTCTTGATTAATTAGAGAGCAAGATTATGTCTGACTTGATTAACACTTAAGCAAGTTTTTCACTATTTCTGCTCGAAGGATGCCGAGTGGCTGAGAGGACAACCAAGCTCGAATGCGACTCCCTGGGCAGTCGATTTGGGACGGGACTTTTTTGACTACCCCGTCCCAGAAAATCATCGCCAAATTAGCTACTTGATGCAATTAGCGCCACGGGTCAGCTTCGAACATCGGCTCACGCTCGGGGCGTCGGTCGCTGTAGGGGTCGTAACCGTCATCGTCCTCGTTCTCGGCACGGATGTAGGGGTCGCGCGGCTTGGGCGCCGGTTTGGACGTGGGCCTGGGCGCCGGCGCGCTTGTCTTGATCTCGTCTTTCATCTGCATAGCTCCTTACATCGCATCCGTTCGGCATCATCGATTGTCGCACGAAAAAGGGCGGCGGACCCGATTGGATCCGCCGCCCTTGGCGTTTTGCGATGAGGGGCGGTTTAAAGCCGGCCCAAAATCTACTCGGCGTCGGGAACTTCGTAGGTGGCCGCCGGCGTGTTGTCGCACGCGACGGTAAAGCCGCCGTCCTTGTCGACATCGACCGTCACCTGATCGCCCTCGCGCACCGTGCCGTCGATAATAGCGGCGGCAATGGCATCCACGACCTCGCGCTGGACCAGACGCTTGAGCGGACGAGCGCCAAAGACCGGGTCCAGGCCGCCCACGGCGAGCATCTGCTTGGCCGCCGGGGTGATGGCAAGCGTCATGCGCTCCTTGGCCAGACGCGCGCGGACGTCGGCGAGCTGGATGTCGACGATCTTCTCGATCTGTGCCATGCCGAGCGGATGGAACACCACGATATCGTCGATACGGTTGAGGAACTCGGGGCGGAAGGTCTGAGCCATGGCCGCGTCGACCTGATGGCGCATCTCCTCCTCGTCCTTGCCGGAAAGCTCGGCGATAGCCTTGGAGCCCACGTTAGACGTCATGATAATGATCGTGTTCTTGAAGGACACCTGGCGACCCTGACCGTCAGTCAGACGGCCGTCGTCAAGCACCTGCAGCAGCACGTTGAAAACATCCGGATGAGCCTTCTCCATCTCGTCGAGCAAGATCACGGAGTACGGACGACGGCGCACGGCCTCGGTGAGCTGGCCGCCCTCGTCGTAACCCACGTATCCCGGGGGCGCACCGATCAGACGTTGGACGCTGAACTTCTCCATGTACTCGGACATGTCGATACGCACGAGCGCGCGCTCGTCATCGAACAGGTACTCGGCAAGCGCCTTGGCGAGCTCGGTCTTGCCCACGCCGGTGGGGCCCAGGAAGAAGAAGCTGCCGATGGGCTTGTCCGGATCGGAGAGGCCCGCACGGCTGCGGCGCACGGCCGCGGCCACAGCGGAGACCGCCTCATCCTGACCGATGACGCGCTTATGCAGCTCGCCCTCCAAGCCCTTCAGCTTGTCGAGCTCGCCCTGCATCATCTTGGACACGGGCACGCCGGTCCAGGCGCTCACGACCTCGGCGATCTCATCGGAGGTCACCTGTTCGTTGAGGCCCTCGCCGTCCTGCTGCTTTTGCGCCTGAAGCGCGGCCTCGGAATCCTGAATCTGCTGCTGCAGACCCGGAATCACGGAGTAGCGCAGCTCGGACGCACGGCCCAGGTCGCCGTTGCGCGTCGCGCGCTCCTCTTCGCTCTTGGCCTCGTCGAGCTGTCCTTTGAGCTCCTGCACGTGGTCGATGGCGTTCTTTTGGTTGAGCCAGCCGGCCTTTTGCACGTTGAGCTTTTCCTGGACCTCGGCGATCTCTTGGCGCAGGGCCTCCAGACGCTCCTTGGAGGCGTCGTCGGTCTCCTTCATGAGCGCCTGCTCCTCGATCTGCAGCTGGGTAAGCTGACGCGTGGTGGCGTCGATCTCGACCGGCATGCTGTCGAGCTCCATGCGCAGGCGGCTTGCGGCCTCATCGACCAGGTCGATGGCCTTGTCGGGCAGGAAGCGGTCGGCGATGTAGCGATCGGAGAGGTCGGCGGCGGCCACGAGCGCGCTATCGGTGATATGCACGCCGTGGAAGATCTCGTACTTCTCCTTGAGGCCACGCAGAATCGAGATGGTGTCCTCGACGGTAGGCTCGCTGACCATCACGGTCTGGAAACGACGCGCGAGCGCCGCATCCTTCTCGATGTACTTGCGGTATTCGTCGAGCGTAGTCGCGCCGATTGCGTGCAAGTCGCCGCGGGCAAGCGCCGGCTTGAGGATGTTGCCGGCATCCATGGAGCCCTCGGTGGCGCCCGCGCCCACAATGGTGTGGAGCTCATCGATGAACAGGATGACCTTGCCCTCGGACTTCTGTACCTCCTTGAGCACGGCCTTCAAGCGGTCCTCGAACTCGCCGCGGTACTTGGCGCCGGCGACCAGCGCGCTCATGTCGAGCTCGATGAGGTCACGGTCGCGCAGCGCGCTCGGCACGTCGCCGGCCACGATACGCTGGGCGATGCCCTCGACGATGGCCGTCTTGCCGACGCCCGGCTCGCCAATGAGCACGGGGTTGTTCTTGGTGCGGCGGGACAGGACCTGGATGGTACGACGGATCTCGTCGGTACGGCCGATGACAGGGTCGAGCTTGCCGGCGCGGGCCAGGTCGCAGATGTTGCGACCGTACTGCTCCAACGCCTCAAACTGGGTCTTGTCCTCGGCAGACGTCACGCGATCATCGCCACGCAGCTCCTCGTAAACCTGCTCGATGCGCTCCTTGGTGACGCCGGCGTCGCGCAGCACGCGGCCCGCCTCGCCCTTGTCCTCGGCAAGCGCCATCAGCAGGTGCTCGGTCACCACAAAGCTGTCGCCCATCTTGGTGGCCTTCTTTTCGGCCTTCTCGATGACGCGGACGAGCTCATTGGAAAGACCCATCTGCTGACCCTCGCCCGAAACCTTGGGCGCGTGGTCGATGGCATCCTGCGTGGAGCGTGCGAGCTGAGCCGGGTCGGCACCGATGCGCTCGATAATCACAGAGATATTGCGCTCACCGGCACCGAGCAGGGCAGACAGCAGGTGAATCGGCTCCACCGCGCCGGCCTGCGCGTCGGCAGCCGTGCTCATGGCGGTCTGCAACGCCTCGCGCGACGTCATTGCTAGCTTATCGATTCTCATGGAATCACCTCTCTTGGGGTGGCCGCCCTACGGGGCGGCTTCACGTTGTTCGAGAAGTATTGTTGCCAGCTTTGCGCGATCTTATACATAAATCTAAGTCTCTATATATAAGATTTTCTGAGTGCTCTCATGACATGCAAACCACCACAAAGGTGCCTGTCCCCTTTGTGGTAGTCCAGAGAAGAATCAGCCCCGATTAAAAGAGGCGGTATCAAGCCCAGTCTACGTTTGGCGATCCCAAATCGAAGCCCAATAGGGCCTTTTAGCCCTCTCATTCCGGGCGGTCGCTTTCTTTTGAATATTGTCGTAAGCTGGTATCACTTATCTTAATGAATGCATGCTGTTTGCGAGGTACCCGCCATGAAACGCTCCGCCTATATCGGCCTGCTCGTCTTAGCGTTTGCGATTACCGCAGTCGGCGTAGGAATTATCTATCTCGCATTTCTCCCCGCCTCTGCGACGCAGGCGGCGCTTGAGACCGTAAGCTATCCCATCGAGGTCCTCACCGATATCGTCAAACCCGATTCAATCACCGTCGATTTCGACGGTACGCCCGCAGCGCTTGGGGTCAGTAACTATCCCCGAATCGAACTTGGAGCCACGCGCTATACCCAAGATGAGCAGCTTATCGGCAAGGCAACCAGTTTACTCAAAGGCAAGACGTTTAAGCGATGGTACGGCGCCGCAATATATCGAGCCAAGAATGGCCAAATGGTTGGCGGGTATTATTCGACCCTTGAGCTCGATGCGGCAAACGGGAGCAAATTGTGCAACGTCTCATACGACCCCGGCTGCGTGGACAATAAAGGACCGGGGGTCTATATCTCGGATGGCGACGTAATCTACGTCATGGAAGGCGACCAGACGGCAGTCGTCGATTTTATGGATCGGTGTACCGAGGATGCCTACGAACAAACTTGCGAGCCCGATCCACAGACAGCGCGCGACAGTGGCTCAGCACGCACTTGGCTATTTGACGATGAAATAACCTGGGCCCCATCGAAATAAGGACCCGCCGGGCAGGCACCTTTGTGGTGGTTTCGGCTCCGATGTTCCACTGTCTCGATCTGTAACATCTAGTCGGCAAATAGAGCTCTATCTGTTACAAATCGAGACGAACAGAAAACACCCGAATCGTAAATCTAAATCTGTAACACCAAGCCCACTTTTAGCGGCCAAGATGTTACAAGTCGAGACAAACCGAGAACCGCCACAAAGGTGCTTGTCCCCTTTGTAGTGGTTCTCGACAAAAAGAAGCCGCCCCGATAACAGAGGCGGCATCAAGCAAGTCTATTTATTAGCGTCCCTCAAGACCCAACGAGAACGCAGAAATGTAGCCCGGGGCTTGCCCTTTCCCGAACGCGACCCTCGCGAAGCGCGTGAGCGGGCGGGAAAGGGTAAGCCCCGGGCGGACAATTATGTGCGTTACTCGGCAGCGGCCTTGAACTTGTTGTAGTTGATCAGGCAGCCAGCCTTGACGATGGCACGCTCCTCTGCCGTCATATCGGCAATGTAGAGCTCAATCTGCTCGACCGTGCCGTCGGCGCGCACCACGTAGGCGGCGATGTCCTTTAGGTCACCATCGAGCGCGGCGCGGATACCCGGCACAAAGACGTAGTCGCCCACCTCAAAGTTGGGCTCCGCCTCCATCTGGAAGGGCACCATGCCCCAGTTCATCACGTTGGAGCGATAGCGCTTGGTGGCGTACTCGTGGACGATGTTGGCCAGGCCGCCAATCACGCGCTGGCAGCTCGCGGCCTGCTCGCGGGCAGAACCGTCACCGGGCTTCTTGGCATAGAGCATGGAGCCAAACTCGGTCGCCTTGGCATCGGCCGCGACACCCGCGCCGGCCAGCGCCTCAAACACGCCGGCAAGCTCGGCATCGAGTACCGCCAGGTCGCCTGCAGCCTCGCCGGCCACGCGGCGCTTCTCCACGGCGTCGACCTCCTTGGAGCGGCCCACGTAGGCCGGATCGCGGCGGCTGAGCGTAAACTCGGCCAGGCCCAGCGGGTTGGAGCGGAAGGAGCTCGTCTCGCCCGAAGGAATGAGCTCGTCGGTCGTGGTGACCGGATCCATGATCTTGGAGCACACCTTGAGCAGGATATCGTCGCCGAGCGGCTCCATCGCGGGCCACGGCTTGATGTTGGGGCCTTCGACCAGCTCGTCGGCAGGCTCCGCCTTGCCAAAGCCCCAGTACACGCGCTTTTTGTACGGCGCGTCGTCAAAGGTGTACTCGCAGGCCTCGTCCCAGGTCTCCTCGGGCAGGTCGGTCGCCGGCGTCAGGATGCCGCCGTTGGCTGCCGTCGCCGCAATGGAGCGGGCGTCCATCAGGGCCACGGCGCTCAGCTGGCCGTTGCCCGGCTTGGAACCCTCGCGATTGGGGAAGTTGCGCGTGGTGTGGCGGATCGAAAGGCCGTTGTTGGCAGGCGTGTCGCCGGCACCAAAGCACGGGCCGCAGAATGCCGTGCGCACGATTGCGCCGGCCTCCATAAGGTCGTAGATGTAGCCGCGGCGTGTAAGCTCGAGCGCTACAGGCTGGCTCGTGGGGTAGACCGACAGCGAGAACTCGCCGCAGCCGGTGTTGGCGCCCTTAAGCACGCGGGCAGCCTGGACCACGGAGTCGTAGTTGCCGCCCGAGCAGCCGGCGATGACGCCCTGCTGCACGTGCAGCTTGCCGTCGACGATCTTGTCGAGCAGGCTAAAGTGCGTCTTACCCTCGCCGATCTTGGCGGCCTCGAGCTCGATCTCATGCAGGATGTCCTCGAGGTTCTCGTTGAGCTCGTCAATCTCAAAGCCGTTAGAAGGATGGAACGGCAGCGCGATCATGGGCTTGATGCTCGACAGGTCGACCTCGACGCAGCCGTCATAGTAGGCAACATCGGCGGGCTTGAGCTCGCGGTAGTCGTCGCCGCGGCCGTGCATGGTCAGGAACGCGCGCGTGTCCTCATCGGTGGCCCAGATGCTCGACAGGCAGGTGGTCTCGGTGGTCATGACGTCGACGCCGTTGCGGTAGTCGGTCGTCATGCTCGCGATGCCGGGGCCCACGAACTCCATTACCTTGTTCTTGACGTAGCCCTTGGCAAAGACGGCGCGGATGATGGCGAGCGCCACATCGTGCGGGCCGACGCCGGGGCGCGGGGCGCCCGTGAGGTAGATGGCGACGACGCCGGGATAGGCAACGTCGTAGGTGTCGCGCAGCAGCTGCTTGGCCAGCTCGCCGCCGCCCTCGCCCACGGCCATGGTACCCAGGGCGCCGTAGCGGGTGTGCGAGTCGGAGCCCAGAATCATCTTGCCGCAACCGGCAAAGTTCTCACGCATAAAGGAGTGGATGACAGCGATATGCGGCGGGACGAAGATGCCGCCGTACTTCTTGGCCGCGGAAAGGCCAAAGACGTGGTCATCCTCGTTGATGGTGCCGCCCACGGCGCACAGCGAGTTATGGCAGTTGGTGAGCACGTAGGGCAGCGGGAACTGTTCCATGCCCGAGGCGCGCGCCGTCTGGATGATGCCGACAAAGGTGATGTCGTGGCTCGCCATGGCATCGAAGCGAATCTTAAGCGCCTCGGGGTCGCCGGACGTGTTGTGTGCCTGGAGGATCGAATACGCGATGGTGCCGCGCTTGGCATCCTCGGGCGTCTGCGTAATACCGCGCTCGGCAGCCTCGGCCACAGGCACAACCTCGCTGCCGTTACGCAGGTAGATGCCGTCCTCGTACAGCTTGACCATACTGTCTCCCACTCTGCCCGAAAGGCTCGGGCGCATAGCATACATTCGTTCAATATCGTGCCATAGAACGGTTGCAAGTGGGTTACGAATCTGCACGTTCACTTTATCTAGGTAAAGTAAAGGACGTGCCGGTCGAGGGCCGGAAGATTTTGTGCAAGAGCGTCCCCTTTGACTAGTCATTTAAGAACGTCCCCAATGACTAGTTGGATGGGGTCGGGGTTGGAGCTGGGGAGGTAACGGATTTCTAGCTCTATGCCGAGTTCTTGTAGCTCTTTGAAGGCAACGATGTCCGTATCGTCTACGGCGACTGCGGGCGTTATGGGGTGCTTGCCCTCCCCTGCCTGCATATGCCCAATGCTGATCTTGGTGATCGGCACACCGCCCTTAACCAGCGCGAGCGCATCGGCGGGTGAGGCCACCATGACCAGAATCCATTGGCGCGGCGTTGCGGTATGAATGATGTCGATGGTCCTTTGCACCGAGAAAAACCGCGTCCACACGCCCTCGGGCGCCGCCACCCTCATAGGCGCCCACTTGCGCGAATCCGCCGCAATCTCGTCGTTGACGATTAGGACGAGATTGGAACCCATAGCCTCGTTCCACAGCTCAACGTCTTGCCCGTAAATAAACCGGTCATCGATGCGTGTGAGAAGAATCTTGGGTTGAGCCATCGCTGCCCCATTCTCTTTAAGACCCGTAAGAGCAAGACATCACGTCTCCAATATTAGTGCATTTAAAGTGAGAAAAGCCGTCAGAACCCTTGCGCGGATGTGCGATGTCCCGTATCATAGACAGCCGTTGACGCCTCAGTTGCGTCACCACATGGCCGCCAGCGTAGCTCAGTTGGTAGAGCACCGCTCTCGTAAAGCGGGGGTCACCGGTTCGAGCCCGGTCGCTGGCTCCATTGCACAAGATAGCCGCCTTCGGGCGGCTTTTTTGTTACCGATTTCAGGCGCACATCCGCCGGAATTCGCCCACTCGGTGGACTTCGGGTTTAATGCTTAGGGGCGGGGATTTACCAAAGTGAAATTTTAATGAAAAGAAACCCAGCTGCAACAATTGCCATGGCGAGGGCTCGAATTGGCCATATAGATCTAAAATAGTCACGATACCTTCTCTTTTGCTGGAACGATATATCTATACAAGGTTGTGAGCGGAAAACAAAAATACGTCGATTGCTATCCGACAAACGGGTCTGGAATTGCATTCACCGGCATTTCGGGGCAGATTGATACACATGTACGAAAGGGAACCTATGTGGTGCGTTGGGTTGGAGCTGCTGCAGGCCCGATATGGATTGCGGTCTTGCGCCCCGATGTCCAAATAGGTTTCTCTCTCTAGACGGGAAGTTGCTCATGGACGCCATATATGACGGAGATGACTGGGTCGATCATTATACTTGGCGCCTGGTCGGCTCGAACGACAATGGGGATGTGGTGTTTGATGGACTATGTCCAAAGCATCTCCATCCTTTTGTCTCGTCGTTAATTGAGAGTTCCGCTCGTGTTGCCCCCTACAGCTCGGCATCGCTTCATGATACGGACGTTTTGAAGACCATAAGGGAATCAATTGACGATGGCACGATGAGCGGCCCGCTGTTTTCTCGGCTTGTGGGGCTAGATGAGATTGGCTCGAAACGACTGCTTGCGGGCGAAAAAGTGGAACTCACTTATCGGTCGATGATTTCAATCCTGCGGCTAGCCGATGTTCTTCGCAAATAAATCCAAGCAAAACGCCGCCGGCAACTCCCCTACTCAACAAAAAAGCCCCGCCAACCGCAATCCCCAAGGGAACCGCGATTAACGGGGCTCAAGCGCGCTCCTCAATGGAATCACGTCATCAGACGAGCAGCTCAGCCGAGCAGTGCGTTACTCCTCCCAGTAAGCGTCTGCAAGCAGCTTAAAGCAGATCTTCTTGACCGGCTGTGCGCCATCGCCCGGGAACTCGAGCGTGGGCATGTGAGGCTCGCCGGCAACAAACAGCGCGAACTTGTCGTCGGCAAGATCGCCGGCGATCGAAGCGTCGGAATCGACCAGATCGTAGTCGTCCTTCTCGTCAAACTCCTGAACCAACGTCAGGCTGCCCGTGGCAACCTTAAAGGCCTCGCGACCCTCGACATCGATCTGCAGGTCGTGATAGCGCTGATGCGTCTCATAGTGAGCCTCGGCCTCGGGACGCGTCGTGGGAGCCATGACGTTCGCATAGACCTTGTCGCCCAGAATCGGATGGCTGCCGACCTCGAGCTGCGCCGGGTCGTTCTCCTCGAGCCAGTCGATCAGCACGTCGAGGCCCTTGAGCATTCCGCGATACTCCTCGATATCGCCCAATGCACCGTAAATCATCTAAATCCCCTTTCGGATCGCTTCTTTGGCGGCTACTCGGCAAACGCGTTACCGACGCTGTTGCCACCCACATACGCCTCGACCAGGGTAAGGTCGGGATTGAACACGACAAACTCGGCGTCGCGCCCCGGCATAATGCTACCGCACTTGTCGTCGACATGAGCTAGCAAGCGATGCCGGGGCCGTCACCCAAGCTCTTACAGCTCGGTCACGACAACGCCGTTGTAGACCTCGTCCCAACGGTCCATGACCAGATGGCCGGTCATGGGATCCATGGCGTTGAGCTTGCCGCAGGTATTGGCGGTACGCAGCACCGTCTCGTCGTCTGCGCCAGCAGCGATGGCATGCGCGAAGCCTGCGATAGTGGAGTCACCAGAGCCCGTGGCGTTAACGGCAGGGATATCGGGCGTCTTTGCGCGGAACGCACGGCCGTTATGGAAGCCCACGGAGCCGGCGGCACCCATGGACACGACGACCCAGGGGATATCGGAGAAGCGGGCATCAGAGGCGAGCGCGGCGCGGAGCTCGTCCACATCGTCGGTGGTAAAGCTCGTGCCCAGAAGGCCGTTGATCTCGGTCAGGTTAGGCTTGACAAGCTCGGGCTTGACCTCGGACTTGAGCGCCGCCTCGAGCGAAGCACCCGAGGTATCGAGCAGTACCTTGGCGCCGGCGTTCTCGGCAATGCCCGTGATCTTGGCGTAGTAGTCCGCCTCGACGCCGCGGGGCAGCGAACCCGAGATGGTAACGACATCGGCCTTGCTCGCAAGCTCGGTAAACTTGGCGGTAAAGGCATCGAGCTCCTCAGGGGCAATCGTCGGACCGCTCTCGAGCAGCTCGGTCTGGTTGCCGGCGTGGAGGATGTTGAGGCAAATGCGAGTCTCGCCCTTGATGGGTACAAAATCATTCTTAATGCCGTTGGCATCCATGAGCTCGGCCATGTAGGCGCCCATGTGGCCGCCGAGCAGACCGGTTGCCACAACGTCGTCGCCCAGCTGACCCAGTACACGGGCCACGTTGAGGCCCTTGCCGCCGGCGGTCTTTTCGGGCGTCACACGGTTGACGTCGTCGATAACGAGCTCATCGAGCTGATAGCGCGTATCGACAGACGGGTTCATCGTAACGGTGAGGATCATTTTTAGCTCCTTATCTCGCAGGCTCCTTGTGCCTCGCGATACGAGTCGACAAAACGGAATTACAGAATCTCAATCGTGAACGAGCGAACGACGGTCTCCTTGGGCTTGGCGACAAGGCAGCCGCGCTTATGCTCAAGCACGTCGTCCTCATCGGAACAGGTCGAAAGGCCACCCCAGGGCTCAACTGCCACAAAATCGCCCTCGGGCTTACTCCACACAATGAGATACGGGAAACCCTCAAAGCTCAAGCGAACGCCCTTGTCCTCGCCCTTCTTGGAAAGCGTGACCTGACGGCTCTCGAGCACGTCAAAGATGGTCTCCGCAAAATCGAAGAGCTCATGCGACAGGGGTAGCGTCTTTCCCACCATAGGGTTCTTGGAGCGGTTAGCCACATCAATCAATCCGGTCGAGGGTACGGCGGTGCAAAGCTCCGCAGCCTCGTCCTTCTCGAAGCGCAACTCGTAGTCCGTATAGGCCTCGCCCTCGTCGAGCGGGCACCTAAAGCCGGGATGACCGCCGATAAAGAACGGCATGTCCTCGGTTCCCTCGTTGGTCACCTCATAGGAAACGCGCACGGCAGCGGCCTCGAGCGTATAACGAGCGACAAGCTTAAACGGGTACGGATAATCGCTCAGCAGCGCGGCGTTATCCTCCGAAGCCAGGCACATCGCCAGCTCGTTTGCGCTTTGGCTCAACAGCTTCCACTCCTGCTTGCGCGCAAAGCCGTGGCGGGCGAGCTTCACATGATGTCCAGCAAACGTCATGGCGCTGTTATCGCGCAAACCTCCGCAAATCGGGAAGCAAATCGGTGCCTGGCCGGACCACACGGCGGGATCGCCCTGCCACAAGTACTCGCGACCTCCAGCCTCAATCGAGGTAAACGAGCCGCCGGCCGTGGAGACCTTGATAGAAATCGAATCGTTAGAGAGAGCGTATTCCATTGTCCATCCTTTCGAACAACTGCTTTTTGCTCGCAAGAACCCGTCTCGGCCCTGACCAAAGGACAAACCCGCACGTTCATCGATGCGTCCGGTTTCCCAGGCATGCAACGGGGTACCATACAGACATTGATGCAATTACAGCTGAAAGGCCTTCTTATGCGAACCATCATCCTTTATGCCTCACGCCACCACGGCAATACGAAAAAGCTCGTGGACGCCATCGTCGAGGCGCACCCCGAAATCGATACCCTCGACGTGAAGTCACTCGGTAAAAACGAGTACCCCGACCTGCACGAATACCATCTAATCGGCGTCGCCACGGGCATTTATTACTCCGAGATCGACAAAGATATGGCGCGCGTGCTCACGAACGTGCTGCAGCCGCAGGACAAGGTGTTTGGCCTTATGACCTACGGTGGCAAAAACAAGTGGTACGGCAAGGATATCGATGGCATCTGCCGCATGAGGCAGGCCATCTTTATGGGTGTCTACGGCTGTCCCGGCTTTGATACGTGGGGGCCGTTCAAACTCACCGGCGGCGTCCAGAAGGGACACCCGACCGCTGAGGAAATTAAGGGCGCCGTCGACTTCTTCGACAAGATCGAAGACGAGTATGGCGACATCATCGTCGAAGAGTACACCAAGCGCGAGAAGCGTCTAGCATACGAAAAGGAGCATCCCGCGGGGGGCCTTGTGGCCGGCGTCAAGCGCACGGCAAAGAAGATCGCTAACAAGCTGTAACTGTTAAGGTGCTTTTGAGCGTTTAACCCATACGGCGGGTCCGAGCAGATTCGGGCCCGCCGTCTTTTTCTATCGTTACTCGGTAAAGGCGTTGCCGACGCTCTGGCCGCCAACATACGTCTCGACGAGGGTGAGCTCATGGTCGAACACGACAAAGTCGGCGTCGCGACCCGGCATGATGCTGCCGCACTTATCCTCGATGTGCGCGGAGCGTGCCGGCACCTCAGTTGCCATGCGAATGGCGATATCGGCGCTGGCGATGCCCCAGTCGACGATGTTCTTGACGCCCTGGGCAAGCGTGAGCACCGAGCCGGCAATGCTCTTGCCGTCGGCGAGCCAGCACAGGTTGTCCTTCATGATGACGTCCATGCCGCCACTGGTGTAGCTGCCCTCGGGCATGCCGCCGCAACCCAGGCAGTCGGTGATGAGGACCGTGTGCTGCCAGCCCTTTGCCTGCAGCAGCGCCTTGATGGCGGCAGGGTTTACGTGCTTGCCGTCACAGATGATCTCGGCGTAGGTCTCGGGCGTAGACATGGCAGCACCCACGACACCGGGCTCACGGTGATGCAGACCGCGCTGGCCGTTATAGGTATGCGTAAAGCAGCTGGCACCGGCATTGATAGCGGCGATGCACTCATCGTAGGTGGCGTCGGAGTGACCGATGCTGGTCACCACGCCCTTGGCGTTCAGAGCAGCCGCATAAGCAGCGGCACCGTCGCGCTCGGCGGCCATGGCGCTCTTAACGATGCGACCGCCCGCAGCCTCCTGCCACTGGTCGAAAACCTCCTCGGAGGGGTCAATCAGGTAAGCGGGGTTCTGCGCGCCCACGTGCTTCATGGTAAAGAAGGGGCCCTCCAGGTAGATGCCCTGAATGCGGGCACCGCAGAAGTCGGGGCCGCGGCCCTCGTCCGCCTTGGCGATAGCAGCGCAGGCGTCCTTGATCTGCTCGACGCCATCGGTGAACGTCGTGGGCAGCCAGCTGGTGGTACCGCGACGGGCGAGCTCGGTTGAGCTGATATCGATGCCCTCGGGATCGTTATCGGTAGTTGAGTGGTTGTAGAAGCCATGGATGTGAGTATCGACCATACCCGGTGCGATCCACGATCCCGTGTAGTCCTTAATCTCGCAAGAGGGCTCGTCGGCCTGCCAGGCGCCAAAAACGCCATCCTCGACCATAAGATAGCCGCCCAGTTGCGGGCCTGCCGGCAAGAAGAACTTGTCAGCCTTAATTGCGTACGTGCTCATATGCACTCCTCGCTTCTAAAGCAGTTGACTGTGGTAATGCTTATACCCGGTCCATGTAAAAACAAAAAGCGCCCGCCCGCCGTTATGAGCGGACGGGCGCCCTTACAGGGGGACGCGATTAAGCGGTGAAGGGGTGAATCGTCACGCCCTTAACCACGCGGTTGACCGTGCCGGTGGGGCTCGGCGTATCGGGCGTGTTGCCCACGCGGACGGAGTTGAGCAGGCTGATAGCCTGGGCAAACATCACGAACGGCAGAGCAAGGTAACCCTCGGGAAGTGCCTCGTAGCCCTTAAAGGTGAAGGACTCACCCTCATAGACGGTAGCGCCATCCTGCTGAACGGCGACAGTGTGCTGAGCGATCTTGTCGCCACCGATCTCGTTAAGGATGTCGATATCGTACTGACGGGTGTAGGCATCGTTGTTGACGAACACGAACACGAGCGTCTTATCGTCGACGAAGGACTTAGGTCCGTGACGATAGCCCATGGAGGTGTCGTAGGAAGTAGCGACCAGACCGTGAGCGAGCTCGAGGATCTTGAGCTGGCTCTCCTGAGCAAGGCCACCGAAGGAGCCAGAACCCAAGTAGGTCACGCGGTTGAAGTCGCCAGCCAGGTAATCGGCGATCTCGGGCTCACGGGAGATGACCTCCTCGCCCATCTTGGCGATGGTCTCGACCCACTCGGCCTTCTGCTCGTCAGAGGCAGTGTCGAAAATAAGGGTGGAGAGCAGGGTCATGCAGGAATAAGAACCGGTCATGGCGAAGCCCTTGTCGTTGGCGCGCGGAATGAGCAGCGTCAGCGCATTGGGATCATCGGCAGACTCGACGGCAAGCTTGCCCTCGGGAGCGCAGGTGATGTTGAGGAACTTGACGTTGTGGACGAGCTCCTTGGCAACGGCAACGGCGGCAAGGCTCTCGGGGCTGTTGCCAGAGCGGGCAAAGGAAACCACGAGCGTGGGATCCTCGGCGCGCAGGAAGTCGCGCGGGGCGCTCACGATGTCGGTCGTGGCGATGGGCTTAAAGTCGTAGAGATCAGTGTTGCCAGCGTGACGCAGGTACGGGGCGCAGGTATCGCCAACGTAGTCGGACGTACCGGCACCGGTGAAGACAACGGACAGACGACCCTCGCCCATAGCGCGAGCCTCGGCCAGGAAGGCCTCGATGGCCTCCTTGTTCTCGCGATAGATGTTGAGCGTATCGCGCCAAAGCTCGGGCTGCTGAGCAATCTCGGCCGTGGTGATCTGGGCGCCGAGCTCGGTGAGCTCCTCGACACTCTTCTCGAACATTTCTAATACCTCTCTCTAGACGTAATCCTCTGACGTGCAATTATACACTTCGGTTGGTTATCTGGTAGTAACCAGTTAAATGCAAAGAATCACCATATGGAAACGATGCAAACACTAGTTGCTGCGCTGGTGGTAAACCTTGTATTTAAACTGATCGGCACGAGCAACCGAGAGTGTATACTCCACAACCTCGTTTGACTCGTTATACGTAGTCCTGACCAAGTCGAGCACAGGCGAGCCCTCGACAATTCCCAAAAGGTGAGCATCGGTGGGACGGGCTATGCTCGCATAGAACTCCTCTTCGGCCACGCGTATCTTTTGCTGAAAGTCTTGCTCAATCACATCGTAAAGCGGCTTACGCTCTAGCAGTGGTCGCTTTAGGGATAGAAATTGACGAACCGGTAGATAGCTGCGTTCGACCATCATGGGCATGTTGTCGGCAGAACGAAGACGCTTGAGCTTAAAAATGCGATCACCGATGCGCAATCCCATATGCTCAGCCAGATTCTTATCGGCCTCCATCTCGCAAAAATCGAGAATCGTGGTCTCGGGGTCGCGACCCATCGCGCGCATCTGCTCGGTAAAGCTGTAGGACTGCATAAGATTGGTTGCCTTTGCCGAGCGGTCGGTCACAAAGGTACCGCGACCGTGCTGCCGAACCACCAGTCCTAAACGCTCCAGTTCCTGCAGAGCCAGGCGTACCGTAGTGCGCGAGAGACCATAGCGCTCCGAAAGTTCGCGCTCGGAAGGAATCATGTCACCGGCGCGATATTCATGGTCAATCTTTTCGGTCAGAATATCGACCAGCTGATCGTACAGCGGTTGCTTACGCGCTCCGATCGCCATCCTATCCTCCCTTTTGCTCGAATTCGGCTAACTACCTAGGGTGTTAAGCATTATCTGTCTGCCACACCCGAATCATTAAGAAAACAAAAGCCGCGCGCTCTTTCGAGCACGCGGCTTTTAACATACACATGGCTTAAGGGGTCGGGGTGTGAGCCGCGTAGGGACACACCCCTCAAGCTAGAGCCTTACCAGATGCTCGGCCAGAGACCAAGCGGGCCAGCGCCCAGGATGCCAAGGACGAAGAGCAGGAGAATGCCCTTGGTCGGGGTCCAGTTGTGCTTAGCGAACATGTAGTAAAGCAGCAGCGTAAGCATAAGCGGGACGAGCTTCGGGACGATGGTGTTGAGGGTGTCGGCAACAGAGAAGTTGACCGGATCCTCGGTAACGGTGCCGTAGGTCACGGACTCCATGCCGTTACCCAGATCGGTGACGCCGCACTCGACAGCGTTGCCGTCGGCATCGGAAGCGGTAAGGGCGTTGCCGTCCTTATCGGTCATGGCGATGGTACCGGCCTCAGCGGTCTCGGTATCGATGCCCTCCATACCGGTGAAGTTCTCGGCCTCCTTCTCGGAGACGATCACGGTAGTAGCGGAGAGGCCACGGGTGGTGCCGTTGGGGATCTGGAGGTTGATCTGGGTGCCACCCATGGTGACGACCAGGCAACCGACGACGAAGACGCCCATGATGGAAGCGGCACGCGTGAAGGCCTGCATGTTGGCGGTCAGAGCGTCAATAGCGCTGGTGCCAAGCTTGTAGGACCAGTTCATGAGCCAGAAGCGCAGAGCGAACTGGACGACGTTGAAGATCACCAGGAAGATGATCGGTGCAGCGGCGTTGCCGTTGATGGCCATGTTAGAGGTGATGCCGGCCGTGATAGGCACAAGCGTCAGCCAGAACAGGGCGTCACCGATACCACCGAGCGGGCCCATTGCGGCGACGCGGACGGCGCGGATCGTGGGGATGTCAACCTTGTTCTGCTCGAGCGAAAGCACGATGCCCATAACAAAGGTGACAAGGAACGGGTGGGTGTTGAAGAACTCCAGGTTGTGGCTCATGGAAGCCGCGAGGTCGTTCTTGTTGGTGTGGATCTTCTCCAGACCGGGGATGATGGAGTAGAGCCAGCCAGCGGCCTGCATGCGCTCGTAGTTGAACGATGCCTGCAGGAAGCAGGAGCGCCAAGCCATCTTGTTGAGGGTCTTCTGGTCGAGCTGCGGAGCAGGAGTGAGATCCTCGTAGTGCTCCGGGATCACATACTCATTAGATGCCATCTTCGAAGTCACCTCCGTCAGAAACAGCTGCACCCTTCAGCTCGGTCTGCTGCTGGAAGTCCCAGAAAGCGATGCCGAAGCCGATGAGAGCGAGGATGAGCAGAGCAGGGGTTGCCAGCGAATCGTTGGCAACGGTGATGAGCGCGAGGCCAAAGCCCATGAGGAAGAAGCCCCACATATCGCGGTTCATCATAACCTTGAGCAGGACGGCGAAGCCGACGAAGCGCATCATGCCGCCTGCAGCGGAGAGACCGGTCTGCAGCCAAGTCGGGATGGCAGAAGCGATGGTCTGACCGATGGTAGCGCCAGCGATGAAGAACAGGGTGACGACGACAGCGAAGATCAGGCCGAGCAGAGCCATGGCGAAGTAGTTCAGGCGCTCGATGCCCTTGGTGTCCGCGTTGTGAGCCATGTTATCGGCCGTGGACATAAGCGGGGACATAAGCGTGAAGACCAGGGTAACGCCAAGCTGGCCAAGCAGAGCGAACGGAATGGCGAGGCCGACTGCCGCGTTGGGCTCGAGGCCCGTGGCGATAGCGAGAATGGCTGCCATGATGCCGCCGATGACGGCGTTAGGCGGCTGAGCGCCTCCGATCGGCATGTTGCCGATCGTCATGAGCTGATAGGTACCACCCACGAGAAGACCGGTGTTGAGGTCGCCAAGGATAAGACCGATGACGGCGCCGGTGACGATGGGCTGATAGAGAGACTCGAGGAAGTCAAACTGGTCGATTGCCGCGATGAACGTGACGACGAAGACCAGAGCGATCTGGATGATCGAGTATTCCATCTTGCTCCTCCTTTCAAAATGTATGTACGCACTTTGGATTTCACGTACAGAACGTCAGGGTTTCACTCCTGACAACGTGGATCACGAGGATTACGAGAAGAGCTTGCTCGTGTCCTCAACAGGCGTGCTCGGAACGCGCCTGATCTCCAACTCCACCCCCAATTCCTGCAGCTCTTTAAACGCAGCGACATCCTCGTCGTTAACTGCGACGGAGGTGGCGACTTGGCGCTTTCCTTCCGACATGTGCATGTTGCCGATGTTTACCTTCTTTATAGGCACACCGCCCTTGACGAGCGTAAGCACGTCTTCCGGTGTTTCGGCCACGATGAAGATCTTCTGGCGCGGGCTCGCCTTGCCAATGACGTCGATGGTCTTCTGCAGAGAGAAGAAACGCGTAGCGACGCCGGCGGGAGCGGCCATCTTCATGAGGTTCTGGCGCATGGTGTTGGACGCCACGTCGTCGTTGGCGACGAGGATGAGGTTGGAGCCCAGGGTGGAGTTCCACTGGGTGGCAACCTGACCATGAACCAGTCGGTTATCGATGCGGGTAAGAAGAATGTTGGGTTCTGCCATGTTGATCAGCTTCCTTTCGTTATTTGCTGACGACAGTTACTTGATCTCCTGAATCGCGTAACGCGAAACATCTACGACGGCTCCGGATCGGACTTTGATCTGGACCTTCTCGCCTTCGATGCCTTTGACGGTTCCGTAGATACCGCCGGCGAAAAGAACCTCTTGACCCGGCTTGAGCTCGGTGTGCAGCTCCTTGAAGTACTTCTGCTTCTTCTTCATGTTGATTTGCGACCAGATGGTGTAAATCAAGCCCATGATGACAAGCAGGCCTAAAAGGGCGACCGAGGAGCTCAGGACGTTGGCTCCAAAATCGGCCATTAGATGCCGTCCTCGTCGCCGAAGATATCCTCTTCCTCGGAGCCGGCAACGGATGCGACCGTCTGGGCGGTGACGCCCGTCTGGCCAACGGTCACGGCCTGCTCGCCAAGCTCGGCGAGCGTAGCATTGCCGCGGAGGAACAGAAGCTCAATAACCATGGGAAGGTTGGTACCAGTCAGAACCTCGACGTTGTCGACATCCTGGGCAATCATCATCGACTGGTTGAACGGGGTGCCGCCAAGCAGGTCGGTAAAGACGAGCACGCCATCGCACTCCTCGCGCATGGCGGTAATAGCGGCGCGGAGATCCTCACCGTAGGAAGCAGCCTGGTCGCCCTCAAAAGGAACGACGGTAAAAGCGGGCTGGTCGCCGGCAACCATAGCGATAGCGCTAGCTAGGCCGGGTGCGAACTGTCCATGACCGGTAAGAATAAAGCCAACCATTCAAATTTCCCTTCCGAAGGTGTGTACAATCTGAGTCCGATGATTTTCGGAAGCCAGCGGGCGCTCGCCCTTAAAGCTTCTTAGAAAGCGTTCTTTGAAGACCAGTGGTTTCTAAACTGGTAGTAACCACGTGACGTGTTGTTGTCACTATATCACCCCAGAAGAGGTCGCTTTCGTTGATTCATACGGTAAAACGTTTTTGCACCGCTCACGGTGATAAATCGACCGTTTACCGGTCGTTAACACTTCTACCTGCGGTTTTGAAACCGTTTCGAAATGCTTTGGCAAAAAATCGGATCTTTTCCTGTGTCTAAACAACGCAGGGCGGCTAAAAATAGCGTGTAGAAAAATTGCAGGTCATTGTGAAGATATGTGAATTGGTCTTTTTGACTTAATACCAGTTAGAACCAGTTTTGAGATTATCGGTGAACGGTAGTTTTCGACCGTTCACCGGTCACTTGCAATCGTTTGCAGCTATTTTCCCATATGAATTAGGGGAACCCGATGGAGCGCTTGCGCGATCACAGGAAATTTTGGCATTTGTCCTTATCCCCCACGCGCCAAACTCCGGCATCCAAAATGAGCTAATAGCTCACGCTAATCGTTTTCAATCATTACTTACTCAGTATCCGTAATTATTTATCGTTTATCGTTAATTCTGATATGATACAAGTATCATCCCAAACGCCGATTGGAGGGGTTATGGTCCATCGAAACGCATCTATATCGAATGAAACCATCAGCCGCGAACAGACGGTAGCCAAACTGAGGAAGCTCGCTCGCATCTGCAAATGGGCCACGATCTGCATTACCACCGCGCTCGCTCTGGGACTCCTCGCAGTCATTGCGATTGACCTTCTACTCATATTGCCTGGCCTCTCCCAAGGGTCGTGTCTCCAATCCGTAGAACTTCAAGCCGGCGAAGGGCCGTGCCTTGCTATCGTCGGCACCGATGCGCAGGCCCCACTTATGCTCGTCGCACACGATGGTCACACTGCCATAGGGAGTCTCTTGATGACATGTCTCGCGCTTACCATCGCGATAAGCGTGCGCAGGCTTTTCCTCAACATTGAAAAGGAAGGCAGGCCCTTTGACCTTGAATGTAACCAGACACTTCGTCGAGTAGGACATTTATTCCTTATCGGCGGCGTTGCCGTGAGGCTTCTTGGCGCCGTAATCACGGGAATGATACTCTCAGGATTTGGCGGCAGCTTTACGGATGCGTTCGTCGGCCAGTTATTCGAGCCCTCCATGCTCTTTGCAGGCCTGATTATTTGCCTGATTGCCAGCATCTTCCGCTACGGGTATATCCTGCAAAAACAAGATGACGAGTTGCTCTAGGGGGAATCCATGATTATTCTGCGGCTTGACCGCATGCTCGCCGAACGCAAGATCTCATCCAAAGAGCTTGCGGAACGTGTGGGCATCTCCCAGGTCAATATGTCACGCATTAAGACGGGCAAGGTTTCTGCCATACGTTTTTCAACTCTTGACGCGATATGCCGGGCACTCGACTGCCAACCAGGCGATGTACTGGAATATATATCCGACGATGAAGCCGATAGCCTTTTTGGGCTTAAAGATGAATAGCCATAATTAAGCCGTCAATCACGCCCTCAACGCAAAAAGCCCGCTAGAACGTTGTCCGTTCTAGCGGGCTCAATCAGGTAGATCGGTTAGCGCGCAGTAGTGCAGGCAAACCTTACGCAAACAGGCCGTAGATGCTGATATTGGCCTTGGCATAGAGGCCGTTAGCATACTCGGTCCACTTGGAGCTGGCACTCGAAGCCTGCGAGGAATACTGCTGGTAGGCGGTGTAATAGGCGGTCATGGCCTGCTTATAGGTAGCGCTATCGGCCGTAAAGGCATCGTCAGCGAAGGCCTTAGCGTAGGTGCTATCGGCGTCCTTCCAGGTGCCCTTTGAGCTATCCCACTCGTCGCCGGCAAGGTTGATGATGTAATCGGCGTAGTCCTTGCTCGCGGTCTCCTCGTTGCCGTCAGAAGGCTCGGTCGGAGCAGTCGGCATGCTTGCGGAGCTGTCGCCGACCTTCTTCTTGTAGAGCTTCTGCAGCGTAGCGGACTGACGGACGATCTGCTTGGCCTGGTCCTTGGACACGCCGTACTGCGTGGCCATGGTCTTGTAGTCGGAGGTGCCGATGGAATCCTCAGCGTACTTCTTCATTTCCTTGGAAGAAACGGTAATGCCCTCGTCCTCGGCAGCATCGAGCAGAATCTTGTTGCGCACGTAGGACAGGATAACGTCGGCAGACGGAGCGGTGTAGTTGCCGTCACTATCCTTGACGGTGTCGAGGCTGTACTGGCTCTCGATGGCCTCACGCGCGGTGATGTCGCTCTTCTTGCCGTTGTAGCTGTAGCTTGCCACGGTCGAATCGAGCTGATCCTCGGTCAGGGTCGCCGAGCCAACACCCTTGCCGCCAAAACCACCGTTGCCGATAAAGAAGCCGACCACCGCAGCGATCACGACTGCAACTACAAAGGCGGCAATCATCGTCTTCTTGTGCTTGGATGCATGGTCGTCTTCGTCGGAGTCGTCGTCCTCATCCTGCTCCTCGGGCATCAGATTCTCATCAGCGGCATCCGCGGCAATCTGAGCCTCCAGGCGGGCGTCCTCCTCCTCAGCCGTCGTACCGGCAGCAATGTGCTCGGCAGACGTGCCGGCGACCAGATCGATCTTCTCGTCCTCATCACCGTCGGGGCCTTCGCCGCGCTCGATGATCTGGATGCCGTCGATCTCGTCCTTCTCGTCCTTCTTTTGAATCAGACCCATATCGGTTACTCCTTGTTAGGAAACATAGTCCTCAATAGAATACGCCCGACAGAGCGCCGGGCGTATTGATTCTCAGGTTATACGCAAACACTTAAGTACTATTTAGGCGTTTGCAGCGTGCATACCTTAGGCCAGGTGCGCGATAACGGCATCGGCAAAGGCCTGCGTGCCCACAGCACCCTCAACGGAGCCGGTCTGGGCACGACGAACGTCGCCGGTAACCTGCTCACCCTCGTCGAGCGTGGCAGAAACGGCGGCGCGAATGCGATTGGCCGCGTCGTTCTCGCCCAGGTGATCGAGCATCATAGCCGCAGACAGAATCTCGGCCGTGGGGTTAGCGATATCCTGGCCAGCGATATCGGGCGCGGAGCCGTGCGTCGCCTCGAAGATGGCGCAGTCGGCACCGATGTTGGAGCCGGGGGCCATACCCAGACCGCCCACGAGGCCGGCGCACAGGTCGCTCACGATGTCGCCGTACAGGTTGGGCAGCACCAGGACATCGAAGTCGTTGGGGTTCTGGACCAGGCCCATGCAGGTGGCGTCGACGATCTTGTCGTTGAACTCGATATCGGGATAGTTGGCGGCCACCTCGCGCGCAACGCGCAGGAACAGGCCGTCGGTCGCCTTCATAATGTTGGCCTTGTGCACGGCCGTCACCTTTTTGCGGCCGCAGCGGCGGGCATACTCAAAGGCATACTCCACAATGCGGCGGCTCTTGGCGATGGAGATCGGCTTGATCGAGATAGCGGAATCGGCAGCGAAGGTCTTCTGGCCCGAGCGCTCGACAAGCTGCGAGAGCTCCTCAACCTCGGCAGCGCCCTCATCGAACTCGATGCCGGCATAGAGGTCCTCGGTGTTCTCGCGCACGATGACCAGGTCGACATCGCGGAAACGCGAGCCGTCGCCCGGCTGAGACAGGCAGGGGCGCACGCAGGCGTACAGGTCAAAGTGCTTGCGCAGGGCCACGTTGACGCTGCGGAAACCTGTGCCGACCGGCGTGGTGATGGGACCCTTGATGGCAACCTTGGTCTCGGCGACCGCATCGAGCACGTGCTGGGGCAGCGGCGTGCCAAACTCGTCCATGACGCCGGCACCGGCCTCCTGGACGTTCCAGTTGATCTGGACACCGGTGGCCTCGACCACGCGGCGCATGGCCTGCGTAATCTCGGGACCGATACCGTCACCGGGAATCAGGACTACATCGTGCGCCATAATCTGTTACTCCTCGTCTTCGGCGTCGTCAGATTTTTTAACGCTAGCACGCTTCTTCTTTTTGGAGAGATCCAGGCCAAAACGTTTAACAAGCATTTCGCAAATCTCGCTCGAACGGGCCTTGAGATAGCTGCCCTTGCCGTTCTCGGCGTCGAACTTAAGGCGCAGCGCAAGCTTCTCGGCGACCTCGGCGTCGATCTCGCCCTGGCCAAACTCGTACAGGCAACCGAGCATATCGCGATACTCAAGGTCGCCGTGGTAGCACTGGATGGCCTCGTCCAGGATGGGCCAAGCCTCGCGCGAACGCTCGACGCTCGTGGCGCCCCACACGCACAGCAGGCGGAAGGCGGCATAGCGCAGCGTGGAGGAAATCTCGTCGAACAGCGCGGTCTCGGCGCCCTCAAAGGCATCGCCCAGCTGCTCGGGGCAAGTGGTGGCGAGCGCCGTCAGGGCATCGAGGGCCTCCCAGCGGGTCTGAGCCTCGGGGCGATCGAGCGCCTCGATCAGCGCGGGCACACAGGGCACGACGCGCTGCGGATCGCGCTCGGCAAGCAGGTGCAGCACGCGGGCGGCAAACTGGCGGATACGGCGCGTGGGGCAGCCGAGCTCCTTGACCAGGCGGTCGACGGCGTTCTCGTTCTCCTCTGCCAGCTGGAGCTGTGCCAGCTCCTCGTCGGTGAGCTGTTCGTCTTTGTTTTCTGCCATAGTTACCTCTTTTTACTATTTCTTGGCGTGCTTGCCAGCACCCTTGCTGTCATCGGTGACCGAGATGAGCTGTCGGTCGGCAGCGCCATTGCGACGCGCACGGCGGCGTTCCTCGGCATCACCCGCGTCGGCGGCGGCGCGGTGTGCCTTGTTGACGTTAAAGACCTCGTCGTGCTTGCGCCACGGACCGACGGACTCGCCAAAGCTCATCTTAAGGCCGGCGATAAAGCCGCCGAGCCAGCCGATCGGCGCAAACTGCACGAGCGGGAACAGTGAGAACACCCAAGTCAGCAGGACGACTGCCGCCGCACCCGCAAAGTTGGCAATCCAGTAGTCGCGCTTGGTGATGACGCGCTTTTCGCACGCCCACTGGCCGCACAAAAAGCCGATGTAGATCGCAAAGAGAAAGAGCACCAGTGCAAGCACCACGAACGTCCAGCTCATAGGCGCTACTCCCCGTGATGGTGGCCGCAGTAGCACTCGTGGCCGTCGTCATGGCCGTGGCCACCGCAGCACTCGTGGTCCTCGCCATGGTGGTGACCACAACCGCACTCGTGGTCGTCGCCATGCTCGCCGCAACCGCAGCCTTCCTCGTGAGCACCGTGCTCCTCGGGACGATACTGCGACCAGTCCAGACCGGCGGCGATGGCATCGGCCTCCTCCTTATAGAGGACCGTGATGGCCTGGGTGCCCAGCTTGGCGCCACCGATGGCGTCGAGCATGTCGTAAAGCGTAAAGGCCACGTCGGCGCCGGGCAGCGCAAGCTCGCGGTCGTCGGCATAGGCGAGCGCCAAGCGCAGGTCCTTAATGAAGTGCTCGACCATAAAGCCGGGCTTGTAATCGCCGTCGAGCGCCTTGGGCGCCAGGCTCTCCATGGCGCCGGACTTGCCGGTGCCGCCCAGGATCATCTGACGGGTCTTCTCCAGATCGAGGCCGCTCAGCTCGGCAAACGCCATGGCGTCTGCCATGCCGACCATGCAGGCGCCCAGCGACACCTGGTTGGCGAGCTTGGCAGCCTGGCCCTTACCGGCGCCGTCGAAGCAGCAGATGTTGGCCGCAAAGGTGGCAAGGATGTCGCGGACCGGCGCGATGTCGTTCTCGGTAGCGCCCACGATAGCCGTGAGCGTACCGGCGATAGCGCCCGACTCGCCGCCGGTGACGGGGCAGTCAAACGCCATGCGACCAGAAACCTGGGCGGCCTCGGCAATGTCACGGGCAAGCTCGGGCGAGCTCGTGGTGAGGTCGATCAAGACCGCGCCGGGCTTAGTGCACGCGAGCAGGCCGTCGCCCGCCAGGTAGAGTTCCTCGACCTCGGAGGGATAGCCCACCATGGTAAAGACGACATCGGCGTTCGCCGCGGCATCGGCCGGCGTATCTGCCCAGACGGCGCCGCGCTCGATAAGCGCCGCCGCCTTGGACTTGGTGCGGTTGTTGACCGTGACGGGATAGCCGGCGTCCAGAATGTGGCCGGCGATGGGGGCACCCATGATTCCGGTGCCGATGAATGCGACGGAGAGCTTGTTTGCCATGAAACCTTTCCTTTTGGGTTGGGTGTTGTTACCAGGTTGAATACTCGGTGCCAGCGTTTGGGCTGTGAGTCGAGGGCGATTACGGACGCAGCGCTTGCCTACTGACCGCGCACGCGGCGGGCGATACGGTCGGAAAGCGACGCCTTGTCGGCGCGGTTCTTGCCCCAAAACGCGCAAGCCACCATGCCGGGGCCCACGTGCGAGCCGATGGTGGGACCCACGGAGCCGCGAATGATCGTGACGTCGGCGCAACCCTCCTCCTTGCGGATGGCGGCTTCGAGCCAGTCACCATCCTTTTCGGCATCGGCCGTCATGATGGCGATGGGCATGGTGCGATCGGGCACGTAGTTCTCGCGGAACGACTTGAGGATGGACTTGAGCGCCTTCTTGCGGCCGCGGTTGACGCCGATCAGCGACAGCGAGCCGGCCAGGTCGTAGGACAGCTCGGGCTTGACGTCGAGCTTTGCCGTGAGCTGTGCCGCCGCGGGCGGAATGCGGCCGCCGGCAGCCAGTGCGTCGAAGCTCTCGAGCGTAAAGTAGCCGTGCACGTAGGTCTTTGCCTCGTTTGCCCAATCGACCAGCTGCTTGGCGGTCAGTCCCGCCGAACGCTGGCGCACGGCCTCGAGCGCCAAGAGCGCACCGGTCGCGCAGGGCAGAGCGTTGTCGACCACGTAGAGCTCAAAGTTGGGATACTCGGCGCGCACGACATCTGCCGCCTGGCACGCGGAGTTGTAGCTCGACGACAGCGCCGAGGTAAAGCACAGGTAGACCGTGGGCGTGCCCTCTTTGGCGCACTCGGTAAAGAACTCGATATAGCGACCGAGCGACACAGCCGAGGTGGACACGCGGGCACCGGCGCGCATGCGGTCGTAGAACTCCTTAGGGCTCATGCTCGACCAGATGTCGTCTGTGCGCTCCTCGCCATCGATAATGAAAGGGAAACCCAGGATATCGACATCGAGGTTCGCGGCGACCTCGGGGCTAAAGTCGCAGCAGGTATCGACGACGATGCGGCAACGGTCCGAATGACCGGCGGATGCGGCCTTGTCCATCAAAGCGACTCCTTACGTAAAAAGGCGGCCACCCGCATGGGATGGCCGCCAACCGTTAACTCATGCAAGTTAACGTATTTTACTCGTCAAGTGTTTCGATGCGGGGCTTGATGATGCCATATCCACCATTCTTACGGTGATACACCACATTGATGAGACCGGTCGTCGCGTTCTCGAACACGTAGAAGTCGTGGCCCAGCAAATCGGTCTGCACCAGCGCCTGCTCCTCAGTCATCGGGGTGACATCGACGACCTTCTCGCGGACGAGCAGGTCGTCGTCCTCCTCGGGCAGCAGCAGGTCGGCCAGATCCTCAACGCGCTCGACCGGCGCGACATCCGCGGCACTGGCACCACCCTGGCGGTTGTCCACGACCTTGGTCTTGAACTTGCGCAGCTGGCGGGTGACCTTATCGGCGGAGAGGTCGATGGCAGCATACATATCTGCGCCGTGCTCGGCAACGCGAATCACCGAACCGCGGGCGCGAACCGTAACCTCGACGATTGCCGGGTTGGGGTTCGAGGGGTTCTTCTCATAGCGAAGTACAACGTCGACCGTCATGGGCTCGATATCGAAAACCTTGAGCGCCTCGCCGATTTTCTCATCCACATGCGCACGCAGAGCATCGGTTACCGTCGTCTTGCGTCCAGAAACCTTGATATCCATACGTGGCTCCAATCTGCCTCGGGGACTTACTGTACTGGCTATGTACCCATTGCCGTGCATTTAATCACGCGATTTCCCAAAGACCCGAATAACGACTGCTTGATACCGCATACCGAAGTCTCGCACTTTTCTGTGGCAAAGTGCGCTATAGGAGGGGGCCGGCGGCTTTGTATTTGGTCCCGAAAATTGGCTTTGACCTGCTGATTTTATTGGGATGAAAAAGCCGGGCTCCCCCATCGGGGAAGCCCGGCAGTGCGTGTTGAAACCGTGAAGAGGTGTCCTTTCCAACGTATAGGAGACACCACCCCTAGCAATAACTAGCTATTGAGTTTGTTAATGTCGTCGTCGGTGATGGTGCCTTCCTGGCTGGACGATTTGTCCTCGGAGGATGCGGTCTCATTGTTGGAATCGGAGGACTCGCTGCCGGAGGACGTGGTCTCACTGGACTCAGAGTCGCCCGGCTGCACGTTAGCGCCCGAAACCGTCTTAGTGGTGAGGTCGTAGGGCATCGTGCCATACCAGACAGAGTGGACCGCCTCGAGCGTGCCGTCGGCCGTAATACCGTCGAGGGCATCGCTCACGGCACGGCACAGTTCGTCATTGGACGAGAGGCCCGCAACACCAAGCGTCGAGGGCGCCTCGAGCGCACCGGCATAGGAGACCTCGCTCATCAGGCGTGCAAGGTAGCCGCCGGCCGTGGAGTCGCAGATCACATAGTCGACTTCGCCGGACTCGAGCGCCTCAAAGCACTCGTTGATGTTGGAGTAGGTCTTTTGGTTGGCGGTGATGCTCTGCTTAGCAAGCGCCTCCTGCGAGGCCGAGGACGTCTGAACGCCCAGGGTGGACGTGTTAAGGGTATCGGTGGAAACACTTAGCGACCCACCATCGCTAGTTTTACCGAACACGGAAGTGGCATCGTACAGGCAGGTGCCGAGCGAGCTAACGTCCCCGTCCGTGGAGTTGATCTCGCCGATAAAGATATCAGCCTTTTTGTCGCCGAGCGCGGAACCTGCCGAGGACGCATCGACAAAGGAGACCTTAAGGCCCATGCGGCTTGCGAGGGCGCGGGCGGCGTCGACCGCATATCCCGTGAGCTCGCCGTCGGCGCCCTGCATGGCCTGCGGCGCATCGGAGGTATCGAGGGCAACCGTCAGGGTACCGGGAGTGACCAGGGCATCATCCGACACCGTGGGCGTGACGGTCTCGTACTCGATCTGGTCGATCGTGGGAGTCGTGAACGTAGACAGCGGGTTGAACGCGCATCCGCTCAGGCCCAAAACGGCGATGACCGCTGCGGTCCCAGCACCTAACCGAGCCGCGTGCATCAAGCTGCCCCTCACCATGTCCACTACCCTGCCTTCTGTGTCGTATACAATCCGTGCGTTGCGCGGAATATCAGGTTGTTCCCACCAGCTGACCTGGTATTTGACCCCACACTTGCGCACCGGGGTGTTTGCTCGGGAGGCCGCAGCCACCTTCACGACTGGCCCGCTCGCCCGCGAGGCGGTATTGCCCCAAAGAAAGTAGAACGGACGGTGCGGCTTACATCTAGGACGCGCCATGATCGCGCCGCGCGCACGCGGTCGCTTACGTGGATCCCTTTGACCGCGTCTGTCTTGGACTAGGACGGGCATTTCGTCCGTCCGCAACCACAGCCTGGTAGGAACGAAGCGCATTATAGCTAAGTTCAAGCTAAAGTTTAAGGTTAGGGACGTTATTCGCATCGCGAGTACAGATTTCGCAGGTCGGGACGGGCCGCACGCGCTTTGATCGACCCCGTCGCTCCCCTACGGGGAGCTCCGGGGCACCCGTCTTAGGGTGGCGTGTGCAAAAAACGGCAAATATGAGTACTGTTACCAATTTAGTAGCAGCGTTTTCCCTCCGCACGCGCCGGTTTCGAGCTCTTTATAGCCCGCTTGATGCCAAGATACTCCACATTTGTTTATTATCTTTTCAATGAATACCAATTTCAGGATCGGATTTCTTCGTTTTCGCTGTCACTAATCTAGTAACAGTACTCATATTTGCCATTTTTTGCACGGAGCCTATAACAAGCCCCCTATAAAGCCATAGATTTATGCTGGCTTAAGCCCAAAACACGCTCGAAGCGTGTTCAGCAGCGCATCCTGCTTCTTTCGACGAGCCTCTACGCGATTCTGATAGCGCTTGCCCATGCGTTGGTAGATGCGCCATGCGAGTGCTTCCATCGCTTCCATGTCACAGAGCATTTCGTTGTTGACCGTCGCGACCTCGATTCCCATAGTAATCAAGCCCGTGTTGCGCTTTTCATCATGGATACGTCCCCTCCGAGAGGAATGGCCCAGCTCACCGTTGTATTCCAGGTCAAACCGGGCTGCTTCCTGATACGCATCGCAAACTGCATGCGGCATCCCCGAGATTGCCTGCGCGCGGTCATCGAACTCAATCTTGTAGTCGGTCTTAAAGGGACCACAGGCAAATCCGCCATAGGAAAACGGAAGCGAAAACAGGGCGAGCATGATGCACTCCATGGGTGAGCGCAGGTTTTCCGAAAGATAGGGACACAGACGCTGCAGCTGCTTGGCTGCGTTCCCCTTGCATACCGCGAGGTAATCTGCCAGACGATCGGGCGTCAGCACCGGCTCAACCTCAAAGTAGCCAACATCTGCTGGCTGGTCCTTGTCCTTTGCAAGTTTATTCGTAACAGGCGAGGTGTAGGGAGGCAGATACTTCCCGCGGTCGCTCAGTGAAATCTTAGAGCATAGTTCCTGGGCCAGGGCAAACGCCTGGATGCAGCCGACCTCGCGCGCAACGGCAACACAAAGGGCCTCGGGAGATAGACTGTACACCCCCGGTTCTACCTCTAGAATCGAGCCGGCGGGCAACCCGGAGCATACGGACCAGCCCACGCCAGGCATGCGGCGGCGCTGCGCCGCAGATCCCACCAGCAAGCAAAGACCTTCTTGCACCTCGCCGCTTGCGGCCCCAATCCGCACCAAGTCGGGAAGATAGATGTCCTCGGTCGAAGGCGACGACGTGCGCAGCACACGGCGCTCTTCATCGGGATCGAGGTCCCTCCAGCTGATGTAACCCATTTGTCGGCGCTCGGCGCGCATCATGCGTAGCGCCGAGGCGCCTGTTAGGATTACGGAAGCCGCTAGCTGCTCTTTTGTCGGTTTGTTGCACCGCCTGATTGTTACCGCCACATGAATCACCCCTACCAAACGCGTGCGATAGCAAGGCCATCGACTGCCGCAGCGCCGGCACGCTTGAGCTCCGCCGAGGCTGCTGCCATGGTCGCGCCCGTGGTGATAACGTCATCGATAAGCAGTAGGCGGCGGCCGTGCACGTCCTCAACCGTCTCGTACATGCCCCGGGCATGCTCCCGGCGCTCATCGCGACCGAGCTCGCGCTGGTCACCGTGGCCGTATTTGACCAGGGCGTCCAGCAACGGCACACCCGAAAGATCGCAAAACGAGCGCGCGATTGCTTCCATGTGATCGAATCCACGCCGCCGAAACGCTGCCGCAGTCGCGGGCACAAATACCACCGCGTCGGCGCCGGACAGCACACCGCCGTAGCGATCGGGGGCTGCCACCTGGGCATGTAAGACGGTGTCGTAGAGTAGCTCCGCCAGATACGGTGCCAGGCGGCGCTCGCCCGCATCCTTGTACGCCTTGATGATGCGCGGCAGCGGATGTGCGTAGACGGCACACGCCAGGCAGCGATCGAGCGCCTCGGCCATTGCCGAAGACGTGCCCTCGACCGAGCACTCGGTGCACAGCAAATCCCCAAACGGGGCGCCGCATCGGGTGCAGCTATGACGTGGGTCGATGAGCGTGAGCGCGGCCAGGCAGTCTTGGCAAATAAGCGCACCGGCGCGCTCGCAGCCGGCACATCGTGTTGGCGACAATGCCTCGAGCGCCTCGCGTGCCGCCAACTCGGCAAACGGTAGCAATTCGTCCGCAAACGGTAGGGCACCGGCACCCTGCAGACGGCTCAATATGTTCAGATGGCTCTTCAAGACACAACCCTCCCTACGTTCGGTCGCAGGGAGGGTTGTTGATTCGGCGCTATGATACCCCGATGCGCTCGGGGCAAGGCGGGCTAAATCCGCTCGCGGGCGTTATTCGCCGGCGGGCGGTTGTGGTGCGGACGAAGACGGGGTCGAACCCTCGCCACCATCCTGGCGCGGCTTGCGGGAACGGCGGCGACGACGGCGCTTTTGACCCTGGTCGGCCGAGCCCTCGCCACCGCAATCCTCGCGCAGCTCGCGCTCGTCGCGAGCGGCGCCACGCGAAGCCTTGGCAGCCGCCCCTCCGCCATCTCCAGGGCGACGGCGCGTGACCTTGACCTCGCCATCCGAGACCTGATCGGCCACGGAGGGCACCGAGGGCTTTTGCTGCGTACCCGAGGAATGGCGACGACGCGGACGCGGGGCGCGCTCGTCATCGTTGCGCTGCTTGCCACCCTTGTCGGCAGGCGTATCGGAACCCGAACCACCCTTGGGGGCGGCACCGGCTTCGCGAGCGGCTGCGGCGCGGAAGGCGTCCTCGCGCTCCTCGCTCGACAGGTGACGGCGGCGACGGCGCGTGGGATTCATGCCACCGCCGCGGTTTTGCTGCTGAGGCTGCTGAGCCTCGCGCTCGCGGGAGGAATTCTTGCCTGCGGGAGCGGCCTCGCCGGCGTCGCCCGAACCCGAGCGCTTGCGGCGGCGACGTCCACCGGCAGCCTCCTCAGCCTCGGGTGCCTCGGCCTTGCCGCGACCCTTACCGCGGCCGCGACCCTCGCCCTGGCTCTGACCGGCACGGGTATCGGCGTCCGCATCGCGACGGCGGCGCTTGGGCATCGTCGTCCCCGCCAGACGGTCGGCGCTCGACAGGCCATCGCCCACGTCGACGCCGTTCTCGCGGTCGAGCTCCATAAGCGCCAGGCGCATCTCGGGCGACTCGATACGCTCGAGCACATCGCGCGTCACGCAGTCGGGGCGGCAGTTGCAGCCCTGCTCGGCGGCCTTCTTTTTGCAGCCCTCCGAGCACGTCATATCGGCCAGGTTGACCTTAAAGACTTTGCCGTTCTCCAGGCGCAACACCAGCTGCTCACGCGGCGTGTCATATTCCTGGATGCGCGCCTTGCCAAGCGGCGTATCGATAAGCGTCTTCTTTTTGGGCGCGCGGCTCTTAAAGTCCTTGTACGCCTCGAACTCGTAGCGCAGGCAGCACATCAGGCGGCCGCAGACGCCGCTAATCTTGGACGAGTTGAGCGGCAGGTCCTGCTCTTTTGCCATGCGGATCGAAACCGGCTCAAACTGTCCGCCAAAGCGTGTGCAGCAGAGCTCCTGGCCGCACTGGGCATAGCCGCCCACCAGGCGGGTCTCGTCACGCACGCCGATCTGGCGCATGTCGACGCGAATGTGCAGCGTCGAGGACAGGTCCTTGACGAGCTGACGGAAATCGACGCGCTCCTCGGCCGCAAAGTAGAACACGGCCTTCTCGCCGCCAAACAGGTACTCGACGCCGACCGGCTTCATCTCGAGGTCGAGCTCCTTGACCAGGCGACGGAAATCGACCATAGCCTCGTCGCCTTGGATGGCCAGATCATCGGCAAGCTGCAGGTCGATGTCGCTCGCTACGCGCAACACGGGCCTGAGCGGCTGACCGATTTCGTCGAGCGGCACCTCGAAGGGATCGGCCGTAACCAGGCCGATCTCGGTTCCGCGCTCGGTAGAGCAAATGGCATAATCGGCCTCGAGGATATCCAGATCCTGTGGGTCGAACCACAGGTCGCGCGAGGCGTAGGTAAACTTAACGGGTACGACTAACGGCATTTCAGTGCCTTCCTGATATCGAACAGCATGACCTCGATGGCCAGCTGGGGAGTAACGTTTCTGGCGATGTTGCGCTCAGCGGTGGCAACCGCCTCGAGCGCCTGGGTGGCACCCGCAACATTCGTCGCCGCGGCAAGCCGCCCGATCGTGTCGCGCGCGTCCTCGTTCACCACGTCGGCTGCCTCGTCCTGAAGCGTCAGCAGCACGTCGCGCATGAGCGTCCGCGCGCTCGCCAGCGCTTCCATGATACCCGAACGCTCGCGCGCGTTGAGTTCGCGCTTGTTGCGGTCCTCAAGCTGCTTCAATGCTCCACGCGACAGGTAATCGGCGTTTTGCTCGAGCACCTTTTCCTGCGTGGACTTGACCTCGGCGAGCGGCGCCTTAACGGCGACGATGAGCGACTTGGCGCGGCTGAGCACGTCGGCCTCGTCGGCGGCGATGAGCGAATCGATGGCGCGAACCATCTGACGGCGGGCGTCCTGGCGCTCGGCGCTCTTGAGGAACTCGATGCCACGCGTGGGGCTTCCCGCTACTGCGACGGCCATGCGGCAACGCGCAGGGTCCTGACCGGTGGCGCGGCTCACGGCCTGCACGGCGACGGCGGGCGACACCAGCCGAAACGGCACGCACTGGCAGCGGCTCACGATGGTGGGCAACATCACGTCTGCCGAGGTGCCCAGCAAGATAAACATAACGCCCTCGGGCGGCTCCTCGAGTGTTTTGAGCAGTGCGTTGGCGGTGTTGGCGCGCAGCTGCTCGGCACGGTCAATGATGTAGACCTTGGCCTTGGCACGGATGGGCGCCAGAGGCACGTCGTCGAGCAGCTCGCGGGTCTGGGCGATGAGGTAGCCCGTGGCGCTCTCGGGCGTGTAATAGTGCACGTCGGGATGCGTATGCCGAGCAACGCGCACGCAGCTGTCGCATGCGCCGCAGCCGTCCTGCTCGCACAGGAAGGCTTGGGCGAGCGCCCACGCGGCGTCGAGCTTGCCCGCGCCGGGCGCGCCCAAAAACAGGTAGGCGTGCGATGCGCGACCGCTGGCGACGGCATTGGTCAAAAAGTCGCGCACGCGCTCTTGGGTGTCAAGCTTGGCCAGCAGGCTTGCCTGAGCGGGGGCCATGTTACTCGGCCTCCTTGGCAAGCGCGGCGGCGACGGCTTCCCGCGGAATGTCGAGACCGTACGCGCGAACCTGCTCGACCGTCTTCTCGAAGACTTTCTCGACGGTCGTAGTGGCGTCGATGAGCTTTACGCGGTTTGGCTCCTCGGCAGCAATTGCGCAAAACCCCTCGTAGACACGCTCCTGGAATGCCATGCCCTTGGCCTCCATGCGATCCGCCGCGCCACGGGCTGCCATGCGTAGCGCCGCCTGCTCGGGCGTGATGTGGTAGACGAGTGTGAGCGCCGGGTACGTTCCCGCGACGGCCAGGTTGTTGGCGTCGCGCACCATCTGGCGATCGAGGCCGTCGGCAAATGCCTGGTAGCAGGTCGTGGAATCGTAGAAGCGATCGCACAGGACCACCTTGCCGGCCGCAAGGGCGGGGGCTATGACCTCGTGCACCAACTGGGCGCGCGCCGCCTCGTAGAGCAGCAACTCGCAGGTATCGCCCATCGCCGTGTTGGCGGGGTCGAGCAGCAGGGCGCGAATCTTTTCGCTGATGGCAGTGCCACCCGGCTCGCGCAGAGTTACGACCTGATAGCCAGCGAGTTCGAGCGCGCGGGCAAGCAGGCGCGCCTGCGTGGACTTGCCGGCACCGTCGACGCCCTCGAGCGTGATAAAGCTATGTTGAGCAGGCTCAAAAGCCATGGGCGCAGCCCCTTCCTACAAGGCGCGTAAATGCAGATATATCAACCAAGCCATGATACCCCAGTGCTCGGCGCGTCCCCAATGGCTAAAGGCGCCTTTCCAAAGTTGCGGTGAAATAGGGACTGATTGAAGCTCTGAGACCGCCAAACAGTCCCTATTTCACCGCAACTTATGATGGGGAATTTTGGATGCTGGGTATAATCGTCGTATTGCATTGAAATGTGGCGAAAGGAGTGGCAATGTCTCGGTATTGCGCCTCGTGCGGCAAGCTTCTTGCAGATGATGCCAAGTTCTGCACCTCGTGCGGTGCACCCGTTGAGCAAACAGCCGCGAGCGATAGCCAGCCCGCTTTTGAGCAGACCGGCTCCCTTGATGCGCCGCAAGCCAAGGCGGACGACTCCCTCGCCTATAGCCCCGACCCCGCCGCAAGGACCGAGGCCGTCGAGACCACGCAGCGCATACCCGTCGCGAGCGGCTCGCCCCAACAGCAGCCGGTTCCCGCATACGTGCCCGCTTCGCCACAGACCCCCGCTCCCAAAAAGAGCGGCACCGGGCCGCTTATCGCCGTTATCGTTGTGCTGGTGGCGATCATCATCGCCCTGGTCATTTTCTTTGTGATCAAGCCTTTCGACAACGCCGGTACGCAGACGACCGCCGAGGTTACCAAGCTGCACCACGATGTTGACGATGATGACCTTGAGCCTCTCGGCGATCCCAACAGCCTGTACGACGATGATGACGATGACGACGAGGATGGCGGCGAAGCAACGCTCTCCGAGCAGAACCTCTACCGTCGCCTGAGCGAATACTACGACCTGCTCGAAGATCTCGACAGCCAGGTCCGTGGCTGCGCGCAGAACTTCAACGGCAACTATCTGGAAGAGGATCGAACCACCCGTCAAAATCTCGCCGACGTCGCCGAGCGCACGGAGGACACCATCGAGCAGTATTACGACATCGTCGAGGACCTGGACGTCCCGACGAGCTCCAAGAACTACAGCTCCTGGAAGGACATCATCGCCCTGTACGACGACCTGGATCACCGCATTGACGCAATCTGTGATGCCTGGGAGATCAGCCTGAAATACGCCAAGCCTGCGGACCACAAGAATGAGATCGTGGCGCCGCTGTCGCGCGACAACGTGGCGGGCACCAATGACAATAAGTACCGCCTAGACTTTGAGGAGCGCTATCCAGGCGCCAAGCCTGTCGAGGTGAACTAGCGCTTTGTCGTTCCCGAGCCGGCAGTTAGGGACGTTCCTAAACTGCCGGCAGAAAAAGAACGTCCCTAACTGCCGGTCAAAAAACGAGCGAGGATCGCGGGGTCCTCGCTCGTTTTTTTGGGCAATGTTTCGACTGCGCCGTTACTTGTCGGCGGCTGTTTTCTTGGCAGTCGACTTCTTCGCGGTCGTCTTTTTGGCGGCAGTGGCTTTCTTAGCCGTCGTCTTCTTGGCCGCCGTCGTCTTCTTTGCCGTGCTCGCCTTGGTTGTGGTCTTGCGACCGCGGGCGGGCTTCTTCTCCTTGGTCGGGCAGTCCATGTTGACGCAGATACGCCACGGACCGCGCGCCGTGTTGACCACCACGATGGGGGCGCCGCACTCGGGACAGGTCTCGCCTGTCGCCTCGAGCTTGCCACGCGCCGGCAGCGGATAGCTCACGCCGCAATCGTCATAGTTGGTGCAGCGGATAAAACGTTTGCCGCTCTTCTCGCTCTTGTGCGCAATCAGATCGCCATGGCGTCCGGCCTCGGCACACACCTTGCACTCGCCCACCTTAAGGTCGGGCTCGTAGTTGGTGGGGCATGTGGGGTTCACGCAAATCTCGAAAGCCTTTTGGCGGAACGGCTGACACTTAATGCGCGGCGCACCGCACTCGGGGCACACGGCGGCCTCGCCCTCGAGCGGGCTTACCTTGACGCCACTCGGCACCGGATAGGTCACGTCGCAGTCGGGCCATCCCATGCAGCCGATAAAGCTGCCACGGGTCTTGGCACTCGTCTTCATAACCAAATCCTTGCCGCACTTGGGGCAGGCGCCCACGCGCGCATCGGCCGTGACGGCGTCGCTGATGGCGTCGCCCAGCTCCTGCGTATGCTTGAGCAGCTCGTCGAGCACGCCGGCCAGCAGCGCGCGCGAGTGCGTCACGACATGCTCTTCGGTGTCCTCGCCGCGCTCCACGCGGGTCATGTCGCCGTCGAGCTCGCTGGTCATATCGGGGCTCGTGATGCGCGGGGCAAACCGCGACAGCGCATCGATGATGGCGATACCCAGCTGGCTCGGCTCCACGGGATCGTTTTTGAGATAGCGCACGGCGTACAGGCGCTCGATGATGCTCGCGCGCGTGGACTTGGTGCCCAGGCCGCGCTTTTCCATCTCCTGCACGAGCTTGCCCTGGCTGTAGCGCGCGGGCGGCTCGGTCTGCTTGGCCTCGAGCTTAATGTCGAACACGTCGACCGTATCGCCCTGCTCCAGCGGCGGCATCTGCTCGTCGCGCTTGAGTCCATACGGATACGCCTCGCGGAAACCCGGGGTCACGAGCACATCGCCCGAAGCCACGAACGGCTCGCCGTTCACGTCGAGCTCGAGCTTGGTGTTCTCGATGGTCGCGGGACCCATAAGCGTCGCCAGGAAGCGGCGGGCGATGAGGTCGTAGAGCTTGCGCTGGCCGCCATCGAGCGTGGACGGATCACCTTCGCCCGTAGGGTAGATAGGCGGGTGGTCGGTGGTCTCGACCTTGCCGCGCGTGGGCTTCATGGGGCCGGCGAGCACCTTTTTGCATACGGGCGCCAGCGCCGGATTAATCTTTGCAAGGTCGCTCACCACGGCGCCCAGATCGAGCGTCGCGGGGTACACAGTGTTGTCGACACGCGGGTAGCTGATGAGGCCCGCCATGTAGAGGGACTCGGCGATGCGCATGGTGCGCGCAGGCGAGATCCCCTCGGCTGCAGCGGCTGCCTGCAGCGAGGTAGTCGCAAACGGCGTGGGCGGCTGCTGCTTGCGCGAGCGCTTGGTCACCGCGGCGACGGTTGCCGTCGCAACGCCGTCGACATGGCCGTACGCCGTCTCGGCAGCGTCTTTGTCGGTAAAGCGTGCCGTCTTGTGAGCGATCTTAAAGCGGTCATCCTCGGCAGCACCCTGTGCGGCGCCCATGCCGCGGATCTGCCAATAGTCCTCGGGCACAAACGCCATGCGCTCGCGCTCGCGCTCGACCACCAGGGCAAGCGTCGGCGTCTGCACACGGCCGGCAGAGCGCACGTTACCAAAGCCGCCAAACTTGGCGAGCGTCAGGTAGCGCGTGAGCACCGCACCCCAAATGAGGTCGATGTGCTGGCGGCTCTCGCCGGCGTCGGCCAGATTCTGGTCGAGCGAGACGAGATTATCGAAGGCGTGCGTGATCTCGGCCTTGGTAAACGAAGAGTACTGGGCGCGGGCGACCGGCAAGTCGGGCGCAACCTCGCGCACCTTGTTGAGGGCGTCCGAACCAATCAGCTCGCCCTCGCGATCGAAGTCCGTGGCGATGATGACGCTGTCAGACTTTTTAGCGAGGTTCTTGAGCGAACGAATGAGTTCCTTCTCGGCCGGTAGCTTAATGACGGGCGCCCAGGTGAGGTAAGGCAGGCTCTCGAGTTTCCAGCCCTTGATTGAGATGCCATCGGCAAGAAACGGCTTGCGCTTGGTGTCGTAGGGCGGACGCGCCAGGCCATCGGGTATGTCGGCCGGCAGCATCTCGCCGTCCTCGGTGACCGAATACCAGCCCAGCTTTTTATCGAACAGCACGCTGTCGCAAAAATCGGGCGCTAGGATGTGACCGGCAAGGCCGATGGTCACGCACTCCTCGCCCTTCCACTCAAAACGGTAGATGGCGGTGTTGTACACCTTGTCCTTTTTGGGCTTGCCCGTGGACAGACGCTCGGCAATCTGACGCGCGGCGTCGTTTTTCTCGGCGATGATGAGCTTCAAAAGAGGCTCCTATCTCGTATCTCTGCGGCTACGCCCGCCCGTATGGCGGCCGACTTACGCCCTTGCTTGCTCAATCTGCCCGATGAGCCAATCGCACCAGGCATCCATGCCCTCGCCCTTGCGCGCGCTGACGGAAAACCGCGGCGCCTGCGGATTGAGGTCATCGAGTGTCTTAGTATACCTATCCATGTCAAAATCGAAAGCCGGGGCCACATCGACCTTGTTGAGCAGCTGTGCGCCGGCGTGCTGGAAGATGCCCGGGTACTTGATGGGCTTGTCGTCGCCCTCGGGCACCGAGAGGATCATGATGGACAGGTTCTCGCCCAGGTCAAAGTCAACTGGGCAGACCAGGTTACCCACGTTTTCGATAAAGATGACATCGATGTTATCGAGCCCAACGGCCTGGTCGAACGCGTCAACAGCCTCCATGATCATATTGCCCTCAAGGTGGCACAGGCCGCCCGTGTTGATCTGGATGGCGGGCATGCCGGCTTCCTTCATGGTGATGGCGTCGACATCCGAGGCGATATCGCCCTCGATGACGGCGCAGCGCAAGCCGGCCTTGTCGCGCAGGCGCTCGTTGGTGCCCAGAATCGTTGTTGTCTTACCCGAGCCGGGGCTCGACAGCACATTGATCACATAGGTGTTTGTCTCTTTAAATCGCTGTCGCAGCTGATCTGCCAGGCGCTCATTGCGCGACAGAATCGGCGATGCGATATCAATCGTTTTCTCGGCCATACTCGGCGCTCCTTACTTCTACCATTTATACCCCGTCCCCAGGTTGCTGGCGGGTTAATCGTCGGGGGTTTCGATTTCGATACTGGCGATGTCGAGCTCGCGGCCGTGCAGCAGACGCACGTTGGCGCCGCCACACTGGGGACAGCGGCAATGGAAGCGGTCGTGCTCAAAGACCTCGCCGCAGTCCAGGCACTCGCTTTGTGGATGGACTTCCTCCACAGCAAGCTCGCAGCCGCGCGTGAGCGGGTCCTCGTCGCGAAACGTCTCCCAGGCAAAGTCGAGCGCCTCGCGCACGACCTCGGTCATATCCCCGATACGCAGCGTCACCAAAACGGCGCGCGAGGCCCCCGCCCCACGCGCCGCGCGAATCACTGTATCGAGTATGCCGTTGACAATGCCAACCTCGTGCATACCGTTTTACTCCTCGTCGTCCTCGTCGTCCGAGAACAGGTCCAGACGGCTCACGAACAGGCCCTCTTTGCCCTCGCGCGCGGTAATGACCACGCGGGCGATAGCGAGCGAGATCTCGTAGAGCGAAAGCAGAGCACCGTACATAAGGCCCAGGGTGACGGGCGAGCCGTCGGGCGTGATCACGGCCGAACCCACGAGCAGGCCAACGTATACATAACGCCAGGCACCGCGGAAAGCAGCGTAGGACACGATGTGGAAGACGGACAGATAGAAGATGATGAGCGGCAGCTCAAACGCCACGCCAAAGCCGATCATAAAGAGCAGCTCCATGTTGACGTAGTTCTCCAGATCGGGCAGCGCCGTAGCGACGGCCGAGGTCTCGCCGATGAGCCACTCAAAGCCCGCAGGAATGATGATGAAGTAGCAAAAGATGGCGCCCAGGAAGAACAGCACCGTCGAGGCGAGCACCGTGGGCACGACCCACTTGCGCTCGTTGGGGCGAAGCGCCGGCAGGAAAAACGCCAGGATCTGCCAGATGATCATGGGCGTGCACATGACCACGGCCATCTTGATGGCCAGCGAAAAGCGCAAACCAAAGCCGCCGAGCGTGGTGGTAATGTAGAACTTACCGTCCGGCACAAAAGAGCGGATGGGGTCTTCCAGGATGTCGAGCACCACAGGCGTGGCGAAATACAGCACGATAGCGGCGGCAAACACCGACACGACCACGATGGTCAGGCGGCGACGGAGTTCTCCCAGGTGATCGAAGAGCGGCATACGCGCAGGTCCGATAGGCATTACTCATCGCCTCCCTTCGAGGCGTCGGCGGCAGCAGCGTCGTCCTCGGCCTCGAGCTCGCGAGCGAGCTGGTCGACGACGGCCTTGCGCTTGCGGGGACGACGGGCGTAGAGATCGGCCGTCGTGGGCTCTGCCGGCTCGGGCTCGGGCTCCGGCTCTGCAGCAGGTTCGGGATCGACGGTGGCAGCGGCAGGCTCGGCCTTGGCGGGCTCGGCCTCATCAGCAGCGCCTTCGCCCTCGGTGGCACCCTCGCTTGCGGCCTTCTCGGCGGCAAGGCGGGCACGGCGCTCGGCAAAGGTCTCCTTCTTTGCGGGCGCAGCCGTCTCGACGGCATCCTCGTCCGCATCGGAATCGTCATCGACGGCAGCCTTCTTGGGCTTGACCGGGGCCGACGCGGCTTCGCTTACCGGATCGATGATCTCGGACTGAACAACAGCCGTCATCTTTTCCTGCGTCTCGCGGAACTGACGGATGGCACGGCCGATCGTGCGGCCCATCTGCGGGAGCTTATCCGGGCCAAACAGCAAAAAGCCGAAGACCACGATGATTGCCAGCTCACCCTCTCCAATACCAAACACACATACCTCCAAGGCTCGATGTGAGTCGAGCCCGCACCGCGCCATTCGGCCGGAACTCGTCTATTCATTCGGTCAAGTATAGCGCCCGGACGCCAAAACGTCCGAGCGCATCACAAACATATGCCAAACGGCACGGCCCTTTTTGGGGCAGGGCTTATGCCGCCGTGATCGAAATCTCCTGGTCGACGCCCAACAGCTGTACCACGCGCATCACCGGAGGCTGAACGTTGACGCAGCTAAAACGCTTTCCGTGGTCGTCCGCATGGTGGGCGGCACCCACGAGCACGCCAATACCCGTGGAGTCGATGTAGCTCACCTGGGCAAAGTCGAGCTCGACGGCCTCGGTGGGCTGCTCAAGCGCCAGATCGATGGCATTGCGCAGGCTGTCGGCATTAGAAATATCAATCTCGCCGGTCACCTTAATGGTGTAGAGCTCCGGCGTGGGGTTGGTGGAAATACCCAAATCCATGTATACGCTCCTTTGCGAATCGAGAGTGCTGATAGTACTGGACGCGGACTTGCGGGGCCCTAGGCGTTAGGCGCGCTCGGCACGAGCAAGCTCGGCAGCGACGAGTTTGACGGCCAACACCAGTACGTCGAGTGCTGCCTCCAGGTCCTCGACCGTGGGATAGCTCGGCGCGATGCGGATGTTGGTGTCGCGCGGATCCTTGCCATAAGGCCAGGTGGCACCAGCCGGCGTAAGCTTAACACCCAGCTCGGCGCAGAGCGCCGCAACCTTCTGGGCCGAGCCCTCGGGACCATCGAAACTCACAAAGTAGCCGCCGCGAGGATGCGTCCAGGTAGCGCAGCCCGTCTCGCCCAGGCCCTCGGTGAGCTTGCGCTCAACCGCCTCAAAGCGCGGGCGCAAAAACTCGGCATGCTTCTTCATGTGCTCCTTGACCGCCTCGATAGTGGGAAGGAAGCGAACGTGGCGCAGCTGGTTGAGCTTGTCGGCGCTGATGAGGCCGGCCTTCAGACACTTGGAGAACTCGGCGATGACCGCGGGGCTCGCGCCGATAAAGCCGATACCGGCGCCCGGGAAGGTGATCTTGGACGTCGAGGCAAAGGCCACCACGCGATCCTCGGTGCCCGCCGCGCGGGCGAGGTCAAAGATGTTGGCGAGCTCGTCGGTCTCGTCGTACAGGTCGTGCACGCAGTAGGCGTTGTCCCAGAAGATGCGGAAATCGGGCGCGGCCGTGGGCATCTCGACCAGGCGGCGCACGGTGTCCTCGCTAAAGGTGATACCCGTGGGGTTGGAATACTTGGGCACGCACCAGATACCCTTGATGGAATCATCGGCGGCAACGAGGCGCTCGATCTCGTCCATATCGGGGCCGTTGTCGGTCATCGCGACGGGAACGTTCTCGATGCCCAGGTCGGCGGTGATGCCAAAGTGACGGTCGTAGCCGGGGACGGGGCACAGGAACTTGACCTTCTTGCCGTCGTGCGCGGCCTCGTAGGCATCCCAGGGCTCGCTGCCGCACGAGCCGCAGCGCCAGAACATGCCGGCGATGTCATGCTCAATCAGCAAGCTCGACGAACCCAGTACGAGCGTCTGCTCGGCGGGGCAACCCAGGAACTCCCCCGCCAGCTTGCGTGCCGAGGGAATGCCCTCAAAGCAGCCGTAGTTGGAGCAGTCGACGTTGCCGTCGTGCAGATCGGCATCGGCATTGAGGATATCGAGCATGGGTCGAGAGATGTCCACCTGGGAGGGCGACGGCTTGCCGCGGGCCATGTCGAGCGCCAGGCCCTTGGCCTTGACCTCGGCAACCTCGGCTTTGAGCGCCTCGATGGCGGCATCGAGTTCGGTGGTTTCCATCTTCTGGTAGATCGTCTGCATGGGTGCGACCTTTCGCGAAGCGGTACGTTGCAGTTCGTCTAAGTATAGACCGCCACCGCCGCAACGTTATGAAGCCGTGATAGATTAAGTTCATCGCAATGAATTACGAATCGCCGCGCATGCCGGCGTGGGGCGCCCGAGGAGGCACTATGGAATACGGATCGATCCAGGCCGAGGAATTCGGCGACCTGCAGCGCCTGGTCGACGGACTGTTTTACGATCGCCGCGCCATTGACCGCCTGGACCTGATTGTGCAGGCCGAGATCTTGGACCTGGCACCCGACCTCATGGAAATCGTGAACCTTTTGCCGCCCGGTTACTACGACCGCCAGTCACTTTGCGACCAGCTCAACTCCGCCTTGGCCGCCCACGGCTGGGGCGCCGTCTACGGAACGGTGGAATAAGCCTCGAGGCCGGCGATTTGGCCCGCTTCCCGACCTTGGCGAGGCTTGTTTTAGGGCTTGTGTTCAAAAAAGCGCAAATATGAGTACTGTTACTTTTTTAGTGGCAGCGATTTTTGGCAAAAACAGCCCTTTTTGGCCTCGTTCGCCCTCTTTTTAAGGACCTTATTGTCATTTTCTAATCTACCGGCCACTCGTTAACGTACAAGCAGCATGTAGTTGTCCATTATTTTTAGTGCGTAAAATGAAACGCCGTTTGTGACAGTACTCACAAACGGCGTTTTTTGCACACGAGGGCATCCGGGGCATGCCCGGCCCCAATTTTTTACGCGCCTACTCGCCCTTGGGCGCGGGGTGCTTGCAGACCACGCTCATGTAGATCATGCCGAGCACGGCAGCGGTGACCGAACCGGCAAGGATGGCGGCCTTGGCGGCCAGGACCTCAAACTGAGCCGTCGGGAAGGCAAGGCCACTGATGAGGATCGACATGGTAAAGCCGATACCGCCCAGAATGCCCACACCGGCAATCATGTGCCAGTTGACATTGTGCGGCAGCTCGCAGACCCTAAACTTAACCAGGGCAAACGTCATGCCAAAGATGCCGATCGGCTTGCCCAGCAGCATGCCAAAGTACACGCCGAGCGTCACCGGGTCGGTGAGCAGCGTGCTCATGTCCACGCCCACTAGGCGAACCTGTGCGTTCACGAACGCAAAGATCGGCAGGATCACAAAGTTGACCGGTGTGGAGATCAGACGCTCCATGCGGATGAGCGGCGGGGTCACGCGGTGCATGACGCGCTCGACCTTGGTGGTCGAGACGGTAAAGTCATGCTGGCCCAGGATGTGCGCCTCGGCGTCGTAGCGGTCATCGAGCAGCGGCAGGCACTCGCCCAACCAATCGGTGAGGCTATCGAGCTTGACGCCGCACTTGGCCGGGATGGTGAAGGCCAGGATGACGCCGGCAAGCGTAGCGTGCACGCCGCTCTTGAACATGCAGAACCACAGCAGCAGGCCCAGCACCGAATACGGGGCGAGGCGGTAGTGCTGCGTCTTGTTGAGCCACACGAGCGCGCACGTCACAAGCGCGGCGGCGCCCAACCAAAACGGATTGGGGCTCTGACCGTAGAAGATGGCGATGGCGGCGATGGAGATGAGGTCGTCGGCGATGGCGAGCGTCGAGAAGAACACACGCACGCCGTTGGGCACGCGATTGCCCAAAAGCGACAGCACGCCCAGCGCAAAGGCAATATCGGTTGCCATGGGAATGGCCCAGCCGTTGTGCGCGCCGGCATGGTTAAAGATCAGATAGATGCAGGCGGGAACGACGACGCCGCCCACGGCCGCCAGCATGGGAAGCATAGCCTGGCGCGGGTTTTTGAGCTCGCCGACCGTCATTTCATATTTGAGCTCAATGCCCACCAGCAAAAAGAAAATCGCCATGAGAAAGTCGTTGACGAAAAGCTCAACGGTGAGACCGGCCGTAAGATTGCCCAGACCCACATACAGCGGGGTCTCCAAAAAGTGATGGATGGCCTCGTAGGCATCGGTATTGGCGCAAATGACGGCGGCGATGGCGGCGAAGACCATGACGGCGGCGGAAATCGTGCCGTTCTCGGCGATGCGCTCCCAAATGTCGTGACGTTCAAAGCGCTTGCGCTCACGAACGTTGAACAGCTGCTCAGTTGCTGCCATGGGCGGCTCCTTTCACGGGAAAGCTCCCGTCTTAAAAAAGCACGGCCCGCCCAAGTGGCGGCGCCGCGCTCTAACGTATTACGCTTGCATCTAGCCTACCCTGCACGACAAGCACGCAGGCGTGGCCGAAAAGCGGAACCACAGGTTGAACATTATTTGCCCAACGGCACGGGCACGCCTGTCCAAGAGACGACGCGGCGCCATGCACAAAAAACGACCGGAGCGCGGGGCGTCCGCGATCCGGTCGTGGCGTTTAGTGAACTAAACCTAGCAGGCGGCCATGATGGGGGCAGCGACCTGCTTCTTACGGGAGAGGACGTCCGGCATCCAGACGCCGTCGTGCTCGTCGGCAATGCCCAGGCCCTTCTGAGCGGCCTCGGTCTCGCCCTCGAGCAGGACCTGCGAGCCCTCCTCCATGATGTCGGTGATGCACAGGACAATGCCGTCAGCGCCCTTCTCGGCAGCGTAGGCGCGCATGGCCTCGCGAATCTCGTCGATCATGCCGAGTGCGCGGGTCTTGTCGACAGTCTCGTACTGGCCGATGAGCAGCTTCTTGCCGGCGGGCTCGAACATCTTGATGTCGTTGCCGACCATCTCGGCAGCGGTAAAGGAGCCGGACGGACGGGTGAGGAAGACCTCCATGCCAAACTTGACCGGGTCGACGCCCACCTGCTCGCCGAGCTTGGCGGCGACGGCGCGGTCGACATCGGTGGTGGTGGGGCTCTTGAGCATGAGCGTGTCGGTCATCATGGCCGAGAGCAGCAGCTTAGCCTGGACGTCGGAAAGCTCAACGCCGAGCACGCCGGCGAGCTTGGTGACGATGGTGCAGCTGGAGCCCCAGGGCAGGCAGATGTAGTGCAGCGGGCCGGCGGTCTCGAAGTCGCCGATGCGGTGATGATCGACAACGCCAAAGACCGTGGCGTCCTTAAGGCCGGCGACGGACTGGGCAGACTCGTTGTGGTCGGTGAGGACGACGAGCTGACCGGCCTCGACGGACTCGATCACGCGGGGCTCGGCGATGCCGGCGTCGGCGAGCAGCTTGGCGGACTCGGCCGGAAGCTGACCAAGGGCGCAGGCCTCGTAGGTGTTGCCGGCATACTCAACCTGGTTGAGCAGCTGGGACAGGACGACGGCGCTCATGATGGCGTCGTTATCGGGGTTCTGGTGACCAAAGACAAGAACGTTTGCCATGGATATCCTCCACTTGATATGTGTACTTGGACGTAGCTATGGTAGCACGCCGATGCCGAGCCTTCGCAGACGGAAGGGCCACGGCATATTTTGTGGCAGGTATGGGGGCCAAGGCTGTCCCTTTTGCACCATGTTGGTGCAAAGTAACCTGACCCCCTTGCACCAGCTATTTACCGGCGGCGCGCAGGGCTACGTAGGCGGCACCGATGATGCCGGCGTCGTTTCCGAGCGAAGCGACCTTAATGGGCGTCTCGCGCGAGGCGGAAAGCGCGTAGCGCTGGAAGTGCTCGCGAACCTTATCGAGGTAGACATCGGCCGAAGCGGACGCGCCGCCACCGATCAGGAACATCTCGGGGTCGACCACGTTGGCGATAAGTGCCAGAGCACGACCGAGATAGTCAGCCATGGTATCGGCAGCTGCCAGCGCGAGCTTGTCGCCCTCGCGGCAGGCCTGGAACACGTCCTTGGAATCGGAGGGGCCGGTGAGCTCGATGGGCTCGACGCCCGCCTTCTTGCACTCGGCCAGGTAATTGCTCACCACGCCGGTGGCGCTGGAATACTGCTCCAGGTGGCCATGGCCGCCACAGCCGCAGGTGCGCTCCTCGGCCGGGTTCAGGCACATGTGGCCAATCTCGCCGCCGGCACCCACAACGCCCGATACCACGTCGCCGTTAACGATAACGCCGCCGCCCACGCCGGTACCGATGGTGACCATCACCACGTTCTGCACGCCCTTGGCAGAACCGAGCCAGGCCTCGCCCATGGCGGCGGCGTTGGCATCGTTCTCGTATTTAACGACCGCGTCGGGGCAGTGCTTCTGAATGGCGATCCTCAGCTCGGGCAGGTTAATGGCAATGTTGGCCTTGACCTTGGCATCGCCCGATGCCGGGATGGGGCACGGAACGGCCAGGCCAATGCCTGCCACAAAGGCGCGCGGAATCTGCGCCTTGGCGACCACCTGGTCGATAGCCTCGGTCACCGCGGCAAAGCCCGCAGCGTCAACGATGGGAGGCGTGGGCACGCTGGCCTTGGCAAGCAGGTTGCCGTCCTCGTCGAACAGGCCCTCCTTAACCGAGGTGCCGCCGACGTCGATGCCGATGTAATACTGCTTAGGTTCCATGGGAGCCCACCTTTCTCGTTTAAACATTGCCTGTATGGTACCGCTCCCAAGGCAAAAACCTACCAAAAAGGGACAGGTTTGTTTTGGCAGGCTTTATCTGGGGTAACGCAATTGGCTGCCCAACAGGCCGCGCAAGACCATCCCCAAAAATAAAGGCGCCGGGAGGCGGAGGCTCCCGGCGCCCGTCAAAGGGACTATGTTGTCTGTTGGACCGCACGGTCCGTCGCGGCGATAACGCCGACTAGGCCTGAAGTGCCTGCAGCTGCTTGTGAACCTCGATGAGCTCCGTCGCCATGACGCGCATGGTCTCGGTGCCGGCCATCTGGTCCTCGGCATGCAGCAAAATCAACGGGGCCTCGCCGTTACGTTCGCCGTTGGCCTCCTTCTTCAGAAGCCCCATGTGAACATCGTGGCCACCGTTATAGGCCTCGTCGCCCTGCTTGATAAGCTCCTCGGCGGCGTCAAAATCGCCCTCCTTGGCCTTTTGCACGGCATTGATGTACATGCTCTTGGCGGTACCGACGTAGCTGATGATCTCAAAGCAGGTCATCTGCAGTTCGTTCATATCCTCCATGCAGAGCACCTAGCCCATCACGCTGACGCAGTGGTCGATGATGCCGGCAGCGTTCATGCGGCCGTAGTCGACCATGTTGATGACCTCGACCGGAAAACGACCGGCGGCCTCCTTCTCAAAATCGCCCTTGGTGTAGCCGATCTGCGGACCAAGCAGCAACATGTCGCACTCGTCCAGGTGATCGTGGGCCTCGTTCATGGGACGAGCCTCGACCTCAATATCCAGACCACGGTTTGCAACCTCGGCCTGCATCTTCTGGACCAGCAGGCTCGTGGACATACCGGCATTGCAGCAGAGCATGATCTTCTTCATGGTTTCCTCCTTATAACTGCGCGGCGCGCAGACGACAACTGGTTTTATTCCTTGCGGCTATTGTGCCCACCCCCCTGCATCTTTACACAAGGGAGAGAGCTGCGGGCACCGGCGCCGCGTACCGGCGCCCGCAAAGGTGAAAGGGACGAACGTTAGGCGTTCTACTCGGCGAGAGCCTCCTGCTTGGCGATTGCCTTCTCGGAAATCTTCATAAAGGGCAGGTAGACGGCCATGCCAATGACAATCTCGATAGCCTGCCACACGCCAGCGCGCCAGTCAAAGCCCGTAGCGAGCAGGGCATTGATGACGGGAGGCATGGTCCAGGGCACCTGGGCGATGCAGGGGCTGATGATGCCTGCGCAGGTAAGGCCATAGGTGATGCCGATGAACAGGTCGGGAAGGAGGACAAACGGGATCATGAGCGGCAGGTTGTACACGATGGGGTAACCGTAGATAACCGGCTCGTTGATGTTGAACAGACCAGGCAGGATAGCCATCTTGGAAACGGTCTCGGAAGCCTTGTTCTTGGAGAACAGGAGCGTGTCGAGCAGGAGCATGAGGGTGCAGCCCGAGCCGCCGATGAGGGCGAAGCTGTTAACGATCTGCATGTTCATGTAGTGATCGGGCTGGATGGTGCCACCGGCGGCAAAGGTAGCCATGTTGTCGACGATGAGCATGGTCAGGATCGGCTCGACGGTAGCGCCAGAGATGGTGGACTGGTGAATACCGACGCAGAACAGCAGGTTAGCAAGGGTGTAGATGAGGATAACAGCCCACGGACCGGCGTTCATGATGCTCTTGAGCGGGTTGGAGATGCACGTGGAGATGATGGTGCACAGATCGGTGCCGGCGCACACGGCGAGCAGGGCTGCGGCAAGAGCGAAGACCGCGAGGTTAAGCAGCATCGGAATCATGACGTTGAAGGAGTTGGAGACCGCGGGAGGCACGCCCTCGCCCAGCTTAACCTTGAGCTTCTCGACGCCAGACATCTTGATGAAGAGCGAGACGGAAAGCAGGGCGATGATAATAGCCGAGAACAGACCGTTGGTGCCGGTGTTGGCAGTCGAAAGGGCGCCCGTGACCTCGGCGGAGGTGATCTTGTCGGTGAGCAGTGGGCTCGTGGCGGCAAGCGAGGCGGTGATCTGCTGCGGCATCATGATGACGAAGGCAGAGATGGCGACGACCACGCAAGCGAGCGGGTTATCGAAACGCTTGTTCTTGGCGAGGCTGTAGCCAATCAATCCGGCCAAGATAATGGCAGAGACGTTGAGGGTGCCCAGCGTAATTGCCGAGCCCCACGTCTGAAGGTTGGCAAGGCCCGCCGCATCGAGCGGGAACAGAGGGAACACGACGTTGTTAATAAGAACCGCGATACCCGCAAGGATATAGAGCGGCGTGATGGTCGCGAAGGCGTCACGCAGGGAACGCAGGTGAACCTGGTTTCCCACCTTCGCAGAGACCTCGGCAAACTTGTCGAGGAAGCTCTTTCCGTTGTCACTGGCCATGATTGCTCCTAACTTTCAAATCCGGCCTTTTCCTATGCGCACGGTGGTCTGTCGCCCTCTGCCACCAGATGTGCCATGTGTTGCGCGCGGCGGCGCGCGGTCTGGGCGTTCGCCCGGTCGCTAATCAACCACGTGGGTCGTGGCGACCTGTTTGAGCCAGGCCGCCGACTTCTTAAGGCGGCGCTTGTAGCCGTCCATGAGATCGACCTCGACAAAGCCGTAACGATTCTTAAAGGCATTGGCCCAAGACCAGTTATCGATGACGGCCCAGTAGTGATAGCCCCGGCACTTGGCGCCCTCGTCGATGGCCTTGGCCACCCACTCCAGGTGCTGACGTACAAAGTCGACGCGGTAGTCATCCTGGATGGTTCCTTCGGCGTCACGGTTCTTGTATTCGTCCATGATGCCGATGCCGTTCTCGGAAACGAACCACTCAAGATCGGGGTAGTTCTTAGCGCAGTCCATGCCAAAGTCGTAGAGGCCCTGCGGGTAGATCTCCCAGCCGCGGCTCTCGTTCATAACGGCGTCGGGCCATACGTACTCGTCGGCAAAGTGCGGCAGGCCGTACTGGTCGACCTTGCTCGCCGGCGCCTGAACACGCGTGGGGTGGTAGTAGTTGCAGCCGAGCCAGTCGACAACACCCTGCTTGAGGATCTCTTGGTCGCCGGCGCGGAACGGGAGCTTAACGCCGCCCTCGGCCAGGCTGTCGAGCACGTCGGCAGGAAGCTCGCCCTTGGTGATGAGGTCGAGCCACCAGCGGTTGTTGATGCCGCTGGTCATGCGCACGGCCTCGAGGTCCGCCTCGCTGGGGTTCTCCTTGGTGTAGACCGGGGTAAAGCAGTTGATCATGCCGATCTTGGCATCGGCGCGAATAGCGCCCTCGTCATAGGCGCGACGATAGTTGGCCACGGCCAGCGCGTGCGCCAGCGAGATGTGATACTGCACGGTGCGGGCGCGGTTGAAGTCGTGGAGCTGCGGGAACCACACGCCCTCCTGATAGCGCTGCTCGGGCTCGACGATGGGCTCGTTAAAGGTGAACCAGTACTTAATCTCCTGGCCAAACTCGTGGAAGGCGACGTCGGCGTAATGTGCGTAAGCCTCGACAACCTCACGGCTCTCCCAGCCGCCACGGTTAAAGAGGTAGGTGGGCATGTCAAAGTGGTACAAGTTGACAAACGGCTCCAAGCCGGCTTCGCGAGAGGCGCGGAACAACTCGTGATACCACGCGGCACCTTCCTCGTTGAGGTTGCCGTCGGCATCGAGCAGACGGCTCCACTGGATGGAAGTGCGATAGGTATCCAGACCCAAGTCCTTCAAAATGCGAAGGTCTTCCTGGTACTTGGCCATAAAGTCATTGCCGGCGTAAGAGCCAACGCGGTTGTAGAACGAACCCAGATCCTGGATGGACCAGGTGTCCCACAGGTTCTCGAGCTTGCCGCCCTGGTTCCACTGACCCTCAGTCTGCGGGCCGGACATAGCAGCGCCAAAGAAGAAGTCGTTGGGCAGCTGATACTGTGCCATCAAAGTCCTCGCTTTCGTGTTCTAGAGCTTCCGGTTGGAGACGGGTTTGCTTTGGCAGGTTATCCGGCGCGGGCGCGCACCGGCCATACCGATATCCAACCCGCCAAAACAAAACCGTCCCCAAACGGTCGATCCTGTTGTGCGGAAGGATTCCGTTCGTTGCTTAAACTATAGCGCTCTAATTTTAAATGTAAAGCGTCTTTTTCTTTTTTCTTTCTCGAACTTCTTAGATAAAAGTAATATGGATGCCCTGTTGAGGGTTATACTTACTTTTTGTATTCATATATGTCGGAAAGGAGGTTCCATGATTCCCAAATACGAGGCGATAGCTGCAGATATTCGTCGAAGTATCGAGGATGGCGCTCTTAAACCGGGCGACAAGCTTCCCACCGTCGTTGAGTTCTGTGAGCTCTATAGCGTTTCCAAAATCACTGTCAAACGAGCTATCGAGCAAATCACCGAGGAAGGTCTAATTACCAGCCGTCGTGGATCGGGTACCTACGTTAAGGACACGGCGGGGCTTCCCGGCCAGGCGTTTTTCCAGGGCAAAAACGACCGTGCCCAGGGTTTTTCGTATGAGCACCGCGGGGAGAAGGTGACCTCGGTGGTCTACGATTTCTCGATTGTTAATCCACCAGCGGACATCGCAGCCCAGCTGGGAATTGCCGAGGATGACTTTGCCTATCACATCGTGCGCGTGCGTCAGGCCGATGAGAAGCCCATCGTTATCGAGTACACCTACATGCCGCTCGAGCTGATTCCGGGCCTTAAAAAGAAGGACCTGTACGGATCGGTCTACCATTTCATCCGCGAGCAATGCGGGCTGAAAATTTCGAGCTTCCACCGTACCATTCGCGCCGTGGCAGCAACCAAGGAAGAAGCTGAGCGCCTGGACACCAAACCTGGCTCTCCCCTGCTCGAGCTCAAGCAGATTGGCTTTTTGGACAGCGGCGCCGCCTTTGAGTATTCGGTCTCGCGCAACGTTGGCGACCGCTTTGAGTTGCACAACGTAACATTGGCATAGGTTTTTGCAGTCATGCGGGCGCTCGTTTTGAACAGTTTTACGCAGCGCCCGCGCAACACAATGAGGTATGAATATGTCCGATTTGATTAAACTGACGCCGATCTTCCACGAGAAGATCTGGGGCGGTCGCCAGCTCGAAACCGTATTTGGCTACGACATTCCCGATGGCCCCATCGGTGAGTGCTGGGCCATCTCGGCCCACCCCAACGGCGACTGCCAGATTGCGGAGGGCCCGTATGCCGGCCACACGCTGTCGTGGCTGTGGGCCGAGCATCGCGAGCTCTTTGGCAACTGCGAGGGCAAGGAGTTCCCGCTGCTCATTAAGATTCTGGACGCCAAGGACGACCTTTCGATCCAGATTCATCCCAACGACGAGTACGCTGCCGAGCACGAGAACGGTAGCCTGGGCAAAACCGAGTGTTGGTATGTGCTGGACTGCGAGCCCGACGCCACGATCATCGTCGGCCAGCGTGCCAAGGACCGCGCCGAGGCCGCACAAATGATCGAGGAAGGACGTTGGGACGACATGCTCAACGTGTTGCCGATTCACAAGGGCGACTTTTTCCAGATTGATTCCGGTACCGTGCACGCCATCAAGACCGGCACGCTCATTTTGGAGACGCAGCAGTCGAGCGACGTGACGTATCGTCTGTACGACTACGACCGTCCCGGCACTGACGGCAACCTGCGCCCGCTGCACATTGAGCAGAGCCTCGACTGCATCGACTTTGATGCTCAGGCTCCGACCGACGGCACGGTGACCGCGCCCGAGGTGGACGGCGTGACCGAGCTCGAGTCCAACCCCTGCTACACCGTCGATCGCGTGCGCGTCGACGGCAGCAAGACCCTCGACCAGCGCTGGCCCTTCATGTGCCTGTCGGTCATCGACGGCGAAGGCACCGTCTGCGGCGACCCCGTCCACAAGGGAAGCCACCTGCTGGCCCCGAGCACCGTCAGCTCCATCGACCTCGAAGGCAAGATGGAACTGATCATCAGCCACCTCTAGGTCGCAACAACAACCAAAACGAAACAAGGGGCTCCCCCGTTCTTCAACGGGGGAGCCCCTTGCCATGTCTAAGTATTCAGCCCACCCGGCTCTCCAGATCAAAAAGCAAACGAGCAAAGCGACGTTCGTCCAGCAACGTTACCCAAGGACCTGGGCGGGCGTATAGGGCAACATCGATCGCGAGTTCCACACGCAAAGGAGAGCACTTAATGTGCTCTCCGTCTTGCGCAGGACTGTCCGAGCAGGCGATGTTGCCCCATACGCCCGCCTAGCCGGATGTACGGGTTTTCCAGGTGCGGCAGATCGGCCTGAAAGAGGAGGGCATAGACCCTTGAGGTCATGCCCGACGATTGAAGGCCGAGGTGCCGTGCCTGGGAAAGCCGCCTAGGTCAGTTTCACTATAGGAGCGAAGCCCTTCATTAGCTTTTTGGTCTGGCCGGTCTTTTCGAATTGAACCTCGATCATGTCTC
>OIAT01000038.1_pt1 | contig 55728 bp, 38 predicted proteins | sample 1580801 | NCBI WGS metagenome assembly OIAT01 (sample SAMEA3882536, study PRJEB24775) | human gut metagenome | biome: human-associated habitat; feature: intestine environment; material: feces | place: Netherlands | collected 2009/2010
TTGAACGATTCGATTACGTACTTGCCGGAGTATGCCTGCAGCAACGCGTCGCCCTTCTCCATAAGCTCCACGTCGCGCGGACCCCACTTGGAGTTGTCATCGAACTTATATTCCACAATCAGCGGCACACGACCAGCCACCACTTTGAGCACGTCGGCGAATAGCGGCACATGCTGATAGTAGCCTTCCGGCGCGTTGTCCGGCGTGGTGACCAGCGGCGGTTCCTCTAATGCCAACGGCAGCGGCGCGGCCTTGCACGCGCCCGGAGCGTCGGTCGGGAACAGCGGAATACGAGTCAGCTCGTCATACGTGAGATCGGCGATACGGCGCGGATCTCCGGCAACACGCATCAGGTCGCCGTCATGCACCACCACGACCTCGCCATCGCGCGTCATCTGCAGATCCAGTTCGATACCGTACCCGGCTTCACAGGCGGCTGCGAACGCGGCAAGCGAGTTTTCAGGGGCAATCACGCCGGGTGTATCAGGGCTGCCGTACCCGGCTTTCATGGCCATGCGGCGGGCGAGCGCCACGTATTCGCCGCTTTCGTTGGCGTATTGCGCGGTCAGGCCGGAACCGGCGTCATGCAGACCGCGGTGCGCGTACCACACGTCCGGAACGGCCGGCACATAATGACGGCGCTTGTCGGAGAAGGAACGCGGGGCGATCGCCCACACCGCGGCTCCCGCTGCCACCGCACCGCCGAGCAGCGCTTTCTTGAGAAACGACTTTGACATGGGCATCCTCCCTTGCGATTGACCCTGCTCACCGCATTTGCGCGCGCAATGAGCCACTTGTTACGAGCGTAGCCCAGTTTGCCGGTTTTCGCTCACGATTTCACCGATTATTCAGTTTCGTCGTTGCATATGGCGATTCCCACGCTCTAACGGCACCCACGTCGGCCTCGAAAGGCTTTCGCGGGACAAAATATGGAAGGGCGATTGCCGAGTCGGTAAGACTGGCTAATCGCCTTTTATTAGCGGACTGAGACGGTGAGGCTATGCGGCCAATCGGCGGCGTGATGCGGGGTGCGGGCCGCTGCGTTGCGGCGTTGGTTGGAGCGTTGGCGGAGCCCGTTTCGCCGTCCTTGGTAAGCGATGGCGATTCGAAACCGCCGTTGGTCACGAGGTTGCCGCCGTCGCCGCCTTCCGCGGCAACGGACACGTCGTCCACGAGATTGCCGTATGCGAGGTTGCCGTTGAGCGTGTTGTAGGACGCCAGCGCGAATACGGTGTCGTCGCCGTCCGCCGCGAATTCTCCTTCGTATTCGTTCCATCCGTTGCGCGTGTACTGGTTGAAGACGCTGCTGACGAATGTGATCGTCCAGGTGATGGGGAAATGCTCGGTGTCGGAGCAGTCATTGCCGGCGCGGTACCAGTGGCTCTGGTAGCCGTTGACCGTTCCGTTGCCCAAGGTGGCGGAGCAGAGCTTGAACGTGCCTTCGCCGCTGTCGGGGAAGGCCCAGCCGGGGCTGTCCCAACCGTTGCCGAACATCCACTCGAACATGTTGTGGAACAGGTCGGTGCCGCCACCCCATGAGAACGATGGCGGTTCGGCGCCATGCGTGTCCGCGGTGATGACCGCGAGTGTATCGAAACCGCTCTTCGAACCGGACGGACGCGCCCTGTGCTTCAGGGACCATCGGTATTTCGCGCCTTGTGTGGTGGCGAGCCGCTGGTAGATCGAATAGTTGCCGTTCGACGTGGCCGGCTTGCCGAATTGGCTGCCTTCGGCCGCGGCCACTTTCTCGCCGGTGCGCATGTGCAGGGAGTCATTGTCTCCGTTGCCGTTTTTGAAGACACTGCCGATTTCGATGCTGCCTGAAGTCGTGGTGGATTTCCAATACGGAACATCGCTGGTTTCACGGTACTGGTACACGTCCGGCTGTTCGAAACTGCCGTTCTGCAGGCTGTTTTCGGCGGAGACGGTGGCAACGTCGGAAGCGGCGGAGACCTCCGTCCCTTCGGCGGAATCCACTCCGACAAGGGGAATAAGGGGGATACCAAATCCAAGAATCAGGGCACAGGTGATCACGAGCGCGAGCACGCTTCGCTGGGATTTCCCGGCCTGCATGTCCTCTCCTCCATGGGAACCGGGTGGTGATGTCATCGTCGACATTGAGCATTATGCCACCAAAACAGTACCCCGTCAATGGGTCCATATTAGGGGGAGTGAAATCATTGACAACTTGTCTGATTATTCAGCAAAAAGCCGTGTCCCATCGAATAATCCGGGAACGCAAATGCAATCGCAAACGCAGATATGAACGCAATCACCAACACGAATGCGAGCGCGCCGCAACACAAGCCACCCGCAACGCAAGACGCCCGGCTACCGCTTCTTCGAATCGCGTCCTTTGAAGTAGATGTCGAACACAATCCAGACGGACAGGATGAACGCGATCACGTAGCCAAGGAAACCGACAATCGGAATGCCGAAAATCACCGGCTTGATGCCCGCGTAATACACAATCGACGAGCCGATGAACAGGCCGACCACGATAAGCGCCATCGTAAGCCTGTTCACCATGTTGGCGAGCAGGTGGATCGGCTCCTGCGAACCGACCATCTCCATATTGACGCGCAGCTGGCCGCGTGTGAGCATGCGGGAGGCCACTTTCATCTCGTTGGCGGCGGCCAGCAGACTGTGCAGCGCCTGATGGCTTTCGAGAGCCAGCGATTTCGTCTCGTCCTTGGCGAAATCCTTCTTCGACGTGCTCGACGCGATGTGGTCGGAGATGATCTGGATCATGTTCACGTCGGGAATGAATTCGTCAAGCAATCCCTCCAACGTGACCAGCGCGCGGCCGACCGTGGTGACGGTGCTCGGCACTTCGATGCCGTGGCGTTGCGCCATCTGCGTCAGGGCCGTCAGCATGGCGGCGATGTCCAGTTCGGCCAGGTCCACTGTGCCGAATTCCTTGACGATCACGTCCAGATCGGCCAGCAATGCCGGATAATCCTCCGGATCGGCCTCGGCTCCGGCGAAACGCAGCAGACCGTCGGCAAGCTTGGGGGAATCCTGCTCGGCCACGGCGAAGATCATGTCCTTCAGCACGGAACGGGTTTTGGCGTTGAGCCGGCCAGTCATGCCCAGGTCGAGCAGCACGATCTGCCCACCGCGCACCATGATGTTGCCGGGGTGCGGGTCCGCGTGGAAGAAGCCTTCGTCGAGTACCTGCGTGGCGTAGTTGTCCACGAGTTTGGTGCCGATTTCCTTCAGGTCGTAGCCGGCTGCAAGCAGCTTGTCCGGATGGGAGACGGAGATGCCTTCCACGTAGTCCATGACCACCACGTGTTCGGTGCATAGTTCCGGGTACGGCTTCGGGCAGTCCATGTATTTGTAGCGTTCGCAGAATCGTTTGAATTCCGCCAGATTGCGCGTTTCGATGAGGAAGTCGGTTTCCGATTCGAAGGTGTCCCACAGTTCCTCGACCACGCCGGACAGGTCCACCACCTGCGCGCTGCGCATGGTTTTGGTGGCGATTCCCGCGATGGTGCGCATGATGGACACGTCCTGCGCCATGGTTTCGCGCACGCCCGGACGTTGCACTTTGATGGCCACGTCCTCGCCGGTGAGCAGTTTCGCACGATGCACCTGCGCAAGGCTGGCCGAGCCGAGCGGGGTGGGGTCGATATGGTCGAAGATCTCGTCCACGGGCCGGCCGTATTCGTCCTCAAGCACCTGCAGCACCGTGCTGTATGGCATGGGGTCGGCGCCGGCGCGCAGTTTGGACAGTTCGTCGCAGAACGATTGCGGCAGGATTTCGGAGCGCATGGACAGGATCTGTCCGACCTTGACGAACGTGGGACCGAGCGCTTCGAGCATGAGACGCATTTTGACGGGCGTGAGTCCGTGAACCACGTCGAATTTGTTGGCGATCTGCGCGATTTGCGCAAGACGCCGGAGTTTGCCGCGGCGGGTCAGATGGTAGCGCGCGGAGAACGTGTCTTTGCGCGCTCCGAAGATGCCGATGGTTTCGGACGATTGTGCGTTGGCACCGGCCGCTTTGCCGGTATCGTCCGTTTCGCCGGCATCGTCCGCGGATTCGTGGGCAAGCTCATCCGTCAGTCCGTTTGCTTGGGAGGCGGCGTCCGGCGAAGGGTCGGCCGTGGGGTTGATGACCGCGTTGACCCTGTCGGACAGCGTGACGGGCTCCACGCTTTCGGGGCGTGCCACGTCCGGCTTGTCGGATGGGTTTTTCAAAGACATGTCACTGCTCGCAAACGGTTGGGAAATCGGCTGGAAAGCCCGCGATGCCAGACGAACGTTTCGCCGGCGTCGCGCGGGCACAGCAAATCGCCGTCCGGGCGCTCACATGCGCGGCAGACGGCGATACGAAAGACTGGAGCTACTCGGCCTTGTCTTCGGTTTCGGCCGGGGCTGCATCCTTGGCCTCAGGGGCTTCCTTAGCCTCTTCGACCTTGTGCTTGAGTTCGGCGTTGAGGGCCTTGCCCTGCTCGACGGTCAGCTCGCCCTTCTTGACGAGATCGTCAACGATTTCCTGGCTCTTCTCAACAGTGGTCGCCAAGGCACCGACGCCGGCGAGAAAGACCTTGCGCAGGCCGTCACCAAAATTAAAATCAGCCATGATGTCCTCCTTTAGGTGATGGTGGTACCACTCTATCGCATTTTCTTCACATCTGCGCCGAGCGAAACCGGTCAATCGCATAAAAAGTGGCGGATATCCGGCGTTCAGCGCAGGCGGTGCGATTGCCGGCGAACCGGCATGGCAGCCGTCAGCGCGGACGGGACATGGCCACGCGACGAGCACGGTCGGCGATTTCGTCGATGCGATGCAGGGCGGCCCGTTGCGCATCCGTCTGTCCGGCGGCGGCCGGATCGAACGTGCCGTAACGGCGTTCGACGGCGGTGCGGATCAGGAAATCGGCGATCGCGGGATTCTTCGGTAGCAGCGAGCCGTGCATGTACGTGCCGATCACGTTGTGGACGCGCGCGCCTTCCGTATGGTCCTCGCCGTTGTTGCCGGTGCCGTCCTGTTCGACGGTGCCGAGCGGCTGCACGCCGTCACGCAGGAACGTCTGTCCGGAATGGTTTTCGTAGCCGATGATCTTGCCGAAATCGGCGGAGGTTTCCGTAAGATTGCCGATCATGCGTGTTTCCTGGCCGACCGTGTACGCGCCGATCACGCCGATGCCGTCGAGTCGGGAGCCGTCGACCGTTTCGAAATACTCGCCGAACAGCTGGTACAGGCCGCAGATCATCAGCATCGGCACGCCGTCCGCCGCGAGCGAACGCAGCAGGTCGGCGCGTTGGAAGAAGTCGTCGATGATCTTCTTCTGGCCGGTGTCCTGGCCGCCGCCACCCAGAATCATGTCCACGTGCTCGGGCCAGTCGCAGCCCTGGTTGTAGGCGTGTACGCGCGGCTCGTAGCCGTACAGCGCGAGCCGGCGCTGGATGGCGAGCACGTTGCCGGAATCGCCGTAGATGTTCATATCCTTCGGATACAGCGACACGATGTCGATGACCTGGCTCATATCGTCTCCTCGTCTTTCCTTCCGCTGTTTTGCTTTGCGATTGCGCGGTTTCGTTTCGCGCGGCGCTCACTTGCCCACGCCGGCGTCGGCCACGTCGGCGATTTTGGCGAGCGCGGCACGCGTTTTCAGCATGGCCGTGTACGTGCAGTAGATGTGTTTGGGGGTGCCAGAATTCGCGTTCACGAAGTTCACGACCGATTCCTCCAGGTCGGTGCTGACCGATTCGACCGGCACCTGATCGTATTCGAGGCGCAGGGCCATGTCCCACGCGCGTACGCCGGACACGGCTTTGACGCCGGTGCCGCGCAGCGAGGTGAAGTCCACGTCCCACAGCCAGCTCATGTCGCGGCCGTCGGCGTATTCGTCGTTGATGCAGATCATGGTGTCGCAGCCTTCGGGCTTGAACGAGGCCAGCGACAGGCGGAAGCCCATGGGGTTTTTGACGAGCAGCAGTTCCACGGGGGTGCCGTTCACGGTGATGACCTCGCCTCGACCGAATGCCGGTGTGACCTCGCCGGCGGTGTCGATCATGGCCTGCGTGGTGGCGTGCGCGAAGGCGATCATACGGGGTGAGACGCCTGCCGCGCGCAGAATCTCGTCCGCAGCGGCCTGGTCGATGGCGTCATGCGAGCCGTTGCCGTCCGTTTCGGTACCGGTATCGGCACCGTCCGCGTCGACACTGTCGGCGAGCGCGTCTTCGAACGGCAGGAACATCGCCTGCGCGTCCGCTGCGACGGCGCGCACCACGGCGAGCGCGGCGGCCGCGTTGTACAGGTTGTATACGCCTTCCAGTTTCACGGCCGTCTCATACGTTTCGCCGTCGATCGCGAAGGTGGCGCGGTGGTCACCCACGGCGCGCAACGTCACGTCGGCGGGCAGCGCGTCGGGACCGTCCTGCGGTTGCGATGTGGCCGGCGCGGCAGCCGCAACGGCATCGGCAGTATCGCCGGCATTGCCCGAATCGCCAATATTTCCGCCATGTTCCGCACTGTCGTGCGCTTCCGCGTCAACAGTGGTGCTCATGTCGTCATCCGACGGGAAGAAGCCGCGCAACGATTCGTCAAGGCCGAAGTAGCGTACTTCCACGCCGTCTTCCGTATGCGCCACGTCAGCAAGACGGGCGATGCGCGGGTCCTCACGGTTGAGCACGACGGTACCGGTGGTGGCTTCCGCAGCTTTGGACAGCAGTCGCGCGGTGTTGTCGATCTCGCCGAAACGGTCAAGCTGGTCGCGCATCACGTTGAGCAGCAGGCAGTAGTCGGGCGGCACCTGCTTGACGAAATGCACGGCGTACGCCTCGTCGAGTTCCAGCACCGCGATGTCGGCGTCGAGTTTGCCGGAAAGCGAGACTTCCGCAAGCAGCGACGAAACCACGCCACGGGTGAAGTTCGAGCCGGTCGGGTTGGTGAACACCTTCAATCCGAGCGATTGCAGCATGCTGGCCACCATGCGTGTGGTGGTGGTTTTGCCGTTCGTGCCGGAGACAAGCACCACGCCGAGCGGCAGTTGCGCCAATGTGCGTGCGAGGAACTGCGGGTCGATGCGTTCCACGATTTTGCCGGGGAACGCGCTGCCACCGCCGTGCGCCAAACGGGAGGCCGCGCGCACGGCCTTGCCGATCAACGGGGTCGCGAAGGAATTCCAAGCCATATCACACCGCCTCCTGCTGGGACTGGTAATCCTGGGGCATGTCCTTGAACTTCGAATACGCGCCAAGGAACGCAAGATTGAACGTGTCGGTCGGACCGTTACGATGCTTCGCCATGATGATGTCGGCCTCGCCCGGGCGGTCCTCCTTGTCGTAGGCGTCCGGACGGTGCACGAGGAACACCACGTCGGCGTCCTGTTCGATAGAGCCGGATTCACGCAGGTCGGACAGCTGCGGCTTCTTGTCCTGACGCATTTCGGGGCCACGGTTCAGCTGGCTCAACGCCACCACCGGCACTTCCAGCTCCTTGGCGAGCAGCTTCAGCGCACGGGAGAAGTCGGACACTTCCTGCTGGCGGCTTTCCACGGCCTTGCCGGAGGTCATGAGCTGCAGGTAGTCGATGACGACGAGTTTCAAATCGTTCGTCTGCTTCAGTCGGCGGCATTTCGCGCGGATTTCCATCAGGCTCATGTTCGGGCTGTCGTCGATGAACAGGGGCGCGTTCTGCAGCTTGCCTTGCAACTCGTTCAGGATGGCCCAACGTTCCGGCGTGATGTCGTCCGCGCGGCGCATGGCGGCGAGCGGAATGTTGGATTCAGCGGAGATGATACGTTGCGCCAACTCGTTTTTGCTCATTTCCAAGCTGAAGATGATGGTCGTCAATCCGTGATGCAGTGCCGCGGAACGGGCGAAGTCCACACCGAGTGTGGACTTGCCCATGGCCGGTCGGCCTGCCACGACGATCATCTGGCCGGGCTGCAGGCCCTGCGTCACGTCGTCGATGTCGCGGAAGCCCGTCGGCACGCCTCGGGACACTTCGCCGCTTTGCAGACGGTCGAGCTGGTCAAGCGTATCGGCGATGACGGTGCCGATCGGCGCGTAGTCCTGCCGCACTTTGCCGGTGGACATCTCATATACTTCGGCCTGCGCCAGGTTGACGACGTCTTCGGCCTGCGAGCCTTCTGCGGTGTAGCCGAGCTGTGCGATTTTGGTGCCGGCCGCGATCACATTACGCAGGATGGCGCGCTGATGCACGATGTCGGCGTAATACGTGGCGTTTGCGGCGGTCGGAACCGATGCGACCAGGCTGTGCAGATAGTCGGAGCCACCCACTTTTTCCAGATTGCCTTCGGCGAGCAGCTCGTTGGCCACCAGCACGGCGTCGACCGGCTGGGAGGCCGAGAACAGTTTGATGACCGCTTCGTACACGGTTTGGTTGCGTGGCTGGTAGAAGTCGGACACGTCGATCATCTGCGATACTTCGCCGATGGCGTCCTTGCTCATCAGCATGCCGCCCAACACCGCCATTTCGGCGGCGTCGTCATGCGGCGGCACGCGGTCGAACAGGGCGTCGCGCACGGCTTGGCCGGATCGGCCGTTCATGCCGTTCGCACCGTTTCCAGCGTTCGAAAATCCGCGGTTCTGCGCCGAACCGTTGTTCCAAGAGTCGTTCTCCGCCATGTCCCTCCAACCGCAGCAGTCAATCGAATGTGTTCAATACCGAGGAAAACCATAATACGTGCGTGCCGTCACGACCGGTGTTGCATTGAGATTATGGATGAATCTCCGCATCCACCGAACGACACGCGCGAATGGCTTTGGTGTGGATAAGAAAGTCGAAAAAAGCCGAGTTATCCACATATTGGGGATAACCATGTGGAAAACGTTTCGACTTATCCACAGAGTGGGGATAACTGAGTGGACAACTTGGGGACATCCTAAAGCATGCACCCCGATTCCCTTATTTCGATTTGCCGAAGTGAACGGAAGGTGATATGCACCCCGCTTTTCCGTAAACGACGAGAAATACGGGGGCATATCGGCTTGGCGCATGCGAGAAACCGGCGCTCACATGTGGTATCGGGTGGCGTTGTACATGGTGCGCACCAACGTTTCACGCCATTTGCTCCACCCGTACTGTTTGGAGATGGTCTCGCCGGACGTGGCCCCCAACGAGGAGCCGTCGGCGCGGGTCAGGTCGAACAGCATGTCGAGCAGCACGGGATTATGGTCGAGCCGGCCGGCCAGATCATCGCCGACGTTGGGATCATTGGGATTGCGGCCTGTGGCGAACTCCGACAATGTCAGATGCTCGCGTACCAGCAGCGTGACCCAGCGGACGATGTCGCGGTCGAATCCCATGCGTTCCACGACCACGGTCGCATGCCGAGCGCCTTCCGCCGCATGGTTGGCCACCCCCGGTCGTTTGCCGATGTCATGCAGGATGCCGGCGAGCAGCAGCGCCTCGTAATGCCGGTCGTCGTACCGCCCACCGCTGGGTGTTTCACGGCCGAGCCGCGTGACGACCTCCACCATGTGCCGGTCGATCGTATAGCGGTGCGCGGCGGACGCGCTTGGCCGGTTGCGCACGCCCAACCATTCGGGGATGAGCTTGCCGGGCACGTCGATGAAATCGATGTCTTCCCACACGTTGAGCAGCGCGGGGCCGGAAGCCAGCAATCGTATGAACAGTTCACGCGATTCGTCCGTCCAGTTGCGGTCGCCGATAGGGCACTTTTTGAGGTTTCGCAACGTTCCCGGAGCGATCGGCAGGCCGAATTCCGCGGCTGCGACGGCCACGCGCAGCACGAGGTTCGGGTCGGCGGCCGGTTCCGCGCCCGGAGCAAGCACTATTTCCTCTTCATGCTTGGCCACGCCGGGGGTGATCACATCGAAGGTCGGTGCCTGACGTTTGCCGCCACCGCGCGGCTGGAACACTTGGAAGAAGGCGAATCGCGGCTTGTCGTGCGTCAGCGAATGCTCGGCGCGCGACGCGGTGGAATCAAGGGAGAACGCGATCTGCCGGCCAACGCGTGCCAGCAACGTTTGCAGATCGTCGATCGACTTCGCCTCACGTTCGCCGTCTGGCAGCGTCGGATCGGCCAGACCGAGCATCGCCGCGACTTTGGCTTGGTAGGGCGATAGCAGCATGTTCGTATCTTTGCCGGCGACCAGATGGATGCAGTCGCGCACGTCCAGCAACCGTTCGACGGCGTCGTCATACGTGCCGTGCGGACGGTCGGCAAGCCAGGATGCGGCGAGCGCGGACACCAATACGGAGTCGCGCAAACCACCGCGTGCCTCTTTGATGTCCGGCTGGTTGATGTAGGCCATGCGGCCGAATTCGTCGAGGCGCGATTTGGCGGAGCCGAGCAGTTCCGGCAGACGTTTGCGTGCGGCCTTGCGCCATCGTTCCAATATGGATACGGCTGTGCTTTCGATAAGTCCAGTGTCCCCCGCGATCGGCACCACGTCCAACCATCCCATAGCTGCGGGCAGGTCGCGGTCGGTGACGGCCTCGCATTGCGCGACGGTACGTACCGACTGGTCGAGGTCGAGGCCGGAATCCCAAATCGGATACCACAGTTTGTTGGCGAGCTCGTTGAGCTGCTGGTCGGTCAGCGCGTGCGGCTCGTAGATAACCACCAGATCAAGGTCGGAGCTGGGGCCCACCTGTCCACGTGCCAGCGAACCGACCGCGCCGAGGCCGATGCCGGTTGCCGGCACGTCGAAGGAAACCGCTTCGCAGGCTTCGTTCCACAACTGTGTGAGATTGCCCATGGCCAATTCCGTGCGGGCTTTGCGTTTCGCCGCGCCATTGCGGTAGACGCCGTCGGCGTCGGGCTGGCTCATGGCCATGAACCGTTGTTTGAGACCATCGACTGCTGAAGTCATAACGCACGTTCCTTATGAAACCTATGACGACTTATGACAATCCCCGCACGGCGCGAGGCACGTACGGGGATGTGTCGTAATTGATAACCCGAACTTCAAGCCCGGGGTCTTTATTTCATCTTGTCCGAATCGGCCCGATCACAAGGCCGGACGGATCAGATGGCGGCGGAACCGGTTTCGCCGGTGCGCACGCGGGTCACCGAGTCAAGCGGAGCCACCCAGACCTTACCGTCGCCGATGGTGCCGGAGCCGGCGGACTTGACGATCACGCCAACCAGGGTTTCGGCATCGGCGTCGTCGGACAGCACCTCGATGCGGATCTTCGGAATGAGATCCACGGTGTATTCGGCGCCACGGTAGACCTCGGTGTGGCCGCGCTGACGGCCATAACCGTTTGCCTCGGACACGGTCAGGCCGTGCACGCCCGCGGCTGCGAGGGCTTCCTTGACATCGTCGAGTTTATGGGGCTGGATGATAGCGGTAATGAGCTTCATCTCACTTCACCTCCTTGAGGACGGAGCTGGCGGTACCAGCAAAATCGTAAGCACGTTCGCCCTGGTCGGCAAGATCGATGCCGCCGACTTCCTGGGCTTCGGTGACGCGCCAGCCGATCGTCTTCTCCAGAGCGAAGGCGATGATGCCGGTGATGACGGCGGACCAGACGATGGCCACGAGAGCGACGATGAGCTGGACGACCAGCTGCCTCCAGTCGCCGCCTGCGAACAGGCCGGTGCCTTCGCCGAAGAAGCCGATGAGCACGGTGCCGGTGAAGCCGCCAACGCCGTGGACGCCAACGACGTCGAGGGAATCGTCATAGCCGAGCTTGAACTTCAGACCGCAGGCCAGGCAGGTGAGCACACCGGCGATGGCGCCGAGCACGATGGCCCACAGCGGGGAGACCACATCGGCGGCCGGGGTGATGGCGACGAGGCCCGCGACGATGCCGGAAGCGGCACCCATTGCGGTGTAGTGGCCGGTGCGGATCTTCTCAGTGAAACCCCAGGAGAGCATTGCCGCAGCGGTTGCAGCGGACGTGGAAACCCACGCGTAGCCGGCGGTGCCGTTGGCTGCGAAGGCGGAACCGGCGTTGAAGCCGAACCAGCCGAACCACAGCAGGAAGGCGCCGAGCATGACGAACGGAACATTGTGCGGGCGGAACGGCTGCGTGCCGAAGCCCTTACGCTTGCCGATGATCAGCACGATGACCAGAGCGGCGACTGCGGCGTTGATGTGGACGACCGTACCACCTGCGAAATCGTGGGCGGCTGCGCCGATCGCCTGGGAAATGGCGCCGTCAGCGGACAGCAGACCACCGTTCCACACCATGTGAGCGAGCGGAGCGTAATCGAACGTGATCCACAGCGCCACGAAAATCATCCACGTGGAGTACTTCACACGTTCGGCGATGGCGCCGCAGATCAACGCGACGGTGATCATGGCGAACGCGGACTGGAAGGCCACGTCGACGCTGACCGGGTAGTTGTTGCCGTTCAGTGCGGCCGATGTGAAGACGCCCTTATCGGAAACCATGGTGTCCTTCAGCAGGAAGCCGGTTGCCGGGTCGCCGAAGATGCCGCCGACCGAGGTGCCGGCGTAGGCGATCGACCAACCCCACAGCACCCACATGATCATCGTGACGGACAGTGCGGCCGCCTCCATGATCATCATATTCAGCACGGCCTTGGCGCGGACCATGCCACCATAGAAGAACGCCACACCAGGCGTCATGAGGAACACAAGGGACGCGGAAGTCAATATCCACGCGGCATTTCCAGAATCAAGCTGGCCCATGTCACCCTCCTCTTTCTTTCTCTATATTTGGTTCAACATTTCCGTCCCCATCGTGTGGGGCTGACAGAACGATATGGAACGCCGGCCGCGTTTTGAAAACGTTACGACGTGTTACGCCAACGTAACGCCATCCGCGCGGAACGTCAACCTACGCCGAAAAATGGCGGAATTCCAACGAAACTGGCGGTACGGAAATATGGAAGGCATAATCGCCCGGCAATCGCAATATGAAATTGCGACGGTGGACGGAAGCGGCGGGCAATGCTGCGGACGGAGTAAGTTGGGTAGCTGAAACTTACGGAACACGCGTGGCACGCGACGGGAGAACGCCGCGTACGGCGAGCGCGTGGCATGTACACCGAACGCGCGGTGCGGCGAACGTATGGCGCGCGTAACGAGAGAGCGGCGAGGACCATGGCAACGTTCATCATTTCACTGTGCGCCATTTTGATGCTGACCACGGTTTCCGGGCTGATCTGCCGCAAAGCGCAGCTGCCGGAAGTGATCGGGCAGATCCTCGTCGGCATTCTCGTGGGCCCTTCGCTGCTGGGCGTGATGCACATGAGCGATTCGCTGTCATTGTTCAGCGACCTCGGCATCATCATCCTCATGTTTTTGGGCGGTGTCGGCTGCGACTTGCAGTTGCTGAAGAAATATTCGAAGGCGGCGGTCATCATCGCGTGCATGGGCGTGGTGTTCCCCGTGGCGGTGATGGGTGGAGTGAGCCTGCTGTTTGGCTTCAAGCCGATTCCGGCTGCGTTCATCGGCGTGGTGTTCTCCGCCACGTCCGTGTCGATTTCCGTGGCGGTGCTGAAGGAAGCCGGACTGCTTGATTCGAAGGAAGGCGTGTCGATTCTCGGCGCGGCCGTGGCTGACGATGTGATCGGCGTGATCCTGCTGTCCGTGATGTGCACGCTCGTCAACACCGGCAGCGTGGACGTGGCAGGGCTGGGTTTGATTCTGCTCAAGCAGGTGCTGTTCTTTGTGGCGGCCGCCGTGGTGGTGGTTTGGGTGGCGCCGGCGCTGATGACGCTGGCTGGCGTGCTGAAGGCGCCGTCCGGCATCGCGGTGATGGCCGTGATCATCTGCCTGGCGATGGCGTGGGCGTCGAATCTGGCCGGGTTGAGCTACGCGGTGGGCGCGTTTTTCGCCGGCATCGCGGTAAGCAACAGCGATTACGCGGAGGACGCGGACCGGTATATCGAGCCGGTTGGAGACACGTTGTTCGTGCCGGTGTTTTTCGTGGGCATCGGCCTGCAGACCACAGGCGTGGATGATACGAAGATGATCGTGTTCATTGCGATCATGACGGTTCTCGGCGTGATCACGAAGGTCGTCGGCTGCGGTTTGGGTGGCCGCATGGCCGGTTTCGGCGGCGCTTCGGCGCTGATGATCGGCGCGGGCATGGTGCCACGTGGCGAGATGGCGTTGATTACCGCGCAAATCGGCTTCAACGAGCATGTGCTCGGCAGCGAATACTATTCGACGATCATCTTCATCATTTCGCTGGTGACGCTGGTCGCGCCGCTGCTGCTGAAGCTGACGATCCGGAAGGTGCCGGGAGTGGGGGCTGCGGCTGCCGGTACGGCTGGCGCTGAGCAGTAATCGCAATACGAAAACCTCCCGCCACGTACGGAACGTGACGGGAGGTTTTCGCTACGGAAATCGCAAATCCGGAAAATATGGGAACGTCAGGCGAGGATGCCGTCGACGAAACCTTCCGGATCGAACGGAGCGAGATCGTCCGGGCCTTCGCCCAGGCCGACCAGCTTGACGGGCACGCCAAGCTCCTTCTGCACGGAGATGACGATGCCGCCCTTGGCGGAGCCGTCGAGCTTGGACAGGACCACGCCGGTGATGCCGATCGCTTCGGCGAACACCTTGGCCTGCGTCATGCCGTTCTGGCCGGTGGTGGCGTCGAGCACGAGCAGCACTTCGTCCACAGGCAGGTTCTTTTCGGTGACGCGGCGGATCTTGCCGAGCTCGTCCATGAGGTTGGACTTGTTCTGCAGACGGCCGGCGGTGTCGATGATGAGCACGTCGGCGTTCGCCTCCTTGGCCTTGGCACTGGCTTCGAACGCCACGGAAGCCGGGTCGGCGCCGTCCTTGTCGGAGCGCACGACCGGTACGCCCACCTTCGCGCCCCAGGTCTCCAGCTGGTCGGCGGCGGCGGCGCGGAACGTATCGGCGGCGCCCAGCATGACCTGCTTGCCTTCGGAGACGAGCAGACGGGAGAGTTTGCCCGCGGTGGTGGTTTTGCCGGTGCCGTTCACGCCGACCATGATGATGACGCTCGGCTTGTTCGCGCCCTCCTTGTCGGCGTTGAGACGGCGGTCGACGTCGGTGCCGACGAGCTTCAGCAGCTTGTCCTTCAGCGCCGCACGCACTTCGGCAGGGTCGGATTGGCCGGCGATGCGGGCGTCGTTGCGCAGTTCCTCAACGAGCTGTTCGCTGGCTTCCGCGCCCACGTCGGCGAGCAGGAGGGTGTCTTCGACGTCCTCCCAGTCGGCTTCGGAGAGCTGATCCTTGGCGAGGATGTTGAACAGTGCCCTGCCGAACGGGTTGCCGGACTTGGACAGGCGCGCTTTGAGGCGCTGCATGCGGGTACCGGCGGCTTCAGGGGTTTCGACGGCTGGGGTCGCGGATTCAGTTACGGCTGACCCGACCGGAGTTGGTTCAGTTGCCACTGGCGATTCAGGTGTGGCAGACGAAGTCGCGGATTCCGCGGTTTCCTTGGTTTTCTCAGCGTTTTCGGCACTTGCGGCGGCAGATTGCGCGGCGGACTTCTCCGTAGCCAAACGAGCATCGGCCTTGGCCTTCGCCGCTTCCGTGGACTTGCTCACCGCGGACTTGCGGCTCTTGCCGAACCACCATCCGCCAATCGCAAGCAATGCCGCAATAACAACAACGGCGACAATCGCAATAATCACATTGGTATCCATGACTCCAGCCTAAAAAGCGCAACGGACACGCCACTCATCTCTGCCAGGGCAGGCAATGGGGCTATCCACGGGACGTGAAAAACTGGGCAATATGGCCAATACATCCAGAATGACGTCGTACCAGCGGCGCGAACAGCTTATCGAAATCGGTCGGTCGCTGTTCGCGGCCAAGGGATTCGAGGCGGTGAGCGTCGAAGAAATCGCCGCGACCGCAAAGGTTTCGAAGCCCATCGTCTACGAACATTTCGGAGGAAAGGAAGGCCTGTACGCCGTGGTGGTGGACCGCGAGATGCGCGCGCTCACCGACGTTCTCATCAACGCGCTGTCCGACCCGCAGGCGCATCCGCGCCAAATCGTGGAACGCACCGCGCTTGCGCTGCTCACCTACGTGGAGGAGAACGCCGAAGGCTTCCGCGTGCTCACGCGCGATTCGCCGAAAACCGACCCGTCCAACTCGTTCAATTCGCTGCTTGGAGACATTGCCGTACGCGTCGAGGACATTCTCACCGACGCGTTCAAACGCCAGCATCTGCCGGCCAAAAGCGTGCCGTATTACGCGCAGATGCTCATCGGCATGACCGTGTACACCTGCCAATATTGGGCCGACCAGCGCAAGCTCAGCAAGGAGCAGCTCGCCGCGCACATCGTGAACCTGGCATGGTATGGGCTGAGCCGCATGGAAGCCAAGCCGGAACTGCGCTACGAAAGCGAAAAGGCCGCCCGCGAGGCGGAAAAGCAGGCCGCGCGGGAAGCGAAGGCGATCGCCAAGCAGGAGAAGCAGGGCAAGAAGGCTGCGAAATCGCAGGAGAAGGCGGTTGCTGCGGGAGATGACGCGACGGACGGGACGACCGTGACGGACGGATCGCAAGCGGCAGACGGATCGCAAGCAGTAGGCAAATCGCAAGCGGCAGACGAATCAAACGAATCAGACGAGACGAACGAATCGCAAAAACCGCAAAGCCCGCACGAATCGCAAAAACAATCAACAATTGACGAAAACTGACATACCGTCACCCGAAATGACCCTAGGGGAAATTTCAGGTGCAGATTGCGTATTTCAGGGTGCCGTTTGTGCGCAAAACCGCGCCCCGGAACCGCACATGGTGCTACGTTAGTTTCGTTATGCTTTTGGCCGGAGCGGTCGGCCAGCCGCACGGCCCGACACGAGCCCGATCCGAGGAAGAATATGCAGGAGAAGAAGACGCTCACCTTCGTGGTGCCCGCGTACAACATGACGGAATACCTGGAACGGTGCGTCGAATCGTTGATCGCGTCGAAGCGCAACGACGACATCGAAGTGCTGATCGTGGATGACGGCTCGTCCGACGGCACGCTGGAGATGGCGAAGACGTTCGAGGCGCGCAATCCGGGAATCGTGCGCGCGATCCATCAGGAGAACAAGGGCCACGGCGGCGCGGTCAACACCGGCATCGCGGCGGCGAGCGGCATGTACGTGAAGGTCGTGGACGCGGACGATTGGGTCGGCCCGGAATCGCTCGAACAGGTCATGGCCGTGCTGCGCGGCGAGGTCGGCAAGGACGAGCCGCTCGACATGCTCGTCACCAACTATGTGTATGACAAGGTGGGCAAGCGCAACAAGCACGTCGTGAACTTCCGTCACGCCATGGAGCCCGGCAAGCGGCTCACTTGGGACGATCTGGGACATTTCGGCCTGACCGAATACATTCTCATGCACGCGCTGATCTACCGTACCGCCGTGGTGCGCGAATCGAAGATGCAGCTGCCGGAACACACGTTCTACGTGGACTTCATCTACGCGTACCAGCCGTTCCCGTGGGTCAAGTCGCTGCAATACGTGGATACGCCGTTCTACCACTATTTCATCGGCCGCGACGGGCAGAGCGTGCAGACGGACGTGATGATCCGACGCGTGGACCAGCTGCGGCTCGTCAACCAGTGCATGGTGCGCGCCACCCCCGAACGAGGTACGGTGCCAGACGGCCTGTACCGCTATATGATTCATTTTCTTGCGATTCAGAGTTCCGTCGCGAGCGTTTTCATGATTTTGTCGCGCGATCCGGAGAATTACGAGAAGAAGAAGGCCATGTGGGCGGATATCGAGGCGTATTCGCCGACGATTTACAAGGACGTGCGTAAGAAGGCGATGTCGCGCGCGCTGAACCTACATGGTTCGCTCGGCCGGTTTGTGATTCGAAAGGGATATTTCGTGGCGGAACATGTGGTCGGGTTCAACTGATTTCGCGCGGGTTTCGCGGGTTTCGCAGGTTTCGCGCGATAGAGGGTTTACGCGATATTGCGTGAGTATTGCGATTATTGCGATCGGCTAGGCGCTCCTGTGTCCGTTTCTGGTGATTCGGACACAGGAGCGCTTCATTTTGATGCCTGTGTGTCCGATTCGGGAGAAACGGACACGGAAAGCACCAGCGGGCTTAGTTCCAGCGATCCGACATGGCGAAACTGTTGTGCATGAGATTGCTGGACGTGTACAGCACGTCGCCGAGCAGCTTCGTATTGCGCGATCGCAGGTATTCCGCCATTTCGTCGTTAGCCGCCGCAAGACGGGCCGGAACAGATGTAGGACTAGCAAGCCCATCGGAACCGGAATCAACCGCAGCACCAGACATAGAACCAGAACCGCCAACCGCAGAACCGGCACCAGAACCAGCGCCACCAGCCCCAGTCGCCGACCCACCAATCGCAAGCGCATCATCCGTACGTTCCACCAGACGGTGGCCGAAGGAACGGACATCTTCCGAGAAGCCCTCGACCGCGTTGCTGGTCTCGTAGAAGTGCGCGTCGGCGAGCGTTGCAATCAGGCGGTTCGTCCAATACAGGCAGTCCGTGGAGACTTCCGGCGTGGTGTCGCGCAGGTAGGCGGGGGTGTCGTCGACGTTCGCATAGAACGGGGCGGACGTGGTGAACGCGCCGGAACCGTACGAAATCCACATGATCGAACGGCTTTCGACGGGCGCGTACGGGCGAATCTGCATGGCCACCATGTGTCCGGTGCGGTTGATGCCGATCGGACGGTAGCGATGGCGGCTTTCCTCAGTTCCCTGCGTGCCGTACGGGTCATACGGGGTGCCTTCGAAGTGCGAACCGAGCAGGAAGTCGACATCCTCGACGGTCACGGCATTCTCCGGTTCGAGACACCATGGAATATCGTCCGATTCAGGGGTAAGGTTTTCCACGTCGGCCGGATCGAGATAGCGGTACATGTACCAGGCGCGTGGCGTGTTGTAGATGTGGTCCTTCGCGGTGGCGGTGCCGAATACGATACGCGGGTTGCAGTGGCCGCCGTTCATGCCGCCCTGCGTACCCGCCGCGCGCCCAAGATGGTGCGTTTCGATGAATTCCTGCAGATCGGCGCTACACATGAATTCACGTGCGTCGCTGAAGGCGTCATCAAAATCGAAATAGTCGATGCCAAGCTGGTTGGGGATGATCGCGCATTTGTCGTCCGGCACGCGGCGGGCGATCCAGTGGTGGCCGCCGATGGTTTCGACGTACCAGATTTCGTCCACGTCGGAAATGATGATGCCGTTCGATTCGTACGTTCCGTACGTTTCGAGCAGTTCGGCCAGACGTTTCACGCCTTCGCGCGCGGTGTTGACGTACGGCAGCACGAGGGTGATGATGTCTTCTTCGCCGATGCCGCCTGGGGTTTCCGGCTTACCATTGGCTTCGTCGGCCGGCTGCAGTGCGACCAGCGGGTCGGCGCCGAGCACGCGCTCGTTGACGGCGATGGTTTCGGTGGCGCTCATGGCCACGTTGCGTTCGTTGACGCCAGCTTCCGCAAGGATTCCACGATTTGGAAGCACGTTCGGTACGATGCTGTACCGGCATGGATTGTCGGGAAGGTCGATTTCAACGTGGCTCAGCACACTGCGGTAGTGCCGCGGCTGCTCCTGCGGTGCGACGACTACGAATTTCTTGGGATCGTAACGTCCCGAACCAGAGTCGTCATCTCGGGCGATGATGGTCGAACCGTCGTAACTTGCTTTTTTGCCTACAAGAATTGTGGTACATGACATGGTTTCGATTGTAGGCACACCAACACTCCGAAGGCCATTTCGACGCCCGTCCGACGCCCGTGGTGGCGATTGGTCCGAATATGCTGTATACTGTGTTGCTGTTGCCCCTCTAGCTCAACGGTTAGAGCAGCGTCCTTTTAAGTCGTGGGTTGTGGGTTCGAATCCCACGGGGGGCACAGGTTCGAAGTCCTGGAAGCCGATGGTTCTCAGGACTTTTTCATTTGTTTCGGGATGAGGTCTCAGCACTTCAATACGGAACGCACCATATCGCGCACCCTCTTTCGCTCACGAATCGCAATTTCGGTCGATTATTTCGCGACGTGCGCCGAAAAGTATGGAAAATAAGGCGATTTATACCCCCTACCGCACTATGCGGCACCACCTTTCGCTCACAATCGTAAGAAAACGAGCGAAATCGCAATATGTGTTCCGAAATGAATAGCGAACAGCCCGCGGGCGATTCGCGGACGGACCATACGCATGCAACCGGCGTGGCGCAATCGAGGATAATGATAGACTCGAATATATCGAACATTTGTTCGTATAGATTCGGTATTACGGGAAATTCCCCACTATATACAGTGGGCAAACGTACGAAACGCCACTACAGGTAGTGTATACTGATGAACGGCCTGCTCAGCCAGGCAAAATCAAAAAACGTGGCCGACAAGGCTTTCCACACCAAAGGAAGCCGATTTGCATAGGGAGGAAAAGAATGACCGTGACCGTCTTCACCAATCCGAGCAACCCTCAGTGCAAGGCCACCGAACAGGAACTTTCCAAACTGGGCGTGCGGTATGTGGCGGTCGACCTGACGCAGAATCCGTCCACATTCGAACAGATCAAGGACGCCGGCTTCAAGCAAATTCCGGTCGTCATCTCACCGAATTCCTCATGGAGCGGACATCGCCCCGACCTCATCCGCCAGCTGGCGCAAAGCATCGCGGCGTAGGCGCGGCAACAGCAGTCAAGCATCCAGACAGCCGGAAGGCACGAATCCCAAACGGCAATAATCCGGAAGAATCAAATCCCCCGCGGCAAAACCCGCAACAAAACCCCACTGCAATCGTCCGAAATCGTTCAAAATCAGCCACCCAAAGCAAAGCGGCCAGCCGGAACATCGCCCGACCAGCCGCTTAGCAAAACCCGCAAAACGCAAAAACCAGCCTACATACGACCGGCAGTGGACGGGTCGATCTTCATGGTCTGGAATCGGTGGGCCATGAAATCGTCATTGAAATACGTGGCGAAGAACTGCGAAACGGGCGAATTCTGCGCAACCCCAGCCATGCGGGAATACCAAGCATCAAGGGCCATCAGCGTCATCACACCGTCGACGAAAAGGAAAATGAAGCAGACCAGCGTCAGCGAATAGCGAATCTTCCACGGAATACGCTGGATCAATCGCAACAATCGCGGCAAAATCAACTTGACCCAAATCAAGCCGAGGATACCCCAGAAGAACATGTATTTGCCGGACGTACGCCCGTCAATCGAAAGCCATTGCCCCGTGTAATCCCATGCGCGAATACCGAACGCGGCCTGCATGAACCAGCTGGTGAAATATTCGAACGCGCCACCGATCACCGCGCTTGAGCAGAAAATCAGCAACCAATTCGACTGCCACAAATGGTTGAGCAACACGGTGACGATCACCACGCCGAAGCCGTAAATCGGCGAGAACGGCCCCCACAGGAAGCCTGCGCGATCCTGGTATTCGCCGAACAGCACGAAATGGTAGATGGTCTCGATCACCAAACCGAACACACAACCGATGGCGAACAACCAGAACAAATTGAAGAAATCCAGCGAAATATAGCCCTTGCCGGTCAAATCGCGGCCAGCCATACCCTGGGAAGCGGCGTTCTCATACGCGCTGCGGGCGTCCATGCGCCGCAACGCGAACTGCAGCCGGCGCTCCTCCCGCAGCGATGGGTCGGCGGTGATGTGCAGGGCGATCAGCACGACAAGCTGGACAGCCGGGCTGACAAGGTTCAGGCCAAGCCCCTTCAACGCCAGCGACAGCAGGCCTTCGGCGAGCGTAAGCGGAATCAGCAGGTACGTCCATTGCGCGATGTGCCGGCGTTTGTTCCTGAAAAGCAGCACGCCGAACACCGTCAGGCACGCGGTGGTGACCATCAGCACGACCGCGTGAATCGCCGACAGAATCGTGGTGAGGCTCAGCGCGTCGAACGTCATATCGCCGGAAAGCACGGCCTGCACGACGTACAGGCACGACAGCACGATGATCGGCAGCGTCACCACGCCTTCAATAAGCATGACGATGCCGTAAATGCGAACGATTAACGGCAGACGACGGTCAGCGGGATTGCCGACTTCGCCAGTGCCCTGCTTTCCGCCTTCTTCGATAGCCGCGATTTCGGTTTCGGCGGCAATCGCCTTGATTTCTCCATCCGTCTTGCCCGCGGCGGAATCCTCGGATCGTGATTCAGATTGTGCGGTTTCGCTCATATGCCGCTCCTTCCTTCAGCCCACGCTACCAAACGTAGGCAATATCCGCCGCAAGAAAAGCGGTTCAGGTGCGATTATTGGCGGACGCGAGCAAAAGAGGGGGACGTCAGCTGGCTGCAATCGCCATTCGCACACCACCTTTCGCTCACGTCCGCAAGAAATGGCGATGTATAGCGCATCGTGAGCGAATGGGGGTATAAATACGGACGGAAAATAGCGATTTATTACCACCTTTCGCTCACGGACATACAGAAATGGCGATTTGTCACGGACGTGAGCGGAAGGGGCTACGTCAGCCGGCGATGGTTTTGCCGAGGCTTTGCCGCAGTACTCGACCCGATTTCCGTCATCCATGAAACGCGATGGCGATTGTCCCGGAGCGCGTTATACGATACGTACCGCGTAGCGCTACGAAATACGTATTGCTATGAGAGGAATGATTCACCAACTCGGAGAAACAATGCACAACGTACTGCAGATCCTGCGCCGTGACTTCAAACGATTGGTCACCGTACCCGCCGCTTGGGTGATTATGATCGGCCTGATTCTCATTCCCCCGCTATACGCATGGTTCAACATCTACGGGTTCTGGAATCCCTATGGCAACACGGACAGCATCAAAGTGGCCGTGGCCAACATGGACGAAGGCACAGACAACGCGCTGCTTGGCAAAGTCAATCTCGGCGATCAAATCGAAGGCACGCTGAAGAGCAACGACCAGCTCGGCTGGGAGTTCATGGGCAAAGCCAACGCGATGGAAGCGGTGGAGTCGGGCGACTGCTACGCCGCAATCGTCATCCCTTCCGACTTCAGCGAAGATCTGGCCAACGTCGTCACCAACAGCAAGCATCGCCCCACGCTCGAATATTACGTGAACGAGAAGGCGAGTCCGATTTCGCCGAAAATCACCGACCAAGGCGCGACCGTGGTCGACCGCACCGTCAACAACACCTTCGTCTCCACCGTCAGCGACGTGCTCGTCAAAGCCGTCAACTCGGCCAACGGCACCATCAGCGGCAACACCAACACCATCGCCAACGAAACCATCGGCGAACTCGACAACACCAAGCGGAACGTAGGCACGATCCGCTCCGCAATCGCGGATCTCGACACCCAGTTAGCCAATGTGCCACAGCAGACAAAAGCAGCACGCAATGCCCTGAACGACGTGCAGCTGGCCGCGGCGAGCGCAGGCAGAGGACTAGCAGGCGCATCCACCGCCATCGGCACAGCGCAAACCCAGCTCAACACGCTTTCGTCCAACGCCAACAGCGCGCTGGAAACCGGATCCGGACTTGTTTCCCAAGCGACGGCGCAATCCACAGCCAGCATCAACCAGATCTCGTCGGCGGTATCCGCGGCAAGTGGATCGGCGCAGCAGGCGGTGACCGGCATGCAAAACATCACCGACAGCAATGCGAAACTGCTCGAGAAGCTCAAATCCGCCAGCGACAACGCGCAATACCAGCAAATCATCAGCAAACTGGAGAATACCAACAACACGGCAGCCGGAACACTCGCCGACCTCAAAACCCTGAGCGAGAACACACAGGCCACAGCCGGCAGCGTATCCAAACTGTCCACCGATTTCAACATAGGCACGCAGAACTCGCTCAAAAGCGCAGGCATGGCGCGCAACGCCATCAATTCAGGCGCACTGCCGCGACTGAATTCCGCGCTGGGCTCGCTGGCTGGGACGGCCGGAACACTTGCCGGCACCGTGACCAGCCAGGACAGCGTGGTCAGGCAAACCAACATCGTGCTCGACCAACTCGACCAAGTGGCGTCAGACGCCCGCATCGGCCTTGAGCAAACCGACCAGCAGCTGGCGAAGATGGAGACGAAGCTCACCACCGTCAGCACCGACCTGAAGGCGCTGGGCACTGCGGATCTGCTCGCATCGTTGACCGGCAGCGGTTCGCTTGACGCGGATAAGATCGCCTCGTTCATGGAGTCCCCGACCGTAATCGACACGAAGAACGTGTATCCCGTCAACTCCTACGGCTCCGGCATGGCTCCGCTGATGACCAATCTGGCACTGTGGGTGGGCGCGTTCGCCTTTGTGGTGATCTACAAAGTGGAGGTGGACGACGAGGGGCTTGAGGGTCTCGATCCGACCGCAACCGAAAAGTATCTGGCCCGATACCTGTTGCTCGGCACGATGGGCGTCATTCAAGGCGCGATCTGCACCGTTGGCGATCTGATACTCGGCGTGCAGACGGCTTGCGCGCCACTGTTCATACTGACCGGCATGATCACATCGCTGGTATATCTGAGCATCACGTACGCGCTGTCCACCACGTTCATGCACATCGGCAAGGGCCTGTGCGTGGCGTTGGTGATCGTGCAGATTCCAGGCGCTTCCGGCCTGTATCCGATCGAGATGATGCCGAAGTTCTTCCGCATGGTCTATCCGTTCGTGCCATTCAGCTATTCGATAGACGCATTCCGCGAGACCATCGCCGGCTTCTACGACGGCCATTGGACCAAGGCGATCGGCACGCTGCTGCTGTTTGCCGGCATGGCGTTCGTCATCGGCCTGGTGGTCCGTCCTCTGTTGGTCAACCTCAACCGACTCTTCGCCCGCGAAATCAAGGAAAGCGACATGATTATCGGCGAGGAAGTGGAGCTTCCGGAACGCGGATACAACATGTCCCAAGCCATTCAGGTGCTGGCCGACAAAGGCGGCTACCGCGAGGTGATCGAGGAACGCGCAAGTCGGTTCGCGGAACTGTACCCGAAACTCAAGCGCGGAGCTCTGGTGATCGGATTCGTAGTTCCGGTAACTCTGGCGGCGGTGTTCTCGTTCACCAACGGAGAGAAAGTGGTGGTACTGGCCACGTGGGTCGTCTGGATTCTGCTCATCATGGGCTTCCTCATGGTCATCGAATACATGCGCGATAATCTGAACCGTCAAGTGGAGCTCGGCCATTTGAGCGATGAATCGATCCAATCCATGCTGGTGGAGCGCCAAGCGGCACGCATCCGTCGCAAAAAGCGGGCGCAACAGGAACGGCGGAACAGACTGCTGCGCAAAACGCGGAGACGCACCAGCGGCAAACGCACGACATCCGATAATCGCAATACCAGCGTCATCAAAGAAACGACGGAAAACGTGACGGGCGTCAACCACAATGAAGATGACGGAATCGCCATACTGGTGCAGAAAATGCAGACGACCGGTCCAAGCGCCGCCGCGAACGATGCCGCCACGGACACCGCCGAGACCGCCGAGACCGCCGAGACAACCGAGACAACCGAAAACAACGAAAACAACGAGGAAAGGAGCAACGCATGAAAACCATCTGGAAACTGTTCGTCGGCGACATCCGGCGAATCACCAGCAACGTCGTCTCCATCATCATCGTCATCGGACTCGTTGTGATCCCCGGCATCTTCACATGGTTCAACGTGGCCGCCAGCTGGGACCCGTTCGCCAATACCGGCAATCTGAAATTCGCCGTAGCCAATGAGGACGACGGATACCGGTCCGACCTCATTCCAGTGAAGATCAACATCGGCGACCAAGTGGTTAACACGCTGCGTTCCAACGATCAGCTCGACTGGACCTTCACCACCAAAAAAGAAGCCATCAACGGCACCAAATCCGGCAAATATTACGCAGCTGTGGTGATTCCAAAGAACTTCAGCACCCGTATGATGACGTTCTTCGCATCCGATGGCAACCACGCCGAAATCGCCTACTACAACAATGAAAAGAAGAACGCCTTGGCTCCGAAGATCACAGGCCAAGGCGCCGATACGGTCAGCGCGCAGGTCAACGAGACGTTCTCCGAAACACTGACCAGCACCGCGCTGAGTGTGGCATCGCAGCTCGCCAACCAACTCGACAAGCCAGCCGCGCAGGAACAACTCACGCAGTTCAACGGCAATATCAGCGACTTCGCGGAAACGCTCACCGACGCTTCCGGAACGCTCCGCACGTTCAGCACGCTGACCCAAAGCGCACGGCATCTGCTTGAGTCCTCCGACGGTCTGATCGCCAATGTCAGCGGCAATGCGAAAAGCGTAGGAACAACACTCAAGCAAGCCGGCAGCGGCGTGGAGGATCTGACGGGCGCGTTGAAGACCGGCACCACCGCGCTGGGCACGGCTCTGACTGATTCCGCCAACAGCTTCACAGCCATGGAAGCAGATGTGGACAGCCTATTCGGCAATGCGGGCACGCAGGCCGGCAACACCGCCAACGCATTACGCAACCAGGCCACGAACATCAGCAAGCAGGCGCAAAGCTACCAGCAGATCTATGATTCGCTCGACGCGCTCAGCGCAAACGAAAAGCTGCCGGAAGCGGTGAGGAACGCCATCGACCATCTCAAAACCAACGTCGGCACCACCATCACACAGCTCAACGACCTAGCATCGGCGCTGAATGGCAGCGCCGACAACATCGACGCCAAAGTAAGCGATACCACGGCCGAACGTGCGGAGATCAAGAAACTGGCGCAGCAGGCGGCAACGTCCGTCAGTGGCATCAAAACCGACTATGAGAGCCAACTGAAACCGCAACTTGACGATATCGCCACGTCCATTACCAGCACCACCACCGCGCTCAATGCCACAGCGGCCGATCTGAAAGGCGCGCTGGGCAATCTGAACGGCACCACCAAGACCGCGGATAAGAATCTGACCGCCATCAGCAGCGTGTTGGATTCCACCGCCGATAGTCTGGCCGGCGCGGGCAAAAAACTGGGCGCATTCACAGGAACATTGACCGATGCGCTGAACAGCGGCGATATGAGCGCCGTCAAAGATGTGCTCAGCGATAATACCGACTCGTTGGCCGCCGCGCTTGCAGCCCCTGTAAAAGTGAAACGCAACGCGGTGTTCCCAGTCAAGAATTTCGGTTCGCAGATGGCACCGTTCTACACGATCCTGCCACTGTGGGTCGGTTCGCTGCTCATGGCAGTGACGCTCAAGACCACCGTCTCGCGTAAGGTGCGCAAGGAACTCGGCGACCCGAAACCGCATCAGCTGTTTCTCGGACATTACGGTGTGTTCGGCGTGATCGGACTATTGCAGAGCACGTTCTCCTTGGGAGGCAGTCTGCTGTTCCTCCATGTCCAGGCGGTGCATCCGCTGCTGTTCATGCTGTCCGGCTGGGTGAGCAGCCTAGTGTTCTCGTTCTTCACCTACACGCTCGTGGCCAGCTTCGGCAACGTCGGCAAAGCCATCGGCGTGCTGTTTCTCGTCATGCAGATCTCCGGAGCGAACGGCGCATATCCGCTGGCCGTGCTGCCGAAAATCATCAGCGGCATCAGCCCGTTCCTGCCTGCGACGCATTCAATCACAGCAATGCGCGCGGCGATCGGCGGAATCTACAGTAACGATTACTGGTTTGCGATTGGCGCGCTACTGCTGTTCATTCCGCCGCTGCTGCTGATAGGCCTGTTACTGCGCATTCCACTGGTCAAGTTCAACCATTGGTACGTAAGCAAGCTGGAAAGCACGAAAGTGATCGCGGCATGATGGGCGGAACCACGCAAGAGGGCACGCGAAAGACGGTGCAAAAAACCACGCAGGAAGACGTCGGCACAGTACGTGGCCGACGTGAGCGATTACGGGAGCAAACCGACCGCAAAATCATGAAAGCCACATTGGGGATAGTGATTTCCGATGGTATCGGAGCGGTGACCATCGAAGAGGTCGCACGACGTTCAGGGGTAGCAAAGACCACAATCTACCGACGCTACCGAAACGCCGACGATTTATTGCAACGCATCCAACCGGAAGTTGCCGGACTACCGAATTTCAACGATTTGAAGCCGTCGCGGAGCGGACTGGCCACCATGCTGCGACGCATCCAGGACTGCTTCGACAGCGAACTCGGATTGAAAGCCGTGGGCGTGGTGCTGTCTTCCGACAACGCCACGCTGAAGGCGATCGCAGCACAAGTTCTAGCGCCGGCCGAAGAACGGTTCGTGGGGTTCATGGAACGTGGCATCGCCGACGGAGTGTTTCAAAACCGTTTGGACTACACGTTCCTGTTCAGCACGGTGCTGGGTTCCATGCTGGCTTGCAAAGCGTTGGCGGGACAGGAAGCCGGAGGGGAACGGCAATCCGGCAAGGAACGCAAGTCTGATTCCTGGGCCGAGAACATGGCCACGTTGCTCTGGCCGAACGTATGCGCCGAATCCGCACGGTAACCACAGGAAAACCGTCCGCACCGACGCAAGACGGGCATGCCGTGTCGGTTTCAGAAGGAATGGGCTATTGGATTGACGCTTCCTGACGCGCCACTTCCAACGCCTTGTTGAAGGCTTCGGAGGTCCAGCTGGCACCGGCGAGCTTGTCGACTTTAAGGTCCTTCAACGGCTTGCCGACCACCGCGTCCGGCACGGCTTTGGCAAAGTCGTTCTGATGCTTTTTGGAGATGGACGTGAACGGATGGCCGACGATCTTCACGGCCGTCACGTTCTGGTCCTTAACGGTCAGATGCACGTCGATGGTGTCCTCGCCGACCGGCCCGTACTGGCCGTTGATCGAATAGTCGCCATCCGCGTAGTTGCCGGTGTCCTGCTTGTCGGATGTTGCGGAATTCGCGTCGGCACGGTTTTTGGTGGCGTCGCCGTCGTCTGCCGTGTCGCCGGACGCCTTGCCGTCAGTTTTCGACTTCTCTTCCTGCGATTGCACGCTTTCGCCGGAATTGCCGGCGTATTCGTCGTCCATCGGCGTGGCTTTCGGCTCGCCGCATGCCGATAGCAGCGCGATGCTCGCCGCGGACAGTGCGATGACTTTGATTGCGTTCGATTGTGCGGCGCTCATGCGCGCTCCCCTTCCGTGCCGTCGGCGTCCGCGTCCGTATCTCCGGTTTTTGCGGCCTTCGTAGGGTCGGCGAACAAAATCGCGACACCGCCGTTCTGCGCGCCTTCCTCGGCGGAACCGGTGTGCGCAGGCTTGCCACCGGCCGCCTCGTACGCACGTTTCGCCTCCTCGTCATTCCACTGTTCACCGACGAGCACACCATGGTTGAGCATGATTTCGCGTTGCGCGCAGGAGGCGACGAGCGCATCGTGCGTCACGACGATGATCGTAGTGCCCTGCTCGTGCAGCTGACGGAACAGGTCGAGCACGATCTTCTCATTCCTCTCATCGAGATTGCCGGTCGGCTCGTCGGCGAGAATCAGCTTCGGGCAGTTGATGAGCGCTCGGGCGATGCACACGCGCTGCTGCTCACCGCCGGACAGCTGGCCGGGCAGGTGATGCGCACGCTCCTTCAATCCCACTCGTTCCAGCGCTTCCATCGCCTGCTTCTCATCGACTACAGAATGGTAGTATTGCGCCACCATCACGTTCTCCACCGCCGTCAGATGCGGCACGAGGTAAAACTTCTGGAACACGAGTCCGATCATGTTCTTGCGCACATCGGCAAGCTGGCGGGCGTTCAGATCCTCCAGCCGGCGGCCTTCGAGCATGACGGAACCCTTCGACGGCGTATCCATGCAGCCGATCATGTTCATCAGCGTGGTTTTGCCGGAACCGGACGAGCCGACAATCGCCAGCCATTGCCCTTGCGGAACGGTCAGACTCAGGTCGTCGACGGCGTGCAGATCGCCGTAAATCTTGGAAATGTGGTCGAGTTCCAGCAGCATATGTTCGTTGTCCATGATTATTCCTCCCTCAAAACGATGGCGGGGTCGATACGGGTGGCGCGGCGGACCGGCGGAATGGAGGCGATGACGGCGATCGCCACGCTCAGCAGCAGCGATCCGGCGCCGAGCAGCCAGTCGAAGCCGATCGCGCGACCGAAGACGGTGGCGCACAGCACACGCGCCAGCACATAGCCGATAGCAGTGCCGAGCAGACCGCCGATCAAGCCGTAGATGCCGGATTCCACGTAGAATTCGACGCCGATAGCACGCGAGTCGGCGCCGAGGGCTTTGCGCAGGCCGATTTCGTTGCGACGCTGGCTCACGATGGAGCTGATGGTGGTGCCCACTCCGACGAGCGTCAGCACGAGCACGACGAGCGAGACAATCCAGAACAGGGTCTGCAGCATGGCGATGATGCGGGTGTCGGACGAGGTGATTTTGGTGACGGTCTGCGCTTGGACGGCAGTGTTTGTATTTTTGTTGATTCTGTTGACGATGGCGTTCAGCTCATCCCCCATGGCGTTCACCGAGTATTCGACCACGTCGGCGCCGCGCTCGTGGCCCGCAAGTTTGGACACGTCCGCGGTAGTGGCGTAGATGATGGAATCCTCGTTGCCGCCGGTGTCGACGATGCCAGCGATACGGAATTCGGTGCCGTTGTTATCCATGATGTCGGACGAGACGCGGCCGTTTTCCGTGGCTTGCGTGGTCTGTTCGCCTTGCGTAGTTTGTGTACTCTGCGTGCCCTGCGCGGACGATTCTGCCGTTTCAGTTGATTCGTCCGAATCGGATTTTGCGGACGCGGAAGAAGACGCTGAAGCAGACGCGTCGGCGGCGCGGTAGCCGATGGTGACGCGGCTGCCGACCTTCACGCCGAGCGCGTCGGCGACGTCGCGGCCGACCATCACGTTGCCCGAGCCGGGCCAATCGCCCGTCACGTTCCAATGGCGATTGAGCGCGCGGACGGCTTTCACGTCCACGCCGGCGATGGTGTACGGCGCGGAATTGATGCGCACGCTCTCATACCGGTATGCGGCTGATTTCACGCTGTGTCCGGCGCCGATGAGCGCCGTCACGTTGCGTACGGTTGCAGTATCGATGCCTTGCGATTTGCCCGTTGCGGACGCGGGCGTGACGATCAGGTTCGCGCCGTACGCGCGCATTTCCTCGTTCATCTGCTGCGGCACCGCGACGCACACGGATGCAAGGCAGAACAGCGTGGCCGCGCCGACGAGCGACGCGATCACGGCCATCATCGCACGGGAGCGACGGCGGAACACCGCGCCCCACAGCATAGTGAAGAACATCTTGCGATTCGTCATCGCACACCCCCTACGAAAGCCAAGCACAACTCACCTACCATGCAGCACCTCCGCCGGACGCAAGCCCAGAATCGCCCGAATCGACGAAAGCGAGGCCACGAGCACAGTGACCGCCAGCAACACGAAAACCAACACGAACACCATCGGACGCATGGTGATGCCCGAGCCGAACACCACGTGCCCCACGATCTGTGCAACGCCCGAGCCAAGCAGAGCGCCGGCAATCGCACCAACCAGCGAAATCACCGCCGTTTCGGCGAGCATAAGGCGCGAAACCGCGCCGTCCGTGGCGCCGATCGCCTTCAACAGCGCCAATTCCGAACCGCGTTCGCCAATCGACGCGGCCATCAGGTTCGCCACGGCGATCGCGGCGGCAACCAGCGACAGCACGGTCATCAGCACCATCACCGCCTGCGTCTTGTTCAGCACATCGCCCTGCAGCGCGGCCACCTGGCGCACCTGCTTGGCCACCGCGCCCGGCAGCACCTCTTCGATCTGGTACGCGATCGACGACGGATACGCGGTGCAATACCACGTCTCCCACTCGTCCTGCGTGAGCGCGTTCGGATTCTTCGATGCCTTGCGCGCGAGGTCGTTGTCGGGCGTGGTGAGCGCCTTGACTTCAATCTTGTCGATGGAATTCGGCAGATTCGCAAGCGTTTGCGCGGCGATGGACGGCATATAAATGGCGCTGTTGTCGGAATCGCCTGAATCGAAGATGCCGACGATTTTCACTTTCACGCGATTGCGTTCGGTGGAGGATTTGCCGGTTTTCCCGGTACCTCCGTTCGTATTGTCGTCCGCACCGACGGCGATCGTCTTGTCGAGCGTGACGCTGTCACCGACGTTCACGCCCAGTTTCGCGGCGAGCGCGCTGCCGACCATCGCCTGCTCGCTGTCGTCTTTCGGCCAGGTTCCGTTGATTTTCCACCATGAGCGCATGCCGTTCATGCCGGCCACGGTGGACTCGCCGGAGTCCATGTGCAGGGTTTTCGCGAACCACGTGCCCACGATCGGCACGTTGGTCGCCTTGCATTTCGCCGCGGAAGCAGCCGCACCTGACGCACCAGCCGTTCCAGCAGAGCCAGCCGAACCAGCCCCCGAACCGACACACCCCGCATCCGCGTGGATGTTCAATTCCGGCGCGAAATTGGTGATGTTGAACGCCCAGAAGATGGTCTTGATCTTCTGCGCGTCCGACTCCTTCAGAAACGCGGTCGGGTCGGCGCTGTCCGCCGCAGCCGAGCCGTCGGAAGTGGAACCCCCGTCCGAACCGGACGAACTACCCGAAGCCGAGCCAGCAGAATCGCCGGTATTGTACAAATCGCTCACCACAGCGTCGGACTTCGGCTGCACGACGATATTCGAACCGTACGTGCTCAGCTCCGCGTTGAGCTTGTCGCCCACGTCGAACACCACGCCGAGCATGGCCACGCTGACGGTGGCGGACAGGCACACGGTGACGGCGATGAGCAGACGGCGTTTGAACTGCCGGCTGAACGAGCGAGAGATCATTTTCAGGAAGAACATGGCACCCCCTTACCTTTCTCGGCGCTCACTGGAAATGGCTCGACAGCGCGTCGAGCGTGGACGTTTGGATGACGATTTTGCCCGGCTTGACCTGGTAGTCGAACGGTATCGGGTTGCAGCCGCCTTTGAAGCCGATGGTGGCGAGGTTGATGGCCACATCGCACTTCTTGCAGATGATTTTGCCGTCCTTCTCGTAGTAGCCGGCGTCGCCGCAGTTGTCGCACGCGTCGAGGCCGACGCCGTACGCGCCGCCGTTCTTCTTGATGATGATGAATCGCATGGAGGTGCCGTCCTTCGCGCGGTATTCGAAGCGGTGCAAGTGGCCGTCGGAAATCTGGCTGAATTTGATGGTGGCCACGCCGTCGGCGAGCGAGTAGTCTTCCGGCGGCGACAGCGTGACGACTTTCTGCGTTTGCGCGACGCCGTACGTCAGGGCCACGGTGACGCAGATCATGGCGACCAGGCTGAACGCGCCGGCCGCTTTCGCGCGGCGGCGGAACGCGATATGCGTGCGTGCGATCGCCTCGTTGGCGCCGGTCGGCTTGACTTTGAAGCCCATGACGATGCTGGCGATTGCCGGAATGGCGAAGACGAGCGCCATTGCGATGGTCAGGCTGCGCTGATGGTTGATGCCCCACACGAGCGCGAGGAAGGCGGCAGTCGGGAAGCTGACGATGCGTTTGGATTGGAGGATCTGCGCAAGGTCGGTGAAATGCTGTGCGAATAGCAGCGCGACCAACAGCAGCACCGCGGTCGTGAACGACCAGCGGACGGCGGTGGAACGCATCGTGCGGAAGATAAGCGCGGCGATGATTGCGACGGCCGCGCCCAAAGCGAAGCCGAGCGCGCGCAACAGCATGTCGGAAGTGAAGATGGGATCGCCCGGCTCGACGAAGATCGTCAGTCGCAGAATCACGTCGGGCAGCGCACGAAAGGTGGTGGCCGCGATCGCAAGTGCCGCAACGAGATTCGCGATGTCGAGCAGCGCGCGGTGGTTGTGCCAGTCGGCGGTGATGCGGCGGGCGAACAGGACGATGACGAACACGGCCACGTCGAGGATCACGCAGCACAACAGGGTCGGATAGTTGACGAACGTGCGTTGCGTGATGACGGCGGTGGCGCGCAGCGCGGCGAATACGACTGCGCCGGCGAATCCAACAACGAAACCGGCCAGCCGCCAGTACGCGCTCAGAGGCTTGTCACGCCCCTCACCGACGGTGAGCATGACGCTCAACGCCATGACGAGCAGCGCCGGCGCCAACACCCCCTGCAACACCGTCACAAACTGCAGCAGCATCCCAAAATCCTTTCATCCAAAAACCCAACTCAAAGAGCCCAACGATTCCCATTCCGCCCCATCCCAAAGAGTCCCACCCCTCTCATCCCTCCCCTAAAATGCGAGGATTTCCCGGACCCCCTCCACAATCGCAGAGGTGAATCCATCCCCCTAAACGCGAGAGAGCGGTTTCGGTATGCATTGCCCGACCGTAAGCTTGGCCGAACGGCCTTGAGTGTGTCGGGTAATGCATACCGAAACCGCGAACGGGCTACGCTAGGAGATCACCACTCCTGCGGCGTATAGTTCCAGTCCGGGAAGGTGACCTCGATCGGTTCCGTCCAGAAGCGTCCCTTCACACCCGTCTCCGGATCGACGTGCAGCATCCAGCCCTTCTTCTCCGGGGATTCGATCTTCAGCACGAGCTTGTACGCGCCGGCCTTGTCGAGCTTGACGTTGGCGCCGTAGTGCGGGCCGTCGGAAGCGTTCATCTGCATGAAGGTTCCGGAGGCGACGGACGCGTTGGAGGTCTTGTCGATGATGTCGTAGTTGACGGTCAGGTCCGGCACGAAATCGCCCTTGCCGTAGCCGAGTTCGGTGCCCTTCTGGTTGGCATGGATGTCGGCTTCGAGGTGGAAGCTCGCATCGGCGGCCTTGAGGCCCATGCCGGACGGTTCCATGTCGATCGGCTGGAAGTAGACGGCGTTGACGGTCAGCGGGCCGACTTCCTGGTCGGAATGCTTCTCGTCGACCTGGATCTCTTCGAAACCGGCGGAATCGTTGGAATCGTCCTTGCTGGAGTCGTCGGCCTTCGAAGCCGACGCGGAGGCGCTGGACTTGTCCGAAGCGGCGGAATCGTTGGAATTGCCGCATGCGGACAGGGAGAAGGCCATGGAGCCGGCCAGCAGGATGCCGAGCAGAGCGGCGATCTTCTTGTTCTTCATTTCTCTTTCCTTTGTTGTTGGATGTGGAAAAAATATCGGTAAATCTCGGAAAATTTGCGTATCACTTGCGATTGTCAGACGTGCGCAACTTGCGTTTGCGTGCGAAACCGACGGCGAACAGCGCGAGTACGGCAATCGCCGCGATCGCTTGTGCCGCAAGGCATTCGACGTACGGATACAGGCCGATCCAGTCGTTTGTGGGCACGCTGGACAGGTAGTGGCCGTCGATCAGGTCACCTTCGATGAGCGCGTGAATGCCACCGCCGGCGAAGATGACGACCAGCACGGCCATCAGGATCGACGTAACGAGGAAGAACGGGCCAATCGGAATCTTTACGGAGGTGAAGCGCAACACGAGGAAGATGACGAGCAGCACCACACCCGCGGCGATGCCGCCGATCCACATGCCTTGCGCGTCGCGACTCATCGAGTAGATCGATTCGTAGAAGATGACGGTTTCGGCGCCTTCACGGAACACGGCTAGGAAGCTCAGCATGGCGAGCGAAACGACCATACCCAGGCCCACGCCTTCGCCGGCGGCGACTTTGTTTTGCGCGTCGGCCACGGCGGACTCGGTTTTGGTGCGGATGTAACGGTTCCACGTTTCCACGGAACTTTTGTTGAGCATCCAATTGCTGGTCCACAGCAGCATGAGCATGGCGATCAGCGCGCACACGCCTTCGGAGATTTCCTGAATCGGGCCGGAGCCGCCGAACAGGAACGTGAAGAGCACGGCGATCAGGCCGGAACCGGCGAGACCGGCGAGCACGCCCAGGTAGATCCACTTGGTGAAGCGCCGGTTGCCGGATTTGACGAGGTAGGCCACCACGGCGGCCACCACCAGCAGCGCTTCGAGGCCCTCACGGATCAGGATGAGGAACGCCTGTCCGGCGGAGCTGGTGATGGCTTTGGTGAAGGCGTTGACGTTGCCGGCCGCGCCACCGTCGAGGGTGGCCGCGTCTTCGACGAGCCAGCTTTTCAGGTCGTCGACGAGCTTCTTGATTTCCTTGTCGGAACTGCCGTCGCGCATGGTTTTGCGGGTCATTTTGAACTGGTATTCGACCTGCGAGACGCGGTCGCCGGAGATGGCGTTCATCACGTTCTTTTCGAAGCCGAGCTTCTCGTAGTACTGGTAGTACGCGTTGTTGACGAGGCTGGAGCCTTCCGCGCCCTTGCCGGAGACGGCGGCTTTGTAGGCTTTGTCGAGGATGACGTTCATTTCGCTGGCGACTTCGCCCCACGTGCGGTCGCCTTTGCCTTTGGAGGAGTTCTTTTTGGCCGCGTCGAGCTTCTTACGTTCGGCTGCGGTCTGTTCGGCACGCTGCTTCGCGTAGGTTTTGGGGTCGGCGAGGTTCGCGTTGCCATCGAGCGTCTGCGCGGTGGCGGTGAGGTCCGCGTTCAGCGCATCGATTTTGCCGGCGATCGCGCCGCCCTGGCCCTGCTGGTAGGCGAGGCCTTCCAAGTCGGTGAACTGTGTGAGCAACGCCTGCTGCTTGTCGGCGGAAATGGTGTCGTTGACGGCCTTCGAGAAGTTGGAGGCGTCGTAGCCGATCCAATGCGCGGTCTGGAAGCCGGTGCCGGCTTGGCCGTAATCGCCGTCGTTGTAGTCTTTTTCGGCGGTGGCGAGCTGCTTGGCGATGTTCTGCGCAGCGGCGGTCCAGGAATCGAAATTCGTTTGGCTGTCGTCGGCGGCGGACGCCTGCTGCGGCATCGCGGTGCCGGCGAACAGCGTGGCGAGCGCGATCATCAGCGCGGCGACGAGCGCGGCGAGACGGCCGGAAGCCGAGACGCGCGAATCGCACGAATCGTAGGAACCGGCTGCGTGGCGCTGCGCGACGCGAGATGACATGGGTCGAACCTTCCTTCCGCAAATCTTTTCGGCGCGCTTTCCCCGACGTACCCGACGTACGAAGCGCGCATCGGAAGCCAAGATAGAACGAAACTTTTTTGAATAACAGTCTTGATTTTTAATTGGTCTTGTTGTATCGCGCATAGAAAAACGTTGGAATTCCGCCGTTTTTATTTTTCCCGTTTTCCGAGTGTCGTCTCACATTGTGACGCTCACCGCCGTTCCGCAACACCCCCGTCCGCCCGAAAACGTGAAGCGAACTCCATGCCAAAGCGTCGGTTTGTATAATCGCGACTTGTATAATCACGATTAGTATAATCGTAACTATACAAAGCTACGGGGGTATCAAAATAAGGCGATGCCTCATGCCACACCCACGAAAAAACATCTCGCTTATGAGTGGCGGATTTGGCAGGGTGACAGTTGGTATCTCACTTATAGATGGCGGCCCCTTTGCAAAATACAAGGGTTAGAGGGGCGAAAAGATGCCCCCTAGGTTCGTTTCTCCGCCGAGACCCGCCATCTATAAGCGAGATAGCACCGGGCGAACCCCGGAATCCGCCATCTATAAGCGAGATACGCGTCTCAATTGGCTCAATCACCCAACAGCCAATCAATGGCGTTGACAATGCGTATACCATCCTCGGTGACGCCCGCGCCTCGACCGCACGCAAAATCCCGCGCGCCCGCCAGCCCCAAGCACGAACTACGCCAAGCCGGGCACGCGCTAGCATCGTGGGTATGGATTCCCTCGCACCGCTCGCGCATCGTATGCCGTACACCGCCGCGTTCCCCAAGGCGCTCGGCACGGGGTTGCTGATTTCGACGCCTCACCCGATCACTGCGGAATTGCGCGGCGAGATGGAACGGTTCATCGATGAATACGAGCATGCGCTTTCGCGGTTTCGCGCTGATTCGCTGGTTGCGCACATCGGCAATGCGGAGCATGGCGGGCATTTCGATTTTCCCGATTGGGCCGGCCCGCTATTCGATTTGTACGACGCGCTGCACGCCGCCACGCGCGGTGCGATCGACCCGTGCGTGGGCGAGGACCTGATTCGTCTCGGTTACGATCCCGCGCTGAGTTTCACCGTTGAAGCCGACGCCGGCGAGCGCCTGGGCGCGCTGCACGGACGGGCCGTATGGGGTCGTGATGTGGTTCGTTCGAGTGGTACGACATTGGTTACACGCAGTCCGGTTCATGTGGATTTCGGCGCGTGCGGCAAGGGTTATCTGGTGGATTCGCTGGGCGGATTGCTCACCGATTCAGAACTTTCGCGCACATCGCATGTCAAGTCAGCCGAAACGACCAACCCGACATGCCAATCTTCCACCTCAGACAGCAAACGCGAAAGCGCTGCCCCGGAATTTGTGATTGATGCGGGCGGCGATCTGCTGGCGCGCACGAACAAGCCGATCCGTGTGGCGCTTGAGGATCCGGATGATCCGTCCTGCGCGGTCGGCGTCGCACTGATCGGCGATGGCGCGTTCTGTGCGAGCGCGCCCAGCCGTCGCCATTGGGAGGTGGCGGTGAACGAACAGACGCATCTGGCGATTCACCACCTGCTCAACGCCATCGACGGCCTGCCCGTGCAGCAGACGGAGGCCACCTGGGTTGCGGTGCGATCCGCGTCGTTTGGCGGCTATCCGACTGCGGTGGCGGACGGGTTGGCTACGGCGCTGTTCGTTGCGGATCCGAACGAGCTGAGCAGCACTTTCGCTTTCGATTGCGCCACGTTGGACGTCGACCGTCACGCCACCATCAGTGCCGGTTTCCCCGGCCGCTTCTTCTGATTTCCAACAAAACTCACGGAATGAGGTTGCCGGCGGCCACGTACAGGTCCCACCAATCCTGCTTGTCGAGATCGATGTCCGCGCCGTCGAGCATTTCGCCCAGCCGGGTGGGGTTCATCGAGCCGAGCACGATCTGGATCTTCGCCGGATGCCTGAGCACCCATGCGGTGGCGATGGCGTTGGCGCTCACGCCGTACTTGGCGCCTTTTTCGTCCAGTGCCTTGTTCAGCTCCGGGAAGTGCTCGTTGCCTACGAACGGGCCGTATTCCGTGCCGGACTGGAACGGGCTCCACGCCTGGATGGTCATGTGGCGCAGTCGCGAGTAGGACAGCAGGCCGTCCGAATGGTTGGCCACGACCATGCCTTCGGCGCCGGAGTTGGTCATCAGCTCGTCGCTGACCATCTGCGCGTGCATCAGGCCGAACTGCAGCTGGCTCGCTTCAAGCCTCATGGCCGGGTCGTCGCCGAGCCAGGACTGCAGCAGTTCCGCCTGCCACGGGTTCACGTTGCTCACGCCGAAGTGGCGCACTTTGCCCGCCTTGTGCAGGGTGGTGAACGCTTCGACGATTTCTTCGGCCTCCATCAGGGTGTCGGGCCTGTGCAGGAGCGCGAAGTCCACGTAGTCAGTGCCGAGCGCTTCCAGTTCCTCGTCGAGTCGCGTGATGAGGTGCTTCGCGGAGAAGTCGTAGCGGGTGGCGTGCACGTTGTTCGGGTCGCTGAAGTCGATGTTGATACCGAACTTCGTCTGCAGGAAGATGTCCTCGCGCTTGAGCCCGGCGTCCTTCCACGCGCGGCCGAGCACACGCGAGCTGGCATGGTCGTGGTTGACGTTGAATCCGTAGATGTCCGCCGTGTCGAAGAAGTTGACTCCATGCTCGGCGGCCGTACGCACGACTTCTGCCGCAGCGTCCGCATCCAGCGCGTCCATGCGCATCACGCCGAGCGCCGCCTGCGATGCGACCACTGCCGATTTGCCGATTTCGATGCTTTTCATGACTGCCCACTTTCTTTGTGATTTTCAAATACGTCAATCGATTGACGTCAGTCACCTCAATGGTAAATCCGCCGTCCCGTCAGCGCAACACAATAAAAATGCCGAAGCCAAAACGCAAAAATCCGGAGGGGTGGTCCCTCCGGATTTTTTAGCGAGTCAGCACACCAACCTCACTCGGCCAGCGTGAACTGGCTGTTGTAGATGTCGGCGTAGAAGCCGCCCTTGGCGAGCAGTTCCTCGTGCGTGCCGCGTTCCACGATGTCGCCGCCGTTCATCACCAGGATCATGTCGGCGTCGCGGATGGTGGACAGGCGGTGCGCGATCACGAAGCTCGTGCGGCCCACGGTCAGCGCGTCCATCGCCTTCTGAATCAGCTCTTCGGTACGGGTGTCGACAGACGAGGTGGCCTCGTCGAGGATCAGGATCGGCGCGTCCTCCACCATCGCTCGCGCGATCGTCAGCAGCTGGCGCTGGCCCTGGGAAAGCGACGCCTTGTCGTCGAGCACGGTGTCGTAGCCGTTCGGCAGCGACATGATGTAGTGGTGCAGGCCGACGGCCTTGCATGCGGCCACAATCTGCTCGTCGGTGACGTCCTTCTTCGAATACGCGATGTTTTCACGCACTGTTCCACGGAACACCCACGTGTCCTGCAGCACCATGGAGAACTGGTCGTGCACGTTCCAACGCGGCACGGACTTGGTGTCGATGCCGTCGATCGAAATCGTGCCACCGGAAATCTCGTAGAAGCGCATCAGCAGGTTGACCATGGTGGTCTTGCCGGCGCCGGTCGGGCCGACGATAGCCACCTTCTGGCCGGCCTTCACGGACGCGGAGAAGTCGTTGATGATGGTCTTGTCCGCGTCGTAGCCGAAGCGCACGTGGCTGAATTCCACGTCGCCGCGCACCGGCTGCGGCTTGCCGTCCGCGCCGACGCCCAGCAGCGCCTGCTTGCCGGTTTCGTCGGCCAGTTCCGGTTCGTCAAGGAAGCCGAAGACGCGTTCGGATGCGGCTGCGCAGCGCTGCAGGTTCTGGAAGGCCTGCGCGAACTGGGACAGCGGCTGCGTGAACAGGCGGATGTACATCATGAACGCCACGATCACGCCGAATTCGATCTTGCCGTCCATGGCGAGCGCCGCGCCGACCACGCACACCACCACGTATCCGAAGTTGCCGACGAAGTTCATGATCGGCATCATCAGGCCGGACAGGAACTGGCTCTTCCAGCCGGACACGTACAGGTCCTTGTTATACTTTTCGAACTGCTCGATGGAGCCCTTTTCGCCGCAGTACGCCTTGACCACGGTGTGTCCGGTGTACATCTCCTCGACATGGCCGTTCACATCGCCCAGCGCAATCTGCTGGCGAGTGAAGTACTTCTGCGATACCTTCATGATCACGCCCATGATGATCAGGCCGAGCAGCGCGGAGCCGATGGCGCACAGCGTCATGGTCACGTTGTTGTAGAACATCATGATGAGCGCGCCGAAGAACAGCGTGACCGATGTGATGAGCGAGCCGACCGACTGGCCGAGCGTCTGTCCGATCGCGTCGACGTCGTTGGTGATGCGGCTCAGCACGTCGCCGTAGCTGACTTTGTCGAAATATTTCAGCGGCAGGCGATTGATTTTCTGGCTGATCGCCTCACGTAGCTGCTGTGCCGTGCGTTGCGTGACGTTGGCCATCAGCCAGCTTTGCAGGTAGCTCAGCAGCGCGTACCCGACGTACAGCGCGACGAGCAGCCATGCGATGCGCGACACCGCGTCCATATCGATCGAATTCATGACGGGCTTGCCGTGCACCATGGCCGGCAGACCCTTCGTGATCTCGTTGGTCATGTCCTTGAGCTTGTCCGGGCCGATGATCTGGCACACCGTGCCGGCAGCGCCCAGAACCAGCGCGAAAATCATCACCGGAATGTACCGGCTGCAGAATTTCACGAGCTTCTTCATCACTCCGCCGAAGTCCTTCGGCTTTTCCACGGCCCCACGGCCGCGTCCCATTCCTCTTGGCATGTCTCCCCCTTTCAGCGCTTCAGTTCGTCTTCGCTCAACTGCGATTCGGCGATCTGCCGATACACTTCGCACGTGTCGAGCAGTTCCTCGTGCGTGCCCTGGCCGACCACTTTGCCGTCGTCGAGCACGATGATGCGGTCGGCATTCATGATGGTGCCGATGCGCTGCGCGACGATGAGTTTCGTGGAATCCTTCGCTTCCTTTTCGAGCGCGTCACGTACGGCACGGTCGGTTTTGAAGTCGAGCGCGGAGAAGGAATCGTCGAAGATCAGGATTTCCGGATGACGGTAGACGGCGCGTGCGATCGACAGACGCTGCTTCTGCCCGCCCGAAACGTTGGAACCGCCCTGCGAAATGCCGGAATCATACTTCTTCTGCTTTTTGTCGATGAATTCCGTCGCCTGCGCGACGTCGCATGCGCGGCGCACGGTGTCGTCGTCGCGGTCCGTATCTCCGTACGCGACGTTGCTGGCGATCGTTCCCTTGAACAGGAACGACTGCTGCGGCACGTAGCCGATCTTGTCGCGCAACGCCTTCAGCTTGTAGTCGCGCACGTTGACGCCGTCGACGAGCACCTCGCCTTGCGTGGCGTCGTAGAAACGCGGCACGAGGTTGATGAGGGACGATTTGCCGGAGCCGGTCGAGCCGATGAACGCCACCGTCTGACCCTTCTTGGCTTTGAAATTGACGCCTTCCAACATGGCCTGACGCGAGTCGGGGTAGGCGAAGCTCACATTGCGGAATTCGATTTCGCCTTCCTCGCCCGGCTTGCCCGCGTCCTGCGTGCCGTCGGTGACCATCGGCTCGGTGTCGATGACTTCGAGCACGCGCTGCGCGGACACGTCGGCTCGCGGCCAGAGCACGAACACCATGCTCAGCAGCAGGAAGCTCATGATGACCTGGATGGAGTAGCTGGAGAACACCACCATGTTGGAGAAGGTGGTGAGCTTGTCGACGGCGTCGGCAGCGTCGATGAGGTACGCGCCGATCCAGTAGACGGCGAGCATCAGGCCGTTCATGATGGTGTTCATCAACGGCATCATGATGGCCATGGCGCGGTTGGTGAACAGCTGGGTTTCGGTGAGTTCCTTGTTGGCTTCGGTGAACTTGGCTTCCTGGTAGTCCTCGGCGTTGTACGCGCGCACCACGCGCAGGCCGGTGAGGTTCTCGCGCGCCACGAGGTTGATGTTGTCGGTCAGGCGCTGCATGGCCTTGAACTTCGGCATGACGAAGTGCATGAGCACGGCGATGACCACCAGCAGGATGGCCACGGCGATGCCGGTTGCGAGCGTCCAATCGAAGCCCTTTCCTGCGATCTTGCACACGGCCCACACGGCCATGATCGGCGCTTTGACGATCATCATGAGGCCCATGGTGATGAACATCTGGATCTGCGTGATGTCGTTCGTGGAGCGGGTGATGAGCGACGCGGTGGAGAAACGGTTCATTTCCGCCGGTCCGAAGCTTTCCACCTTGTTGAATTCGAGCGAACGCAGGCGCTGGCTGAACGAGGCGCCCACGCGCGCGGCGATGAAGCCGGTGACGATGGCGCAGGCCGCCGAGCCGAGCGAGACGAGCAGCATTTTGCCGCCGGCCACCCAGATGTCGCGCATTTCGCTGCCGGGGGTTTCGACGAGCTGCGTGATGTCGGACATGTAGTCCGGCAGGGTCAGGTCAAGCCAGATCTGACCGACGATGCTGACCAGCGCGACGAGCATCTGACCGATCTCCGCTTTGGAGAGGTATCGTACGATGCGAAGCATGCTTGGTTCCTTCTCTTGTTTTGTGTTTTGCTTGTTTTCTTACGATTAGTTTTTGCGATTTTTCGCGGTTTTTGCGATTACTGGATTGCGATTACTTACACTGTGAATTATTTACAGCGTAAGATACTACGCGTCTTCCTGTGCGTTTCCTGAGAACGCGGCTTTGACCTCGTCCGCCGTGGGGCGCGGTTTGCCGGGCATGCACAGCGACATGTACGTGGTGAATTCCTCGGTGAGCTCAACGAATTCGCGCGCGCGGCGCTCCCCCATCTGCGAGAAGATCCAGCAGATCGCCTCGCGCATGCTTTCGCGCTGCCGTTCGGCGCGTTCCCTGCCGGCTTCGGTGAGGTTCACGTGCACCACACGGCGATCGTCGGGGTCGGATTCGCGTGTGATCTGGCCTTTTTTCTCCAACGCGGACAGCAGTGTGGACACGCGTCCGGTGGTGGTTTTCATTGAAGAGGCGAGCTGCGATGGCGTCAGCGGGCCTTTCCTATAGAGTTCCTGCACGGCGAAGGGTTCGCCCTTCGCGCCTTTCACCATCTCCTGCTGCATGCGCGAGCGTTTGTCCCATGTGTTGGTCGCCAATTCGTGGAACAGTTCCTCTTCAAAGCCCACGCGGCACCTCCTTCCGTCGCAATCGCCGTCATAATATCTTACAGTGTAAACATTTTACAGTGTAAGTTATTCCCAGGGCGATTTTGCAGCGAGCAAGCTACAGAAGGCACGAAAAAGGCCGCGGCCCGAATCGCGATTATTGTGCGGAATCGGGCGCGGCCAATCGTACGTATTGCGCGGAATTCAGCCGCGACGGGCGTCGACGGAGGCGTTCAGCATCGCCAGCTCATCCTGCGTGAGCGTCAGTTCGGTGGCGGCGAAGGAATCGTTGATTTCCTGCGGATTGCGGGCGCTGGGGATGGTGAACAACCGCTTGTAACGGCTCAGTTCCCAGGCGAGCACCACGCGCTGGTAGGAGCAGCCGTGGTTGCCGGCGACCGTGCGGAACGGGTCGTACGCGCGCTGGTCGAACGCGTCGAGGAAGCCGCCGAGGGGGCTCCAGCACACGAACGCGAGTCCAAGTTCCGCGCAGTGCTCCATCGTATGCTCAGGGTCGGGGTGCGAGGGCGAGAACTGGTTCTGCACGGCAATCAGCTTGTCGCCGAGAATCTCGCGGGCGATGTCGATCTGCGCGTTGTCCACGCGGGAAATGCCCGCGTACCGGATCACGCCCTCGTCAAGCAGCTGCTTCAGCGCGCCGACCTGGTCCTCATAAGCCACTTCCGGGTCCGGGCCGTGCGAGTACAGCAGGTCCAGCGCCTCCACGCCGAGGTGCGCGGCCGACTCCTTTGCGTCGCAGATCATCGTTTCCGGACGCGAATCCGCCATCCACCCGTACTGGCTGCCCACAGCCTGCAAATGCTGGCGTTCCGGCTCGTTTTCGGCAACGTTCGGCGCCTCCATGGTGCGGCGATAGCCGGTTTTGGTTGCAATCAGCACTTCGTCGCGCGGACCGTCCCAGCTGGCGAGCGCGTCGCGCACCATTTTTTCGCCGTAGCCCAGGTCTTCGGCGGTGCCGGCGCCGGGTTGGCTTGGCAGGTAATACGACCAGGCGGTGTCCAGATATCGCACGCCCGCGTCCAAGCCGGCGTGAATCGTGCGGATCGCCGTATCGCGGTCCGGGCGGCCCTCAATCGCCAACGCCATCGTGCCCATGCCGAGCCGTGGAATCGCAAATCCCGCCAATTCGCCCATGTTTCGTGCGGTCGTCATAACCGTCTCCCTTCCGTCGCCACATCCGTCGCTACATCCGTCGCTACAAAATCCGCCACCCATTCTCGCACAAAACAGCGCGGAGCGGGTTGTCGGGCGGGTGCGGGAAGATGAGGGCACAACCGAACGGGAGCCGAAAGGCTGAGAGGGAGCTCGACGAGCTTCGACCGAGGACTTGATGCGGGTAATGCCGCCGTAAGGAGACGGGTTGTTCGCGCCGCGAGGCGCATCTCATTTCCGTTCGCGATAACCGAATATCGCGTGATTAGGGTCACGGAGGGGCGCACCACCTCATAGGGTACGGTTCCTTCGGCGACCCTTTTTTCGTACCAACCGTGAATGTCCGATTCACCGGAAGCAAACGCTCGGAAGCCCACAAAGCAGTTCTGAACGTCCGTTTCGGCGGGAACGGCACTCGTGGGGCCTGACATACAGAAGGGAACCGAAATGATCATCAACGGCAAAGAAGAGGACGTCGCCACGCCGATCACCGTGGCCGAACTAGTGGAGCAGCGCGGTCTGCGCGCCGACCGCGTGGCCGTGGAGCTCAACGGTGAAATCGTGCCTCGCACCCAGCGTGCGCAGACGCAGCTCAAGGGCACCGACACGTTGGAAATCGTCACGTTCGTGCAGGGCGGCTGAGCACAGCAGCGAAACAAACCATACGAACGGAAACGAGAATACGAGAACAACCATGACTTTTGAACCATCCGCATCGCAGGCGCAGATCGACGCCCGCCAGCACGCTTTCGACAACCAGCCCGACCCGGCCACGCTGGTCAGCCGCGAGGAGATCCGCGCGGCCCTGCTCGACCGCCACACCGCCGCCACGCAGGACAAGCTCGACGCGGCGCACGTGGCCATCTGCGGCTGCGGCGGCCTCGGCTCCACCATCGCGGTGGCGCTGACCCGCATCGGCGTCGGCCACCTGCACTTGATCGACTTCGACCGCGTGGATATGACGAACCTGAATCGCCAGCAGTATTTCCTGAAGGACCTCGGCCAGTACAAGACGGAGGCGCTGCGCAGCAATCTGCGCCAAATCAACCCGTTCACGGACATCACCATCGACACCGTCAAGGTGACCGACGAGAACGTGCCGACGCTGTTCGAAAACGAGGACATCATCTGCGAGGCGTTCGACGTGCCGGAAAACAAGACGATGCTCGTCAACGCGGTGCTGGAGAATCTGCCGGGCAAGAAGCTCGTCAGCGCGTCCGGCATGGCCGGCTTCCGCAGCTCCAACCTGGTGAGCACGCGTCGCGTTTCGAAGAACTTCTACTTCTGCGGCGATGGCGAGACGGCTCCGGTACCGGGTGCCGGCCTGATGGCGCCGCGCGTGGGCGTGGTCGCCTGCCATGAAGCGAACATGATCACGCGACTGATTCTCGGCGAGGAAGACGCCTGACGCACTGCTACGTTACTCCACTGCCGTAATCGAAATTTTTATTGCGATTACAAACGCACGTTGCACACAACACAACAGCGACGCAACGGCAACACAACAGCAGCACAGCAATCGCAACAACAGCAACACCAAACACCCCAACGAAAGGAACCGACGATGAGCACCGAAAACACCATCACCACCGCAGCCGCCGATGTTGCGGCCGCACCGAACGCCACGCTTGACGAGCTGGTCGGCACCACCACGAACACGGCGATTCTGCCGGAGCCGGACGCGCACGCGTACGACGAGATCGCCACCGGCGACGCCGATCCGTTGATTCTCGGCGGGCACAAGTTCACGAGCCGTTTCATCCTCGGTTCCGGCCGTTACGACCTGAACCTCATCAAGGCGACCATCGAGAACGCGGGCACGCAGATCGTCACCATGGCGCTGCGCCGCTGCCGCACCACCGAAAACAACCTGCTCGACTACATTCCGAAGGGCATCACCATGCTGCCGAACACGTCGGGCGCGCGCAACGCGGATGAGGCGGTGCGCATCGCACGTCTGGCCCGCGAGGTGTGCCAGACGGACTTCGTGAAGGTGGAGATCGAGCACGAAGCGAAGTATCTACTGCCGGACAACGAGGAGACCATCAAGGCCACGGAAAAGCTGGCGAAGGAGGGCTTCGTGGTCATGCCGTATATGTTCCCGGACCCGATTGCGGCGAAGCGTCTTGAGGACGCGGGCGCGGCTTGCGTGATGCCGCTCGGCGCGATGATCGGCTCGAACAAGGGCCTGCGCGCACGTGACTTCATTGAGGTGATCATCAAGAACTCCAACGTTCCGGTGATCATCGACGCGGGCATCGGCCGGCCGAGCCAGGCCGCGGAGGCCATGGAGATGGGTGCGGATGCGGTGATGGCATACACGGCGATCGCATCCGCCGGAAACATTCCGCTGATGGCGCGCGCCTTCAAGAACGCGATTGAGGCCGGCCGTGAAGCCTACCTGTCCGGCCTGGGCAAGGTGACGGAGGACCACGCCGTCCCGTCCAGCCCGACGAACGAGGCCGACTACATCGGCTGATTCGCGTCGGTTTCGTACGATTCGTGCACTAACGTTTCGCACTGTTTTATTGCGATTACACGACGAGGGTCGGTGGAGACGCACATTTTCGCAAGGTTTCCACCGACCCTCTTTCGTCGGATGCGCGGCACGTAGCGCAACACGCGCATGCCACGCATACCGCAGCGACAGGCAATACGTCTACTTCCCTAGAGCCGCCTTCAGGTCGCGGTTCTGGAATCGCTCGTGCAGCAGGCAGTAGCCGCCGAACACGACGAGCCACAGCAGGCCGGCGATGGCGGAACCGCGCGTATCTGCGGACAGGAACAGCGTGACGTACACGACCACGTAGAACGCGACCGCAATCCAATCGCACACCTGCCAGGCCGGCATCACGAAGCCGTCCGGCAGGAAGTCGGTGCTCTGACGGTAGCGGCGGTGAGCAAGCATCGTCAGGATGTAGATGAAGATCACGACGGCGCTGGCGGCCGAGGCGAACAGCACGAACGCGCCGGAAACGCCCGGAATCGCGTTGATCAGCGGGGAGAACAGAATCATGCAGCCGGACACGATGATCGCCTTCGCCGGCACCTTGTGATCCGACACCTCACCGAGGCGCTGCATAGCGGGCGATTCGGAGTCCTGCGCAAGCTGGTACAGGTGGCGTCCAGCCGAGTAGATCAGCGAATTGAGTGCCGACGCGGCTGCGGTGATCACCACGAAGAACACGAGCGCGGCAGCCCAGTCGAGGCCCGCGTACTTAAACACCATGATGAACGGGGAGCCGAACGAGCCGTCCGCGTTCTGATGGAAGTTGCGCCACGGCACGATGGCCATGATGGCCACGAGAGCGCCCACGTAGAAGATGAGGATGCGCATGATCAGCTCGTTGACGGCCTTCGGCAGCACTTTGCGTGGGTTCTGGGTTTCGGACACGGTCACACCCACGAATTCGATGAGCTGGTAGGCGAAGAACACCATCTGGAAGCTCATGAAGAAGTTCATCCAGCCGTTCGGCGCAAGCTGGAAGCCGTCGGTAATGTTCGTAAGGCTCACAGTGGCACCGGAAACCGTGCCGTCCACGCCTTCGATATGCGTGGCCGGGTAGCTGAAACCGAGGAACAGCATCACCACGGCGGTGACAATCAGACCCACAATCAGCGTGATTTTGATCATGGAGAACCAGAATTCCGCCTCGCCGAACACTTTCACGGCAATGAGATTGATGCCGGTGAGCGCCACGAGGAAGCACAGTTCGATAAGCCATTTCCACGCGTTGAGGTCGATGCCGAACGTGCCGAAGAATGTGACGAAATAGGTGCTGACGGCCGTGATTTCGGTCATGCCGGTCAGGATGAGCACAATCCAGTACGTCCAGCCGGCGAACTTGCCCCACGCGCGGCCGAGGTAGCGGGTGATGAAGTTGATGAACGTGTGCTGGCTGGGGTCGCTGTACATCATTTCGCCGATGGCGCGCATGAGCAGGAACATGATGAGGCCCACGCCGATGTACACGAGGATGATGCTCGGTCCGGTCAGCGCGATTGACTTGCCGGAGCCGAGGAACAGGCCGGTGCCGATGGTGCCGCCGATGGCGATGAATTGGACGTGGCGGTTTTTCAGGCCGCGTTCCATGTCGTTGCCTTTGTCGAGGCTTTCGACGGATTTGATTTGCGCGGTTTCCGTCGCTTCGGACGTGCTTGTACCAGTTTTTCCGGTTTTCGTATTCCCAAAAGTCATAATGTTCACACCCTACCGCGCCAACCGCACAATCTCCGCCGTTGTTCGCACCGCGAAATGCGCTATATGTGGCAGATTCGCATCTTTTCCAAAAAACGCTTTGCGACGGGTGGAGTCAGCTTGCCAAGGTTTTCAGCTTGCCACGGAGCGATTCGTTTTCGCGTTCCAGCTCGTCGATGCGCCGAGCCTGTTGTTTGATGATGACAAGCGCCGTCTCGCTGTCAAGGCCGCTGCTCGCGCTGAGAGGTGCAGGCGGCACGGCGATGGCAGCCGCATCGGACGGGACGGGCACGTCAGCGGATATATACCCCCCCCCCGACACGTTCGCCCCGTCCAGCGGATGCGGAGCATTTCCAATGTTCGCCTTATCGGGATTGGCGATTCCTGCGATGTCGTCGAGTTTCTCCTTGCGCGTCACCGCATGAACATACAGGTTGACGAGCTCCGTAATGATTTCGCCGTTACTCATGTTACTGCTACCACTCACGGATTTGAGGACGGCAGCCTTCCAACGCGCCACACTTCGTTCTATACGTTTATACCCAATCAGTTCCGGCGGCAATCCCGCCTCGCGGAAGATTTTGGTCGGCGATTCCCCCGCAAGATACCGTATGACACACACCTGTTTGAAAGCGTTGGAGTACGTGATGCGGTCTTTCGATACGTTGGCCACCGCCGGCAGATCCCGCAACATTTGGAGCTCGTCCATGCTGAATGATCCTCCACCGCGCATCGTTTTACCCCCTTTGCTATACCCCATGATGAAGCAAGTGTATATCCGACTTCTCACAAGCAGCTTTTCAAATATTGCTGACCGTATATCACTTCAACCGGTCGGTCACACATCAATGCGGGCGATTATGGAATACCCACAACCGCCCGCATTGACTTTTATTGTGAGTGAGTCAATTCACAACTCACTCACACCGAACGCATGCGCTCAGTACGTGCGGCGACGACTCTTGACCGCCACAGCCACGCCAGCGCCACCCACCAGCAGCGCCACGACGGTGAACAACACGGTTCCCGCGGCACCGGTCAGCGGCAGCTGAGTGACAGACTTGACGTTCAGCACGGTAGCGGTGGCATTCGCAGTGGTGTTATCGACCGGTTGGACCTGACGAAGGGCATCCGGCTCGAAGGTGACGAGACCTTCATCTGTGATCTCCACATTGAAAGTGACCCTGAAGTTCTGGGCGTAGCCGGTCGGAGCCTGAGTCTCCACAACCGTGTAGGTTCCCGCCGCAAGACCCGCGACCTTCACCAAACCATCATTCTCAGTAGTGAACGTCTTGGCATCATTCTGATCGGAAACAAACGACCACGCACCGTCCTCAGCCTGCTTAAGGAACTTGCCCTCCGCATTCTTGACAACGAACTTGGCGCCGGCTAGAGGCTTGGCCTCATTCCCTTCCTTGCCAATCTTCGTGAACTGGAAACCGTAGGTCTTAAGGACAGTCTTGCCTTCACCGCTGGTACCATCCTTGGTGGTGATTGTGGCCTTGTTGTCCACACTGCCGCTCAAGCCATCCAACGCATCCTTGGTGACGGTGCCCTGGTACGACACGACGATCGTCCTACCGGCCAGCGTTGTGGCATCGGCAAAATAGATGGTCGTGGTGGTGCCGGATTGAGCATTGCCTTCCTGCGTTATCGTGTACAGATCGGGATCCACAGTAGTATGATCTCCGAACTGGACCGTGAAGGCACTCTTTGCCGCAATCTGCAAACCTTTGGACGCGGTATCGGTAATGGTAAAGGGGTACGCATCCCAGCCAGCCGCAGCATGAGGAACGTCCGCGGCCACAGTGAAGTCCACGGTGTCGCCCACCTTTACGCTCTTACCGTTCACATCCACGTCATTCATCCGGGCGAACTTGAGCGGCTCGTCGGTCGGATTCGCGTTCTTCGCGTTGAACTGGCCTTCAGTCGTGATGTTGCCCTGACCGGTCGTCGTATCGGCCGCAATCCTCAGATTGGACAGTCCATTGACGGTGGTGGCCACCACAGCCGGAGTCCCCGACGTCACAGTCGTTTCGCCAGCCTTGGTGAACGTATCCTTCACCAGATACCAGCCTTCTCCGTTCACATTGACCGCCTGGCTCGTATTTGCCTGATCCTTGGCTACGGTCAGGCCAGTACCATCAGGTCCTGCCGGCGGAGTAATTCCAGCCAAGGTCTTGGCGAAGACACGGAGCTGATCCGCAGTGAACGTCGCCACATAGGCGGCTGGATTATCCTTGTACTCTGTCGGGATGCCGTTGTGGCTTCCATCAGCCACATCAGCAGCGGTGGTCACAGCTCCCTTCCATGCGTCAACCGTTTTCACTTCGACCGAGCCATCGCCAGGATTCTCAAACATGGCAAACTTGTATGGCGTGTACGTATGGCCTTCCTGTGCGTGGTTAACTTGCAGCAATGGAGCATCATCAGCCTGTGCGGCGGCGACGCCGATGGCCATGCCGCTCAGCAACGTTGCCGCGGCGGCCAGCCCTGCGAAAAGCTTCCTCATCTTCATGAGAATCTCCTCTTCCTAATTGTTGGTTACTGTGTTCTGCAATCGCGGGAGGCGGGAACCCAACATGCCCCCGCGATCCGCAAATCCTGTGTTGTTCAGCCGAGCCGCTTCTTGCGTCTCCACTGGTCGGCCGCAGCGACGGCGAGCAATGCCAGCACGCCAATCCCGCTCGCCGCCAGTTGCCACCATCGTTCCGCGCCCATGCGGCCCGTCAATGGCAGCGACGATGCCGAAATGTATTTGTTGGTGAACAGCATTGGCCGGGTACTATCCCAATTCGAACCAGCGGCACCATAATCGGTTTTCAGCTGGGTCACGGATTTGACAACGGCCTTCCATTCACCGGACGTTCCGTCTTTCATCACGCCCACGACCACCCGGTATTCCGCCTGCGAGTAATACATTGCGGAAGCATTACCAGCGTTCTCCGTCACAAGATATGTGTACTCGGCTTCACCTGCGTCATACGTGATGTCGCCGAAGTAAGCAACGTGATCGTCAGACGAATCGCGTTTCACCGTCACCGTGCACGCCGACTGGTTCTTGCAGGAAGCTGGCATCGGCGCGTCTGGATTGGAATCGTCTGCCTTCAGCTTGAAAGTGAACTCGTCGGAATCCTTCCAATCGCGCCCCTTCAGCTCCTTCTGCACGCCAATCGCATGCGTCAGCATGGTCTGCTTCAACGTGTTGGTGATGACTACTGTGGCGTTCTGCGATGCCATGGATTCCGGCACCGTCACCACATTGCCGTCAGCAAGATTTCCATCGCCGACCTTGTGCTGGTAGGAAGCCTTCCACAAGTGGCTGTCCGGTTCGACTTCCGTCACCGTGTACGTCTTTTGGGCGCCTGCCGGAATAATCACGTCGGTGGACCATTTGCCGCTATCGTCACGCTTCAGCGTGACCGTCTTATAGGTATCGTTGCCCTGTTTGATATCCACCGTGATGCTTTCCGGCTTCTGGCCGTTACCGCTCCACTGCTTGTCGACGTGCAGTGTGGAATGCACCACCTGGATTACCGGGTGCGGATACGGGTTCTCCCTGCACTCATGAGTCTTGCCATCGGCCGTATAGGTCAAGCATGCGGAATCGTTCGTATGGAAACCCGGCTGGTTCGAGGACGTGGCGTTTCCCGGCAGATCGGTGTTCGCGTTACCCTTTACGCCGTCATATCCATCCTTGCCGGCATTCAGGTTGGCGGCATACTCGTCATATGCCTTCTGCGTGGGCTTCACGTTGTATTCCAGCGTGTATGTCACGTTGTGGGCCAGAGCCTTCAGGAATGCGACCGTGAATTTCTTCGTGCTCGCGTCATACGTCAAGGTGTAATCGACATTAGTCAAGGAGACCACCTTGCCGGAAGCATCCTTGGCAACGACCCTGTAGTTGTTATCCGCAAGATCGACATAGTCGGAGAGCGTATCCTCCATGGTCACATTGGTGTATGCGGACGTGGTAGTCTCACTTTTTTCAATCTCGTCGAAGATGGTATTCAGCTCCGAAGCGTTCGTCGCGCTTTTATAATAGCCGGCTTCGATATTCCCTTCACCGAGCTGGTTGTATTTCGTTGCCTTTGGGAAATTGCTGGACACCGCATGCATGAACTGGTTCTCGTTGCTGGAGAGCGAGGACGGGTTGGCACTGGCGAAGATGCCGATGGAATACACCGCGGCGCCACCATCTTTCAATTCCTTGGCAGCTTCGACGGCCTTATTTGCCACTTTACCCTCGAAGCCACTAGACGATGTAGGCGAACCATCCGCGAAAAAGATAACGACCTTCTTCGCATCGGTTCGAGCACTAGCACTGCCCATCACCTTGACCGCACGATTGAATCCATTGTCGGCGCGGGTGGCGCCAGCGGCTTTGAGTTTGCTGACTTTGTTCTTCAGACCGTTCATATCCGCAGTCAGATTGCTAACGATTTGGGAGTAGTTGTAGGTGTACCCACCACTTCGGTACATGTCATCCCCGATTTTGTCCGTTTTATCGCCGGCGAACTTCACCAGTCCAACGTGAACCAGTTCGGAACCGGCCTCCGTATTAGTATTCGCAGCTTCATCAAGAAATGCTTTAACCGCTTCTTTCAGTGCGTCTAACCGCCTGGTCCGATCCGTCTTACTCATCGGATCGTCCATCGAACCGGACACATCCAGCACCAGCGTGAAGTCGATCGGCTGGGTGGTGGTGACCGTGGTGCTGTTGACGGCGCCCTTCACATCCACGTTCACGGTGTAACTGCCATTATCGTTCTTCTTGATGCGCTTATGCTTCTCCGGAGCGCCCAACTGAGAACCAGTCTCGTTCTGCGCAACCGACTGCGCCCGATTTGCTCGCGCAATCGGTTGAGCGGACAACGTAACTGGCTGCTCATCAGGTTGTTCAGATTGTTGTTCAACCTCCTGCTCAACCCACTGCTCAGTCTCTTCTTTCGTTTCTTGTTCCGTTTCTTGTTCGACTTGCTGGTAAGCCTCTTGATCTGACGGCTGCTCTTGCTCTGACGGCTGCTCTTCTCCCACCATCAAATTTTGTTCCACCGGCTGTGAATCCTCTTGCCCAGATTCTTGCAATACCGGCTGCTCGATTTGTTGTTCCAAGGCTCCCGTGGCATCTTCCGCCGCCGCTGACGAAGCAGTGACGCACCCCACGCCGGCGAGCATTGCGGCCGTCGCGACGGCCGCAATGACACGACGCGTGAACAGACCTGTGCCCCTCGCCCTGTTTCGCTCAAAGACGTGTCTCATACGCCTACCCCCTTGTACCGTTAAGCGATCGGGGAAATACCTTCCTCCTTCGACCGGTATATTTGATGCGTCTTCGCTTCACATACCGTCCGACAATCGCTTCGTTGCCTAAACCTTAAGGAGAAAAACAGAGGGATACATACCCTCCCAACGAGGTAATCAAGGGGATATACTTTCCTTGAAATCGCACATATCATCGCGATTCTAGAGTATTCTTGCCCCCGTAAATCGCGATGCAAAAACTATAAGCAAACGTTGTCATGTCTCTTTCAGAATTGTCCCCGACAAAAAAGCATCTGTCAAGTGCAACATTAACGCCATCAACCCCTAGTTGCGCTTTGGCCACCAAGCGGCATGCCTACGGACATACCACGGACAGCGGAGCAGCCAAACCAACAACAAACCGACCAGCAACGTGGCAGCTGACACCACGCCCGCAATCACACGCACATCTTTTGCCGCATCATCCTCCGCGGGAATCTCTTCGGGAATGGCGGAACGTAATGCCGAAACCAACAGACGATGCGTATTCACACCGTACGGAGTGCATGTCATCAACGTGACCCGATCCTCGCCAGAGGTAATCTTCAATTGCGATGTGTCGTTAGGTTCGATTTCGGTAATACGATCCACCATATAGCCAAGCGTATGGCCCATCACATCGATATAGAAGTAATCGCCAACCCGCATCTCATCCAAACGCGTAAACATTGAGGCTTCAACCAAACCCCGATGTCCGGTAATCACCGCATGCGTATCCTTGCCACCCACCGGCAGACTACTGCCATACAAATGCCCCGCACCGGACGCAAGCGTCTGCTCCGACGTGCCATGGTAGATCGGCAAATCCACAGAAATCTTTGGAATGCGGATGGAACCCATCACGCCATCGCCAGTATCCAGCAAACGCTGGTATTCCGCGTCTTTGGAGCTAGCGGAATCCTTGTTACCATCGCCAGTGGCGCCTGCGCCCGTCGAGCTGGAACCGGAACCGTCGCCGGAGTCGGACTGATTGTTGTTGTACAACTCGGCGAGCGGATCCTCAGCCTCGCCAATCACCGGCTGCCCCGACTTGGCGAGACGCTTGTTGTACGCCCTAGCCGCGGCGAATGCCTCGTCGGCCTGCGGATACGGCCAGCCCGCGACGCTCTGCTCGGAACGGGCGGACGTGCTCGCCAGCTTTTGCGCGGACTGGTATTGCAGCACTTTCGGGAAAAGACCAATGCCGATTGCGGAGAAAATCAGCACCGCCGCAAGCACACGCAGGGCAATGGATCTACCCACGTCGGCACGACGCTCGCGAATCTCTTCGGACACATCGGTCGCCTCGGCGAACGTCGGCGGAACGTAGGTGCGCGT
>OIAT01000040.1_pt1 | contig 54978 bp, 43 predicted proteins | sample 1580801 | NCBI WGS metagenome assembly OIAT01 (sample SAMEA3882536, study PRJEB24775) | human gut metagenome | biome: human-associated habitat; feature: intestine environment; material: feces | place: Netherlands | collected 2009/2010
AACTTCAAGGGCGCGACCAGAAGGTCAGCGCCCTTTCGTTTCACGTCACCTTGTCGCAAATGCGGCCCGCTCGCTGACTTATGCTCAACCTGCGGCGCCATTTTGCTTGAAGGCACCTTGCTCGCTCTGGCGGGTTTTCGCTGTCGGTGTCATAACATCGGCGTTGTTGTGGCTGTCGGAAATGATCCGTTGTCGCAAGGGGCAGGTTTCCTTTGCACCAGTTTCTGTCGAGTCGGTGCTCTTTGCGGGTTGCCCGTATAATGGTTTGCGTATGAACCGCAACCAAGGAGTTCCAGTTTATGGACCAGAGCCTTTTTAAATTCGACCTGATCGCCGAGGACCCGACGACGCATGCGCGTGCCGGCGTGCTGCACACCCCGCACGGCGACATCGAGACACCGATCTTCATGCCCGTGGGCACCAAGGCAAACGTCAAGGGCATTCCTACCGAGACCGTCAAACAGCTCGGCGCCCAGATCGTGCTTGCCAATACCTATCACCTGTCCATGCGTCCCGGCGAGGACACCATCGCCGAGCTGGGCGGCCTGCACAAGTTTATGAACTGGCACGGCCCTATCCTCACCGACTCGGGCGGTTTCCAGGTCTTCAGTCACAACGATGCCGTCAAGCTCACTGACGAGGGCGTGCGCTTTATCGTCAACGATTACGACGGCCGCCACGTGTTCTGGACACCCGAGGACAACATGGAGATCGCCATGAAGCTCGGCTCCGACATCTGCATGCAGCTGGACCAGTGCCCGGGCTATCCCGCCACGCGCGCCTACGTTGAGCGCGCCGTTGAGCTGTCGAGCATGTGGGCCGAGCGCTGCTATAAGGCGCATACCCGCGACGACCAGGCACTCTTTGGCATCGTTCAGGGCGGCATGCACCTGGACCTGCGCTTGCGCTCGCTGCGCCATCTGGAGGAGTGCGGCGACTTCCCCGGTTACGGCATCGGCGGCTACTCGGTGGGCGAGGACCACGAGACCATGTTCGAGACCCTGGCACCGCTCGTAAGCGAGTACATGCCCAAGCACAAGCCGCGCTACCTGATGGGCGTCGGCAACCCCACCACCCTCGTGCGCGGTGTGGGTGTGGGCATCGACATGTTCGACTGCGTGCTACCGACGCGCACCGGCCGTATGGGCACGGCGTTTTCGAGTGAGGGTCGCCTCAACTTCCGCAACGCGCGCTTTGCGCACGACGACGGCCCCATCGATCCCACCTGCACCTGCCCGGTGTGCACGGGCGGTTACAGCCGCGCACTCATTCGCCACATGGTCACGCAGAAGGAGATGCTCGGCGGCATTCTGCTGTCGATGCACAACATCTACTACCTGCTCAACCTTATGCAGCGTGCCCGTCAGGCCATTATCGAGGGCCGTTACGGCGCATTCGTGAGCGATTGGATGAATAGTCCTGCCGCGGTGGATTACTAAGGGCGACAGGCGCGCTTGCAGAGCGTGGGCAACGGCAAAGGCTGAGCGGCAGCCGCTCGTCACATTCGCTGACGTCGGCTGCGCGACCGCTGACCGATGCCTTGCAAGCGCATAACGCATCGCGGGTACCATACCGAATAGTTGATGTTCGGGCGGGTGTTTGACGCATGGCGTCGACCCCGCCCGCTTTTCTTTTTCTCGATAGGAGTACCCATGATTAAGAATGAGAACGTCGAGGGCGAGCCCGCCTACGACGAGACGTACCGCCGCGGCCCCGTGGTTATGCGCGGCCCCATGATTCCTAAGGACAACACCTACGCCAACCTGCTGGCGCCCGAGGATTCGACCGACTGGCTGCATGCCGATCCCTGGCGCGTGCTGCGCATTCAGGCCGAGTTTGTCGATGGCTTCGGCGCGCTTGCCGAGCTTGGCCCCGCAGTGACCATCTTCGGCAGTGCCCGCACGCCTAAGACCGATCCGCTCTACAAGGCGGCGCGTACCGTCGGGCGCAAGATCGCGCAACGTGGCGTGGCGGTTATCACCGGTGGCGGCCCCGGCATCATGGAAGCGGCCATCAGGGGAGCGGCGAGTGTCAACGGCAAGTCAGTTGGCCTGGGCATTGAATTGCCGCACGAGCAGGGGCTCAATAAATACGTAAACCTCGGTATGAACTTCCGCTACTTCTTTGTGCGCAAAACCATGTTCGTTAAGTACAGCTCGGGCGCCATCGTGTTTCCCGGCGGCTTTGGCACGCTCGACGAGATGTTCGAGGTGCTCACGCTGGTGCAGACGCACAAGGTCAAGCGCATGCCGCTCGTGCTGGTGGGCAGCGAGTACTGGCAGGGCCTGTTCGACTGGCTCAACGGCCCGGTGATGAGCGCCGGTATGATCAGCCCGCTCGATCCGGATTTGGTACACATTACTGACGACCTCAACGAGGCCGTCGACATCGCCCTGAGCGGGCTGATGTAGGGTAGGTAAAATGGGACGGGGCTAAAAAGACTGGTCTGAAACATTTGATACCAGTCTTTTTAGCCCCGTCCCAAATGAACTGCTTCTAAGTTGCGGTGGAATAAGGATTGATTTGCGGCTGATGAGCCAAAAACAGTCCCTATTCCACCGCAAGTGGTAAAGGTGCCCCTAGTGGATGGGCTGGTAGCTGGGGCAGTAGCTGATGGCGATGGCGTCGACGCCTACGTGGGTGGCGATGGTGCAGCCGATGGGGCCGGTACCGGCGTCTACATAGTCTTGGCCTGCGAGCGTCTCGTTGACAAGTTCCTGCTCCTCGGCGGCGCCGGTCGTGAGCACACGCACGCTTGAGCCCGGATGCTCGTCCAAAAACGCGAGGCAATCTGCCATGGTGTTGGCGACGATGCGCTTGGCGCCGCGACCCTTCTTGATGGCCTTGATCTCGCCCGACTGCCACTCCGGCGAAACGGCCAGGCGAATGTTGAGCATCTGCGTGAGCTGGCCGGCGAGCTTGGGCGCGCGGCCGTTCTTAACGAGGTTCTCGAGCGTGCGGGGAATCAGCAGCAGGTGGGCGTCGGGCAGCGTCGCGCGGATCTGCGCCTCGGTCTCGTTCAGGCTGCGGCCATCTTCGCGCATGGCCCGCGCGTACTCCACCAGCAAGCCCTCGGCGCCCGAGCCAGTGCGCGAATCGATGCAGCGCACGTCGAGCTCGTGGGTCTCGGCGACCAGGCATGCGTTGGAATAGCAGGCGGACCATTCGCTGCACAGCGAGATAAAGATGGCGCTGTCGTGGCCGTCAGCACGCACGCGGTCAAAGAGTGCCTTGAACTCGCCGGCGCTCGGCTGCGAGGTGTGTGGCAGCTGCTCGGAGCCGGCCATGCGGGCGACGTACTCTTGGGCGGTAATCTGCACCTGGTCGAGCAGGTCCTCGCCCTCGATAATCACATGCAGCGGAATCACGTAAATGCCGAGCTCTTGGGCGCGGGCGGGGGAGATGTCCGACGTGGAGTCGGTTATGATGGCAAAAGACATAATTGCACCTTTCGTTGGGGCGCTTGCGCGCCGCCTTCTGAGAGCAAAGTGCGACAAGTATAGTGGAGTTGCTCTACATTGCTAGGTTAAATTGTTGAATAGTCAACAGTTTGAAGTGTCGGTGTGGAAATCGTCAACTGGGGAAGAGGGATGCCGATGGAGGCGCTGGAGATATGCAAGCGGCCGGTCGTGCTGTTTGATTTTGATGGCACGGTGGCCGATACGGGTCGGGCGGTGATGACCTCGACGCGCAAGACGCTGGCTGCACGCGGGTTTTCGGAGGCGCAGATGGGCGACCTGCGTCGCATGATCGGGCCTCCGCTGTGGAAGAGCTTTCACGACTTTTACGGCTTTTCCCACGAGGAGTCGCTTGTGGTGGCTGACGAGTACCGTGCCTTTTTTGATGAGCTGGGACCGGAAGAGTATCCCGTGTTCGATGGGATCACCGCGCTGCTGGATGGGTTGGCCGCTCAGGGCAAGCGTATGGCCGTGGCGACGTCACGCATGGAGGCAAAGTGCATTGACATGGTGGGCGAGCTGGGGCTTTCGCAGTTTGAGGCGGTGGTTGGCATGAATCCGCCGCAGGGACGCGAGACCAAGGCCGATTCGGTTCGCGATGCCCTGGCGGCGCTCGGCGCGACGGCCGACGATGCCGTGATGATCGGCGATCGCTTTAACGATGTGGAGGGCGCACACGCGATGGGCGTGCCGTGCATCGGCATCTATTCGGGCGCGGCAGCGCCGGGGGAGCACGAGGCCGCGGGCGCCGATGCGGTGGTGCACTCGGTGGCCGAGCTTGCTAAACTTTTCGCTATCTAATAGACGTAATGTGAGGGGCGGGCGTACCCGTCGCTCATTGGTAAGGAGGTCGTCCATGAATCAGGTGGAGCAGAGCGTTGCCGAGTATGTCGACGAGGTCTGGGAGGATGTCGTCGCCGATATCGAGCAGCTGGTAAGCTATCCGTCCGTGGCCGTTGCTGCCGATGCGGAGTCCGGTGCGCCGTTTGGCCGCCCGGTCCGTGATGCGCTCGATTGCGCGCTCGGCATTGCGCAAAAGCTCGGCTACCAGACGAGCGACGACGAGGGCTATGTGGGCATTGCCGATATCCCGGGTCGCGGCGACAAGCAGCTCGCGACCATCTGCCACGTGGACGTGGTGCCCGCCGGCCCCGGCTGGAACACCGACCCGTTTGCGATGGAGCGTCGCGAGGGCTGGCTGCTCGGCCGCGGCGTGATCGACGACAAGGGCCCGGCGGTGCTGTCGCTCTACGCCGGCGCCTACCTGCTCAGGCACGGCATTGTGCCGCGCTATACCTTCCGCGCGCTGCTGGGCTGCGATGAGGAAGTGGGCATGTCCGACGTTCACCATTATCTGGAGAACCACGCAGACCCCGACTTTCTGTTTACGCCCGATGCCGAGTTCCCGGTCTGCAATGCCGAGAAGGGTCAGTTTGGGGCGACGTTTGTGAGCCCCAAGATCGACGGCGGGCGCATCGTATCGTGGAGTGGTGCCGAGGCGAGCAATGCTATTCCGTCGCAGTCTATCTGCGAGCTTGCGATTGCCGCCGATGAGCTGCCGGCACCGGTCGAGAACGCCGACCGCCTGGAGATTACGGCGCTCGATAACGGCCATGCGCAGATTTTTGCCCACGGCATTGGCGGTCATGCCTCGATGCCCGAGGGAACGATCAATGCCGTCGGCCTGATCGTGTCGTATCTGCGTGAGGCCGAGGACGCGTTTGGTGCCCGTGACGAGCGCCTGCTGACGCCTGCCGAGCACGAGTTTGTCAAGTTTCTGGCCTTTGTGCATGCGGACGCCTATGGCCGTGGCCTGGGTGTCGACGCGGCGAGCCCCGCGTTTGGCCCGCTCACCTGCAACCCCGGCGTCATCCGTGTGGCGGATGGTCACATCGAGCAGGTCATCGACGTGCGCTTCCCTGATAGCACCAGTGCCGATACCATCTGCGAGCAGCTCGAGCCGCTCGTGGGGCGCTTTGGCGTGACGTACCGTGTGGGTCGTGCAAAGGTGCCGTTCTCGGTGTCTGCCGACGATCCGGCCGTGAAGGCGCTTATCGATACCTATAACGAGTTTACGGGCAAGCATGCCGAGCCCTTTGCCATGGGCGGCGGCACGTACGCGCGCAACTTTGCCCGCGCCGTCTCGTTTGGCCCCGAGGAGACCGGCCTGGAGCTGCCAGCATGGGGCGGCCAGATGCACGGCCCCAACGAGTGCGCCAACGAGGAGCAGCTCAAGCAGGCGCTCAAGATTTATATCGTGGCGATCCTGCGTTTGAACGAGCTGGAGCTTTAAGGTTACGCGGTTTTACCAATCTAAGTTGCGGTGGAATAGTTCCTAGAATCGGCTGCCTGACAGCCAAACAGGAACTATTTCACCGCAACTGCTTTTTATCGGTGTAAAAGGTGGGTCATGCTTGGTGGCGGGTTTGTTATTCGTTTGTAAAGCCGAGCCGCGCTTGCGGTAAGGGTCTATCAAATGCCCGTAAGAAACCGCAGTTGGCGCGGGCGCCGCCCGGTCGGGGCCGTATCTTTCCAAACAGCAAAGCGGGCGGGGTGCCCGCGAGTCGCATGTATGAAAGGAAGATCATGCTCGATCAGGCTTATTCTCGTCGTCAGTTCCTCGGCCTCGCTGGTGGTCTTGCCAGCTTTGTGGGCCTCGGCCTCGTTGGCTGCGGTGGCGCGGGTGCTTCCAACGCCGCCGACAAGGGCAGCGCCACTGCCGCTGCCGAGTCTGTCTCCGGCGAGGTGACCTACGACGGCGCCTCCTCGTTCCAGGCTCTCGTCGAGGCCGCTGCAGAGAAGTTCATGGACGCCAACCCGGACGTCTCCGTCTCCGGCTCGGGCAACGGTTCGGGCAAGGGCCTGACCGCTGTCGCCGCCGGCACCGTCACCATCGGTAACTCCGACGTCTTCGCCGAGACCAAGCTCGAGGCCGACCAGGTCAAGAACCTCGTCGACCATGAGGTCGCCGTCGTGGGCATGGGCCCCGTCGTCTCCAAGAACGTGAAGGTCGACGACCTGTCCCTCGAGCAGCTCAAGGGCATCTTCTCCGGCCAGATTACCAACTGGAACGAGGTCGGCGGTGACGACGCCACCATCGTCGTTCTCAACCGCAAGGCCGGCTCCGGCACCCGTGCCACCTTCGAGGCCGCCGTCTTTGGTGACGAGGCCGTCGACTTTAAGGGCGACGCCGAGCTCGACAAGTCCGGCGATGTCCAGACTCAGATGGCCAGCACCGACAACGCCATCTCCTACCTCGACTTCTCGCACTTCGACGACTCCAAGTTCAACGCCGTCAAGGTCGAGGGCGTGGAGCCCAAGAGCGCAAACGTCACCGACGACTCCTTCAAGATCTGGGCGACCGAGCACATGTACTGCGCAAAGGACGCCGACGGGGCCACCAAGGCCTTCCTGGAGTTCATGCTTTCCGACGACGTCCAGGGCAAGCTTGTCGAGGAGCAGGGCTTTATCCCCGTCTCTGCCATGAAGGTCGTCAAGGACGCCAGCGGCAAGGTTTCTGCTAAATAAGTAATCGCCCCGGAAAGGTTTGCAATGGCAAAGCAACTGCCAAAGCGCGACCTTGAGAACGTGGGCCTGGGCGTCACGGGTGCGTGCGTAGCGCTCGTGACGCTTGTCGTTGCCGCGCTCATCTTTATGGTCGCCCAAAAGGGCCTCTCGGCTTTTCTCAAGGACGGCGTTTCGGTCGTCGAGTTCTTTACCGGCACCAAGTGGGACCTGGCCAACACGGCTAAAAACGGCCTGCCCTATACCGGCGCCCTGCCTCTGATCGCCACCTCGTTTGCGGTCATGGTGCTCTCCACGCTCATCGCGCTGCCCATCGCCATCGGCTCTGCCATCTTTGCGGTCGAGATTCGACCTAAGTTTGGTTCCAAGATCTTTCAGCCGCTTATTGAGCTTTTGACCGGCATTCCCTCGGTCGTCTTTGGCCTGATTGGCTTTCACGTGGTCGTCGGCCTTATGAAGAGCGTTTTCCATGTGAGTACGGGCCTGGGCATCCTGCCCGGCGCCATCGTGCTGGCCGTCATGATCCTGCCGACCATGACTACCCTTTCGGTCGATGGTCTGCGCGCCGTGCCCGATAGCTACCGTCAGGGCTCGCTCGCTCTGGGCTACACCCGCTGGCAGACCATCTGGCACGTGGTGCTCAAGTCCGCCATGCCGTCGCTCATGACTGCGGTCATCCTTGGCATGACCCGCGCCTTTGGCGAGACGCTCGCCGTGCGCATGGTCATCGGAGGCATCGAGTCCATGCCGACGTCGCTGCTGTCGCCGGCGTCCACCATCACCACCACGCTTACCACGTCTATGGCGGTCTATGCCGAGGGCTCGGCCCAGGACGATGTTCTGTGGGCGCTCGGTCTGCTGCTGATGGGCATGAGTCTCATCTTTATCCTGATCATCCACCTTATCGGCCGCAAGGGGGCGAAGGCTCGTGGCTAGCACGCGCATCTATATCGACGAGGCGAGACTCGGTCGCGTCCAAAAGCAGGACCGCATCGCCACGGGCGTGCTGACGGCGATCGCCGCCATCGTCATGCTCGTCGTCATTTCCATGGTGGCCTATATCCTGTTCGAGGGCATCTCGACGCTGTTCCAGCCGGGATTTCTCACGCAGCCCGCGCGCGCCAACGGAACCCAGGGCGGCGTGCTCTACCAGCTGTTCGACTCGTTCTATCTGCTGCTGATTACCCTAGCCATCTCGGTGCCTATCAGCCTGGGCGGCGCGGTCTTTTTGGTTGAGTACGCGCCGGACGGACCCATCCGCGACATCGCCTCCACCGCTATCGAGACGCTGTCCTCGCTGCCCTCCATCGTCGTCGGCATGTTCGGCTTTCTGGTGTTCTCGGTGCAGCTGGGCTGGAAGTACTCCATCATCTCCGGCGCCGTCGCGCTCACCATGTTCAACATCCCCATCCTGGTGCGCGTGATCCAGCAGGCGCTCGAGGATGTGCCACAGGCCCAGCGCGATGCGTGCCTGGCCATGGGCCTCACTCGCTGGGAGGCTACGCTGCACATCCTGATCCCCGAGGCCATGCCCGCCATCGTGACCGGCATCGTGCTTTCGGCCGGCCGTGTGTTTGGTGAGGCCGCGGCACTGCTCTTTACCTCGGGTATGAGCTCGCCGGTTCGCCTGAATTTCTTGAGCTTTAACCTGTCGAGTCCCACCTGCGCTTGGAACGTGTTCCGTCCCGGCGAGTCGCTCGCCGTGCATATTTACAAGATCTATGGCGAGGGCAGCCCCGAGGCCCAGCAGATCGTCTGGGGCACCGCGGCGCTGCTGATGATTTGCGTGCTGCTGTTTAACGTAGTCGCCCGTATCGTGGGCAAGCAACTGGCAAGGAAGATGACGGCCGAATGAGCGAGATGAATGTAACGTCCGCAACCGAAGTGACATCGTCCGAGACCCAGGACTTCCTGTCGAGCGTGGGGGAGAGCGAGAAGCGCGTGCGCGTGAGCGGCAAGGCCGTGAGCGACGAGGTCGTGCTCTCCACCAAGGAGGTCAACGTGTACTATGGCGACCACCATGCCCTGCACGACACGTCGCTCGACTTTCACAAGGGCGAGATCACGGCGCTCATCGGGCCTTCGGGCTGCGGTAAGTCGACCTTCTTGCGTAGCCTCAACCTCATGAATCGCGAGATTCGCGGCTGCCGCGTGGAGGGCGAGATCAACTACCGCGGGCGCAACGTGAACACCAAGACCGAGAACACGTACGAGCTGCGTCGCTCCATTGGCATGGTGTTCCAACAGCCCAACCCGTTCCGCAAGTCCATTCGCGACAACATCACGTTTGCGCTCAAGCGCCACGGTATCACCGACCGCGACGAGCTCGACCGCATGGTCGAGGAGAGCCTGCGCGGCGCGGCGCTGTGGGACGAGGTCAAGGACAAGCTCGACAAGAGCGCCTATGCGCTTTCGGGCGGCCAGCAACAGCGTCTGTGCATTGCGCGCACGCTGGCGCTCAACCCCGACGTGATCCTGTTTGACGAGCCCTGCTCGGCGCTCGACCCCATCTCGACGCTGGCGATCGAGGACCTCATGTCATCGATTGTGGCCGAGCGCGCCATCGTCATCGTGACGCACAACATGGAGCAGGCGTCGCGCGTGTCCAACCGCACGGCGTTCTTCTACATGGGCGATATGGTCGAGTACGACGAGACCGACGAGATTTTCCAACGGCCCAAGGATAAGCGGCTGAATGATTACCTCACCGGCATGTTCTCCTAGTCCGGGACATGCTTGAGGCCCGCGGCGGCCACGGTTGCCGCGGGACTGATTGGAGAGGCGGGTCATCTCTTGCGGGAGATGGCCCGCCTTTTTGTGTCGTGTGCGCCCCGCCTTTTCGCTGCTATCATGGACAACGTTGAATTTCTACGAAGGAGCAGGGCATATGGCGATTCTTTTGGGATGCGATTCCGTCAGCCTGGAGTTTCCCACCAAACATATTTTCGATAACGTGACGCTCGGCGTGGGCGAGGGCGACCGTATTGGTATTGTCGGTAAAAACGGCGACGGCAAGTCGACGCTGCTAAGCGTGCTCGCCGGCACGCTGGAGCCCGACGACGGCCGCGTGACGCACCGCCGCGACACCACGATCGGATTGCTCGGCCAAAAGGACAACCTCGTTGATACCGACACCGTGCATCATGCCGTCGTCGGCGACACGCCCGAGTACGAGTGGGCGTCGAGCCCCCGCACGCGCCAGATTCTGGCCGGCCTTATTAGCGATGTGCCCTGGGAGGGCACGGTGGGCGAGCTTTCGGGCGGCCAGCGCCGTCGCGTGGACCTCGCGCGCCTGCTGATCGGCGACTACGACGTGCTCATGCTCGACGAGCCCACCAACCACCTGGACATGCGCACCATCAACTGGCTCGCGCGTCACTTAAAGGCCCGCTGGCAGCGTGGCCAGGGCGCCATGCTCGTGGTCACGCACGACCGTTGGTTCTTGGACGAGGTCTGCACCAGCATGTGGGAGGTCCACGACGGCCAGGTCGATCCATTTGAGGGCGGCTACTCGGCCTACATCCTGCAGCGCGTGGAGCGCGACCGCATGGCCGCCGTTACCGAGGAGCGCCGTCGCAACATGGCGCGCAAGGAGCTCGCGTGGCTGAGCCGCGGCGCCCAGGCGCGCTCAACCAAGCCCAAGTTTCGTGTGGATGCCGCTCGCGAGCTCATCGCCGACGTACCGCCCGTGCGCGACGAGCTGGAGCTCAAGCGCCTGGCCGTGAGCCGCCTAGGCAAGCAGGTTATCGACGTGGTCGACGTGGACGCCGGCTATGCGGATACCGATGGCGCGCCCAAGCAGGTGCTCTCCGACGTGACCTGGCTCATCGGTGCGGGCGACCGCTATGGTCTTTTGGGTGAGAACGGCGCCGGCAAGTCGACCTTGCTCGACGTGATCCAGGGCAAGATTGAACCCATGCGCGGCCGTGTGAAGATTGGCCAGACGGTGCGCTTTGGCGTGCTGTCGCAGCAGCTCGAGGAGCTCGAGCCCTACATGGGCGACACGATCCGCGAGGTTCTCGGCAACTATAAGAAGTACTACGTCATCGACGGCAAGGAGACTTCGCCCGAGAAGCTCTGCGAGCGCCTGGGCTTTACGACCCAGCAGCTCTGGAGCCGCATCGGCGATCTTTCGGGCGGCCAGCGCCGTCGCCTGTCGCTGCTGCTGACAATCCTGGACGAACCCAACGTGCTCATCCTGGACGAGCCCGGCAACGACCTGGATACCGACATGCTCGCGATTGTCGAGGACCTGCTGGACGGCTGGCCCGGCACGTTGATCCTGGTGACGCACGACCGCTTCTTGATGGAGCGCGTGACCGACCAGCAGTGGGCGCTGCTCGACGGCCACCTGACGCATATGCCCGGCGGCGTCGACCAGTACCTGCGCCTGTGCAACGCTACCGCCGAGGGCGAGCCCGTGGGCGCGCCGAGCGCCAAGACCGGCACGTTTGACACCGGTGCCGCGGCGGCTGCGGCCGAAAAGCCCAAGTCGAGCGGCCAGCCCAATGGTCTTTCCAACGCCGAGCGCCAGAAGCTCCGCCGCGAGGTGAGCTCGCTCGAGCGCAAGATGGAGACGCAGCGCGCTCGCGTGGAGGAGGCCGAGGCCGCGATGGCCCAGGTCGACCCCACCAACTACACGGCGCTGGGCGAGCAGCAGGCAAAGATTGACGAGGCTCACGCCGCCATGGACGAGCTGGAGTTGGCGTGGCTCGAGGCGAGCGAGAAGCTCGAGGGCGAGGAGTAGGCAAGGATGATCAAGGCCGCATTTTTCGATATCGACGGCACGTTGCTGAGCTTTAAGACCCATCGGATTCCGGCGTCGGCGCAGCAGGTGCTCGACAGCTTTCGCGAGCAGGGGATTGCGTGCATAATCGCCACGGGTCGCCCGACCTACCAGATGCCGGATTGGCTGTTCGACTTGGGTTGGGATGCGTACATTACGCTTTCGGGTCAGCACTGTTTTGACGCTGACGGCGTTTACCGCAGCTGCCCGATCGATCCGGACGACGTTGCGGTGATTGTGGACCAGGTGGCGCAGGGGCGCTACGACTCACTGTGCATGCAGGGCGAGAATTCGTTTGTGAACCGTCTGTCCAAGCGTGTGGTGGCTGTTGCCGACAATGCCGGAATCTCGTATCACGAGGAGCCTTTCGAGCACGCTTTCGATGCGCCGGTTTACCAGTTCTGCGCCTTTGTGGACCCGGCCGACCAGGGCATAGTTACCGATGTCCTGTCGCATTCTACAACCACGCGCTGGTGCGACCTGTTCTGTGACATTATTCCGGCCAACGGCGGCAAGGACCTGGGCGTGGCGGCGACGCTGGAGCGGCTGGATATCGACGCGAGCGAGGCGATTGCCTTTGGCGACGGCGAGAACGATTTGTCGATGTTTTCTGCCGTGGGCACGAGCGTGGCCATGGGCAACGCGCAGGACACGGTGAAATCTGCGGCGACCTATGTGACGAGCGCCGTGGACGACGACGGGATCTATAACGCCGCCAAGCACTTTGGGCTGCTATAGCTGCGGCTCGGCACTTGGGGACGTTCCTTTTCTGCCGGCAGCTGGGGACACTCCCTGCGCGTTGCGTGTTGTGTCGCCCTGCTTGCTCCGCGCATTTTGTGAAACACGGTTAACTTTTTAAATAACGTAGTAAGACATGGGCAACTTTTGCGGTAAAGTGAATCAAGCAAAAGTATCCAAAGGCTAACTAGAAGCCATCGCGAAAGGCGGCCCATGGCCCTGCGTGAATCCGGAGAAGACTATCTCGAATCTATTTATGTGCTCTCGGAGCGCCAAGGCATCGTTCGATCGATTGACGTTGCCGAATACCTGGGAGTAACCAAAGCAAGCGTCTCTAAAGCCATGGCGGCCTTGGAGAGCACCGGCTACGTGGAGATGGGCAAACGCGATGTGCATCTGACGGAACGCGGTCTTGAGGTTGCCCGTCAAATGTGGGAGCGCCATTGCTTTTTTGTGGGGCTGCTAGAGAACGCAGGCGTAGCGCCCGAGGTTGCCTCGCAAGAGGGCTGCCACATGGAGCATTGCCTGAGCGAGGAGAGCTTTGAGAAGCTAAGGTCGATGCTGGGGCGGGAAGATGTGGCGGGCCCAGCAACGGAAGCCTAATTGATCCCCAGTAGCGCTGAGTTCGCGCAAAGCGCGAACCAGCGGAAAAGGGATGGGGGATTCGAACAACAACGAGTCCGACTCAGTCCAAAGTGGAGCAATCGGTGCGCGACGCCACCACAGCTGAGCTATCTCTGCGCCCCCAAAGAGGCGCGCCTCCCGCGCCAAAGGCGTGGGACAGCGATTGGGACCAGTCTCCCCACCAACTAAGTCCAATTCAGACAAGGAACCCCGCCAGCAAGCGATGCCCAAGAACCGTCAACAACGTCACCGCAGGCCGGGGCCGGGCTTGGTTTTGAAAACATTCCGCAGCGCGAGGACGTTTTCAAAACCAAGCCCGGCCCCGGCCGGAGGGACCACGAGTGCTACAGGTTCTTGACACCCATCGCGCGCATGGCGTTCAGGATGGCGATGATCGCCACACCCACGTCGCCAAAGACGGCAAGCCACATATTGGCGATGCCGAGCGCTGCGAGCACCAGAATCAGCAACTTAATGCCCAGTGCAAAGATGATGTTCTGCCAGACGATCGTCATGGTCTTGCGCGCCACGCGGATCGCGCGGGAGATGTTGGACGGTTTATCGTCCATGAGCACGACGTCGGCAGCCTCAATTGCGGCGTCCGAGCCCATGGCGCCCATGGCAATGCCAACGTCTGCGCGGGTGAGCACGGGTGCGTCGTTGATGCCGTCACCGACAAAGGCGAGCTTGCCCTTGCCGCCCTCGGTTGCAAGCAGCGCCTCGACGCGCTCGACCTTATCGCCTGGCATGAGCTGCGCGTGAAACTCGTCGAGCCCCAGCTGCTTGGCCACAGACGCCGCAACCTCCTCGCGGTCGCCCGTGAGCATGACGGTGCGTTTGACGCCGGCAGCGTGCAAGTCGCGAATCGCCTGCTCGGCATCGGCCTTTATGGTGTCGGCAATTACGATATGGCCGGCGTACGTGTCATCGACCAGTACATGGAGGATCGTACCGACGACCTCGCAATTGGGAGCGTCGATACCGGCCGCAGCAAGCATCTTGGCATTGCCGACGACGACGCGCTTGCCGTCGATGGTTGCCGTGAAACCGTGACCCGCGACATTGGCGGAGTCGCTCACGCGATTCTGGTCGAGCTCACCCTGGTAGGCGGCACGTATGGACCGTGCGATGGGGTGGTCGGAGAACGACTCGGCGAGGGCTGCGACCTCAAGCAGCGATTGCTCGGTATAGCCTGCCTCGGGGTGTACCGCTACGACCGAAAACGTGCCGTTGGTGAGCGTGCCGGTCTTGTCAAAGACGACGGTGTCCACATCGGCGAGCGTCTCGAGGTAGTTGGAGCCCTTGATGAGGACGCCCAGCTTGGATGCGCCGCCGATGCCGCCAAAGAAGCTGAGCGGGACGCTGATCACGAGCGCGCACGGGCAGCTGACGACCAGGAAGGTCAGGCCGCGCAGGATCCAGTCGGACCAGGCGCCGGTGACCAAGCCGCCGCCGAGCGCGAGTACCGCGGCAGCGCCGGTGACGGCGGGCGTGTAGACGCGGGCGAAGCGCGTGATGAAGTTCTCGGTACGCGCCTTCTTTTCGCTGGCGTTTTCCACGAGCTCCAGGACGCGCGCGACGGTGGACTCGCCAAATGGCTTGGTGGTGCGCACGTGGATGAGCCCCGTCATGTTGATGCAGCCGCTGATGATATCGTCTCCGGTTTTGGCCGGGCGGGGGATCGATTCGCCGGTAAGGGCGGCGGTGTCGAGTTGCGTCTCGCCCTCGATGATGACGCCATCGATGGGCACGCGCTCGCCGGGCTTAATGACGATGACGGTGCCGACGGCGATGTCATCGGGGAAGACCTGCTCGAGTGTGCCGTCGGCTTGCTCAACGTTGGCGTAATCGGGTGCGATGTCCATCATGGCACTGATCGATTTGCGGCTCTTGCCCACGGCGTAGGCCTGGAACAGCTCCCCGACCTGGTAGAACAGCATGACGGCGGCGCCTTCGGCCATGTGCGGGTCGGTATCGGGGAAGAGCACCATGGCAAATGCGCCGATGGTCGCGACCGCCATGAGGAAGCTTTCGTCGAAGGCCTTGCCGCGGCGGATGTTACTGAACGCCTTCTGGAGCACGTCGTAGCCGGCAATTAGGAACGGCACCAGGAACAGCACGAAGCTGGCGTAGATGTCACCCGGGGTGCCGAATGCAGCGGTAAGGGTACCGAGCTCGTCGAGGGCGTAGACCACCGCAAAAATGCCCAGTGCTACCAGGATACGATTGCGCTTATGCTCAAGGGACTCTTTCTTCTTGCGCTTCTTCTTTTTCTTTGTGGGATCGGCGGCTGCCATGATTCAAACCTCCCATTTGAATGTATGAACACTCGCTCATATAATTTCGCGAGCAAAGGCCGCGGCAAGCGCGGCCTTGCAGGTTGGCGTAAACCTGGGCTAGAGAATGATCTCGCAGTCCGGCTCGGCGTCGGCCGTAAACTCCACAACGCGGTCCAGAACCTCGTCGAACTCGGCGTCGTCGGCCTCGAGCGTCAACTTCTGGGTCATAAAGTTGACCGAAACGGATTTGACGCCTTTGAGCTTGGCCAGCTCGTCCTGAAGCTCACGCGCACAGTTGGCGCAGTCGATCTCGTCGAGCTTGAACTGCTTTTTCATGGTGGGTTCCTTTCCCCGTTTTTGCGGCTTGGGTGCAGGCCGCGCCGGTACCGTGGTTGGTCGCTATTCGCAGATGTGGCTCATGCCCTGGTTGAGCATGGTATAGACATGATCATCGGCGAGCGAGTAGAGGATGTTGCGGCCGTCGCGCCGGAATTTGACCAGGTGTGACTGCTTGAGCGTGCGCAGCTGGTGTGACACCGCAGACTGCGAGGTCGCGGTCGCCTCGGCTATGTCTGCCACGCAGAGCTCGCGGCCCATGAGGGCGTAGAGGATCTTGATACGCGTGGTGTCGCTGAAAACTTTGAACAGGTCGGCGAGGTCGTACAGCAGTTCCTCGTCGGGAAGGTCCTCGGGCGAGCAGGTGGTCGGGATCGCGGGTTCGGTGGCCTCGATGTCGAGTTTCGTTTCATCAACGCGGATGCTCATTGCAATATCCTTTCATATGAACATGCGCTCATATAACTTGCTTTCGATTATATGAGTGTATGTTCATATGTCAATACAATTTGCGTTAATTTCGATGGCTGCTTGCCGCCTCTGCGATTTTCTGTGGGTTGGGAGACATCGACGCAATGCTCGCCAACATATTTCGAGATGTTCGGCTAGCATGCTAAGAAAGCCACCTTGAGAAGCATTAGAACTGTTCATATTTGTACTTTATCGTGTCAAATACCGCGAGAATCAGTTCTTCCTCAACGGGAGTTCCTGCAGAATCAGTTTTATCTAAAGTTATATTGAGCATTGCTGCAGCCAATCTGGCACATCGGTGGCCGAATAAGTCGAAAAATGTAGGTGGACATCCGCAGAGATCGCCTTTAGAAGAGCGAATTCTCAATTAGATCAATAATCGTGTCGTCTTCCGTGCGGTTTTCATCGATTTTTGCGAACATGTCGCATTCCCAAGGCCCATTGATTTCCTCAGCAAGGGCCCCGACGTGTTGCATGTCGTCGGGTTCGGGCACATCGTTGATGCTCGGGTCATCAGCTTGCGGATATTGGCTTGCAATTTCGCGCTTGGTGGCCTCTTCTTCTTTGAGTGTCTCCAGGACGCGGCGACCGTATTCGAAGTAGCGCCGCAAGACAAATTGACGAAGAGTTTCTTGCAGGATGGCGAAGTTATCCGGGAGTCGACCGGGCCATATCTTCTCGCGAATGCGAATCGCTTCCATGACCCGTTTAAAAGCGGACTGCTTGAAAAACGAATGACGATTAACTGTGATAACGGCATATCCCATGTTTCGCAGCGTGTTTCGGCGCTCCTCGTCAATTGATTGCTGCTCGGGTTCGTCGTGGTAAAAGCCGTTGTATTCGATATCGGTCATCGAATTTTCGAGCAGCGCGTCGAGGTAGAAAACCGTCCGTCGCGTTAGGGCGGCGTATCTTTTGGGGACTGGGATCGGATAATCCGTTTTGATAGCGCGTATGGCTAAGCCACCCATTGACTTGGGCATTGTCAGCATCATGACAAACGCCGTTTCGAGTGGGGAGCGACAGCCTTCGCGTACATAAGAAAGTGCCTTAAGGGCTTTATTGGATCCACGATACCCCGATGCCTTTGAAAAGAAGGCTCTGAGCTCTTCAACGCTGGTTAGGGCTGGGCGCTCGCGATATTGAGTTTCGTCGGACGTTCCAAGCGCGTAGGAGCCGCAGATTTCAAAGTAATACTCAACGAGCTCCGAAAGGTTGAGGTCGGCTGTTGCTTCTAACGCGCACAGCTTGATATCGACGATGTAGACGTTCGGCTCGAGTTCTAGGTAGCTTTCTGCATCAAACGTATAGTGCGTGCAGTGGCAGATGCAGCCCTTGCGGTGCCTTTTGGCATTATTGGAAAACGTCAGCACATGGATACGTTCAGAATCGACATTCTTTCTGTTGAGCCATGCTCGTGCCGCTTCCAGGTCGGACGTGGTCGGCGCAGACACCCTGATCTTTTCCATAGGTATGGGACCGGTCGCGTAGCTTGCGAGCGAGTTGGCTGTTTGGTATACAGCGCGTGCCGTGGTATGTGACAGAATGATTCCCATACGCGCATGATGGCATAGCGGACGCCGCATACGCCCGAAACTTCGGGCAACGGTATTGGGGCGCGGCTTATCTTCTGCGAACGGTGGGTTTTTGAGCTGTCGTATTGAGGGAGCAGCTTTGGCTGGGGAGGTTTCTGCCGGCTGCCCCTTTTTGATGAACTTTAGTTGCGGATTCGTAGCTTCTAAGCGTTTTTGCCGACCGCTCAGATGCCTCACCAACATAATTTGAGTTATTCGGCCTTATCCTATACAAATAGGTGCGATCGCAACGTCCTATTCGAATTGATTCAGGTAGATTTATGGGGCTTGGTTGCGAAATTAAGGCGATTTTAGCTTCGATTGCGGTTCAAGGGGCCTTGACTAGTGGTTCAGCTGGCCGAACAACTCGAAAAATGTAGGTGGGCCAACCTGCCGACTATGTGAAGCACGCGTATTTGCTCGTTTTGATGAAAACTAGGGTGCAGCCATAAGGCTGCGCCCTAGTTTACTGCGTGTCGGTGTGCCCAGACGGATTGCGCTGTGCCTGGCAGGCGCTCCCGCAGATGGATCGGTTATTTCGCGAATAGGTTCTTGAGGTTGAACTCGGCCTGCACCGTGCGGAGCATGAGGTCGGTGTCGTCGAGGCCCAGGTGCTGCTCGTTGGCGTCGGCGGCGAGGGTGCCACGGCGGCGGGCCCAGTTCTCGAGCGCGGCGGGTGCGGACTCGCGGGGGAGCGAGCGCACATCGGCATCCAGGCTGCGGCAGATCTGGCGCGAGTCGATGACGATAATCTTACCCGCGCGGCGCGCCTCGGCGTAACCGTCCAGGTGGATCTTGAACCAGCTGTCCTCAAAGGCGGCGTTGTGCGCCATGTACGGGTACTTCTTCATGAGCTTGAGCAGCTGCTTTTGCAGCTCTTTGTTCTCGCGGAACGGCGTTTTGCCGTCGATGTCGGCCCAAGTAATGTGGTGGATATTCGACAACGGCACATCCTCGCCGCGGTAGATATCGGGCAGACCGCAGTAGTGTGCCTCGGCGTCGTGCGGGACGGCGTCGCTGGTGAGCTCCATGATCTCCCAGCCCACGTTGATGATGTAACCGCGCTCGGGTGCGCGGCCGGTGGTCTCGATGTCGATGCCGAGCACCGTGCCCTGAATGGGCTTGCGAGCGTAGGCCACGCCGAGTGCGTCGCGGTCGCCGCGGATCTCGCGCATGACGGACGCGGCAGTGCGCTTTTGCATCTTGCCGATGGCGGCACAGGTGTCGGCGTCGGACAGGCCGCGCGAGAGCGTCGCGGGTGTCACGTTGCGCAGGCGCGCCTCGCCAATCTGGTCGCACAGGTCGCGGTTGCGGTCGGCCAGGTCGCGCACGGTGGCAAAGTCGAAGCCAGGGTCGCCCTCGGCGGTAAAGTACTCGGTCTCGAGCACCTTGAGGGCCTCCTCGCCCTTCTGGCGCTCGGACTCCATGGCGCCGTGATCGCCATAGATAAACATGGGGATAAACGGCTGGCGCTCGTATTCGAGTGCTTGCGAAACGTTCATAGACTGCTCCTTGGACGGGCCGCGTTGCGCGGCTCGGGTTTGTCAAGTTATGGCGAGATGATAGTTTACCATGGGCAACTATTGGCATCGCGCCTAGGACAACTACAATACCCTAGTTGACCGCTAGGACTTTTACAATGCTGCCGAAAGACACGAAAGGTTCCATCCGTCATGGATTTGCTGATTGATATTCTGCTCGACGCCGGCAAGGACACGCTCTCGCTGGTGCCGTTCTTGTTGGTGACATATCTGGTCCTCGAGACGCTTGAGCATGTTGCGGGCGACCGCGTTAACGGCGCCATTAAGCGTGCCGGCGCCGCTGGCCCCGTGGTTGGCTCGCTGCTGGGCATGGTGCCGCAGTGCGGCTTTTCGGCAATGGCGGCAACGCTGTACGCCGGTCGCGTCGTGACGCTGGGCACCCTGGTGGCGGTGTTTCTCTCGACCTCCGATGAGATGCTGCCGCTGCTACTTGCCGAGCAGGTTCCCGTGCAGACCATGGCGATGCTTCTGGCTTCGAAAGCGCTGATCGCGCTGGTCACGGGCTTTATCGTGGATGCCGCCATTCGCGGCCTGCGTCGCAACGCCCGTGCGCATGCGGCGATTCGCCGTACCGTGTTGGGAGCCGCTGCCAATCCGGCGCACGTTAACTGCGCGCATGACGACCACAGCGGCGGTGACATCATCGACGAGGTGGCCGAGGCGGGTGTGAGCGCCGATCACATCCATGAGCTATGCGAGCGCGACCATTGCGGTTGCGATGATGATGAAGATGAACACGAGCGCGACCACGGACACAGCCATGATCACGGTCATGAGGGCGAGCATGAACACCATCATGACCACGGTCACTCCCACTCACACGAAGGTACGCCCGTCCTGTCGATTATCCGCAGCGCCATCTCGCATACCGTGCAGGTATCGGTATTCATTTTCCTGGTAACGCTGATTCTGGTCGCCGTGCTCGAGACCTTTGGCGAATCTGCAATCGAGCAGTTCCTGCGTGGCAACGAGGCGCTCGCCGTCCTGGGTTCGGCGCTTGTCGGCCTGATTCCCAACTGCTCGGCGAGCGTGGTCATTACGCAGCTATATCTGGAAGGCGCGCTGCAACTGGCACCGATGCTCGCCGGCACGCTCATTTCCGCTGGCGTGGGCTACCTGGTCCTGTTCCGCACCAACCGCAGCGCTCGCGAAAACGCCGTGTTCCTGATCATGATGTACGTCATCGGCGCTGGCTGGGGCCTTATCCTTTCCGCCTTTGGTCTCTAAGTAGGCCTAACAAAACGGGCTTCAAAATAGTCATGTCCGGCGACTGCACAATGCGGCGACGCATGGCATTTTGAAGTCCGTTTTTTTGAGCCACGGATCGTGAGCGCTCACACCGCCCAAAACAAAAAGGCAGTTTTTTAGGCATGTCCCAAAAATCTGCCTTGGTTAGCGGAGCAGCTCGGTGAGGTTGCGCTTAAAGCGGGCGCGGTCTTCGCTGGTGAAGGCTGCCGGTCCGCGCGTGCGACCGCCGGCGCGACGCACCTTCTTTTCCTCGTGACGAATAAACAGCTGCATGTCGATGGTCGCCTTGTCGTACACGCGCCCGCGTACGCCGATGGCGGCGGCATCGCGGCCGAGCACCATACTCGCCAGGCCAATGTCCTGCGTCACGACCACGTCGCCCGCCTGCAGACGTTCGACAATGGCAAAGTCGGCGCTATCGGCGCCTACGCTCACGTCGAGCGTCGTGACCCAAAAGCCGCGTCGCGCGTGCTCGGCATCGCGCGGATCGTCGCGGCGAATGTGCCGCTCCAGGTTTTGCGTGCTGTTGCCGGCTATCACCACGGCGACGCCCGCCCGTCGCGCGCAGTCGATCGACTCGCGCGTAACCGGGCAGGCGTCGGCATCAATAAAGAGCGTTCTTGGCATCTAGTGCACCAGTTTGCCAAACCGAATGGCGCGAATAATCAGCGTCACGCCAAACACCAGGAGCGCGGCGCCGCTAAAGATGACGAGCATCTTTGCCGACCACAGCGGATAGATAAACACGAACATGCCGGCGATGATGGAGAGCGCGCCGCTCAGGATGGCGAGGGCGCGGTTAGACGAAAGCTCGGACTCCAGAATGGACATGACACCTTCGACAATCCAGCCAAAGCCGGCCACGATAACCACCATCGTGGTGAGCGTCGCGGTCGAGAAGGCCTGATTGCGCAGAATTATGACGCCGCCCAGAATGATGAGCAGGTTGGAGATGATGCTCGTCACGCGCCAGCCGGTGGGCAGCAGCGGCTCAAAAATGGCAGTGAACAGCCTAATGGCAGCAGTGATTACAAAGTAAAAACCCCAGGACAGTCGTCAAAAAGACGAGGGACTTGGCGGGTGCAAACAGCAGCGCGATGCCAGCAAGCAGTGCGATGACACCCGTGATGGCGTAGATCCAGCGCACGGCCTTGATTGCCTTGCCTGCCATGCTTTTCTCGTCAAATCCAAACAGGTTCGACTGCTGGTCATCGTTCTTAAAGATGCCCATAATGTCTCCTTTCCGTGCGGCGTAAGCCTTAATCGTTACAACCAGTATCGCCTAAAGGCGCCGGCGTATGGGTCGGGGAGGACGAAGTGTAACCCAAAGGTCCCGATTTGTTTTCGTTGTTCCCCACGTCGCGATTTTCTATTCAACAGGTGTAGAACATTGCAGCTCTGTTCGTTATTGCCTACGTTTTAGGTTAGATTTTCCTAAGGACAATTGGCTTGTATTGGGGGTCCCTATGAACGAAGCAGTTCCCGAGGCACCGTCGAGTGTCGAATCGATGGCAAAGCAAGGTTGCGAAAAGCTTGGCTTGGATTCGTTTGACGCGCTGGTCCGTCGCGCCCGCACGTGCCGCCGATTTGACGAGTCCATGCGCGTGCCGCGCGAGTTTTTGCTCGAGCTGGTAGAGCTGGCGCACCTGGCTCCCTGCGGCGCCAATGCTCAGCGCCTGCGTTTTCATGTGGTGAGCGGTGCCGAGGACTGTGCTCGCGTGTTTGACGAGCTTGCATGGGCCGGCGCGCTCAAGGACTGGGCAGGCCCTGCCGAGGGCGAGCGCCCGACCGGCTACATCGCAGTTCTTGCTGAGCGCACCGTTCCCGGCAAGCCCGCCGCGCCTATCACCGAAGTCGACACGGGTATCGCGGCTCAGACGATGATGCTCGCCGCGCGCAGCGCCACGCCCGAGGTGGCGGCCTGCATGTTCAAGGCCTTTACGCCCCGCGCGATCGACGCCATGGGGCTCGATAACGACAAATACGAGCTCAAGCTGATCATGGCCTTTGGCGTGCCGGCCGAGACCCAGGTTATCGACGCGATTGATTCCAACCCCGACGGCTCAATTAATTACTGGCGCGACGAGGAGCAGGTGCATCACGTGCCCAAGCGCCCGCTCGCCGACGTACTGGTGTAGTTGCGCGCCATTTCGGCGTGATCCGGCAGCAAAATCTATGCCGCCGCAGCCTTGGGGCGATTATCCGGTGGCCTTTGGCGGCGAGTCAAAAGGCGAGCTACGGGCGCGTATGGTCGCGGCGCTGTCCCGCATTATGGCCCGGCCGCAGCACGATCGTGTGCTTGCGGTCTCTCACGGCTCTGCCTGCCAGGAGCTCCTTGAGTATGTGACCGGCGGGGGAGAGCAGCCCGACAACGGTGCCGTGCTTCATTTTGGCTATTGCGATGGGGCGTTTTCGCTCCTTGATTGGTAACGAACGAAAGGACCCCCTATGAATAAAGACCTGTATCTGGTCCGTCATGGACAGACGATATTCAACCTTAAGCGCATTATTCAGGGTTGGAGCGATTCGCCGCTCACGCAGCTTGGTTGCGACCAGGCGGCGCGCGCCGGTATGTTTTTGCGTGCGCGCGGCATTGAGCCCGATCATGCCTACACCTCGACGCTGCATCGCACCGAGCAGACCATCGCCAACCTGTGGCCGGGCCTTGCCTACGAGCGCCTTGATGGCCTGCGCGAGTGGTTCTTTGGCGACTTTGAGGCCGAGCGCGTGATGCTTATGCCCGAGCGCCCGTGGCGCGATTTCTATTGTCAGTTTGACGGCGAGGGGCAGATGCAGGTGCGCGAGCGCATGGTGGCGACGCTGACCGAGCTTATGCGTCGCCCGGACCACGAGTGCGTGCTCGCGGTGAGCCACGGCTCGGCCATCAAGGAGTTCATGGACCATACCAAGGGCGCGGCGGCCGATGAACGCGATCGCGTTCCGGGCAACTGCTCGGTGCTACACTTTGCGTTTGACGACGAATCCGACACGTTTGAGCTGGTCGAAGTCTTTACGCAGGAAGACTACGCGCGCGAGCTGGGGCTTGAACCGCTCGTGGCTACTGCGGGTCCGCAGCGCGGATAACGTGAGCGCGGCGGCACGGGTCGCCGGCTAACTTCTCGACGCAAAAGGGGCGGAGATGCATGTACCTGCTGCATCTCCGCCCCCTGTTTGTTGAGCTGCCGATTTTTGTGCTGGGCGGTCTGGTCTTGCTAGAACCGCGCGACCTGGTGCGTGAGCAGACCTGTCGGAACCTGCGGCGCGGCGCCGCTGACCTGCGCGGCGGGGAAGAGCACGGCAACGGTAAAGTTGAACGGCTCCTTGCCGGTGTACGTTCCGGCGGCACGGGTCTCATCGGCCAGCAGCTGCGACGCCCCGGTCAGAGCGGCGGCGTAGGCGGGGTCGTCGGCCAGTGCCGGCTCCGGTGCTTGGTCGAGCATAGCGCGGATGGCCCCGACGGCGTCCTCGCGCTTGACCTCCCACGCGCGGTGCGTAATGCCCGCGGGGTCGGTAACGGCGTAGAGCGACGCGCCCTCTTTGGCGGCGCCCAGGATGATATCCATGACGGGCGAGGCCTCGTAGGCGAGCGACACGGGGCGCGGCTGCACCTTGAGCTCGGCGATCGCGCGCGCAGCGGCGGCCACGTCAGCGCTGGCATCGCCCTTGTCGCCCGCAAGTACACTCGTCGGGCAGATCGCCACGACACCCGTCACGCGTCCCGGCTCGCCCGAGCATTCGTACACGTAATACGCCGCACCCGGGTCCTTGAGCATCAGACCATCGGCAATGGCTCCGCGCAGAGCATCGTTGCCGCTCAGGATGCTGCCCATTGCAGGCAGCGCCTCGAGCACGCGGTCCTGAGCCGGGCGGATGCAGGGAAACGGAAGTGCTTTCATGGGCGGTCCTAACGCACGAATCGGTTTGTTCGCGGCTTATTATGCCCCAACTTGGCCGCTCGCGTCCCAGAGCACGTTATCGGCGAGCGCGATTAGCACCTGCTGACAACGAACGATATCGGCGTGGGGCACATATTCGTTGGGCTTGTGCGCGAGCGCGAGCGACCCGGGACCGTAGCTCATGCAATTGCGGTTACCTGTCTTGCCGGCAATGACGGCGGTGTCGGTGTAGCCGGTAAAGAAGCCGACGGTCGTGTCCGCGTCCGTCACGTCATCGGCGGCACGCTTGAGCACTGCTAGAAGGGGAGAGTTCGGGTCGCGCTCGATGGCGGGGCGGTCGCCCGTCACGGTGTAGCTGCCATGGCAACCGGGAACGGCGGCTTCGGCGACGGCGATGGCCTGCTCTACCATGCGCGTCGCGGCGGCCGTATCGGTCGGCGGGGTCAGACGCATGTCGACCCAGACTTTGGCGCGGTCGGGTACGACGTAGGGGCGATATCCGCCCTCGATTTGGCCAAACGTGATGGTCGAAGACCCCAGCTCATCGTGCACGGGCAGCGCCACAAACGCGCGACGGAGCGAACACACGACCTCGGCCATGGCGGCGACGGCATCCGCGCCCTTCCACGGCTGGCTCGCATGCGCCGTTACGCCAGCCATTTCAATCTCGAACCACGTGCGCCCCTTGTGCGCCACCTGGATCTGTCCGTCGGTGGGTTCGGTGTCCAGCACCCAATCACGCGAGCCGACCCAGCCGGCATCGATCGCGGCCTCTGAGCCGCGCATAAAGTCCTCCTCGTCGACCGAGCAAATGAGTGAGAATCCACGGCGGGGCAGCTCGCCTTCTGCCGCCACGCGCTTGAGCGTATGGACCAGTGCGGCAATGGCGCAGGCCAGGCCACCCTTCATATCGCAGGCACCGCGGCCATAGAGTTTATCGTTGCGCACGATCGCTCCGAGCGGCGGAATGTCCGCGTCCCAGCCATCGCCCAGCGTAACGGTATCCATATGGCAGATATAGACGAGCCGTGGCTCGTCGCTCAGTCCCGGCACGGTGACCATAAGGTTGCGGCGCCCTGGCAGCACCTCGAGTTCCTCAACCTGCACGGCATGGAGCACCGGATGGCTCAGCTGCGCCAACTGTTCCTCAACCAACGCTTTGATATGCCGCTCAATTTCATCCTCATACGCGCCCGGGTCTGAGCTGTCGATTCGCACAAGCTCCTGCGCAAGCCGCCAGGCAAAGTCCTTGTCAACCATATGCAACCTCACAATCAGTCTGCTTTCCAAACCGATTGTAAGCCTCCTAAGAGATCCGCGACGTGCACGCAGCAGTATTTACCGTTCGCAGCCCGAGCCATCGCGTTTGCCGTCCGGGCGGGCTCGCAAACGACATAGTGGGTACGTACCTTTCATGGACGACATGCTGTGCGACATATCTGCCTTTCGGTATCACCGGATACCCCCACAGGTCTTGGCGATAATGCCGGACCTGCCCGATTCTGCGGACGATCCGCGCAGGGAGCGCCTTTGTGAGCATCCGCTCGTCAAGCATTTCCTGGGCACCCCGTTACACGTGTTGGCGCAGGGCGGCTGCGGACGTAAGGGCGGTCGCATTGTCAGGCATGTTTGGAACGGGGAGAGGCCGTTTGGCTCCGTGCGACAGACAGAGTTTGGCCTCGATGTCGCGTCCCCGTTCTTTACCCTGTTGACCCTAGCTTCCTCGGTTTCAAACGAGCGTCTGATCATGTGCATGTATGAGATGTGCGGCACCTTTGCCGTGTGCAAGATTGCGCCTCGGGTAAAGTTGGCCCTTGAGCAGGCATATGGGGGCCGGTGGGGTGACGCGCGGTTGGGCTGGGAAAACGTAAGGGACGCCTCGGGGAATCCAACGGACTTGTGGAAACGACCTCCCTTGATTGAGCTCTCTGAGCTTACGGAGTACGTCGATAAGATTCGGGGGCTCCGCGGCGCCAAATCGTTCATACGAGCCGCGAAATGCATTACGGGGATGGCAGCATCGCCGCTCGAGGCCCAAGCTTCGATGCTGTTTGGCCTTTCGAGGTTGCGCGGCGGCGAAGGGCTGCGTCTTACCAATAACGTTGAGATTCGTATGACGCGCGGCGCCCGCCTGATTTCGGGACTTGATAGGCGCTATGCCGATATCCTGCTGGCAAATAAGGACGGCAGCCGAGAGTGCCTTGTTGAATGCCAGGGTAAAGCCATACACGGATCCATAGAATCCAAGATCTCTGACTCTGACCGAACGACGGCCTTGCAAGCGATGGGATATCCCGTCGTTCTGATGACCTATGGTCAGCTGGCCGACTCCGATGCCTTCCGCGTGGTGATGGAGCTCATCATGTCCTATCTCGATGCGCCGCTGAAAGACAAGACACCGCGGCAGCAGGAGCTCGAACGCCGGCTTCGTGAGGAGATATTTATCGATTGGTCGGGAATGTAGTCGTGCAGGTGGAAAACGGTCGCGCGAACTAGAGTTTTGGGCGCGAAAAAAGCTTCAGTTTCGCCTTGGAAGGACTTTAAAAATGCTATCCAGAACAAGTTTTTTCGGATAATCGACAGTCAACTTGGATGTGGTATACAGAGATCGATTTTTACCTACTAAAGCTCCAGATAAAGCTGTTTATCAAAGCGGGTGCGCTCAGTAATTTGGGTATGACTGTCGATTATCCGAAAAAACTTGTTCTGGGTAGCATTATCAAAACCAGCCGGAGCAAAGAAATCGGCCCCCGTTTCGCGAAAACGGGGGCCGAATGGGCTTCAGGGCCTGCCTGGCAGGCTTGGCGCCGGCGCTATTTGATCACGCGTACGCGATACATCGACGGAATCTGCTTGAGCGCCTCGATTGTGCTGCTGTCCAGGTGCTCGTCCGTGTCGAACATGGTGTAGGCGTTCTCGCCAGCGGACTCGTTGGTCATACGCTGCACGTTGGCGTTGTCCTTGGCGAGAATGGCCGTGATCTGGCCGATCATGTTGGGCACGTTGGCGTGCAGGCAGGCGATGCGGCTTGCGGCGCGTGCCTTGCCCATGCTGCAGGCAGGGTAGTTGACGCTGTGCGCGATGTTGCCGTTCTCCAGGTAATCCTTGAGCTCGCTGATGGCCATGTCGGCGCAGTTGGCCTCGGCCTCGCCGGTGCCGGCGCCCGAGTGCGTGGTGATAAACGTATTGGGCATCTTGACGGTCTTGGGCGTGGCAAAGTCGCAGCTAAACCAGCTGAGCTTGCCCTCGCGCAGGGCAGCGTCGACGGCGTCCTCGTCAATGATGGTTTCGCGCGCGTAGTTGATGAGCACGGCGTCGGGTGCCAGCAGGTTAATCTGTTCGGTGCTGATCATGCCGATGGTGTCTGCCTTGCTGGGCACGTGCACGGTGAGGTAGTCGCAGCCGCGGCACAGATCCTCGAGCGTGCCCACGCGCTGCACCTCGCGGCTCAGCACCCACGCGTGCTCAACGGAAATGAACGGATCGTAGCCGTAGACGTCCATGCCCAGGTCGACGCAGGCGTTGGCGACCTTGGAGCCTACGTTGCCCAGACCGATGACGCCGATGCGCTTGCCCTTGAGCTCGCGGCCCACAAAGGCCTTCTTGGCCTTCTCGGCATCGACCTGGATCTCGGGGTCGTCGGCGTTGTCGCGCACCCAGTTCATCGACTGCACCACGCCGCGGCTCGAGAGCACCAGCATGCCCAGGACAAGCTCCTTGACGGCGTTGCTGTTGGCGCCGGGGGAGTTAAAGACGACGACGCCCTTCTTGGCGTACTCCTCGACGGGGATGTTGTTGACGCCGGCGCCGCAGCGGGCGATGGCGCGGATGCCCTCGGGCAGCTCGTAGCCGTGCAGGTCGGTCGAGCGCATCAGGATCGCGTCGGCCTCCTCGGCGGCGCTTACAAACTCGTAGCCCTCGCCAAACTCGACTTTGCCGTCTTTAGTGATGTCGTCGATGGTCTTAATCTTACGCATGGAAAAACTCCTTAGCAGGTTTTGATCTAAGCAGAGTGGTCTGAGGTGGCTGGTCGGCCCGCGTGTTGCGGGCTAGTTAGATCGCGGACTCAAACTATGCTGCGCTTCGAAGTCCTTCATGTACGTGGCCAGCGCCTGCACGTCCTCCATGGTGACGGCGTTGTACACGCTGGCGCGCATGCCGCCGACGAGGCGATGGCCCTTGACGTTTTGAATCTGGTGCTCGGCCGCGCCTGCGACAAAGGCCGCGTCGAGGTCGGCATCGCCGGTACGGAACGTGACGTTGGCGATGGAGCGACTGTCTGTCTGCGCAGTGCCGTGGAATAGTTTGCTGTGCTCGAGCAGGTCGTAGAGCAGGTTGGCCTTGGCCCGGTTGCGCTCGGACATTGCGGCAAGTCCACCGGTCTGCTCAACCCAACGGAACACCTTGCCGCACACGTAGATGCCAAAAGTGTTGGGAGTATTGAGCATGGAGCCCTTGGCGGCCTGGGTCTTAAGGTCCATGTACTGCGGCGTCTGCGCAAAGGCCGGACCGTCGGCGATCAGGTCGTCGCGCACGATAACCACGGTGACGCCCGCGGCGCCGGCGTTTTTCTGAGCGCCGGCGTAGATGAGCCCGTAGCGCTCAACGTCGAGCGGCTGCGACAAAAAGCAGCTCGAGACATCGGCGACCAGCGGCACGTCGCCGCAATCGGGCAGCTTGTGGAACATGGTGCCAAAGATGGTGTTGTTCTGGCAGATGTAGACGTAGTCGAGCCCGCCGCCCGCGGCCTCGGCGGCAATGCGCGCGTTGATGTCGGCCATGTTGGGGATGCGGTCGAAATTGGTGTCCTCGGAGCTCGCGAGCAGCACGGCCTCGCCGTACTTGGCGGCCTCTTTGTACGCCTTGTTGGCAAAGTTGCCGGTCACGACGTAGCCGGCGCGGCCGCGGCGCATGAGGTTCATGGGGATGCCCGCAAACTGCAGCGTGGCGCCGCCCTGCAAAAACAGGACACGGTAGTTGTCGGGGATGCTCAGCAGGTGACGCAGGGTTGCCTCGGCGTCGTCGATGATCTGCTGGTACATGCTAGATCGATGGCTCATCTCGAGCACGGACATGCCGCAACCGCAGTAGTCCATCATCTCGTCGGCGATCTCGGCGAGCACGCTTGTGGGCAGTGCGGCCGGGCCAGCTGAGAAGTTGTGCGCACGTGCCATCTTCTAGTTCCCCTCGTAGTCGTTTGAACGTTCGGGATACTTTAGCACAGTGGAGCGCTAGGCGCGACCGCATCACGGTAAAACTCGAGTGCGCTGCTATGATTTACAGGATGGTTACATGGGGGAGGGGGATTGGCTCGGCGCTCGTATTCGCTGCCGCCCCCAGCTTCACGGGATGACATCAAGTCCTCTTGGAGCATATTGTTTGCCTACGGCTTATGCCGTTCGGGAATCGCAATAAACCAGATCCTCTCTTTGCCGTTCACAGAATATTTTTACCGTTCAGAGAGTTTTTGCAGCTAAAATGTTGCGCAACAAAATGTTGCTCAATGGATGTGAAGCGTTTTGTGGTATGAATCAAATGTACCTATTTGATTCGTCGAGAGGCTGAGCGACATGAGCATGCCCACCACCTATCGTGGTTCTATGACACGCGAGCAGTGGCTTGTTAATGAGACGCGTGTCGTTGCGCGCCTCATGGTGGACGAGAACTTTTCTGATACGAAAGAGATAATTGAAAAGGTCACCGTCCAAAATCTCTTTCAATATCCTACTGAGCGTGAGCAAAAGTCTATCGCCCGTGCTTGCTGCCGCCGGTTGTTGGCTCTTAGCGAAGACGAAGGCGTGCGCGCGAGCCTGATTAATCTTGCTGCGCATGGCTCGCTCGAACAGCTTGCGCAGGTCAACCTGTATGCAATGATGTGCGACAACCGAGTTGTCTGGGACTTTATGACGTGCGTGATTGCCCCTAAGTTCAGTCTTTTTGATCTCTCGCTTCGAAAATCGGAGATCGTTACGTTTATCGAAGGGCTTCGCGCGCAGGACGATCGCGTTGCAACGTGGTCGGATGCTACGTGCAATAAAGTGCGCCAAGTCCTCGTCAACTGTATAGAGGGTGCTGGATTGTATAGCCGCAAAACTGAAGCCCTTCGTCCGCCATTGCTCGATTTTGAGCTCGAGCGTTGCGTTCGGGCCAACGACGATGCTGCTGTTCTGCCTGCCTTTGGCATAACGGAATAGGGGTGCGAGATGACAGCAACCGAGTTGCCTTCAATCGATATGAGCTTTGAGCTCATTCGTTCCAAATTCCACGACCCCGAGTTTTTGAATTGTCGTGGCTTGGGTGGCGAGGTTCCACTTTACATCTATCCATATGCAGCTAGGCAAGAAGACCAGGTGCGCGCTCTGACTCAGCAGCTAGTGGATGATAACGAACGCGAGCGCCAGGCAAAAATCGACGCCCCTAACATTGTTTCGTTTGATCTGTGGAGCGTATTTATCGGCATTTGCGAAAAACGCGGCATCTTAGAAAAGATGAGCGCCCTTGAGGAAAAACGAGGCAGCGATCACTTCTTGCAACGCATGCAGAGCCGAATGGGGCCCGAGAAGTACCTCGAGTTCATTCACGGCAGCTTTATCGAGAGATACGGCGAGCCGAAGCGCGGGCGCGACGTCCTGATTATCACGGGCGTCGGCAAGATTTACCCGTTCATGCGTGCCCACATCATTCTCGAGTCTATTCAGCCGGTATTTTCCGATATCCCCGTCGTTTTGTTTTATCCCGGCACCTATGACGGGCAGCAGTTAAAGCTGTTTGGCACGATTGCCGACGGCAACTACTATCGCGCGTTTAACCAACTCTAAAAACGTTTCCGGTCATCGAAAGGCATTCCCATGAAGATCAAAGATATGTTTGAGCACGACATCGACCGAAACATTAACGGTGTTATTAAGGTCGATCAGGAGGATGACGGCAGTGTCAGGCAAGAGCTGAACGAATACGTTGTGACCGACGAGCTTCGCCGCCATTTCAAGACGCTTTTCGATGCGTATGACCGGGCTCTCGATGATACGACGGATAAAATCGGCGTGTGGATTAGCGGTTCGTTTGGCTCGGGTAAATCTCACTTTCTCAAGATGCTCAGCTACCTGTTCACAAACCGTGAGGCGGCGGGTAAAACTGCGATTGAGTATATTGCCCCGCGTTTTGAAGATGACGAACTTGCCGACAAAGCAAAGCGCGCGGCGGGCGTGACGACCGACGCTATCCTCTTTAACATGGGCATCAAAAGCCCGCTCAATAAGGATGGCAGCGCGGTTGCGCGCATTTTTGCCAAGATGTATTACGAGAGCCGTGGGTTCTACGGTGCGGATTTTAAGCTCGCTCGCCTGGAGCGTCGTATTGACGACGCCGGTAAAACTCAGGAATTCCGTGCCGCATTCGAAGAGATTAATCATAGCCCCTGGATCGATGGCCGCGAGGACTACGACTTTAACTCCGACGACGTTATCGAGGCACTCAGTCGCACGGGTGTCATGAGCAAGGACGAGGCGGAGCGCTGGTATGAAAAAACGGAAAGCAATGATTTTTCAATCGACCAGCTTACCGACGATATTGCCAAATACACAAAGCGTCGCGAGCAAGAATGCGACGGCTCATATCGCATGATCTTTATGGCCGACGAGATGAGCCAGTTTATCGCGAGCGATACCGAGCTAATGCTGAACTTGCAGAGCATTGTCGAGGCGCTGGGCACCAAGTGCGGCGGTCGCGTGTGGGTCATGGTCACCGGACAGCAGGCGATTGATCAAATTACCAAGGTTAAGGGCAGTGACTTCTCCAAGATTCAGGACCGCTTTAATACGCGTTTGTCGCTGAGCAGCTCGTGCGCCGATGAAGTTATTCGTCGCCGCATTTTGGCGAAAAATCAGGATGCGAACGACTTGCTGAAGGCTGAGTATCAGGAGCGCTCGGCGGTCCTCAACAACTTGTATAGCTTTAAGGATGCAGCGGCGGATCTAATTGGCTACGAGGGCGCCGAAGACTTCGCCAACACGTATCCGTTTGCTGATTACCAGTTTAAGCTCATTCAAAAAATCATGGACGAGCTGCGCAATCACGGCGCGTCCGGAAAAAACAGCTCAAGTGCCGAGCGTTCCATGCTGAGCGGCTTTCAAGACTCCGCTCGATGCATAGAGGACAAAGACCAGAACGCGCTGGTTCCGCTTTGGCGTTTCTACAATACGATCTCGACGTCGCTCGAGGACTATCATCGTCGTGTAGTTCTTCGAGCGGCGGATGCTGCCCAAAAGGGGCAGGGTCTCGAGGAATGTGACATTCCGGTACTCAAGCTGCTTTTCTTGATCCTGTATGTCGATAAGGACATGCCGGCAAACGTTGAAAACTTGGTCACCCTTATGACCGACGACGTCCGCACCGACCGCATTAACGTTCGCGAGCAGATTTCGCAGTCCCTGGAGCGTTTGGTACGACAAAACTATGTGGCTCGCAATGGCGAAACGTATAAGTACCTGACCGACGAAGAGCAGGAGATTGCCCAGCAGATTTCGCGCGTGCAGCCGGATGCTGCGAAGATTTCGTCCAAGGCCGCACAGATCATGTTTAGGCAGGTCTTCGAAAACGCTAAGGTAACGGTCGGCAAAAACGTTTTTGACGTTGAGGAATATTTGGACGACACCCGTTTTAGCAGCGCGTCGGGGCTGGCGCTACGCGTTGTTTCTGGTGTGGATGGCACCCCGATCCCTTCGCGCGAGGACCTGCTCCTTAGCTCTAGCAGGGGAGAGGCCATTGTGGTGCTCGATTCCCAGCAGGATTATTACGACTGTCTGTATCAGTCGGCATGTATTGAGCAATACCTCAATAGCCGTCAGGCAGACAATCGCAGCGAAGTGGTAGCTTCGATCTTGCGCGGCAAGCAGGAAGAGCGCGTTGCTCTGGATAAGCGTGCAGAGGACCTTATGCGCCAGGCGGTGCTGCATGGAACGTTCTATGTCTACGGCAGCGAGTATTCGCCAGTCAAATCGGCGTCTGCCAAGAATATGATCGAGGACTGCGTACGCCAGCTTGTTTCCGTTACGTACAACAAGCTGTCGCTTATTGATAAAAACTACGACAGCGATATGCAGATCAAGCAAATTCTAACCGCGTACACTCCGGCAATGAATGGGCAAGAGTCCAACGCCGGGGCCATCGAAGCGGTTATGCGCCTGCTGGAAGCTCGCGCTGCCCAACATATGCAGGTAACAATGAGCGAGCTGCTCGAGACATATCATGCGAAGCCTTATGGTTGGGCGGAGATTGACATTGCCGCCGTGGTTGCAACGCTGCTGGCACAAAAGCGCGCTCGCCTGCTTTGCGCGGGACAAGCGATTGATCTTAGGGATTCCAAGATCCTCGATTTTCTGCGAAAGGCTGCTAAGGCACGACAGGCTGTTGTTGAGGCGCGCCAGCAGCTTTCGCGGGCGGCCATATCTAAGGCGCGACAGGCCGTAGAAGAGCTGAGCGGCAATCATACTCTGCCGCTCGAAGAGGACGGCCTTGCCGAGGCATGTCGCGGGGAGCTTGAAAAGCGCCGCGATAGCTTGGCGAGCCTTCTTTCGGTCGAGTACCAGCGTAACCCAGGTTACCCGGGCTATAAGGAGGTCGTGGATGCAAAGAACCTTATCGAAGGCTTATTGCGGAGCGGCCGCGATGCCGTCGATCTAATTATGGCGATCGCCGGAAAAGAGGAGGAGCTGGGAGATACGGCTGAAGATCTCGAAGATATTGACGAGTTTTTCGGTAGCAAGGTAGCTGTATTCGACAGTGCCTGCGAGATATTCAAGCGAATGGAGAGCGAGCGCGATTACTTTGAGGCCGATTCGGAGACGCTTGATGCGCTTTCCGTCATTGGAGGAGCGGTTAAACAACCGAGTCTGAGTCTGCAGTTCCAAAAGCTTTCAGAGGCAAACCTACAGGCGAGAGCTGCCTACAAGGAGCTTTTGGACCAAAAGCGCATCGCCATGCTCAATTCTGTCGAGGAGCGCTATGGGGATATCGAAGCGTATGCCCAAAATAAGGGCGTCACTCTGGCGCGCATCGGGGAGACCCACAGTGCTCGAAAAGATGAGGTGCATAATGCGACAACGCTGACCGCCCTGGATGCGGTGCCGGCCAAGCTCGATCGCGCTCAGACGGCACTGTACAGAATGATCGATGAAGCCTATGAAGAGGCGAATCGTCCCAAACCGGCAAATACGAGCGTGACGGTAACGACCGATCATTCGAGGACCGCTGCGTCTGGCCTGCCGAATGAGCCCCAATCTGTGCCGGCACCTAGGCGACGTGTTAAATCGGTGAGCCGCAGCATGGTCTTTAGGCCGCTGGAGCTGAGCTCGCAACAGCAGATCGATGACTATTTGGAGGCCGCGCGCAAAGAGCTGCTGCGAAGCCTTGAGGGTAATGACGCCATCCGTTTGGGCTAAGGGAGAAACATGGATACGAAAGAGCTCGAAAAGTTTTGCCCTTGGGCACGCATCCGCTTAATTGATGAGGTGCGTCAGCGTTGCTATGCCTACGGGCTCGACGATGCGGGGCGTGAAGAATTCAATCGCGATGCAACCATCGTTAAAGGCACGGTGCTCTCTGCGCTCGAGCGCTCGCAACGTTCGGAGCTATATCGTCGCATAGAGCATGATGGCTATGCGCGCTTTTGCGAGGAAATGGCCTATACCTGGTTCAATCGCTTTGCTGCAATACGCTATATGGAAGTGCGAGGCTATCTACCCTGTGGCGTGCGCATGCTAAGTTCATATTGCGAAACCTCGGAGTACGATAGTTTTTCGCCAGACTGCTTGCGTATGCCGACGGAGCTTGATCTGCCGAGCTTAGAGCGCGATCGCGTGTTTGACCTTGTCGCTGCGGCAGATGATGAGGCGCTGTTCCGTCTCATTTTGGTGGCTCAGATGAACGAGCTCGCTGAGTGCCTGCCCTCCATCTTTGGTCGCGTGGGCACGGCGGATGCGTTGCTGCTTCCGACAAGGCTTTTGGACCGCGGTGAAGAAGGTGTGTTGTGCGCTCTTGTCGAACGGGTTAAGCGAAGCACGTGGGAAAACGTCGAGTCCTTGGGTTGGATGTATCAGTTCTACAATTCCGAGGTCAAAGACGCATTCTTTAAATCTAAGGCCAAGGAGACGCCGGACACCATCGGTCCTGCCACACAACTGTTTACGCCCAACTGGATCGTACGCTACATGGTGCAGAACTCGCTGGGGCGTTTGTGGATGCTGAACAACCCGGGAAGTCCCCTGCGTGATGAAATGGAGTACTACATCGAGCCCGATGCGGAGCACGAGGACTTCATTAAAATCGAGAGTCCCGAGGATATTTCGCTGTGCGACCCGGCTTGTGGATCGGGCCATATTCTCGTTTACGCCTTTGAACTTTTGGCAAAGATGTATTTAGAGCGCGAATACCGCTCGCGCGATATTCCCGGACTCATTCTGTCCAAGAACCTTCATGGTATGGAAATTGACTCCCGTGCCGCTCAGATTGCAGGGTTGGCGCTGGCTATGTGTGCCCGAGAGATGGATAGGCGATTCTTTAATCGTGGGGTTCAGGCGGATATTGCCGTGCTCGAGCCGATTGTGCTGGAGGAGGACGACATTCCGCAGGGCGCCGCACTTACCAAGAAGAAGGATCTGATCGAAGCTCTGGCGCACCTGGACGAGATTGGATCGCTGCTTGTTCCGAATGAGGGCGATCTTGCCGCACTACGTGAGGCGATCGAGTTCACCGGCACCGATGGTCTGTTTGACGGTAATTCTAAAAATAAACTGGAATGTGCCCTTAAGACCTGCGAGATCCTCGCTCGCCGCCACGACTGCGTAGTGGCCAATCCGCCGTACATGGGGTTGAGGAGTTTGGGTTCTTGGTATGCGGATTGGGTTCGTCGCTTTTACCCTGGTTATTCTTCTGACCTCTATGCTTGTTTCATAAGTAGGTCGTTTCAATTTGCTCACAAAGGTTCATATTCGGCACTCGTTACGATAGCTACGTGGACTGTTGACAAAGGTTTGCTTTCCGCAAGGCGGGATGTTTTGTCTGAACACCCTGTCATTTGCATGATGGATATGTCTCCCACTGTTATGCCCATTGCTTTCGAGACGACTGCGACAGTATTTTCAAATGCTGCTGGTGACTATTCCGGCACCTTTTTGCGTGTGCTTGCTTCTGATTTGGCCGACTCAAGAGATTTGAGGTCGAGTGTCTTTCAGAAGCTGGACAAGTTTCGTTGTAAGCCTTCGTTTTTTCACCGGCTGCCTGATAGCGTGATTGCTTATGGCGTAACCGAGTCGATGGCGGACGCTTTTGCCTCCAAAGCGACGCTTGCGTCGTTTCTGCCACCGCGAGTTGGAATTCAAACTGGAGATACGGATCGCTTTATTAGACTGTGGTGGGAAGTCCCTAGCGACGACATGTCAACTTCCGTTTCAGCCAATGATTACTCTCACTGTGGAACGTGGGTGCCATATAAAAATGGCGGAGATTTCAGAAAATGGTACGGCAATTCGATTTCCGTAATTCACTGGGGACGTTCTGGAGAGTTTGTTTTTGGTACGGCCCAAAGCGAGGGTCGAAAAGTAATGGATTTACCAGTGAATTATAGATTTAAACCGCTTGTGAGCTGGGGTGATTACGGATTGGGCAAGGCATCCTTTCGCTACTGTGGATCTGGACACCTCTTTGACGTTATCGAGCCTGCTTTTGTTGATACGGAGCGAGCAGCAGCGGTGAAATTATCCTATATTCAAGGTTTTGCCAATTCTTCAACAGCAGATGCGTTTATTCAACTACTAATGCCCGGTCGTCACAAGAATGTTCGCAAAATGGGCTATTTGCCGTTATTGGGTGGTCCAGAGGATAGTCCTTGCGCTGTTCATCTTGTTGAAATCTTAAGGGATGCAGCAAAAGCCGACTGGGACTCGTTTGAAACCTCCTGGGATTTCAAGCGGCATCCATTGCTGTAGGTGGTTGCGGTGAAGCCTGTAACAATTGACGGTGCAAGCTATTACTCATCTCAAGATGTCGCGGATCTATGGGGCATTAAAGAGAGTTCGGTCAGGAGATATGCGGAGCCGAAGTCCGGCAAAATTCCTGGCTGTATTAAACGTGACAAGAGCTGGTATATCCCTGTAACTGCAATTCGGCCGATTACAAAACCAGTGGCGCAAGGCTTGCTGTGGGGCATCATAGGCGTAAAGAACGACCCTACCTCCTTTTTAGATTTAAGCGGGGAAGGAATCGATAATTCTTTGCTTGATGCCGTTCTTAATGAGCTGTGCCGGCAGAACTACATCGTCGTGGACTATGGTATCGATGACCTTCATGAAAGGCTTGTTCAAGTTCGAATTACTGTAAAAGGATTTGAGTTAGTTCGCTACAGGAAACGTTTTAAAGAGAATCCTTTCGACGGTTTTGTCTCTGCGGACGCCATATCCATCGCCCTGTCTACTGTTCAAACGGTTATGCAGCTTGCTCAATACTTCTAGGGATAACGCGAGCGATTTCAGAACACGCGATGACGCGATGGGCGATGTTTGATTGTTCGCCTTGTATTTGGTCGGAATCAAACGCTCTCATTTGCTACTTCTTTGGTAACCCTGTTTGTCTAAATGCCGTTACCTGAGCTGAATCTCGGCTCTTTGGATTGGATACAAATATGTCAACACTACTTTCCGATAAATACGAGGCTCGCAAGGCCGAGGTCAATGCTCGCTTTGAGCAGCTTCGCGCTAACGAGGAGGAGCTCAACCGAATCTTCGCCAAGATCTACAACATGGAGGGCGAGGTGCCCATCGAGGTTGAGGACAAGTACGTATCGGTGGCGCGCATCTTTGATACCGCCGATGAGATTCCCGAGAGCTATAAGGGCAACAAGTACGTGCGCACCAAGCGCGACGAGATCACCTCTCTCATAAGCTATGCCGTGGGCTGCATGTTCGGCCGTTATTCGCTGGACGTGGACGGTCTGGTTTTGGCCGATCAGGGTGCCACGGTCAACGACTATCTGGCCAAGATGCCCGATCCCGACCATGTGACCTTTATGCCCGATAGCGACAACGTGCTGCCCATTACCGACGACGAGTACTTTGACGATGACATCGTGCGCTATTTTATTGACTTTGTGCGCACTGTGTACGGCGAGGAGACGCTCGAGTAGAATCTGGCCTTTATTGCCGAGGCGCTCGGCGGCAAGGGCACCTCGCGCGAGGTCATCCGCACCTACTTTTTGAAGGACTTCTTTAAGGATCATTGCCAGACCTACAAGAAGCGTCCCATCTATTGGCTGTTTGATTCAGGCAAGAAGGGCGGCTTTAGGGCGTTGGTCTACATGCATCGCTATCGCCCTGATTTGTTGGCGCTGATTCGTACGGGTTATATCCATCCTCAGCAAGAACGTTACCGCAATCGGCTGATGTGGATTGCCGACCAGATAGAGGTAAGCGACAGTCGTGATCGTGCTCGTCTTGCTAAGGAGCAAAAGCGCATAAGCGACCAAGCTGCCGAGCTCGTGAGCTACGAGGAGAAGGTCCATCACCTTGCAGACCAAATGATTGAGATTGATTTGGATGACGGCGTTAAGGTCAATTACGCCAAGTTCCAGGACGTTCTCGCCAAAATCAAATAGTCGTCTGCGCGCTAGAAGTCGAAAGAGCCGCTATGGGAGCATTGGTAAACAACAATCAGATCATTCGAATCGATAGCAATCTTCTGCTCGATCCAACCATGTGCGATGCGTACATGGACGGTTCCTACTTATGCTTGACCCCCAATGAGTTCAACATCTTGTTTTGCATGGCTCAAAAACCGGGTCATGCATTTTCTCGCCAAGAGCTGTTTGTTGCGGCATTTGGCCACGATGACCCTAAGTCACATCGAGTGCTCGATAGCCATATCAAGAACATTCGCAAGAAATTGAAAGAAGATGCCCGCAACGCTCGTTGGCTTAAGGGCGTTCACGGTTATGGCTATCGTCTCGATTTTGCTCCGGGATTTGAGCCTGGGGCGAGCATTGGTGAAGGCGGGCGTGTATTTCGTTCTGCGCATGGCGACCGTGTGCTTGTCGTTGACTCTGAGAACCGTATTGTTCAGCTCGATGGCGAGGAGCTTGCGCTTACGCCAATTGAATATAGTGTCTTAAATGTACTTACGGCTAGGTCAAGCGTTGAGATTTCAAATGAGGAACTGTCGCAGATCTCGATGGGCGTTGGCTTCGCTGAATCGAATAGAGCTCTTGCTTCGCATGTTAAAAACCTCCGTAAGAAGCTAGGAGATGAAGTAAAGAATCCCCTTTGGATTAAAACGGTGCATGGTTTTGGCTATCGGTTCCTAGGCGTCGATGAGACCCCCGCGCCATGCGAAGAACAAATGCTGGATGACTCCCTAGTCGAGCTCTCCGAGCAGCTGCAAATGGCATTTGATACAACGTCCGGTTCCATTCTTTTATGGCATGACGTTGGCGGTGCATACGCGGATGTTGTTGAGCGGGTATTGTTGCCCGACGATGTTGTGTTGATTCGCGAGGATGTGGCCGGCAAATTCGATACGATTCGAGCTATTAACGAACTCGGCTTCGATGAACGAGCGCTGTTCTATCGGTCATCACCGTGCGTTGTCGATGCGAACGATTGGTTTGCGGACGTTGAAGCGAGTGCTGAGAGCTTTGTTCCCGAGACGCAAAGTGATCCGGTTGAAGCCCGAGAAAACGTTATTGAAGATAATGAATGCGGGCCGGCCACGGCGGCTCCGCGCGTTGCTGTGGCTGAAGACGTACATCCCCAGCCGTTCCATGGCGAGCGTGTTGATACCGGATCTGAAGGCGTCATGGCCAGTGAGCCAACTCTTCCCAAGCTTGATGAGGATTGGTACCTGCTTTCCCAGTTTGCGGAGCTGGCGGGATGCTCGCCCGACGAAACGCTCAAGCTGGAATTGTTTGCCCATCAAACGGGGTTCACGCTTTATGCTGACTGCGCCTGTAGAGGCCGGGGTGTAAGCCAGACAGATTTCTATCTGTCTTTGATGCACGGAGCCATCGTCGAGCACGATAGCCTGCCTCAATCCATGTTGAACTGTATGTCCTTTAAAAACATGGTCTATCGAGCCATTAGGTCGGGCGACTTGCTTGACTACGATGAGTCGAGCTGGATTACGCGCGATGGTCTTGATGAGCTTGATATTAGGGATGCCGATTTGCGCAGCTTTGCTTTGGATGCCATCGAGCGTGGCGCTGATGACGATACGCCGTACTTTACCGTGCCGTGGCTCAGGCGCTGCGCATCCGATTTGCCCTTACTTGAGTACGGTCTATCCGATGCATTTTACGAAAGCGTGCTCCTGTCGCAGGAGGACCTGCTGGGGCACGGAAACCTTGTGGGCATTAAGCTCTTTGCGCCACGCGGCCTTGCCATGAAGGGCCGTGATTTTATCCAGGCGGTGGTGGCGCGCGAGATATCGATCGATATCGACGATCTTGTCGACTTGCTTTCGGAAGAGTACGGCGTAGTGGTTCCGCGCGCGCAGCTCATCCAGATAATTCGTAAGTCGGACTTGTTTTATTCAAGCGCTAGCGAGCGCGTATTTGTTAGCCATGACCAGTTTGTACTAGAAGTGGAGTAAAACAATGGAAATGGAAAAGTTCATCAACACGGGTATTGCTGAGGGCTGGGTTCGCAAAACCGGCAATAGCGAGCGCAAGTTTATTAACGGTCAGAACCAGGATTGTCCAATTTACGAGGTGCGCGTCGATAAGTTGCATTTCAATGTGCAGAATGGACGAATTGCTACCTTCATTTCGCGCTATCAGGCAGAGCACCCCGAGGGCCTGCCTCAAGATCAAGCGGAGCTCGATAACCTCATTGCGGGTATGGTCGAGGCGGATAACCCCAAGCATCTTAAGACGACTATGTTGGATATTAAAAACAAGGGCCAACAACAATCTGCGATCATTTTGACCAACGGCGTTGTCATTGACGGTAACCGTCGTTTTACCTGCTTGCGTAAGTTGTCTGCTGCCGAGAACACCCTTCGCATGCTGCGCTGCTGCGTGTTCCCCGATACCTATGACGAAAATGCCATTAAGGGTCTTGAGCTCGAGATTCAGCTGGGCGAGGACACCAAACAGGAATATGATGCCATCTCTCGTCTGGTCGATATCGATAGGTGGGTCAATGAAGGGCGTATGACGGCAGAAGAATATGCCAAGCATGCCAATATGAAGCAGAGCGAAATGAAGAACAGTCTCGCTCAAATCGATATGTTGAAAGATTTTCTTGAGTTCTGTGAGGCTCCCGGCGCATTTCATATTGCCCAGGACCTTAAGTTGCAAGGCCCTATCGAGTCGCTTACGACCAGGCTTGGTAAGGTCAAGAACAAGGACGATCGAGAAGAGATTAAAAATGCCGTGTTTGCAAATTTGTTGTGTCAGACGCTCGGTGACCGCACGCGTGAGGTGCGCGAGTTTATCGATAATTTGATTGATGACGACAAGCTGCGCGAAGAGCAGCTGGATTATACCGTTGAGGTTTTGGAAAGGCTTGAGGAAAAGCCCGAAGACGTGGTTGTCACTACGGAATATCTTCGCGATACGTTTGGCTCTGACACGCGTTTGAAAGAGGGGATGAAGGCGTCTAGAACCGTTGCCCGCACGAAGGCCGGCAATCGTAACATCAAAAACGGACAAGTGCGCGCCGTCCGCAACGCACTCTCAAATGTTGGCGAAGTTGACGTGGAAATACTGCACAAACTGGAGCCCGAACAGCTTGCCAATATGCAGGATGGGCTGCAGTCTCTTCTTGAGAAGGCCCAGGAAGTTCTCGATGCCGTCCAAAAGACTTTAGAGGGCTAAGCAATGCGCCTGTATCAGCGAAACGGACAAATCTATCTTGATCCTGATCCTCTTGATGCTGACTCTCTTCGTCGCAATGCTCGCTTTAAGATGACCTGCAGGGCATACGTTAGGTGTGTAGTCCAGGGCCACATTTTGCTCGAAGAGATCGGCAACTATACGGAGTTCGAAAAGATTGTTGGCAAGCTTTCGAAGGTTGCTGGCCGTCTTGGTGTGGCGCTATCGGTCGATGACGACCTACAGGACAACTTTGCACAGATTCGCGAGCTTGCCGAGCAACGTTCGCGTTTGGGGAATGAGGTCAAACGCGGCGATCACAAGCACGATGCCCATCTTGCAGAGTTCTCGGAGGTCGTCGATGCCGCCATGGTGCGTCCGCTAAAGGATCGTCAGATGCGCGATGCGTTTTTCTTGGCAACGATGCGACGTGCAGGCAACTTCTCGGTGCCGGGGTCGGGTAAAACGGCGACCGTGCTGGGGGCATTTGCCTTTTTGGCGGCCCGCAGCATGGTCGATCGCATTATGGTCGTTTGCCCTAAAAACGCATTTGATTCCTGGGCGACGGAGTGGAGACTGTGCTTTGGTGATAAGCGGCCGCTCAGCTTGTTTACGACGCAAGACGATGCTTACCGAAAGCTTGGTAAGTCTGACCGTCGAAGCTATATTCGCGCTCGTGTGGGCGGTTGCAATTTGCTGCTTGTGAATTACGAGGCGGCTATTGGCGTTGCCGAGGAGCTCAGCAAGGTCGCTGGAGAGCGTACGCTTTTGGTGTTTGACGAAATCCATCGCGTTAAGCGCGTTGGCGGAAAGCAAGCTAACGCGGCTCTCGTGGTTTCCAAGAGTGCTCCCTATACGTTTGCCCTGACGGGCACGCCAATTCCTAACGGATATATCGATATTTACAATATGTTGCACATTCTGTATCCGCGGGAGTATGACAACTTTTTTGGCTTTGAAAAAAGCGAGCTCAAAAACGCCGAGGATTCGGACGTTGAGCTCGTGAACAACAAGTTGCAGCCATTTTATTGCCGTACGACCAAGGATGACCTAGGCGTCCCGAGGGCTGAGCCCGACGAGCTTATCAAGGTGTCGTCTGGCGAGCGTACGAATCTACTGCTCGGCGTTATTAAAAACCGTTACCGTCGCAACAAACTGACCTTGATGCTGCGTGTGCTGCAGATGGAGAACGATCCGATCGACCTGCTCGAAACGCTTAATCCCGAAGACTATCGTTGGATTATCGAAGAAGACGAGGAGACCGGCGAGGTCGATGCCGTCGACTACTCCGATAAGATTGTGGGCATGATTCGCTCTGCCGGGACATCGAGCAAACGTGCTCGTTGCTGCTCTCTGATTGGCGACTTGGTGGCACAGGGGCGCTCGGTTATCGTCTGGTGCATTTTCATCAAGAGCATGTCCGATCTTCAGCGCGGTCTGGCTGATATGGGGATTGAGGCACGTACGATTAACGGCCAGGATGACCTTGTCTGTCGTTCGGCAGACCTGGATGACTTTAGGGCTGGCAAGTTTCCCGTACTCATCACCAATCCTCATACGCTTGCCGAGTCTGTCTCGCTGCATTCGATTTGTCACGATGCCGTGTACTACGAGTACAGCTTTAATCTGGTCCATTTGATGCAGTCCCGCGATCGAATCCACCGTTTGGGCCTGCCGCAAGATCAGCAGACAAGGTACTACTACCTTTCGGAAGATTACGACCTTGGAAAACCCGACCCGTGGTCGCTTGACGAGGAAATATATACTCGCCTGCGCGAAAAAGAGAACACCATGCTCAGGTGTATTGATTCCGAAATACTCGAGACGCAGCCTACCTCTCAAGAGGATTTGGATGCTATTTTCGCCGGTTTGTTTGATGACTAGTTTTGAGAGTTTGCCATGAAGCTTGCAGATATTACATCCGAGCTGCTGCATTTGTTTGCAGGTCAGGACGCCGATTGCGGGGGCGCCATTGTTGTATGGCATGATCCGTCCGGTGAATTTGAGGATGTGCTTGCAGATTTGGAGTTGCCGGGCGTCAGCGTTCTCGTTGATCGCGAGGGTGGTCGGTTTGCTATCAAGCGTAAGCTCAATGGTGACTTGGGCGGACGTAAGGTGCTCATATATCGTCGCTGCGCAGGGGAGCCGTCTGGCGATTGGCTGGCGGATGTTGAAGCGCGTTGCGTCCCGTTTGCCGCCGACTATGTTTCCGTGCAGCTACGCGAGATCGGCGCGGTTGATTCGTATGAGATGCGCGCGGCGCTTGAGTCCCATAAAGCCTTTTTTGCCAAGCGCCGCAACGTTATAAAGCTCAATAAGTTGCTACATTCATCGAGGGAAGTCGCTGTTGCGACCGTCGATGAGCTTGAGCTTGGCATTTTGGCTGCCTGCTTGGGTGCCAGCGAACTCGATCCCGCGGCAATCGTATCAGGCTATTTGGCACTCCTGCACGAGGGCAATGCTGATCAGGTGGTTGTCCTACTTGCTGAATATGAGATGAATGGCTATTTCTGCGAGCTCATTCGTCATTGGTGTGGTTTTGACGGGAACGCGCTCGAGCTATCTCGTGTTCCCGAGTTGTTGGTCCACGTGTTGCTCACCGCCTGCTCGCGGTCAATGACGGGTGGATGTCTGGACGCGCTGTCGGGACGTTTCTCTTCCCAGGCTGTTCATGCCGCGTTCTGCCGCGCATGCGTTGATTATTGGGTTCGTGGCGGTAATCGTCTATTGCTGTTGAGTATGACAACGGCGGTTGAGCGCGAGCTTGAGCTTGGAAAGATGCTTGCTGACGTTGGTCTTGACTGTATTGCAGGAGCCGACGTCTTTCCCTGCATCGATGCCACCATTCTGCGCATGCTGTTTGAGCGGGTGCGTCTGTCTGTGGATGCTGCTGATGAGGTTTTGTCGGTCGTCGCCTCTCGTCGCGGATCGCTCTGGTATGAGGAACTTGCCTGCTATTATCGTGGCGTTTCGGCTGCAGCTCATATGCAGTGTTTTTATCGCGACCATGTAGAAGGTTTTGCGGGCATGGGGGCTTTGGCCCTTTGGGGTTCTTATGCCAGCGATTTCTATCGCATGGACGCTTGGTACCGTGAGCTGGTGACAGAGTTCGCCGGTGCCTTTAGAGCGGGGGAGTACGAGCTCGATGAAGACTTCCGGGCCTGCTTTGAGTCGATGGAAGCTTTGTATAAAGGCTGGTTTCTTAAGGAGCTTTCTCGCCGTTGGGCAAGCGCGTCGGGCGATGCATTGGGCTTGCAGGGATATGTGAAAGGTATTCCGCGTCAGGTTGATTTTGATCTGAGCTACGTTGAGCCCGCGAATCGCCGCGGAAAGCGTATTTGGGTCATCGTTTCTGATGCTTTGCGCTATGAGGTTGCTGCAGAACTTGCCGAGCGTCTTGAGCGCGAGACAAAGGGTCGGTGCGAGCTTGGCGCCGTGCAAGGCGTGTTTCCTTCGATAACCAGATGCGGTATGGCTGCCTTGTTGCCTCATGGAACGATGCGTTACGAGGCATGCGGAGAGGGGGGATCGGGCTTTGGCGTGCTTGTTGATGGGGGGCGCGTCGATACTATCGAATCTCGCCAAAAGGTGATTGGCGAGCATTATGAGGGTGCTGTTGCGGTTCGCTATGACCGTTTTGTCGGCGAGATGGACCGTGCCGAACGCAAGAAGGTCGTAGGAGACGCGAGCGTTGTCTATATCTATCACGATCTCATTGATGCCATTGGTGACAAGGCCGCAACCGAGCGCAGGGCGTTTCATGCCTGCGATGAAACAATTGACGAGTTATCGGTGCTGGTCAAGCTCATCGTGCGTGAGTTTATGTCGTCTCGAATCGTCATTACGGCAGATCATGGGTTTCTGTACACCGCAGAGCCGCTTACCGAATATGATCATACGAGTGTCGCGGACGTGGCGGGCGACGTCATTGAGGCTGGACGCCGCTGGGCTGTTGCCTCGAGCGATTCTGAGTCCGATACGCTGCTTAAGGTTGCTCTACCCGCTTCTGCTGGTAGCCTCGTGGGCTTTTCGCCGCGTGAATGCGTGCGTTTGCGACGTCCCGGCGGAGGCGAGAACTTTGTCCATGGCGGTATCTCATTGCAGGAGATGTGTGTGCCGGTTTTGACCTTTAGCAATAAGCGCGCCGGAACGCGTGGCTTTGTCGCATCGAGCCCTGTTGGCTTGTCCCTCGTTACGCAACTTGAATCCATCTCGAATACGTCTTTCTTCCTGGAGTTTCTGCAAGATGAGGTAGTGGTCGGCAAGATCCTTCCTGCGAACTATGAAGTGTTTGTTGCCGATTGCAGCGGAAACCCCGTAACCGACATTGCAAGAATCGTAGCCGATTTGACCGAAGTCGATGCGAGGGCGCGCCGCTTTAAGGTAATGCTGACGGTGCGTCCAACCGTTGAACTTGATGAACGCGCGGAGTATGCACTTTGCCTGAAAAACGCGGATAGCGGCGAAGATCGTGTTCTTCAGACGCTGCACTTCCATGTTTATCTGGGTCGTGAATGGTAAGTGGGGGGCTGAATAGGGAGGTTTCACCATGGAGATCGAAGTTGATGTAGACCAACTGCGCGAGAGTCTGCTCGACCGCGCGGGGAGTGCAGCCGGCGTGGGCTTTCCGGCCGCCATGCTCGAAGTAGTAGATATCGAGGACGAGTCACCTCAAGAGCTCCTAGCCCGAGCCGAACGAGAAGGCCTCGACCTCCGCGATTTTGCCGTCGACGATGACTAGGGTAGCTAATTTGGGACGGGCATCTGTACCCGCAGCTGCGCGAAAATGCACGATGGGCAGCCGCAATGGAGTCTAATGAGCTCGTGACCGTTCTATTTTGGCTGCACGCTGACTAAGTGAGTAGGCTTTATTGGAAATCCTGAGCACCCGACAATTTTGCTTCAACAAACCCGCAGGTCACAGACTTGTGCTTTGGTGACGTGGTCGGCGATTCTACAAAAGTCTACTCACTTAGTTTTGAGAGGCACTAATTGTCCGCAACGAGACCCCAGCCGGGGCGATTCCATCGCAAATTCCGGTGACCGGGGCAGCTAATTAGGCGCCGTATGGGTTCCGGTCGCGCTCGATGCGTTGGCGGATGTGGGCGTACTCGATTATCAGCAGCACCAGGAGTAGGGCCATGATGGCTAGGTAGCTCACCACAGCGCCCATCAGACCCAGCAGCTTAATCAGGATTACTGGCAGCATCACGCTCACGGCAAAGCAAATCAGGTAGATCTTGGTGACGTCGCCGGCGTGGCGCAGCACCGTGATGATGGCGTAGATAAAGTCGATTGCCGCGGTGACGCCGCCGGCGACAACCATTAGCAGCGCCAGCGTGCGGTAGCGCTCAAAGTTAAGGCCGTACATAAAGCTCATGATGGGGATGCCGGGGCCTGCCATAAATGCGGCGCACGCTCCGGTGATGACCACGATCAGTGCCATAACGGCAACAATAATCAGGTCAAAGCGGCGACGCTTGCGCGGATTCGCCCAAATGCTCGACAGACGCAGGAGCTGCGGTTTATAGATGAATCCAATGCTCAACAAAATGGCCTGCGCCGGAAAGAACAGGGCATTAAAGTACAGCTGATACTTGTAGGCCAGCGTGCCTTCCATCACGAACTTGGGCATGCTCTCGATAAGGTTGAACAGGAACAGCGCACCAAAGAGCGGGGCGCACTGGACAAACAGGTGGCCGACCTCGCGCAGACTCATGCGGCGTGATTTTTCGGTTTCGAGCAGGGCGAGCGGGGCGGTGACCAGCACGAGCGAGGCGATGGCGGTGACACCCATGGCCATGGCCGCGATAGGCATGCTGCGCGTAAGGAACAGTGCCACGCTAAAGACCGCGATGACGCCGGCGGAACGCAGCGTTTGGCTCATGCCGGCCAAATAGAGCTTGTCGGCCTGCTGCAGGCGGCCCTCGTACACGTCGGCGATGCCGTCAATCACCTTATAGAGGTAGACGCCCAGGCCGATCGTGGCCATCTGCGCGTCATAGCCGCGGGCGCTACTGTACATGAGGCCGCAGCCTAGGGCGAGCGCTCCGCAGAGCCAGCGGTTGAGCTGGTAGGAGGCGAAGGAGGTTTTTTCGTCGATGTCCGAGACCTGAAAGTTGCGCACGCCGTAGTTGCACGCGATCATGATGAGCGTGCCGGTGACAAAGGCGATGGAGAATTTGCCTGCTTCTTCGGCGCCTACGAGCTGCGTCGACACAATGGTGAGCAGCGGAAACGCCATGCCCCATACAGCGGTGCCCAGAGTATTCCAAAGGTAGTCGCGACGGGTGGCGTGATCTTCGTACTCGGCTTCTTGCGTGGAGAAGCCGCCGCCGTAGACGGCTCCGAGCAGGCGGTTCCACCAGGCATTGACCATGCGGTGGATGGGGCCGGGCTCGCGATTGCGCTCGCGGCGACGGCGCGTGGCCTGGCTGCTGTCAGGGCCGCCGGCGTTGCGCTGGCTCAGCTCTTGGATTCGTGCGAGCTCCTCGGCGGTGTGCGATGCGGGGAACAGGCCGTTCTCGATGCGTCCGCCCTGTCCGTGCGCCCCGCCCGATACGGCGGGGTCGGCGACGCCATTGCGGCGGGCGATGGCGCGGCGGATGCTATCGAGGGGCGTGATGCTCAAGGCGATTCCTTTCTCTTACTGCGCTCTAGTATAGTCGCGGTGGAGTCCATTCGTGTTTTTGAACAGGTTGTTCAATAATTTCGGCGGGCGGCAGCAATTTGTCGGTAAACGTGCGGTATCCTGTTGAAGTTTTGTGATCCCCCCCCGATGCCGCTTGCGCGGTACCAAGGAGTTTTCACCCATGGATGTCGCTGCGTTTTTGCTGGCTCTTTTGCCGATCATCTGGCTTGTCGTGATGCTGCTGTGCTTTAAATGGCCGGCTTGGAAGGCCGCCATTGGCTCGTTCGCCCTTTCGTGCGTGCTCGCCTTTGCGTGGTGGCATTTGCCGGCGGCGCAGATAGCCACGGCCTCGCTCGAGGGCTTTTTGATGGCCCTGTGGCCCATCGTGCTCGTGATTATCGCCGCGGTGTTCACGTATAACCTGTGCGTGCGCACGGGTGCCATGGACGTGATCGGCGGTATGATCACCTCCATCAGCAGCGATCGTCGTCTGCTGGCGCTGCTCGTGGCCTGGTGCTTCGGCGGTTTTATGGAGGGCATGGCCGGCTTTGGTACCGCCGTTGCCATTCCCGCCGGCATGCTCGCGGGCCTTGGTTTTGAGGCCGTGCCTGCCGTGCTCATTTGCCTGCTGGCCAACGGCGTGCCCACGCCCTACGGCTCCATTGGCATCCCCACGGTGTCCGTTGCCGACCTGGTGGGTCTGGATTCCCTGCATCTGGCGACCGTTCAGCTGGTGCAGCTTGCGCCCTTCTTTGTGGCGATGCCGCTGCTTATCGTGCTGGTTGCGGGCCGTGTCGCCGATGACCAAGGCAATGTTGCGAGCGTGAGCGAGCGCCTGCACGGCGTTGCCGGCGTAGCACTGCTTTCCGGTGTGTCCTTTGTTGGTGCGGCCCTGGTCGTTGCCATGTTTGTGGGTCCCGAGCTGGCCGTGGTCGTGGGCTCCATCGTGTCACTCGCGCTGACTGCCGCGCTTGCCATGCGCGCCGAGAAGTCCGGTCACCTGGACGCGCGCTTCCATATGAATATCGAGGCCGGCGAACAGCTCACCGTTAAGTCGGCGCTTTCTGCCTGGTCGTGCTTCATCCTGATTTTTGTGCTGCTGCTGGGTACCTCCAACCTGGTTCCCGTCGTGCACGCCGCGCTCGCGCCGTTTGCGAGCCACGTGCAGGTGTATTGCGGCGAGAACCCCGGTACGCTTACGTTTTCGTGGATCAACACACCGGGTGTTTGGATCTTCCTGGCCGCGTTTATCGGCGGTGCGATTCAGGGCGCTTCGCCGCGTCTGATGGGCGAGGTGCTGGCCGCGACCGTCAAGCAGATGATGCCGACGGTAATCACGATGCTTTCGGTGCTGGGCTGCGCCAAGGTGATGGGCTATGCGGGCATGATCTCGTCGATCAGTGCGTTCTGTATTGCCGTCGCCGGTGGTCTGTACCCGATTCTGGCCCCGTGGATCGGTGCCGTCGGCGCGTTCGTGACCGGCTCGGGTACGTCCTCGGGCATGCTGTTTGGTCCTATCCAGAGCCAGGCGGCTACGGCGCTGGGTGTGAGTGACTACTGGATGGTCGCGCTGAACGCCCTGGGTGTCGCCGCCGGCAAGATGATCTCGCCGCAGACCCTCGCCATTGGTCTTGCCGCCGTGCACGTGCGCGGCAAGGACGCCGAGCTCCTGGGCGCAGTACTGCCCTACGCCGCCGGCATGCTGGTCCTCATGAGCGCCATCGCCATGCTCGGCCAAGGCCTGCCACTGTAGTCGGCACTTAGGGACGTTCCTTATGCGCCGGCATCCGGGGACACTCCTTGGCTGTTGCCTGTTCAAGAGTGTCCCCAACGACTAGTCGTTTAAGAATGTCCCCAATGACTAGGCCGCTTGCGTGCGATTTTTGACCGTTGAGCGGGCGCTTCGCCGTTGCCGCAAAAACGTTTTTGCATATCGGGTACAACGGGCTTTACGTGAGTAAAGTGCGTGCCGCGTCCACGTGTCGCGCTTTTAAAGGAGGCCCCATGCCTGGTGTTACCCCTGCAGAAGTTCTATCCAACTTTGGCATTACGCTGGTCGAAGATCCCGCCGAGAACCAGCCCCGCCTGCTGGTTGACCTGCCGGCAGCCGAGCTCGTCGAGCATGCGATTCGCCGCGAAGAGGGCCGTATGGCCTCCAACGGCGCACTCGTGATCGAGACGGGGGAGCGTACCGGACGTTCGCCCAACGACCGCTTTATCGTTGATACGCCCGACGTGCACGACAAGATTGCCTGGGGTGCCGTCAACCGCCCGCTTTCTGCCGAGAGCTACGAGGCCATCAAGGCCGGCATCGTCGACTATCTCAACGAGCGTGACGTATTCGTCACCCGCGGCATGGCCGGCGCCGACCGCAACCACACGCGCCGTCTGCTCGTCGCCTGCGAGCGTGCTAGCCAGGCACTCTTCATTAAGCAGATGCTCGCCCGCCCGCTTGCCCGCGAAATCGCACGCACCGGCGAGCCGGACTTCTGCGTCCTTGCCGCACCCGGTTATCAGTGCGACCCTGCCATCAAGGGCCTCAACTCCAGCGCCGCGGTGGTCATCAATTTCCAGGAGCGCGTGATTCTGGTCGCTGGCACCGGCTACTCCGGCGAGATTAAAAAGTCCATCTTCAGCGTTATGAATTACTTGCTGCCTGTCGAGGACGACGTTCTACCTATGCATTGCTCGGCCAGCATGGATCCCGTCACGCACGAGACCGCGGTGTTCTTTGGCCTGTCCGGCACCGGCAAGACCACGCTTTCGGCCAACCCCACGCGCCTGCTGATCGGCGACGACGAGCACGGCTGGTCCGACATGGGCATCTTCAACATCGAGGGTGGCTGCTACGCAAAATGCGAGGGCCTGGACGCCTTCCACGAGCCCGAGATCTTCAACGCCGTCCGTTTTGGCGCCATTTGCGAAAACGTGGTACTCGATGAGAATCGCAAGCCTAACTACGACGACGTCTCGATCACGCACAACACGCGCGTGGCCTATCCCGTGGAGCACATTCCTAACGCGTGGACTAAGGGCATGGGCACCACTCCGAGTGTCGTGCTGTTCCTGACTTGCGACGCTTTTGGCGTGCTGCCGCCCATCTCACGCCTGACGGCCGATGCCGCCATGTATCACTTTGTGACGGGCTTTACGGCCAAGATCCCCGGCACCGAGGTCGGCGTCACCGAGCCCACGCCCACGTTCTCCTCGCTGTTCGGAGAGCCGTTTATGCCGCTCGACCCCATGGTCTACGCTAAGATGCTCGGCGAGCGCATCGCCGACGGCCGCACGCGCGTCTACCTGGTCAACACCGGCTGGATTGGCGGCGGTTATGGTGTGGGCCATCGCATCGAGCTTGCCTACACGCGCGCCCTGGTGGCCTGCGCCCTCGACGGTACCATCGAGGACAGCGAGTTCGTGCACGACGACATCTTTAACGTCGACATTCCCACCACGTGCCACGGCGTGCCCGACGGCATCCTGGTGCCGCGCCAGTACTGGCAGAGCACCGCGCGCTACGACGAGGCAGCGCACAACCTGGCGGTGATGTTCGAGGAGAACTTCGAGAAGAAGTACTCGCACCTGCCCGAGTCCGTCAAGGCCGCCGGCCCGCACGCCCAGGTGCCCGCCGAGGCCCGTCATCGCGGCCGCGGCCTGCTGGGACTCCGCCACTAGCGTCGCCTTGGACCCAAAACCACCACAAAGGGGTAGGCACCTTTATGGTGGTTTTGCTCGCGCGGAAGACTCGGGTTACAATACGCCTGACATATCGTCCCCTTCTCCGGATGGGGACAGCGTAAGCGCTCTTGTGGCGGCACCGTAGGACTTTGAAGGTGGCCGCTGTGAGGGCGCTTTTGTTTAGGCGCCCTCGCTCGGGCGCACGCTATGAAGGGAGAGCATATGAAGAGCTTTATTGCCGAGGATTCATTCTGGGAGCTGTTTCCGCAGGCGGCTATCGGCGTTGTGGTCGTAAAGGGCATGAAGCCCGCGGCTCAGATTCCCCAGGAGGACGTGGATGCGATCGCCGCGCTGCTTGACCGCGCCAACATCGATGCGGAGCGTCACCTGACGAGTGATACTATCAGCGAGAATGCGCCGGTTAAGGCATGGCGCGAGGCGTATCGTCTGTTCAAGACCAAGAAGGGCGCACGTTGCTCAGTTGAGAACCTGCTCAAGCGCGTGCTCAAAGGCAAGCCGGTCGGCCACATCACGCCGGCGGTTGATATCTACAACACGATTTCGTTGACTTATGCGCTGCCCGTTGGCGGTGAGGATTTGCATGCTATTGAGGGCAATCTGCGCTTGGCGGTGACCGATGGCGGCGACGCGTTCTTGCCACTTGGCGAGGAGGCGGATGATCCGACGCTGCCTGGCGAGCTCGCCTACATCGATGATGCGGGCGCCGTGTGCCGTTGCTGGAACTGGCGCGACGGCGTTCGCACGGCGCTGTCCGACGATTCGGCCGATGCATTCCTAGCGATTGAGTGCGTGGAGCCCGAGCGGATGGGGGATTGCCAGGCTGCGATCGATCGCTTAGCCGAGCTGCTCGAGCGGTATCTGGGAGCGACGGTTGTCGTTAAGACGCTTGTAACCCGCGACAATCCCTGCGTGGAGCTGTAGCGGCGCCTAGAACCTATTGATGCCCCAAACCACCACAAAGGTGCCTGCCCCTTTTGTGGTGGTTTTTATGTTGATGGGTTAACAAATAGGGTGTGCAGGGCTGGCGGCCGATAAGTACGGTTAAGATGTTTACCCGTTAGCATTATGCAAGCGAAAGGCGGTCGTCTCCCATGCAACAGAACGACGAGACACGTTTCGAGGACTTTGTCGGACTGATCAGTGGGCTCTACAAGGAGATCCAGCGCATTAAGACATCCGAGGGTGCAAGGCTGGGCCTCAAGGGCTCCGACGTGATGTGCCTGTACTATCTTGAGCGCAGCAAGGACGGCCTGACTGGCGCCGACCTCGCTCGCATGGCAGGCGTGACCCGCGCCGCCGTCTCGCGTACGCTCGCGCATCTGGAGGAGGGCGGCTACGTCGAGGTCGATGATTCGGGTGATGCGGCCGTCAAGTACCGTGCCCCGGTGCGCCTGACTGCCCTGGGCGGCGAGAGCATGAGCGAGGCCGATCGCATCATTCGCGAAGTGCTCGACACCACCGGCAAGGCCATGGGTGTGGAGCAGCGCGAGCAGATGTATGCGTCGCTGCGTACGATTCTCAACACCTTGCGCGAGATCTAGGGCTACCAAGGTATTTGCTTTCAATTAACAACTGCATAGTCCCGTTTGAGTGCGTATACCGTGCCGGGGCATTGCTGTCAAAATTCCCCGCGCGAGGTCCGCGCAAGAAAGGATTCGCTATGTCCATTCGTATTATTACCGATTCCGCGAGCGATATGACGCCGGCTGAGCATCCCGCTCTGCGTGTTCTGCCGCTGTCCGTCACCTTTGGCACCGATGTGTATATGGATGGCGTCGACATCGATCACCAGCGTTTTTACGAGATGCTCGTGGAGCGCGATGAGCTGCCCAAGACTGGTCAGGTCAACCCGTATGCCTTTTCACAGGCGATTGCCGAAGCGCGTGAGGCCGGCGACGAGGCGGTGATTATTACCGTGGGCGCCAAGCTTTCGGGCACCAACCAGAGTGCCCGTACCGCACTTGCCGAGGCACCGGGCGGCGACGTGTTCATCGTGGACAGCAATAACGTAACCTTGGGCGAGCGCGTGCTGGTCGAATATGCGCTGCGCCTGGTGGACGAGGGCCGTAGTGCGGCCCAGATTGCGGCGGCCGTCGAGGCCGTCCGTGACCGCGTGGTCGTCATCGGCCTGCTCGAGACGCTGGAGTACCTGGTGCGCGGCGGTCGCCTGTCTGCTGCGGCGGGCGCCGTGGGTACGCTACTCAACGTGAAGCCGGTCGTGGCCGCCGAGGACGGCCTCATCGTGCAGTTGGGCAAGGCGCGCGGTTCCAAAAACGGTCGAAACTTGTTGAACCAGAAGGTCGAGCAGGCGGGCG
>OIAT01000091.1_pt1 | contig 27562 bp, 20 predicted proteins | sample 1580801 | NCBI WGS metagenome assembly OIAT01 (sample SAMEA3882536, study PRJEB24775) | human gut metagenome | biome: human-associated habitat; feature: intestine environment; material: feces | place: Netherlands | collected 2009/2010
CTGCACATGGGGATAGCACACAGTGCCCTCCGGCAGGGCATACATGTCGCCCTTCCAGCGGTAGGTGCGCAGATACTCGCAGAATTCCTCGCTCATACCTTTGGTGCGCAGCCACCAGATGTCCTGTGCGTTGAAATGGTAATTCAGCAGAAAGCGGGTCAGCTTGCGCTGACCGGCGCTGATGGAATAGCCCTGATTGTCCGGGTTCTTGCGGAAGAACATGTCAAACACCAGCGTGGTGTCCTTGAATCCGTGCAGGAACAGGCAGTTTGCCATCGTAAATTCATAAAAATCCACGACCATTGCGGGGTTATCATAATCTTCGTCCGGAATGTACGGAACAACTTTGATCTCGTCCATGAAAAGTTTCCTCTCCTTGTACTTCGCAGCAGCGAAAAAGCCTTGCCGCTGCTGAAAAAACAGCCCCTTCTCCCCCTGCCTTTGTTCCGGCAGTGCGTGGGCCTGCACCCTGTCTTGACAGGACGTTTGTACCATGATAGCATCTTTGCCGCCCGGGTGCAAGGGCTTTTGTAAATTTCCTGCGTGCAGAAAGAAAAATCTTTTTTTCGGTACTGCCAAAAGGGCCGCCCCCGAAAGCTCCGGGAGCGGCCCTGCAAGCCTGTTCAGGCTCAGCCGTTTATAATATTGGGGGTCGCATTTTTCAGCACAACGTCATGGCTGCCGCCCTCCACGATGGAGGTGGAGGAAACCACAGTCAGCTTGGCCTTCTGCTGCAGCTCGGGGATGGACAGAGCGCCGCAGTTGCACATGGTGCTCTTGACCTTGTACAGGGTGGTCTGCACGCCGTCGGCCAGCGGGCCGGCGTACGGGACGTAGCTGTCCACGCCTTCCTCAAAGCTCAGCTTGGTGGAGCCGCCCAGGTCGTAGCGCTGCCAGTTGCGGGCACGGTTGGAGCCCTCGCCCCAGTACTCCTTCATATACTGGCCGTTGATGCGCACCTTGTTCGTGGGGCTCTCGTCGAAGCGGGCGAAGTAGCGGCCCAGCATCATAAAGTCGGCGCCCATGGCAAGGGCGAGCGTCATGTGGTAGTCGTAGACGATGCCGCCGTCGGAGCACACGGGCACGTAGACGCCGGTCTCCTCGTAGTACTCGTCGCGAGCGCGACAGACGTCGATCAGCGCGGTGGCCTGGCCACGACCGATACCCTTGGTCTCACGGGTGATGCAGATGGAACCGCCGCCGATACCGACCTTGATGAAGTCAGCGCCGCAGTCTGCCAGGAAGCGGAAGCCCTCGGCGTCGACGACGTTACCGGCACCGACCTTGACGTCCTCGCCGTAGTTGGCGCGAATCCACTCGATGGTGCGCTTCTGCCACTCGCTGAAGCCCTCGGAGGAGTCGATGCACAGGACATCGGCGCCGGCCTCGATGAGCAGCGGCACGCGCTCGGCATAGTCGCGGGTGTTGATACCGGCGCCGACCATGTAGCGCTTGTCGCCGTCGAGCAGCTCGTTGGGGTTGGTCTTGTGGCTGTCATAGTCCTTGCGGAAGACGATTCCCATCAGGTGATCGTTGTCGTCGACGATGGGCAGGGCGTTGAGTTTGTTGTCCCAGATGACGTCGTTGGCAACCTTGAGGCTGATGTTCTTGTCGCCCACGATGAGCTGCTCACGCGGGGTCATGAACTCGGAGACCTTCGTCTGGTGGTCATCGCGACTGGGGCGATAGTCACGGCTGGTGACGATGCCCAGGAGCTTACCCTTGGGAGTGCCGTCGTCGGTAACCGGCATGGTGGAGTGACCGGTCTTCTCCTTGAGCTCGATGACCTGCTCCATGGTCATGTCGGGGGTCAGCGTGGAATCGGACTGAACGAAGCCAGCCTTGTGATCCTTGACGGCCTTGACCATCGCGGCCTCGGACTCGGCGCTCTGGGAACCGTAAATGAAGGACAGGCCACCCTCGGTAGCGAGCGCGACACCCATATCGACGCCCGAGACGGACTGCATGATGGCGGAAACCATGGGGATGTTCAAGGTGATTGCCGGCTTCTCACCGCGCTTAAAGCGGGTTAGCGGCGTCTTAAGAGAGACGTTGTTGGGGATGCACTGCGAGGACGAGTAACCAGGGACCAGCAGATACTCCGAAAACGTGTGGGACTCACCGGGAAAGAACGTAGCCATGTTTCTCCTTTTTCCATGCGACCGGTCGGCTGCAGGCCTCGTAGGACCCAGCCCAACCTTGGGCGCCCAATACTGGGGAAGTATCTTAACGCACTTTGACTGCTACAATGCATGATTTAAGAAGAGCACACGAGGGTTTGACGCATGCTTTGCGTTTGCCCAGCAAACACTTTAGCGGGGAGACGTGGAGCACATGGAGTACAAGACGACGGCAAAGCTGGTCATTCAAGCGTGCGACAAGGATCTGCCAGGCGTGTTTGGTCACGGCTGCGTCTTGCTGCTGCAAGGTATCGCCCGCGAGCACTCGCTCAACCGTGCCGCTAAGAGCATGGGCATGGCATATTCCAAGGCCTGGCGCATTGTGAACGAAGCCGAAGGCCAGCTGGGCTGCAAGCTCATCGAGCGCGACGGCGCCCGCGGATCCACGCTCACCCCCGCCGGCGAGCGAGCCATAGCAGTCTACGAGGAACTGCAGGCAGAGATCAACAACGTCATTGCCACCAAAGCAAACGACCTCCTCGCCAGCATCAAAGAGTAGCTAATTTTGGACAGGGCATTATAGCCACACAACCCATTCTCATAAGTTGCGGTGAAATAGGGACTGTTTATGCGATTAAAGCCGTAAAACAATCCCTATTTCACCGCAACTTATGGAGTTGAGGATGATTTAGCTAGTTGCGGAGGGCGTTATCTAGGGTTGACGCTACAACCAGGGGGTTGTCGGTGCCGGCAAAGAGGCGGATGGTGCTCCCCTGCTTGCCGCGTGGAGCCGAAAGGCGCGTCGTTGCGCCGCCGGCGGGCGATGTGCGGAACTCCCCCGGCAAAGCGTCGAACAGCTCGCCTGCACTACGCTCGATAAGGTCAAACTCAACTGCCGGGCCAAAGCCATGCTCGAGGATTCCCGTTGCAACCGTATGGTCGGGATGCGAGTTCAGCCCAGGATAGCGCACGTTGCGCACCATCTCGTTGGCGGCCAGATACTCGGCCAGCGCACGGGCGCGGTCGAAATGCGCCTGTATGCGGGCGTTAAGCGAGGAAAGCCCACGCTCCAGCACGTCGGCCTCCTCGGTAGAAAGGTCGAGTGCCAAAGCACCGCAGCCTGCAAACAATACGTGCGCGCACTCGGCAGCAGCATCCACACGATGGCGCTTGAGCTGCGAGCGCGCCACCGAAGCGGCAACGAGCTTGCGCGGAGCCTTACCGGCACACACGCGGTCGAGCGCCTCGAGCGACAGCGCAGCACCCAGCTGCAGCGGATCGCAGCCAAAAGCCGACGCCACGGTGTTGTCCACAACCAGCAGCGCGCGGGCATCACGAGCCGCGCGACCCAGGGCGCGAAGATCGGGCACGCGCAGACCAAACCCGCCGATAGAGTTGACGAACCACCACAGATTCGGCCCCTCGGCATCAAACGAAGCATCAAAGTCCTCGGACGCAGCGGCAAACGCCTCGGCGGACGTCGAGCCCACCAGCGCGACATCGCAGCCATCAAAGCCGCGCGCAAACGCATCGACAAAGTCGTCCGCAAAGACCACCAGGCGGTCACCGTGACGCACAATCCCCAGCTGCGACAGCGCTGCCGGCACATGCGGGGCCGCAAGCAACCGCGCCTCACGCGCGCCGGTCCTCAAAGCCCAGGCCTCTTCTAGTTGCTGTACGCCCATACGGCACCTTCCCTCCAAAACAAAAACCCACGATGCGGATGTTTCCCGCATCGTGGGCTACGGCTGCAGTATAGCGCCGATATGCGACGAATCGCCTAGATGTTGAGCGCGTGGTAGGTCACATTCGCGCCCGGAGCGTCAACGGTCACGCCATAGGCCTCGGGATAGATGCGCGTCGAAAACACGAGCGCGCCATCATTCACAAACACCTCGACCGACGAGACATCGCCGACAATGCGCACGTTACGGACCTCGTCGATGGGCTCCCAGCGCACGGTACGACCGCAGCCGGCAGAAGCGCGACCCTCATCGGTAAATCGCATCTCAAAGCGCGAGGGCAGTTCGCCCTCGGCGGGCACAAACGCCAACTTCAGCTCGCCATCAACGGTCGCGGTAAACGCGCCGTCGACACCGTCAACAACAACGTCAAAGCAGGTATCGCCGGCAACCTCCAACGAGCCCTCCCCCACACGCACCGAGGCATAATGGCGCTCGATCTCGCGCGCCGGCTGCTGCAGTACCACGCCGCCAGCACAGGCTGTAAGCTCGCGCGGCACCGTCATGCAGTGCTGCCAGCCGCACGCCACGGTGGGCGCGTTGCCATAGGTCGGCTCATCGGGCATACCCATCCAGCCGATCAGAATATGTCGACCATCCTCGGACGTAAACTCCTGCGGAGCATAGAAGTCAAAACCGGCGTCCCACAGGCGGAACTCGCCCAGCTCATAGGCACCGTCACCACCCGTAATGTCGCCCGATACAGGCATGTAGCCAGAGGCATACACATTGCCGCGGTCCCAACGACCGCCCTCAAGGCCCTGGGGCGAGAACGACAAAAATGCAGCGGCATCGCCATTCGCATCGAGCTCAAGATACCCCGGGCACTCCCACATAAAGCCGAAACGCTCGAGCGTAGACACACGGCTCTCGAGCTCCCAACTCAGCATATCGGCCGAGCCATACACCAGGATCTCGCCCACATCGCGCCCGGCACCCTCGCCGTGCATCGCACAGAAACGGCTCTCGACATGAGGCCCGTCCACGCGGCGACGCGCGCCCATCACCATGTGGTAACGCCCATCATCATCGCGCCACACCTTGGGGTCACGCACGTGGCAGGTCAAATCCTCGGGATAATCCTCGGACGCCAGCACCACGCGCTTTTGGCTGAACTCCCGACCGGCAAGGCCATCAACGCTCTCGACATAAACAGTATCGGCTCGTCGACCGGTATTGACGTAGTCGTACGTGCCGTCTGCATCGGAAAGCTTAACGTTGCCTGTGTACAGTATGCGAATGCGACCGTTCTCGGCAAGCGCGGAGCCCGAGTACACGCCATGGCAGTCAAACGGCTCGTCGGGAAGCAGCGGCGCGCCAACATATTCCCAGTTCATAAGGTCGCGGCTTGTCGCATGACCCCAGGCCTTAACGCCGCCCTCGACATCAAACGGCGCATACTGAAAATAGGCATGGAACACGCCACCCGCCTGGCAAAGACCGTTGGGGTCGTTGAGCCAACCAGCCGGCGGCATAATATGGAAGCGTTGGCCATACGCGCCATGACCGCACTCAGAGGCGGCGGCGTCAACAGCGGCAACCAGCTTTGCAAGGTCGCGACCAAGGGCATTAGACATATCAAAGTCCTAACGGATCGAAAATTACAAGGCGCCAGAGATCGGCACCAGATACGGGAAACGCCCGCGAGTATACAACCCGCGGGCACCCCATCAATCAAAAGCTCTTAGGCCTGCTCGGAAGCCTTAGGCTCGTCCTTGTACAGGACAAACGAGACACCAAAGGAAACCAGCGCGGCGACCGCAAACATGATCGCGTACTGCACGGGTTGGGCCAGGCACAGCAGGATACCGAAGATACCGGTAACGCCCGTGCCGGAGGCAGCCAGCGAAGTGAGCGCGCAGACCAGGGCACCGCAGCCACCACCGATGCAGCCGGCGATGAAGGGCTTAAAGAAGCGCAGGTTCACACCAAAGATGGCAGGCTCGGTAATGCCCATGAAGGCGGACAGGGCCGAAGGAAGCGCCAGACCCTTGATCTTGGCATCGCGGGTCTTAAAGGCAACGGCGAGTGCGGCGCCACCCTGAGCGATGTTGGCAGCACTGGCGATGGGCAGCCAGTAGGTCACGCCGTACTGGGCAAGCTGGCCCAGGTCGATGGCGGTGTACATCTGGTGGATACCGGTAACGACCGTGGGGGCATAGAACAGGCCGACGATAAAGGAACCGATGCCGAAGGGCAGGGTCAGAAGGGCCTGAATCAGACCGAGGATGGCGTTCTCGGCCCAGACAAAGATGGGGCCGACGGCAACGAGAGTCACGAGCACGGTCACGAACACCGAGACAAGCGGAGTCACAAAGAGATCGAACATCTCGGGAACGATCTTGTGCAGGCGCTTCTCGAGGAAGGCAAGAATGGCACAGGCGATGACGATGGGGATCACATGACCCTGATAGACGACCCACTCAAAGCTGTACACGCCGGGGATGACGTTGACCATGGTCTGCACGCCCTCGGAGGCAACCGTATAGGCGCTCTGCAGCGAGGAGTTGATGAATGCACCACCGACGACGGCGCCCAGGTACGGGTTGGCGCCAAAGGCCTTAGCCGCGGAGTAACCGATCAGGATCTGCAGAATGCCAAAGGACGTGCCCGAGACCAGGTCGGCAATCTTATAAATAAAGTTATTGGTGTCGAGCGCGATAAAGCCGTTGGAGGCCATAAAGTTGAGGGCGCTCATAATGCCCAGCAGCAGGCCCGAAGCCACGATGGCGGGGATGATGGGGACAAAGACGTCGCCGAGCACCTTAATGGCACGCATAAAGATGTTCTGCTGCTGCGCCGCTGCCTCCTTGACCTCGGCCTTGGTGGCAGCCTCGACGCCGCTGAGCGCAATAAACTCGTCGTAGACCTTGTTGACGGTGCCAGTGCCAAAAAATAATCTGGAGCTGGCCCTGGGCCTCAAAGACGCCCTTGGCGCCGTCGATATTCTCGAGGGCCTCCTTGTCGACCTTGGCGTTATCGGCAATCACAAGGCGCAGACGCGTGGCGCAGTGTGCGGCAGAGACGACGTTGTCGGCGCCACCGATATTGTCGAGCACCTCTTGGGCTGATTTGCGGTAGTCCATGACTTCCCTTTCCTCCAACGGGCGCATCTGCACCCGGCCATCTTTGACACTTACACTGTAATCGTTTTCAGTCTCATATGTCTGTAATCGTTTTCACAGTAGGGTGAACGGTAGGAAAAAGCCGGCGAAAGGTAGTTTTAAAGCAAAAAGAGGCGGCTCAGAGACAGGCAGACGTGCCCAAAGCCTAGACATTCATAAGCTGATGGCCGAGCTTGAGCGTCTTTAGACCACTCTCCCCCTCCACGCCATCGAGCGTGTTGAGCAACATATTGGTCGCCTCGACGCCACTGGTCAGGTAGCCATAATGCACGGTGGGAATGCCGCCCGTCAGCGCGCGCAAAAACGCGTTGTCGCCAAAACCGCTCACGCGGTGTATGCCCTCGCCCATACCGCGAACCTCATCGATGGCACGCAGCGCGCCCGCCGCCATGGTGTCGGTCGCGCAGGCGACAAACGAAACATCGGGGGCATCGGCAAGCAGCTCGCGCGCAGCGCGATAGCCCGAGTCGAGCGTAAACGAGCCCAGGCGAATCAAGGCAGCATCGAGTGGGTTACCCGCGGCGCGCAAACCGGCTTCAAAACCGCGGCGGCGTTCATAACCAGCCGCGCGGTCTTCTTCGGTAACTCCAATGTAGGCAATCTTGCCATCCACGCGACCCGCAAGCGCACGGCCCAGCTCAAAGGCAGCCTCGTAATCGTCGTGATAGACGCACGCCGCACCCTCGACATGCTGGCCGATCAACACAATGGGCACACGGCACGACTCAATCGCGCGACGGTGCTCGTCGGTGATCATGGTTGCCACCAGCACAATGCCATCGACCGGGTGGTTTTGGAATAAATCGAGGTACTCGAGCTCGCGATCGGGGGCGTTATCGGTATTGGCAAGCAGCATCTGGTAGCCACGGCGACCGAGCACCTGGCCAATACCGGCGGTAATGCGGCTCACGGATTCCGAGTTGATCTTGGGTACGATGACGCCGATGAGCTTGGTGGAACCGGTGCGCAGCGCGCGAGCCTGGCTGGATCGCACGTATCCGGTCAGCTCGATTGCATGCTTAATGCGCTCGGCCTTGTCCGCCGAGATATATCCACCGTTGAGGTAGCGCGAGACGGCAGCGCTCGAAACGCCGGCCAGCTCGGCCACATCTTTCATCTTTACCACGAGAACCCCTGTCGTTGAAATCGCTTTCACCATAATACCCAACCCATGCCAGCAAATTGAGCAAATGAGACGGGCCCATGGATCATTTCAACCGCCCAGGTCGAGCAAACGTCAGCGAGCGGGCAGCTGCCGTGACGAGGTGCCGCGAAAGAGGAGCGAAGCGTACTTTATGTACGCGAGCGACGGTTTGAGCGGCAGATCGCCCGGCAGATGTCCGCGCAGCGTCGAGCGGTCCGGCGTTTGTTAAAACGCCGGAACATAGTTAGCCGAGGTACTCGCCGTTGTATTGGATCAACGTCAGGTCCTCAACGCCATCGAGTGCGCGGATGGCGTCGGCATAGGGCATGTCAACGCCGTCCGAGAAGAGCTCGACGGCCATCTCGACTTTGTCGCCGCGCATCGTCTTAGACTTGACGGTGAACTTGGTGCGCCCAAATGCACGCACGATATCGTCGCCGGTGGTCTGGCCCGTGTAGTGGATGACCATCATGTACACGCGCGCCTTGTCCTGGTGGCTCGCAAAACCGGCGATCATCACCACGATCACCACCGCCGTGAGCCCCACGAGCGCATACATGCCGGCGCCGGCCGTAATGCCCGTGGTAATGGCCCAAAACAGATACAGCAGGTCGAGCGGGTCCTTGACCGCCGTACGGTAGCGGACGATAGACAGAGCACCGACCATACCGAGCGAGATGACCACGTTGGTCGAGATCGCGAGCGTGACCATGCAGGTGAGCACGCACATGCCCACGAGCGTCACGGCAAAGCTACGCGAATACACCACGCCGGTAAAAAAGCGCTTGTACACGTAATAAATCAGGATGCCCATGGCGAGCGCCACGAGCAGCGAAAGGCCGATCTTGGCAGGGTCGACCTGGCCAAACGCCTCCAAGACGGAGTTCTTAAAAAAGTCCCTGGTGCTCATGGTCTAAATATCCCCTCGGTTCTCAAAATCCGATTCCCAGTAATTAAATCCGCGCAGGTAGGCGGTCTTTTCGTAACACAGGCAGTACTTGGAGACCGCCGTGAGTTCGGCCGCGCCCGGCGGCACCATATCGCGCACCAGCTGCGGGCAAAACTCCGTAAACTTGACCTCCATCACCAGCTTACCGGGTTCTAGCACGGGCAGCGCGGGCAGCGTCGCATCAAAGATGTCGAAGCTACCCACCGCGGCACGCACGTTCATGTCAAACGTGATGCGCACGGTGCCCTCGTCCATCACCCACGGCTCGCGCTCGTAGTCCACGATGGTCCGCGGGCGCATCATGTTGCAGATGCACTCGATGTAGAACTCGCGACAGAGCGGATAAGGGCTCCTCAGCAAAAAGTCGTAGTCGCCAGCCAGAATCTGCTCAAACTCGCCGCGCGTAAGCGGCGCGTCCTCCTTGTAGATCCAGCTGCCGTACTTCTTTTTGCGCTCAAGCTTAATCACCTTGTCGCTGCCGTTATAGATGCGCACGCGATACTTTTTGCGCATGAGAATGCCGGCGTCTTTTTCCTCGTAGGCCGAGTTGCAGTAGTCATCAAAATACAGGCTGCGAATAGTGTAACCGCCCGCTCGCGCATGCTTGTCCAGCTTAAACACCGGCGCCATGCGACAGGCAAGCGCGGCGTGCTCGCCCTCGTTAATGAGATATTTGAGCTCATGGCGGTAACGCTCCTGCGTGGCACACACAGGCGGGGCCGCCAAGCGCTCAAGCAGCGCGCTAGCCCTCCTCATACGTGTCCTCCACGACCTTACCGCCGTCTTGCACGTAAAAGCACTTCATGCCGTAGTGCTTGCCGTCGTCAGTCACATAGTAGTCAAACGCATCTTGCGTAAAGCCGTCGGAGTTGGCGGCACGCACGCGCACAAAATACTGGCCGGCATCGGGCGCATCGCAGGTCACCTCGGGAAGCAGCACGTCCTCGGCCTTAAAGACCACGTCGCTTATGGCATAGTCGCGCGCAAGCTCTACGGTGTAGCGAATGTCGCGCGCCTCAAAGTCGTAGGACGCATCCCAGTTAATGCGCAGCTTACCGTTATCGATCTGCGGCACGCCGATGTAGAACGGCATGGGCTTTTTAAAACTCTCGCGAAAGCTCTTGTAGTTCTCCTCGATCTCGGAGGGAATCGCCGCGGCGATCTGCTCGTATTGGTCCTTGGTGACAGGCAGATTGTCGATATCGGGCGAAGCAGAGACCAGGGATTCAGTCACCTCGCGGTAGTGCTTGATCATCTTGGTCAGGCGAGTCTCGGTCAAATACGAGCGCAAGTCCTTGACGGCACGGTCGAGTTCGCTGCGGAACGACTTGCTGCGCAACGCGCGGTTAAACAGCACGTTGCCCCAGTAGTTGCTTGCACCGCGCTCCCAGCTCGCGTAGTCCGAAAACCCGGTAAGAGAAAGCTCGAGCTTACGCAGCATGCCGTCGTTATCCCAATCCAAAAAGTACCAGGTATTTGAGTTGAGAGGGCTGTACAGATAGCAGTTACGGTTCTGCGTATCGCAGTTGCCCGTCAGGATCTGAAACGCCAGCCAATAGACCAAATTCTCGGTATCAAAGTAGGTATCGAGCACACCATCGATCTTTTGCGATTCGTCGTTGAGCGCATCGAGCATCTCGATGAGCTTGGTGTGGTCCGTATCGCCCTTAATCTCGAGCATGCCTTCAAAGCTTGCCTGGTTGTAGTCGGGATCATCGGCAAGCTTAATGGTGTCCTCGTAGCGATGGAAATCAAAGCTGCTCACCTTGTACAGGTGCCCGCTTTTATCCAGGCCATGTGCCTTAAGCGCCGTCTTGTTAAGCTGCTCCACCTGTGTAAACAAGCCATAGTCCTCAAAGGTATCGTTGGACTTTTCGGTCCGATCGCACACCCACAGATGCACAAACTGCGTGCGCAGACCCATCATCTGGGGAATCCCACGGATAAGGTCGTAGGCCATCTTGTTGCGAAAACGCATACCCTCGCCCATGTGCTTGTTGAGCGCAATCGCGCGCTGTTGGCGCCAGGTACCCTTGCCCTTTTTGAGCTCCACCTTGTAATTCTTTTGCGTGTAGGAGCTCGATGTCTGACCGCGTACCTGCACGGTAGCATTGGGCGCTTCCTCGCCATAGCCAACCTCGCCGGCCACCGGGCCGTCTTCGTCGCCCGCCTGCAAAAGCCCCATTACCTGATAGCGCGTCACGCCCATGTCGGCGTAGTCATACACCGAGTACGTATTGATCTCGGCCCAGCTATGATCGGTGTTCTCGGAGCTGTTACCGCGCGAGACCGTCAGGTACATGGTCACAATGCCCGAGTCGTCGTAGACCTCGTACAGCTCGTCCTTATCGCGCAGGTGCTTGGACTCGCCCGAGGCCTCGGCCTTTTTAATCTTGCCCTGCTTTTTGACCTTTTTGGTCGAGGATTCGTCCTGAGACGAACAGCCCGAAAGCAACAGCGCGCCGGCAGCCGCCTCGATCAGGCAGCGGCGAGACATCAACTTATCGATCATCAGAACCTCCCCAATGTTTTTGGTACAGGCGAACCACCATACGTTCAAACGCACTGCGCGGCTCACCGCCCACGCGCTTGTCCTCGTAGCGTTGCTCAACACGGTCGAGCACCCGGCCAAGTTCGGTAAACCAGCCCGTCTTGTCAGTAGCCACAATGGGCTGCTGGCTCAGGATACGATACGGCAAGTTGGCGGTATAGGTATCGAGCCGCAGCAGCGCCACGATAAAAAACACCGCTGCACCCAACAAAAAGCCAAAGCCGTAAAACTGCTGCGGCAAGAGCAGAGAAACGGCAGTCGCCAGCCCGGCCACACCGGCAAACAGCCCCGAGGCCAGCACGGCCCCCTTGTAGTCGGTAAAGTACAACAAGATGAGCAACACCGTATTGCCCACGGCATACAGGCCGTAGCCCACGCACAACGTGCGAAAATACCCGTGCATCAGGTTATTAAAGCCCAACGGTAGGGCCGACAGCACCGTGGTCTCGAGCGAGATGACCGCCGCCGTCACAAACAGCTGCTTGAGCGCACAAAACCGCAGTTCTCGGTTGAGCGTGGCAAGCATTTCCTCCTCGGCCACCACAATGTCGCCCACCACGCCACCGTCGTTGAACAGGCTGTAGTAGTCGCGGTAGCGCGGATAGAAATTGACCTCGACTGAGACCACAAAGTTGACGGACGTGACCAGGATCGTCAAAAACGCGATGAGCGCCGGCACATCGTGGTAGGGCGCACCATAAAACAAGCCCTTGACCTGCACGCCAATGGGACTGGCCCAAATTATCACCAAGTGTGCAAAGAGGCCTAGGTTGGTAAACAAGCCCGTGAGCGCCAACGGAGTAAACTGATCAAGCCACCGTAAAAAGAGCCAGGGGCTGCGGTCGCTCTGCGGAAAATACCGGTACAGCAGCACCACGTCCCAGGCGAGCATGACGCCGTAGCCCAGAGCAATTGACGCCAACAGGCTCTCGACCGGCGGCAGCCCCAGCACCAGCGCGGCCAGGGCGCACAGGCACGCCACGCCAATGGCAGCCGCAAAGCTGCACAGGATACCGCGGTAATCCTTGATGGCCGTGAGGTAACTCATGCCGTTCCAGTTGACGATCATAATGTTGAACAGCCACAGGCACAGCAGCCCCTGCAGCAGCGTGGCGCCCGAGAACAGCAGAAAGACGCCGTAGAGCACCGTGCCCACAACGAGCATAATGGCGTTGGAGCCCCAAAACGAAGGCAGGATCTCATCCTCGCGCTCGGCAAAAAGCATATCGGCCAAAAAGCGCGTGACCGGCATAGAGAAATAGCTTGTGAGCGTGAGCGACGCCAGCAGCGTATAGGTCACCATGCACACCAGCAGGTCTTGGTTGGCGCGTCCCACGCCCCACAGACCGCACAGCACCAAGATGCCCACCTGGAGCAGCACGCCCAACAGCATGGGGCCCGTGCACACAATGCCAGCGTAGCCATAGGCGCGCATCGTGGCAAACAGACCCTTGCGCCTAAACAGGCGCTTGAGCTCAAAACCGATTCCGGCCACCGGCTACTCCCCCTCTCTGGACAGGTCAAACGCACGCGCCGTCTCATCGTATAGCGCGCGATAGTTGGCGAGCATCTGCTCGTGCAAGAAGTACGTGGCAACGCGACGCTGCCCGCGCTCCCCCATCTCAATGCGACGAGCGCGGCTTGTGCACATGCGTTCCATGGCATCGGCCAAGCCCTTGCGATACATAGGCGGCGTCACAAAACCCGCCACGCCAAAGTCGTCGCCCGGGGCGCCTTCGAGAAGCTCGCGACAGCAGCCCACCTCGGTCGTCACGCAGGGACGGCGCGCTGCAAGCGACTCCAGCACGCTGAGCGGCTGGCCCTCGGAGATGCTCGTCAAAATGGTAAAGTCGAGCTTTTCCATGTACTCGACCACGTTGACGCGGCCGGTAAAGATCAGGTCGCGCACGCCCAGGGTTTCGACCAGCGCGTGGCACTCGGCGCCGTACTCCTCGTCGTCCACGCCGCCCATGATGTGCAGGCGCACCTTGGGCAGGCGCTCGTGCAGCTCAAAGAAGGCATAGATCATGGTCTTAACATCCTTGATGGGCGCCAAGCGCACCACCGCGCCAATGTCCACCCAGCCGTCATCGGTCTTTAAGGGAATATCCTTAAAGCGATCGAACTGGATGCCGTTGGGGATGACCAGGCATTTGTCCGCATCGCAGCCCATATCAATCTGCGTCTTGCGGGCGTTATGGAACAAACTCGTCACGCGGAAGGCGCGGCGGTAGATCTCCTCCGAAAGCAGGTAGAAAAAGCGAATCCAGCGGTCCTTAAAGGACGGCACCACCCAATCGGCGCGAATGATCTCTTCCTCGCGCTCGCGGGTATAGATGCCATGCTCGGTCAGCAGCACCGGCGCATGGTGAACGCTTGAGCCCAGGCAGGCGAGCAGGCCACCGTAGCCGGTCGAGATGGCATGGTACACATCGGCCACCGGCACCTCGCTGCCCAACAGGTAGAGCACGGGCAGCAACATGGAGCGCATGGTGTGGAATGCATCGGCAAAGGGCGTGTAGGGATACTCGGCCAGGCACACGTCGCGAAAGATATCCATAAACGTGCGGCTCTGCAAAAACGAGAGCGGATGCACGCGACGGCGGTGGAAGATATCGAATAACACGTCCCAGTCCGGATTGGAGAGCGACACCAGACGGCGTAGCGCTTCGCGCTCACGGTCGTTAAAACTGGCTTCATGTTGCTCGCCCGAAAGCCGCAGGGCATCGTCCAGGAACACCTCGTGCACCTCGACCACGTTGCCGGGCAGCTCGTAGACAAACTTGCCACGGTCGGCAGCATGCGCGCCGATCACCCACAGCACAAACTCGTGCTCGGGCATGGCCGTAATGTAACCATGCATCCAGGTAGATACGCCGCCGTGCACATAGGGGTAGCAACCCTCGAGTACCAAGCAGATTCTCATTTATCGCCACCCTCCTTGCGCTCGATCGTCACGGTCTTATCATTTGCCTTGAGCAGATACAGATTGCCCGTAAGGTGCGTCAGTTCGCCACCCGTCACCGCACCCGGCTCGCCATTATTGGCGCGGAACATGAGCCACGCCTCGTCGTTGAAATTGCCCAGGCTGAGCGTCCAGGCATCCGCGCTGGTATCCACGCTCACCGTCACGGACGAAAAACGCTGGATGGCACCGGAGCACTCCGACGCCGTCTGGTGCCGCAGGTCGGGCGCGGATTTGGTAAGCCACTCCAGGAAGTCGACCAGGCCGCCCTTGTAGACCTCCCAGCCCTCCTTGGCTCCGCGATCGGGGTCCAAAAGGTCGTCCGGGTGCATAAAGTGCGTGCTCACGTAGTGCATGTTGAGCTCGGACACGGCTGCCAGGCGCATATAGGAATCGTCGACCATGCCACCCGAAACAATACGTGGCTGCTCCACAATGCCATCGCTCGCCACGCCAAACTCCTGCACGTACGGCAGGTCGGTGCCATCCTCAAAATACGTACTGGCAATGGTCTTAATTCGCGGAACATCGGTACCGATAAGCTTGCGCGCGCGGGCCGAAAGGATATTCGACGGCGGCACGTAAACCGAGCCATGAGCATTGGGCAGGACCTCGTCCTGAAACGCGATAAGTTCGTTGAGCGAAGCGACGAGCGTCTCTTTGTTCTTCCAGGTCTTGTAGACGTACAACGTACCATAGTCGGTGTCCCAGAGCGCAAGCGGCTGATGGTTGTAGCCGTGAAAGCCCAGCTCGCCGCCCATCTGCAGCAGCATGCCGCCAAAATATCGAAACTGCGTGGTATCGGCCTGTCGCGCGGGCTCGGTCTGGTTGACCGCGTCCTCGTAGTTTTCGATCATCACGCCGGTATAGCGAATGCCATATTTTTGCGCGAGCTTTTGCAGATCGGGCCACCAGACCTTGGTGTAAAAATCCGCAATGGAAAGGCCGTAGTCACACTTGATATAAGTACCATCGCCCGAGGGCACGGGGCTAGGAAAGTCGTCCAAATAGAACACGGCGCTGTTGATGACCGGATAGGCCGTGGTATCACCCAGCAGACTGATCGCCGCGGCGTAAAAGCCACGCATGACCTTGTCATAGATACCGATATTGCATACCACGGTGCGCCCGCTACCGCAGTCATTCGACCAAATGAGCGGGGCACCCGCATCGCCGGTCATAGCCCACACACGAGCCGTCTCGCGCAGCGATACCGAAAGCAACGAATCAAAGGGGTCCGAGAGCTCGTAGCGCTCTCCCCCGCCCAGCATAAAGTCCTCGCTCGGCACAATGCTTTCGGCTTTTACATAGTCATATCCGGCCGATTCAATGCCAAGCTTGGAGGCAATCACTTGCAGATAGCTCGAGTTATCCGGCGGCATGGCGAGCATAAGCGAACCGCCGGCACTCACCCAACTCATAATGTCGCTCAGGTGCGTACCGAGCCCATCGAGCGACGGCATGAGCAAAATCACGCGATCAAACGACGTGAGCGATGGGATCGCGTCCGCACCGTCGGTGGCAATATCAACGTCGCGATGAGCGATCTTCATGTCCAGCAAAATCTGGTCGAACTGGTCTTTGACATCGTCGACGCTATCTTGGTCCGAGTCGGTAATGACCAGGCACGTGGGCTTTTGGCCAAAGATTGCCGACGAGGCCGGCACCGCATCGTTGGCGGCAAGCATCCCCAGCTTATGCTGGCCCGCACTGTACTGCACGCCGGCACGCTCCACCAGCAGCACGGCGGCCATGACGATAAAAACAGCCCACACCACGAGGAGTCCCATCCAACGAAAGCGGCCTGCTCGGTCGCGGATATGCTGCGCCACGCTCATCTGGCCTCCTCCCCGTCGCGCCAAAACGCCAACTTTTCGCGGTTGTCGGCGCTTAAATACACATGTTGCTTGTCAATCGCATCGATCACACGGTGGACTTCGTCACCGTCGCGGCGCATCACGGCCAGGCGCAGGCAAAGCATCCAAACCTCCTGCTCGTCGGGCACGTCGAGCACCAGCTGGTCGGTCACGGCCTGCGCCTCGTCGATCTGTCCGACATCGGCCAGCGCCGTCGCGTATCGAATGCGCAGCTCAAGGGTATCCTCGCGCTCGCAGCGACGCGCAAGCAGGAGCGCGTACTGTTGGCGCTGAATCTGAGCCACGCGCCCCTCAGCCAAGCCCGAGCCCAAGTATTCACCAAGAAAATCGCAGTATTCGTTGAGGTTTTGAGCGCTCGGGTCCGTCTTAAAGGCACGCTCCAGCTGCTGCAGTTTAAGGTCGGACTCCTTGGAGATCTGCGCCACCGCCGTCGCGGCATAGTGCGCCACCTCAACGTCGTCGTTAAGCTTAGCCGCCTGCAGCTGCGCCAGGTACGCGTCGGGCTCCTCGGTGAGCATGGAGAGCATTAGGCGGCGCCGGTATGCCGGGTCGTTGACGATGAGTGCCTCCTCGAGCGGCACTACGCCTGAATCGTCCTCACCACTCGGTACCGACATACTGCGATGCAGGTCATCGTTGAAGCGCAGCGACTCCAGCGCAGACTCTTTCAGCCCCTCGTCAAACACCGCGCTGCGCACCGATAGCAAAACCACCAGCAACGGGCCCCACAGCGGCACCAGCACTATCACAGCCAGCATGTGCCAGCGCACCGGCAGCAGGCCCAGTTTCATGAGCGTCCACAGCATCAGGCAAACCAGCGCATGAATCAGCAGCAAGACGGCAGCAACGACAAGCGAGATCAAGCGGCACCCCCCTCACCGTCACCGGTGTAAGAGATGTGCTGCAGCAGCTCCACGATGTCCTCGCCGTCGACGGGCTCCACCGCAATCTGCTTTGCGCTCAGGCGCTCGCGGATAATGGGCAGATCGCATGCCTTTGCCTGGCGCATAAGCAGGTAGAGCACGTCGCCGTCGACCAAGCCCGCCGCGTCGCTCTCGCGGATTGCCGACCCAATTGCGCCCACCAGCTCGCCGACAGGCTCCATGCCCGGTACCACGCGCAGGAGCAAAAAACTCCCCATCTTGCTATCTGCCAGCGCCTGCTCCGCCGCGAGCTCTTGGCCAAAGGCAGCCTGCTTGAGCACGCAAGTGCCGTCAACGCAGCGTTTATCCTGCGCCACCGCCTCATAGTCAAAGGCACGGCCCAGCGCGCTTTCGACCAACCCGCACAAGATGCGGAACAGGTTTTGATAATAGAGGGTCATTTGGTTTTCGGCCGCACTACGCACAAAGATCAACACAGCGGGTGCCCCGTCGCGCTCGATCGTGTATCCAAACATGGGAAGCCCCGGCGTCAGCTCACGGTTCACCCACAGGTTCGAACGACCCCCGTCGCCCAAAAGAGGTGCAAGCTGCTCAAGCGTGAGCGAGCGTGCGGCATCTTCGGCAATCGCGGGACTTGCTGCCACCAGGCGTGCAAATGCCCCGCCCGAAACATGATAGATCGCAACCGAATCGTTCTCGAGGATCTCGCCCAGAAGCTCGCAGCACTTGCGATAGATGTCGCGTGGGTTGAGCACGTCGAGCTCCTGCGTCACGGCAAAGATCTTGCCAAAGCTGTCGTGGCGGCCCACGATCTGGCGCCTGTACGCGCGCTTGTCCTCGATCGCGTCGTGGTAGAGCTGCGTAAGAAACGTATTACGGTTGCGCACGAGCTCGTTTTGGTCGCGCTCCGCCCTAATGGCCTCGCTGTTGCGTAGCTGCACATAGCCGCACACGGCACCCACCACAAAGTACGCAATAAACGGCAGCCAGTTGGACGGCTCGTAGAACAGACCCTGGAAGGTATAGCCGTACTGAGTAAAGTAGCTCACGGCCAAACCCACCGACGCCAGCAGCGCCGCAACCAAGCCAAAGTCCAGGCCATACAGCGTGCCGATCAGCACCACGTAGAGCAGGCGATAATCGAGCACGTTGAGCTGGGCCGATTGGGAGAACAGATGCTCCAGCACCTCGAACAGAACCCAAGCAACGCCCGTCTCCAAGCATTTAATAGGCAGCGTGCGCATTTGAATGCGGTCGATGGCGGCGCGCAAGGGGCTGACCTTCTTTGCGCGGCCAGCATCCCAACGCGCCTGAATGGTCGAAAGATCGCGCAGCAAGTCGTAGCGCTGAAACCAGCCATAGCGCACGCGAGCGACGTCGCTGGCGGGCAGGGCATAGCCGGCAGAATCGCCATAGGCAACGGCAAGGCCGGGGAACAGCGCCTTGAGGGCGTCGCCTACCTCACCCGCCGTGTGATGGAAGGCATCGGCAACGTCGAGCGTCTCAAAAGAGGCATCCCAGCTGTCGAAGATACGGCGTACCAGCACCGCAAGCTCCTCGGCACACAGCAGGGGAAACGCCGCATCCTCCGCGCCCTGTAGAGCGACCGATCCGGTTGAGCACGCGTCGAACAGCGGCACCAAAAACGGGTCCTCCAGCGCGGCAGACGCGGTATACAGGAAGGGCACGCGCAGGATCTTGGTCTGAACGCCCTCGCGAGCAGCGTAGTAGCGGCACAGGTCGTTGGCTGCGCGCGCGATAATGCCCTTGCCCGTTCGCCCCGCGGCATCGGCGGCACCCTCGGCACCTGCGGGCCCTGCTATATACAACAGCTGGATCCGGCGACCCATGCACGCGCGAAAGACCGAACGCAGTAGCTCGATATCGCCCACGCTATCGATATGCGGGGTAAGGTAATTAGAAAGGTAGACCACGCGGTCGAACTCATAGGCCTGATCCAGGTGTTGCAGAAGCTCTTTCCACGAGGCATGGGGCGATGACTCGTCGCGGCGCGTGTCCTGCGCGGCTACGACCTGCACATGGTCCCCGGGGAACGCCTTGGCACAAAAGTCATCGTCAACATATGCGGTATTGCCAACAACCAGCACTTCCACGACGTTCCCCCTCCCCCAAAATCCAAATTTACTATAGTCAAGTACGCGTATTTTACGCTATCAACGCGAGCTGGAACGCCTTTAAGGCTGTCTTAAGAACTTTTTTAGAGGATGTGGGGACATCAAGAGTGCTAAATGAGCGCCCAATCCGGAAGTGCGAGGAAAAACCGAGACCTGTTGACCAGACCCCAGTTTTGGGCATCCGCGACCTGCGGTTTTGTTGGCAAAAATCAGGTTGTGCTCGGCAAGTTTCGATTTTTCCCCGCACTTCCGAAATGACAGCCCCGCATTGACAACATTAGTCAGAACTAGCAGCGTCCAGAAGTCTAGCCAAGCAGCTTCGACTCGATTCCAGCGAAATCAATAAGACCCGTTGAGTAATCTAAAATAAATAGCAGACAGGTACCAAGAACCCACACCTCATCGGCCAAACGCAAAGCATCGTTTTGCGCCTTCGCGATCGTCTCATGGTCAAGATCTCTATACTCAGACTCATAACCGGCCACGCCGTTATGGCCGCACAACCGAAGCGCCTTGATGGCGGTAAGTACAATCATTTCATCAACGTCAGGCCTAATAAAATGCCGCTCAAAACTCTGGTACCTAGAAGCATTGCCAACGATTGACTTGTATTTCAAAACGTCTTCTCGCGAAACAGTTCTGTTCAAATATTCTACGTCGGGCATTTTCAGAAAATGCTTACATGCCTCAACCATGGGATAATTAACGTAGAGCTTGCCATTGTCTGTGCTCTCGTTAAAGTAACGTTGCATTTCCTCCAACCGTGCAGGTGAGAACCTATTATCTTGGAGCTCATAGTCAAAGACCAGCAAAACATCAGAATAATCTTGGTCAAATAACCACTTATCCTCTTCGGACGCGCGTTCCTTAAGGACGCCGAGAAGCGATAAGTCGTCCTGAAAGCCGTCCGAAAACATCCTTTCGTAAAGCTCGTAGATATTTGTGTTATAGGAAACGATCTCATAGCCAATATCGAGGCCATAGCACTCAAAGAGGGCATGAAAGAGTTTAATCTCTTGTTTCTCACCCTCAACGATAAGCAGGACTTGCTTCCTAGACATCGAATTCGCCAGCCTTATAGAGCTTTTCGAGGTTGTGCCCCTCCCTTAGTTCCCTATCTGTTGCATTGGCTGCGGAAATTATATTGTGATCCGAAAGAATGAATAGACAGTCTGGCCTAAGGATTTTATTGCTGAACAAATCTGTATTATGCGATGCGCAAAGCACTTGGCGTCCGGTCTGGGACTTAAAATAGTCAACGACCTTCTCGGCGAGATCGTGATGATAGAACGCATCAAACTCATCGACAAATAGCAAGGACGGCACACTTGAAGCATGGAAATAATTAAAGAGTCGCAGCAGCGCAACAGTGCCGCTTGAACAGTTTTCTGCAAACGGAATAAGTCGACTTTTTTCAAAGTACAAAGCGAAATCACCCGATGGCGTTTCACGCGCAGTAAGGCGTTCTCGAATTCCAAAGTGATTCAAAAAAGCCTGAAGCTCAGAAACCAAGTCATTCGCAATAACGTTTTCGGCGATGGTAGAGACAAGGTTACGGTCGTTCATATGTGCGTCGCCAATGGCATCCATCGACCGCGCAAACGTATAAAGCTTAAAAAGAGGCATTGCCCTCTCAAAAGGAATGTTATTGCACACATACGTCAAAACAGAAATCCCGGGAGATTTGAACTCCCAGTTTAATCGATCGGCACCAATAGAAGCCAAATCGCCATCGAGCACTTTACCTGCACGGTGGTCGTAATCAAATACAATCTTGCCGTTAACAGCCACTGTCTCACGAAGATAGTCTGTTATCCCAGTCTTTTCGTAACGATAAGCAACTTCGTCATTCCCAAAGCGAAACGTGTAGGCAAAGCACGCCGACGTGACCCCATCAACTGCGCTGAGGTAATTAGTTTTATTGGAATAGAAGGTCCGACGCCCCACATTTGCTGAAATATCGAGAAGAGCATTGGAGAAATTTGTTTTACCGACAGCGTTTTTACCGTAGATAAGACCACAAGAAACGGTGCCCTCCTCGATGGCTGACGTATTGAATCTGTAGTCCCTAACATCGGTCAAATTAAAGGTAAATCTATGGGAGAAGTTTCGGAATCCCTCGACCTCAAAACGCGTTAGCATCGAAACCTCCATGTTATACTTGCCGTAAAGTTTTTACGGCAAGTATAACATGGAGGCGAGTTGGCAAACGCGTTATAGCCAAAGTTGGATTCCGAGAAATCCGTAATGAACTAAGGCTGAGCAGCCACGCGTCAGTAAAGTTACATGCGAGCAGAAAAACACACGCTATTTCGCCTTTTCTCAATTGAGATGTAAGTTTTGACAGGCCGAGTCTTACATGCAAACAAAAAAGAGGGCCGACGCATCAACCCTCTTCAGGTGTCGCCCGAAGGTTTCCACCGCAATTGACTTTATTCTAGTTGATATCCTTAGCTTGTCTGCGGGCGCGTCTTTCAGCGGAGACCCCAAAGTCGAGGCGCCATAAAAATAGGGGATGCCCTCCTTAGGGAAGGAACCCCCTTACAAAACTTTGGCCTTAACAAGCAGGCTTCTGTTTTTCATTGTGTGATTATGATAGCTCAAGCAATAATCACGAACTGCCACAAATTCGCCGCCACAAATTCGCCGTTAATCAATAGGCGCGGGAAACCACGCATTGATTACCTTTGCAAGAAATTCAAATCCCGTCGATACTTGAAGATTTCCACAATAGTAATCAACATGCTTGTTCATTCTCTCAACAAAAAGCGCCAAGCTATCTGCCCGATGCTCGGAAACGCCCCTTGAAGCCAGCTTCCTGTGCGCATACAGCGTCGTAACGATTTGTTGCATGCGGTCATTGGACATCTTTGCTCTGCGTTGGCCGGGACCAATGCTGGAAATCCCCGAAAGCTCCTGCATTACGTCATGCCTTGGCTCATAAATGGGCTTTCCGGCACTAAGATTATTCAAAATACAGTTATTGTGCGCACATGCATTTCTTAACGACTTGACCGCCTGAATAATATAAAACTCGTTAAGCATCTCGCGGTCATTAAACCGCCTGGCGCAAAACTTGTAAAAATAGAGAAACGAGCCAAAAGAAATTACTTCGACAAACGCCCACGCGGGGAAACCGAAATCATTGTATTTAGCAATCAACCCACCAGTGTAGGGGCTGTTCTTGCACCTACGAATCTCATCCTTGAGCGAATTGCATGGCGTACCGTCAGGTTTCGTGCCATCGTAGGAGGAAATGAAATCCGAGACGACCGCATAACCGTCCTCTCCCTCCATCTCGATTCGCTTCAAGAGCTTGACCTTTGCAAAATGCTCCACATCAAGCGTAAGTGGCAACATTTCATAACGAAGGAGCATATCGACAATCGACAAATCGACCAGCATCTTGAAATCTAGATTTGCATACTCTCCCATGCGGGCTCCTTCTTCAACTTTAGGAAACCCAAGTCGATAAGCGCGCAGACGAAAATAGTTGCTGTTCTTCTCCAGATAAGCCCTGGCGTCGTCTTCGCTCATCAGCGAGAAATGGACGCCCCTCGATTTGAGATGATCAATCTGCTCTGACGCCGTAAGCCACGGCTTTCTATTGACGTCGGTCATCAGATCTCCAATCTCATACATAGGCTCGAACCTTAATAGTAACGCGCTAAATCGACGAAGCAAAAGGAGGCAGACGTGGGCACTTACAACAAAATTACAGCAAAACGAAAATGTGACCCAACCCCTCGCTTTGCCGTCGAGTCATTATGATAATTAACAACGTACAACGATGAGGAGCCGAGCGGAACTCAAGTAGACGGGAACAACGTGCAATCAATCGAACCTCTAAAGACCACGGACGGTCTGGGCGAAGGCAAAGGCGGCATTTGGAAGAAGTGGCCTTGGAAAGACCTAGATCACTATGAATTAATGTCTGATCTTATTCTTAAGGCTAACTACAGCATTCAAGACTTCAATGCTGCCATCAAAGACGGATTTTCTCCCAACATTAAGGACACCGTATTTCTAGTAGCACTCGCCACCTGGATTAAAGATGCATACTGGCAGATTAATTACGCCTGCTTGAAAGAAGTAATTAGAACCAAATTCGAGTTCTCAAGACAGAATGGACTCACAGAGGCTCGTAATTATCTTGAGGCGGTTCGCTCAATCGTAATTGCACACCCCTTAAATTCGACGAGGCATGAAGAATACGGCTTTGGTCCAGAAGGACGAATTTGTATTGATATGCGACGGAAAAGCCTTCTCGACTCATATCCGGGCAGAGTGATCTATCGCATCACACCAAAAGGATTCAAAGAAACCGACAGTGTCGAGGACAACGAAATTGCACTAATGACCTGCCGCCGAAATAAAACAGAAAATGGCAAGCTACATTTTGAAAGATGTTGCCTGGATATGTGCGATATCCGCAACTCAGCCCAAGTCTACATTGACGCCTTATACGAACTCGATCGGTATCTCGGCCGACTAAAAAAGAGAAACTTCGAAAAATGAGTGTGATCTTCTCTACCGAATTGATCTACGCTCAGCCGTAACTGCATTTTGAACATCTTTTAGATGCTTCTGCGCCTTTCGGCGTATATCTTTTAATTCCTTAACTGGATCAACGTCAACCTCATTAAAAACATGGGTTATATCACCGTCACGATATGCAACAAAGGAAAAGCCGCCTAACTTGCCGACAGCTTTGCCGTGCTGCGATAGCAATTTCTTCATATCTCTGCGAGCGGCACGTATTCTAGGCTCAGCACAATCCAGAAAATGGCAGAATAATTCAAGTACAAGCTCCTGGTACTTCATGTTTGTATACCTGAAGCAAAGGTACGGGCAGCCGGACGAATCACGTTCTTTCATTATCGAAATTGACTTGTTTAAAAAAGCGCGCAGCTTTGGCGAGGTATTGTAGTCGCGCATATCAGCAATTTGGTCAAGATCAAATCGGACCCTAATCAAACCGTTTTCCCTAACAAGCGAAACAACGGTTTGACCATGCTGAACGGGATTTCGTATCTCATACATAAAAACATAGAGGCCACCTCGGTCATACCAAGTAGAAGGCAACTTCCAATAGTTTTTATATAGTTCTTTTACAGAACCTCGGTCATAATCCCACATGACCGCTTGCATTCTATCGACAAGACCACGGGCTGCGGATACATAATTACCAAAGGCGGCGTTAACAACAGTCCTTTCGCCAAAACCACCGCTGGTAAAACCGTCGGGCAAGAAGTCAAACCGATCGCACGGAACCAGGCGCCGCAGTTCACCGTAGTTCCATCAAAACTGTTCATACAGTTGGTTAACCTCCCAAAGTGACCGCACAACACCGTCATACTCTTTCACTTTGGTTGCAGAATCGCCCTCGAGATATTCAATCTTTGAAAGCGCTTCCTGAGCTTCGTCGCTCACCGATTGAAGCGGCAAAACATGAAATAAATCTGCCAAAGTAATCCCCCCTTGAATCCCGGATGTATGAATCGGCCCGAAGCAACACCGCCCATGAAAGGACGTCTAGCGTCAAAAACGGCAACATCGCATGTCCACTCAAGTTCGAACCCAGAGAGGCATACATCGACGACCTAATAAACGGGCATTTCTACATCTATGCTGCCAACTACTACCATGGTCTGCCTGGCGAACAGGGCAATCCGTTCGAGGCCTCCATGGCTCCTAGGGTGTGCCCCATCAGGATCCCCTGATACACTGGCCCGCCAACTAAATGCACGTAAAACCTCAACCGAATTGTAAGCTCAAGAAGAAACCCCGTGCGCTAAAGCAACAGTTACCTTTGTGCGATCACCCTGGAGCAGATGCAGCAATGACCTCGCTAGCGACAACAGCCAGTTATAATTTCACAATACCTGGCCTATTTAAATCGCGCTGTGCCCCCTATCGTAAAGCTAATAGTTCATGGCCATGCCTGTTGGGACGATAGCCGCAAAACGAGTACAACTCCGATTCGCACTCAATTCCTGGACAGACAAGCTCATCTTCAAAAAAACAGATGATTAAGACAAACAGGGTTCTTGGAATGTTCAAGACACAGGTAACGCCCAGCTTTACTGGAATAATGCCAGCGCCCAAAATCGGCAATCATTGATTTAAGCGCGTTGACGGAGCGCTTTCCAAAATATACCCCTCGAATTTCCAAATTTCCATGTGCGGCATCCGGAGTCATTCTTAAATTAAGCCCTCTGCCACCGCCCACAGGACTATAAGCAACACAGGGTTCGTATGAATAAAACTCGTCAACAATTGCATTGCTCAATTGATAGGTAGTCTCACCGAGAACTTCAAAGGGGCGAGAAAACTCTTGATGCAAATAATCATGCAGCAGGCAGTATTGTCCGAATGCAGCCGAGCTTTGCCCAAACAGCCTACGCACTTTGGAAGGAATATAAATACCAATACCAATAGCTTTAATAGGTCTAGCGACCTCATACGCAATCAAAGCAAATTGGTCACCAACGTTCACCCTGGCTTCGTCAAGCGTAGTGACTGGGTCACCGCAATTGACATATAAATAGCTCTCACCGGGTTTGTTAAATCGCCCAAAATTGGTCACGCAATTATTCGGTGGCTCCCACAGTTGACCCTGGTCAATAAACTGAGCTCCATAATCGAGAGAAGAAGAGACACTTCGCGCGCGAAAAACAGTCGCCCCCTTAGGTAGACTAACGTATTCAGGAAACTGTAAGTACATGCCATCAACACGAAGCTGATTATGCAATATTTCTTGAGCATTTTCATGGCGGACATCAGCCCAAAGAGAACTTAGAGCTGGCAGCCTACATTCAAATTCCGCCTTTTCCAATGCAGCAATAAAACCATCCAAGTCACCTTGAATGCAATTAAACATCCTCGCAATAACTGAGCTATCAAGGGGCTGACCAAACTCTCCAGCAGAAATAAACATAGAGCGATGCAAGATGAAACTTCCTCCAAACAAAACCAAACAATCACGCGCGCCAAGGTCAAATTTACTCGGTTATTACAAAATAATTTTACCCTGCAGAATAACCGAGGATAACCTGTGGCCAACACCACCATCCAGCCCATAACCCACCTCCAGCCCCCATCTGCCCAAGGAGCTGGCCGCCGCCGAGCCCGATATCGCCGCCAAGACGATCTACTGCGGCCCCATCGACGCGTTCTACGACTTCAAGCTTGGCACGCTGGAGTACCGCAGCCTGCGCTTCGAGACCGAGGCCCTCGACGAGGCCGACCACCAGGGCGTGGCCGTGGTCAACTACACCGAGCGCGAGGTCCCCTACACGCGCATCATCGAGCACAAGCACTTCGATCTCGGCACGCAGGAGAAGACCGTCATCACGCGCGAGTACCCGGCCGACTGGAAGCCCGGCGACGAGCCCTACTACCCCATCAACGACGCCAGGAACGAGACCCTGTACAGGCAGTACGAGGAGCTGGCGGCTCAGGAGGGCGACGTGGTCTTTGCCGGACGCCTGGGCGGCTACAAGTACTACGACATGGACAAGGCCATCGCCGCCGCCTTCGAGCTCGTCCGCAACGAGCTGGGCGTGGAACCGACGGAGGCGTAGTAACCATCCTGAATAACTGCTGATTGCCAACAATACGGCACAGCATTTGATTTGAGGGGTGCGGAACAAAATCCGTGCCCCAATTTTATTAACAGGACCCCCTATCCGCAGTCTTGTTCCCGTAAAATAAACCCCAACAAAATATGTGCGGAGTGCTGGCCTGGAGCTGCCTTCGGACCCTATTGGCTGCTCACCGAGAGGCTCCGCTATGAAACGACCCCTTTACTACCTGCTCTGCGCGATCGCGTGCACGTCCATGGTCAGCGCGACGATGCCCACGGCAGCCATTGCAGAAGCCATGCAGCCTCGGGCAATCGCCGAGCAGCAGGCGCCAGCCGACGCAACGAGCAGCGACACAGACAAGGCCGAAGACGGCACCAACACGAATGCGGCAACAGATACCGTAGAGGACAGCGCCGCAACATCCACCGGCACCAGCGCAGCCAACACGGAAAGCGCTGACGCCACCACCGCTGCAACAGAC
>OIAT01000097.1_pt1 | contig 25487 bp, 16 predicted proteins | sample 1580801 | NCBI WGS metagenome assembly OIAT01 (sample SAMEA3882536, study PRJEB24775) | human gut metagenome | biome: human-associated habitat; feature: intestine environment; material: feces | place: Netherlands | collected 2009/2010
GGGGGGGGAGCCGATCTCGAGCGCGCTGGGATGGTCGATCGTCACGCCCAGGATGGTTGCCGAGCGCGTCACGATCTGGGCGAGCTCCTCGACGGTGTAGTAATCCAGACGATACGAGATGCCAAAGCGATCGCGCAGCGGACCCGTGAGCATGCCCGAACGGGTCGTGGCCGCCACCAGCGTAAACTTGGGAATATCCAGGCGAATCGAGCGCGCCGCCGGGCCCTTACCGATCACGATATCGAGCGCAAAGTCCTCCATCGCGGGATACAGAACTTCCTCGACCGAACGGTTCAGACGGTGAATCTCGTCGATAAACAGCACGTCACCCGGCTGCAAGTTAGTTAGGATGGCCGCGAGGTCGCCGGTGCGCGCAATAGCGGGGCCGCTCGTCGTCTTGATCTGAGCGCCCAGCTCGTTGGCGATAACCGTGGCCAGCGTGGTCTTGCCCAGACCCGGAGGGCCCGAGAAGATCACGTGGTCGAGTGTCTCACCGCGGCTCTGCGCCGCCTCGATGAGCACGCGCAGGCTCTGCTTGATGTGCTCCTGGCCACAGTAGTCATCCAGGCGCTGGGGACGCAGGGTACGGTCCACATCGAGGTCCTCGGGCGTCAGCTCCGAGCCCACCATGCGCTCGCCATGCGCCATGGATGCCGCCGGCGAGTTACCGGGCGTAGCCCACAGGTCCTGAGAGTCATCGGCTTCCCACATCACGCATCCATTCCGAGTCGCTTAAGCGCCGCGCCGAGCAGATCCTCGACACGCATATTCTGCCCATCATACCCGCTCAGGGCAACATCGGTCTCCTGCGGGCTAAAGCCCATGGAAAGGAGCGCCGCACGGGCGTCATCGATCGCCGAAGGAGCGGCGGCGGGAACCGGCATCGCAACCTGGCCGGGGATCACGTCGACCGGCACAAAGCCCTTATCCTTGGCAAAGGTGCTCTTGAGCTCCAGGATCAGACGCTGCGCGGTCTTTTTGCCCACACCGGGAACCTTGGCCATACCCTTGTCGTCCTCGGCCATCACCAGGGAATACAGCTGTCCCACGGTATAGGTGGAGAGCACGGCAAGCGCCAGGCGCGGGCCAACGCCCGACACGGACACGAGCCGATCGAACATCGTGCGCTCGTCCTTGGAGGCAAAACCAAAGAGCGTCATGGCATCCTCACGCACCTGCATACGGATATAGAGGCGCACCTCGCCGCCGGGTGCAGGCAGCGTGGCGGCAGTGCTGCCCGAGATGCCGAGCTCAAAGCCCACGCCCGATACATCGACAACGGCCGAGCTCATCGTGGCCTCGACAAGCGTTCCATGGAGCTGGGAGATCATCAGTATCCGGTTCCTCTCTGTTGATAGAACTCGCCACCGGTAAGCGCCCGGGTGCGGCTGAGGTTAACGTGGCAGATGGCGCAGGCCAGGGCATCGGCGGCGTGGTCGGGATGCGGGTCGTGGTCGAGCTGCGTGAGCGTACGAACCATATACGCGACCTGCCGTTTGTCCGCGGCGCCGGTGCCCACAACAGCCTGCTTAATCTGCATAGGCGTGTACTCGCCAATCTCGAGCGCGCATTCCGAAAGCGCCACGAGTGCAGCACCGCGGGCATGCGCCGTAGGGATGGCCGAGCGAACGTTGGCGCCAAAGTAAATGCTCTCGATAGCAGCGGTATCGGGTCGATAGCGTTCGACAACACCCTTGAGATCGCGGGCGATATGCGACAGGCGCACCGCGAGCGGACTGCCCGCGCTGGTCTCGATACAACCGTAGGCACGGCAGCGAACCTCGCCGCGCCGCTCCTCGATAATCCCCCAACCTGTATGGGCCAAACCGGGGTCGATACCCAAAATGACCAAGCCAACCTCCCCTCGCCACAAGTACGACGCAAGACAATGCCCCGCGCACTATTCACGAACGTCTGTTCTAGAATAACACAACGGGGCCAAGATGCTTAGTTGAAGTATCGGGGTTGGGAGCGAATCCCATCCCATAGTTAGTTTTGAGAGAAAAAGGGGAACTGCCTCGGATCAACCGGCGGCTGCGGCATCGGCGTGCCCTGGGGCCCACCCTGCGGTCCGCCCTGGCCGCCCATCATCTTTTCGATGGCGTCCTGGACCTCGCCCTCAAACTTTTTCATACCCTCATGCAGACGACGCTGGCCATCCTCGGAGCGCAGCTCCTCCATCTGCTCGGGCGAAATACCCAACAGATCACCCAGTATGCCCATCATCTCGCCACGCATGCGCTCGCTTGTATCCTCGTCGGCAAAGCGGTTCACCTCGGCGCGCGCCAGCGCATCGACCGTCATGCGTTCCTTGCCGCTCAGCCCCAGGTCGGACCACGCGAGCATGTACGGCCAGGCGCGCTCGACAAACGAACGGGCCGAGACGATCGGCGCCGTCGGCAGCATGCGGCGGGCGGCCTCGCCCTGACGCACGAGCATCAGCAGCAGCGAGCAAGCCTCGGGCTTGCCGGCGGCCATTGGGATGTCGTCGAAGGGTCGGTTGCGGTCCACGTGCGCCTCGAGCGCGCCATCGACCTCGCCCGGCTCAAGCCCACCGAGCAGCTGCGCCGCGCGATCGAGCATGTCGACCGGGCCGTCGAGCGTCGAGAGCGCCCGTGCCAGCACGCGCTCCATGCAATCTTCCACCGCGTTGAGCGTCACGAGCTCCTGCGGCACCACGGCAGACGTGCGGTTGCGCACGCGCGCCACAAACTCGAGGGTCGACAGATACACATCGCCAAAGGGCGCGTAATCGCCCTGGTAGCCACCGCAAAGCGCCGGTGCCGCCAACGCGTACTCGGTCTTGGAAAGCGGACTCAGAGCCATCGCACCCAGCTCGAGCGCCGTGTCCTCCAACATGAGGCCCAGCGCACGCGAACGCAGGCGCTCGGCATCGCCCGCCGACACATCGCGGTCGAGTACGCGCGCCGCATCCGGCGCATCGCGCTCAACCGTGCGAATATGCAGGCGCTCGGCAATCGCGCGAACGGCGGCACAACGGGCGGCCTCGGCCTCCTCCTGCGCCGGCGTAAAGATGCGGTTGCGGTCCAACACCAGGCCGATCACGTTGCGCGAGCCCAATGCATCGACAGCCAGCGCCGCAAGCAAAGACGACGGCAGATCGCCCTCGAGCGCCACCACGGCGCGCGACGTGCCATGGGCACGGGCGTTATCGCGCACAGCGAGCACCAGCGCCTGCCACAACCACTCCTCGGAACGAAACTCGGGCAGCTCGTGGTCCTCCAAAGCATCGAGCATTACGCCGCGCTGAATCTCCTGAACCAGCAGGCTCTCCTCAAAACACGGCGCCTGGGCCACCACGCGGCCGCAGTCGTCGAGTACAAACGAGCCGCCGGTATACACCGACTCGTCGTACGCACCGACCGGCGCCATGCAGGCAAACCACACGCTGCGCTTAGATGCGATCTTGCGATAGGCTCCGCTGCGCACGGCGGCGATCGCGGCGGTCTCGCGGTCGGTCATATCAAACGCGTTGAACTGGAAATAGACAATGAGGTCGACGCCGGTCGGCAGCATCTCGAGCTCGCGGTCCAAGTCGAAGATCACCGCGATGCGCACGCCGTCCACGTCAAACACCGGCGGTGCCCAACGGGCATCGCCGTTCCCACCGCGCTGCAGGGCAATGCTCGAACGGGCCGGCACCACGCGACCGTCCTTGAGCATCATATAATCGAGCAGGGGCTGGCCCTCAAACGAAACCGCCGCGGGCACGATGCAAATCATATCGAGTTCTTGGATACGCTCGGCGACGCCGGTCAAGCCGGCAAGCATGTCGTGCTCAAAGTCCGCAGCGCCCACCAGGCCGCCGGGCAGGGCCCCCATAAAGAGCGGAGCCGGCACGCACAGCACGCGCGCACCGCGCTCGTGGGCCAGGCGCGCCTGGTCCTCGATGCGACCGCAGATACCCTCAATATCACCTAGGCGCATATCGATCTGTGCAAGTGCGAGCTTCATGGCTCAGCCCTTTCCGTCGTAAACCATCGTTGTCGTAGTAAAAGCGCCGGCCGCATGACGCAGTCGGCGCTCGCATGTGCATATGCTAGCTATGATACCCCGAGCGGGGGCGTGCTCCTAGAACGTCGCGGACCACAGCCCGTGCAGGTTGCAATAGGCATAGACGGTACCGGTCTTGGAACCGCCGGCAAAAAACGTCGCGGGCTTCATGCCGGGCTGGAGGTAATGGACCTCCAGACGACCCTCGGCCTCAAGGGCGATCCACTCGATGTAGTGCTCGGGCACCATAGGATGCTCGACCGAGCCCACGCGCGCACGGATCACGTGACCGTCGCGCTCGCTCTCAACGACCGGCACGTGCTTTTCGTGCGCCGCGTCCTCGGTGTTCGCGGTCAGCTCTGTGCAGCCGGCGGGGGTTGCAACGTCGTTGCCAAGGGCGGCAATGAGCTTGCCGTCGGGGTCCTTAAAGAATTTCGCCATGATGTTCTCCTTTGCTGATGTGCCGATGTTCTCGATGCTTCTTATGCCCAAAGGCAAGCGAACCATCCACGGCATCGCAAATGAACACATAACGGGCAGGGACGATGGGGCGGCGTGCGCTAACCCGCCCTGGCGGCCTCACCCGAGCGGGTTAGCGCCCGTCGCCGCCGAGCAGCGCCAGAACATCTTCGCGGCTAAATAGCGCCGACGAGATGCCGTCGCCGCCGAGCACGCTGTTGACCAGGTCGCGCTTGGACTCCTGCATCTGCATGATGCGCTCCTCGATCGTGTCCTTGGCGATGAGCTTGTACACAGTCACGGTGTGCTGCTGGCCAATACGATGCGCACGGTCGGTCGCCTGGTCCTGTGCGGCCACGTTCCACCACGGGTCGTAGTGAATGACCACATCGGCCGCCGTCAGGTTAAGGCCCACGCCGCCCGCCTTGAGCGAGATCAGAAACACCGGCACCTCGCCCGCCTGGAACTGCGCGACCATCTTGGCGCGACTCTCCTTAGACGAAGCGCCCGTGAGCTTAAGGAAGGCGATGTCCTCCTTGGACAGGCGCTTGCCGATGATATCGAGCATACCCGTAAACTGGCTGAACAACAGGATGCGATGCCCGCCGTCGAGTGCACCGTGCACGAGTTCCATGCACGTATCGAGCTTGGCGCTCCCCGCCTTGTAATCCTCGTAGTGTAGACGCGGGTCGCAGCAAATCTGGCGCAGCTTGGTGAGCTCGGCGAGCACCTTGAGCTTGTCTTTCTTAAACTCGGATGCCTCGCGGTGCTGCACCTGCTGGGCGATGCGGTCCTGGTTTGCCAGGTACAGCTTGCGCTGCTCGCCGGTGAGCTGAGCCACGACGGTGTCCTCGATCTTTTCGGGCAGATCGGCCACCACGTCTTCCTTGACACGGCGCAGCACAAACGGCGACACGAGCGCCTGCAGGCGAGCGGCGCTGTCACCCTCGGCGTGCTCGACCGGGCTTTCGAAACGCTTGGCAAACGACTCGCGCGCGCCAAGCAGGCCCGGCATCAAAAAGTCGAAGATGCTCCAGAGCTCGGACAAGCGGTTTTCGATGGGCGTGCCCGTCAGGGCAAAGCGCACGCCGGCAGGCAGGCGCTTGGCGGCGCGCGCCACCTGGGTGAGCGGGTTTTTAATGTACTGGGCCTCATCGAGCACCACGCGGGCAAAGTCCTGCTCGACGTACTCGTCGATATCGCGCCGCATGAGGTCATACGACGTCACGACCACGTTATGCTCGTCGGCGCCGGCTATCTGCACGCGGCGCTGCGCCTTGGCACCCACGATGGCGCACACGTCGAGCGAAGGCGCAAAGCGCTCCAGCTCGGCAGTCCAGTTATACACGAGCGACGCAGGGCACACCACGAGCGTGGGCTTGGTATCCCCCGCCTCCACGCGCGCCAGGATATGTGCGATCATCTGCAATGTTTTGCCCAGGCCCATATCGTCGGCCAAGATGCCGCCGAGGCCCAGATGCTCGAGCGAACCGAGCCACTGGTAGCCGTCGATCTGATAGCCGCGCAGTGTGGCCTTGAGCGAGACCGGCACCGTAAAGTCCATCTTGCCGAGCGTATCCAAGCGCTCGACGGTGCGGCGGAACGCGGCGTCGCGATCGGCCTCAAGCGCCGGCGTGCGCGCGAGCATGCTGTCGACAAACAGGGTACTCGACGCGGGAAGCGACACGCCGTCGAGCAGATCGACGGCATCGACGCCCAGGTCCTCGGCAAGACCAAACGCGGCGCGGGCACCCTCGTCCAGGCGTACGATGTCGCCCGACGTGAGACGCGCAAACGTCTGGTGGCGCTTGTACGAGTCCAGATAGATGGCAAGATCTGCCGCCGAAAGACCGCTCGCGCCCAGTTCAACATCGAGCAGGTTACTCTTGACGGTCGCGCGCACCGAAAGCTTGGGCGCAGGGCGGACCGAGACCTGGCGCAGGCGGTCACTGAGCATGACCTCGCCCAGCTCGGACAGGGCAGACAGGCCCTCGGTCAGCAAGTGGAACAGGCTCTCGTCGTCGCGCTCCTCAAACGCCAGGCCGCCCTCGTAAAAGTCGAAATACAGGGCCGCCGTGTCCATAACGCGAAACTCTGCTATCTCGTCGCGCGGCGGCACACCAGGGCGCTGTTCTTCGAAGGGGCTTCCCGGAGCACCCAGGCTAAAGAGATCTGCCGACCAATCACCGTAGGCAACCGTAATCTTGCAGGTCACGAGCCCGTCATCGACACCGATTGCCATGGCAAAGCTCGGCTCGGGCGCCACGGTGTCGAGCACGGCGGGAGCGGCGAGGTCGGTGTATTCGCGCAGCACGGGCAATGCCATGCGGCAGAATTCGCCCACCTGCTCGGCGGCGATATGGACCGGCGTGCGACAGGGCAGCAGACGCGACAGAAACGGTGCGGCATGCTGGGCAAACGCCGCATCGGCGCGGCGCGCGCGGTACGTGTCGACCAGATAGGCAACGTCGCCCGAGGCAAAGCAGTACATATCGGCGGGCAGGCGCAAGTCGTAGCTGCCACCGGCCGCCGGCGCGATCTTGGCGGCAAGGAGCGGCGGTTGTTTTGCCGAGGCCTCGTCCTCCCCCACCGGCGACAAGTCAACCGCCACCTCGTAGGAACGATGCGTCGTCGTTCCCCGCGACCAGGCGGGCTCAAAGGAAATGGTCCGGCCACGCAGCAAGTCCAGCATGTATACGATGTCATGCTCGGACAGCGGCAGCTGGCGCTCGGCGACAAAGCCGCTGCGTGCAAAATCGTACGACGCCGAACGCGAACTCGTGATGTCGCTCAGATACACAACCGTTGCCACAACAAGGTCGAGCAGACGCACCGAAACCTCGTCGAAGGCCTCGGGCGCATGGAGGAACGTGAGCTTCTTGCCGTACGAGAACGTGCCGCCGCGCACATAGGCGGCGGCCATGCCGTCGATGTCCTTGACCACGTAGGACACCGAGCCGCAGCGGATGCGAAGCTCGAGCGCCCAGCTAAAGCGGTCGGCAAACAGCGGATTGTAGTACGGCACCAGCGAAGGCTCCAATACCGCCTTGGGAGCATCGGGGTCGACAGTGCCGGCGAGCTTGCGGCGCATGCCCGCCAACTCATCCATGCGCGCGTCCGAAAGATCGGAGAGCGCCTTCATGAGGCTCGGGCTCGTGGGAACTGGCGCCGGGAAGGGAAAGTTAGGGTTGACCGCTGGTGCGGCGGACGCGGGACGCGCGGCTTGCTTGGGCGCCGCCGTAAACGTGCGGACCGGCGTGCGCAGGCCCTCGACGGGCTCGGCGCCGCTTGCGTCCAGATACGCAAGCGCTGTGGCGATGGCGTGCTTGCACATGCCGGGGTAGCGATAGGCAGCGGGGCAATCGCAGTCGTAGTCGATCACCTCGTGCTCGTCCATGTCGAGCGCCACGTGCGTCTTGTACAGGTCGCCGCGCGAGCCGCGCACTGCACCCTCAACCGTCACGTTTTTGGAGAAGCGCGAGCCGCTGTCCTCGATCGACAGCACGGCGCCGTTGAGCATGAGAGAACGCCCCTTCATAAAGGTGCCGCTCAGCGCCGCCTCTTTCCGGAGCGCCTGCACAAACGTCCCCTGTGCCATCACTTCCTCCAATCCACACAGGGTAGCTAATTTGGGACGGGGCTATTTTAGCTACCCCCATATGTCGGTTGAGATGTATTCCGACCCCGACTCATTCGCCGTCAATCAAAGGGTAGCTAAAATAGCCCCGTCCCAAATTAGCTACCCCGGCAAAATCATTTAGATAACCGTCACGCGGCCCTGGTTGCCGACGATGGCCTTGGCCTCCGCCAGCAGCGGAATCGAGCGCGCGTTGACCTTGGCCGGCACCTCGGCGCGCAGCACGAGCCCGTCCACCTGCTCGATAAAGATCTCCACGCGGTCGCCGCCCGGGTTAGCAGTGAGCACCGTGGCCAGGCGCGCCATGTTGCCCTGGCTAAAACGGCTGTTGGGCACCATGACCTCAAACACCTTGGGCTTGTTGTTCTCCTCGTTGAGCTCCAGCGGCACAATCTCCTGCGCAATGATCTGGTCGCCGCGGTCCGAGCGCTCGAGTTTGCCCTTAATACGAACAAACGCATCGGACAGCTGTGCGCCGGTCTCGGGATCGACCTCGCCGTACAGGTACCCCTCGGCCTCCTTGTAGGTCTTGGGGAACACCACGACGGTGGCCTCGCCTTCCATGTCCTCGAGCTGAACGATGCCCATGGGGTCGCCGTTTTTGGTCACGCGCTTGGACACGCTCGAGACCATGCCGGCCCACCACAGTGCCTTGCCCTCGGGGATCTCCTGGTTGATGGTGCCGCCCGTGGGGTTTTGCACTTCGTAGCCGGTATCGATCTGCGAGAACGAGAAGTCGCGCGCTTTGCTGAGCGCGTACTCAAACGGGCGCAGCGGGTGGTCCGAGACATAGATGCCCAGGACCTCCTTCTCCTGGCTCAGCTTGAGGTGGCGGTCCCATTCCTGGCCGTCCGGATCGGGCACGCTGACCTCGAAGCCCGAGCCCTCAACGTCGCCAAACATATCGAAGAACGAGGTCTGGCCGCTCGCGCGGTCCTTCTGGCGCTTTATCGCGGCGTCAATGATGTTCTCGGGGTTGTTCTTGTCCACAAAGTGCATCATCTGGCGGCGCGGATACCCCGTGGAGTCGAAGGCGCCTGCCTTGATGAGCGATTCGATCACGCGGCGGTTGGCCTGGCTCGAGTCCACGCGCTCGACAAAGTCGTGCAGCGTCTTAAACGGGCCGCCCGCCTCGCGCTCGGCGATAATCGCCTGCGCCACGCCGGTACCCACGCCGCGGATGCCGGCCAGACCAAAGCGCACGCCTTCCTTGGTAGCCGTGAACTCGGTGCCGGACTCGTTGACATCTGGCGACAGCACGGGGATGCCGTCGTGACGGCATGCCGAGACGTAGTGCACGATCTTGTCGGTCTTACCCGTATAGGACGTCAGAACGGCCGCCATGTACTCGTGCGGATAGTGCGCCTTGAGCCACGCCGTCTGCATAACCAGAATGGCGTAGCCGGCGGAGTGCGATTTGTTGAAGGCGTAGGACGCGAACTCGAGAACATCGTCCCAAATCTTCTGGGCGACCTCGCGCGTGTAGTTGTTCTTGATGGCGCCGTTCATCCAGTGGTCGTAGGTGGTCTCGTCCGAGCCATCCTCCCAGTGGAGCACCGTCGACGTGAGCAGCTTGATCTTTTTCTTAGCCACGGGCTTACGAATACGCGAGTCCGATTCGCCCTTGGAGAAGCCGCACATCTCGACGGAGATGAGCATAACCTGCTCCTGGTAGACCATGGTGCCGTAGGTTTCGCCCAGGATGTCGTCCAGGCGGTCGTCGTAGGAGACCGCCGGCTCCTTGCCGTTCATACGGTTGATGTAGGACGAGACCATGCCGGCGCCCAGCGGGCCCGGGCGGTACAGAGCGATCAATGCCACGACGTGCTTGTACTCGGTGGGCTTCATGTTCTTGATCGTGGCCGTCATGCCGGCGGACTCGACCTGGAAGACGCCGGCGGTGTGACCGGAGCCCATGAGCTTAAAGATCTCGGGATCGTCAAAGGGAATCTCTTCCTCTTTGATGTCGATGCCGAAGTTCTTTTTGATGTTTGCCTTGGCCTTGGAGATAACCGTCAGCGTACGCAGGCCCAGGAAGTCCATCTTGAGCAGGCCCATGTCGGCAACGGTATGGCCCTCGTACTGGGTAATCTCGACGCCGCCCTTGGTGTCGAGCTTGGTGGGCACGTGCTCGTTGACGGGGTCACGGCAGATCAGAACGGCGCACGCGTGCACGCCCTCGCCACGGGTGAGGCCCTCGATCGAAAGCGCCGTGTCGATGATGCGGCGGGCGTCGTCGTCCTTTTTATAGGCCTCGGCAAAATCGGGGTTAAACAGATCCTCTTTGCCGGGTTGTTTGTCGAGCACCTGCTTGAGCTTGACCTTGGGGTCGCTCGAAACCATCTTGGACAGACGCTGGCCCATGTAGACCGGGTAGTCCAGAACGCGCGCGGCGTCGTTGATGGCCTGCTTGGCCTTGATGGTCGAGTAGGTGATAACGTGGGTGACCTTCTCGGGGCCGTAGAGCTGCCGAACGTGCTCCACAACCTCGAGGCGACGCTCATCGTCGAAGTCCATATCGATATCGGGCATCTCGGTACGCTGCGGGGACAGGAACCTCTCGAACATCAGGCCGTTCTCGAGCGGGTCGAACGCGGTGATGTTCATGGCGTAGGCGACGATAGCGCCTGCAGCGGAACCGCGGCCGGGGCCGACACCGATGCCGTTGTCCTTTGCCCATTGGACGTACTCCGCGACGATCAGGAAGTACGCGGCAAAGCCCTTGTCGCAGATTACCTTGTATTCGTATTCGAAACGGTCCTTGATGTTGACGCCGTTGATCTCGCGCGTCGCCCAATCCTCGCCGTAGTGCTGGCGCAGGCCCTTCTCGCACTCGCGACGGAACTGGCTCTCGTGCGTCTCGCCGGGGTCGAGCAGCGGGAAGCGCGGCAGGATGATGGAGTCCCAGTCCAGCTCAACGTAGCACTTGTCGGCGATCTCGAGCGTGTTGTCGCAGGCCTCGGGGCAATATGGGAACATTGCCCGCATCTCCTCCTCGGTCTTCATGTAGAACTCCGAGCCGGTCATGCGCATGCGGTTGGGGTCGTCGACCTTGGCGTTCATGCCGATGCACATGATGACGTCCTGCACGGGCGCATCCTCGCGGCGCAGGTAGTGGAAGTCGTTGGTAGCGATGACCTTGACGCCCACCTGTTTAGCAATGTCGATGAGCGTACGGTCCATTTGCTCGTCGGTCAGGCCGTTGTCGGTGGTGATGCCGTGTTCCTGGATCTCGATGTAGAAGTCGCCGGGCTCGAAGGTGTCACGGAAGGTCTCGGCCCACTTGATGGCGCCTTCCATGTCGCCGCGGTCGATGTATTTGGGGATGATGCCCGCGATGCAGGCGCTCGTGCAGATCATGCCCTTGGCGTGGCGGCGCAGGTTGTCGAGCGTCACGCGCGGCTTGTAGTAAAAGCCCTGCACGGCGGCCTCGGAAACCGTCTGCATCAGGTTGACGTAGCCCTCCTGGTCCTTGGCCAGAAGGATCATGTGGTAGAGCTCGGGCTTGTGGTCGCGGGCAAGGGTCTCGTCCGGCGTAAAGTAGACCTCGCACCCAAAGATGGGTTTGATGACCAGGGGCGGCTTGAGCTCGTCGATGTTGCCCTTCTCGTCCCACATGGCCATGTCCTTCACATACTGGGCATGCTCGCGCGGGTTTTCCTCGGGATCGGGCTCCACCAGCTCGTCGCGGCGGTCCTTTTCCAAGAAGGCCTTGTCGTGACTCCAGGTTTTGTACTCGGGCGTGTTGTGGTTGACGGCGTCGCAGGCCAGCGCCAGGTCGGGCACGCCGTACATGTAGCCATGGTCGGTAATGGCGACGGCGGGCATGCCCAGCTCAACGGCGCGGTTGACCATATCCTGGATACGGGTTGCGCCGTCGAGCATGGAGAAAACAGTGTGATTGTGCAGATGGACGAATGCCATGTGATGAGCTCCGATGCGGGTTCGTGATCTGACTGAACGATTTTACCGCACGGCACGGACAGCACCCGAACCTAGCCAAACCCACACGGGTAGTCTTTTTGGGACCTTTAAAATGGGGAATGAGTGCATCCAGATATATCGAGTATTACTGGAACCCCGGCGATGCGCGGAATGATTTGTGACGAATAGTCATGTCCATCAAGAAGGCTCGACGCTTCGGATAGCTCGTCGATCGATATATCAATTCTTGGAGACCTGTATTCCTACCATTTTTAATGAAACAACGGCGGTAATTGCTATCGAGATTGCACCGATAATACCGAGCGCTATCTGAATGGGATATAACCCCAACACATGTCCAAATATGGAGAAAAACATTGCGGAAAAGAGAGCCCTTACCAGAGACGCGACGGAAAGGATCGTCGCGCGGAGATCGTCCGCTATCGCGTCTTGGATTAAGTTTTCCGAAGTGATGTACACCACTTCTGGGAGAAAACAAAGCACCATGCTAAGGCCAAACAAACACAGCGGATTTGAAGCGAACCACGGAAGAATCATGAAAAGGCCAGCCTCGATTAGCATCGAGCCGAGCATGGTATTTCTTTTCCCGAAACGCGACGAGAAGAAATCTGCTGCAATGTAGGCCGTCGCATTTACTGCATAGGATGCACCGAAAAAGATTCCTATTATGGAGACGGGAGCATCAAATGCGTCGAATACCAACTGATTCAAGTTGTAATACCTCCCATAGAATCCATCGAGCATGCTTGTGCCGATTAGAAGAAGCAATACCGCAAAAGCGGATTCTCCAACACGCCAGGTTTCGCGTCTGAACATCTTGGCTGTGTCAAACCTTCCCTTTTCAGAGCTTTCAGAACGGGTCGCTTCCGTCCTCTCAATGGGATACAGAAGGAAAAGCTGCAGGAGATAGAAAATGGAGACACATACGTAGAGGGCGCTCCAAGATACTTGGGCAATGAAAGATCCGAGCACAATTGCCATTCCCGTAGCGATTGATTGCGCGGCAAGCAACCGAGCATTGATGGTGAGGAAGCGCTCTCCTTGACCGGCATTCCGGGCAATTTCATATAAAAGCGCTTGTTCGGATCCCGATTGAAGGGAGTAGGCGAGTGCCTCAACAAGGGAAAGCACGACAAGAAAGGGACCTGAGAGCAACAGCATGCCAGCCGTATGGAAGAAAAGCAGCAGCACGCCCACTTGAATCGAAAACTTCTTTCCAAAGAAATCGCCTATCAACCCCGTTGGCAGCTCGAGGACGACCGTTGCAATGTTAAACAGGGCTTGATAAAGCGCGATTTCCGTGACAGACATTCCTTTCTCCGCAAGGAAAAGTAGAAACACTCCCCGATTTAAAACAAATCCCGCGAGAACGAAAAAGGCGGAATAGATGTGCAGTTGCGTAGTGGCATTCTTATTCATTGGACACTTCCATCAACTAATTTTGTCGGGCCGCTCGCTACTGGCTCGAAGCCTGAAGTGTTCACAGCTGATGTGAAGAGTGGTAAAGCTTTTGCACAGGGTATCAATGGAATACATCCGAAGCGTTTTCGGCAGTATCATCGGCGAAGGCGGGATTAGCCTTTACGCGGCGCTCACCCTCGATGTATTTGACGATTTGATCAATCGTCTGGTTGGCGTGGCTCTTGAGCTTGCGCTCATAGAAGAAGAGGCCGAGCTTGCCGCGCGTGCCAGACGTGTTGCCACCAACACCCTGAAAATCCTCGGTATAGATGAGCTCGCAGGCACCATCGCCAGCAGGTGCAGCCTCATAGCGCATGGTATTGATGCCCGCCGCATACTGAAAACGGACCTCATAGAGGCACGGGTAGTCAAAGTGCTTGATCTTAACCTTGATCGCCGTGCCCTTGGCCTTGCCTTTTGCGGACTGGGCACGCTTCTCGTACTTATAGCCGTTGAGCTTGTTGCGGCTGGGACGCTTGCCCGTGGCGTTCTCGATATCCTGCATGATGAACCCCGCCAGAGCGTCAAAAAGCTCCTCCGGCGTCACCTTGAGCGTTTTGGTGAGCTGCATGATGGCTCCTTATTCGTTTGAACCGTTCGAGTCATTGTACCGCCCCAGGCTCTCCCATGCGTTGCGGTGAAATACGGACTGTTTGGCGGCTTTTTTGGCCAAAACAGTCCGTATTCCACCGCAAGTTATCTGAGGGCTAGAGATTGTAGGTGACTACTTGAGGTTCGGCGGGTTCGACGAAGATGGCTGGATTCGCCTGCTCCACGCGAACGAACTTGACCGTCACCGTCTCAAAGCCCGCCTTGTGCAACACGTCGGCGTAAACGCGCGCCTGCAGGGCGTGCTTCTCCTGCAGCTGTTCCGGCGTCTCGTCCGGTGTGCCGCCCGTCTTGTAGTCGATGACCAGCGCGCGTGACGAATCCGCCGGGTTCGTCGCCAAAGCGTCGATGGCGCCCTCGGCATAGGCACCGTAGCGAGCGATGTCCTCGTCCTCGCAGCCCAGCGAAAAGAACGGCACCTCGGCGCGAACGCACGGCCAGGCAAGCAGCTCGGCACGGACCGCTGACTTGAGCCAGCGGTCCAGGGCAACGTCGAAGCGCTCGTGCTGCTCCGGCGTCAGGCGCCACAGACGCGCCAGTGCATCGGCACGCGCGGCGGGCAGCGCATCGGCACCCATCTCGATCAGCCACTGGCAGGCGGCATGGAACGCCGAGCCCAGCGCCATGGGGTTGCCGGCGGGCTCAACGGCGGCCACGTCTGCATCCGTCATCTCGGAACCATCCGACTCCGCATCATCGCCGGACTCGTCCATGGGAACACGAGCCTCGGCGGCACGATCTTCCGTCTCGGCATGGAGCGCCGCGGCGATTGACGAGTAGCTATACGAATCACGCATCGGATACGGACAGATGCCCATGCGCACGCCCGCTGCCTGGGGATACACAAGCTCAAACGAATCGGCCTTGGGGTCGGCAGGACCGGGCACAGTTGAGTGCGCAGCATTATCAGCGATATCGACATCGCCGCGAACAAGCCTGCCCTCGGCATCCAGCGAAGCGTTGGCCTCAAACGCCTGCTCGCCAAACGTAAAGTCCGACAGCGAGATGAGCTCGTAGTCGCCCGGCTGGGAGTTGTCGAACACCAAACGGTCGCTATCGAGCTGCGGCATGTCCAGACTGTCGGTCGGCAGGATGCGGCGCAGCACGTCGTAGGTCAGATCCGTCTCGACATCGAAGGTCGGCGCCGTCACCTTGCCGCGGCTCACGCCGGCGTCCATCGCCAAAATGACCAACTCGCGCGCTCGCGTCATGGCGACATAGAGCAGACGAGCCCGCTCCTCGAGCGAAAGCTGCAGGTCGTCGTTACGCAGGCGGGCAAATGCCTCGGCGGGAGAACCCGTCGCGCAGACGTCCTCCATGAGCTCTGGCGGCAGCCACAGCGACGTGCCTTTGCCCTTAAACGCGTGTTCAAACTGCTTTTTGACGTCATCGCCCTTCACGAAGGTCCCGTCGGCAAGCTTAACGCCATCGAAACGAGCCGGCAGCGCCACGACTTGCGCCCCACCGTCGACGCGACCCATCTGTGCCGCACCCGAGGACTTACGCACGCCAAAGCACTCGGCGACCGCCACGACCGGATACTCCAGACCCTTGGACGCATGCACGGTCATGATGCGTACCGCGCCGTCACCCTCCTCGTTGAGCGCGCCCGGGGCCTCCTTGCCCGCCAAGAAGCGGTCGAAGGCGAGCGCAATGGAGCGCGGCGAGTTGCCGAACTCGGCCTCCGCCTCGGCCACGGCGTCGAGAGCCTTGAGCACGTTGGCGGCAATGGCCTTGCCCTCGGGACCGCGCTGCGCCAGGCGCACGAACCAGCCGGAGGCATTGACCGCGTCGCGCGCGACGGCGGCGAACGAATCGCGCCCCACGCGACGAAGTGCGTAGCGTAGCACCTCGCGGGCGCGCGTCACGAGCGGCAAGCCCTGCAAGCCCGGCACGTCGAAATCGCTCATGATGCCCGCGTCGATATTCCGGCGCGAGGTCTCACCCGTCTCGCTATCGAGCTTGGTCGCCAGCGCCAGGAACTCCTGGGCGCCGAGTGCAAACATCGGCGAGGCCAGCAACGGCATAAGGCCTTGGGCCGTATCAGCCGGATTGGCGAGCGCGCAGACCAGGGCACGCACCGTCTGCACCTCGGCTGCCTGAGCAAAGACCGAGCCGCCTGCAATCACGCAGTCGAGCCCTTGGTCGCGGAAGGCCTGCGCATAGACATCGGCGTTGGTCATGCGACCCAGCAGCAGGACCATGCTGCCCTGGGGCTGGCCCGCTTTAACGAGCGCTTGGAACCGCTCCGCAATCGCACGAGCTTTCGCCTGCGTTCGCTCCTGCGTGCTGCCACCGGCAACGAACAGCGCCTGGCGGCGCGACGCCTTTGCCTTGAGCTTGTCCTCGCGTTTGTCGCTCGGTTCAAGATCCAAGAACCCCTGCATCAAACCACCGGTGTCGCCGTCAAAGACGCGTGCTACGTAGCGCAGTACCTCGTCGTGGCTGCGGAAGTTGCGTACAAGCTTGACGAGCTCGCCGGCGGGGGCATCAGTCGCGGCAGCCGCATCGAGCGCCGCCGTCGAACCCACCTTGCGCTCCTGGCGACGGAATACCTCGACCTCGGCGCCACGGAAACGGTAGATCGACTGCTGCGCATCGCCCACGGTGCACAGCGCGCGCTCCCCCGCGCCCGTCAGATAGCGAATCAAATCGACCTGCATCTGGTCGGTATCCTGGAATTCATCGATCATGACCATCTTAAAGCGGCCCTCATAGGCAGCTCGAATAGCCGGGTAGTCGCGCAGCGCCTCGTACGCCATGCGCAGCAGGTCGTTGTTATCGAGCGCGGACTGGCCGGCCTTGAGCGCACGGTACTCCGCCTCTACGGCACGGGCGAGCCCCACCAGCGCATCGAGCGCCGAACCGCCGCAGGCAAGCACGATATTGATAAACGCATCAGCCGCCTCGGCCTTGAGTAGCTCCACCTGCTCCTTAGGAAACGCCTTGCTCGCGCGCGGCATGCTGCACGACATCATGAGTCGCGCCGCATCCTCCATGGTTTTGCCGCTCGCCTCAAACGCGTCGATGGCGTCGAGTGCCACCTGCGCTTTCTCGGTCGTGGCCTTGCTTGCGCCCAGCGCCGCACGATAGGCATCGGCAAGCGCCGAGGTGTCGGCCTGGCCACGCGCAACGCGCACATCGTCCATGCCGCCCGGAAGCTGGCTCGAGAGCTCCAGCAGGTCGCGCACCAGGCCTTTGATGGTGGTACCGGCGCCAAACGACCCGCCCTCACCCGCCATGGGATACCAGGCGTAGAGGGCCTTAAGCGAAGCGGCGAGCTCAGGCGCGGCATCGGGTGCCGTCGCGCGCCCCAACACATGCTCAACAGCCTGGTCCATAAGCTCATCGGTATCGGTGAGCACCGTGAACTCGGGGTCGATGCCCAGCTCCAGCGCGTGCGCACGCAGGATACGCGAGCACATGCCGTGGATGGTCGAGATCCAAGCGTCGTCGACCGTCAGGGCCTCCTCGTCCATCCCCTCGTCGATAAGCGCGCGGCGCACGCGGTCGCGAATCTCGGCCGCGGCATCTTTGGTAAAGGTAATGGCGAGCACCTGATCCAGATGCTCGACAAACGGACCGGATTCGGGCGAGAGCGCATAGACGATGCGGCGCGTGAGGGTAAAGGTCTTGCCCGAGCCGGCACCCGCCGAGACAAACAACGGGCGGTCGAGCGTTTTGACGACTTGCAGCTGTTGCGGCATCAAAGTCGAAAGATCCATGGTCTACACGTCCCTCCTTACAAACGTTCCTTCGTGGTTATACGAGCAGCGCGCATGCGCGGCCTGCGCCGACGTCGGATCGACAGCGGCGACGTCGCCCGCCTCGAGCTCGCGCAGGCGCTCGGCGATGCCGGCCTCCACGCGGTCGAGCAGCGCATCGAAGTCCATACTGCCGCCCTCGCCCGGAAAGCCCTTCTTGAGGCCCGGGATGCGACCGTCGCCGCGCTCTTCCTCGAGCAACTCGGCACTTGCGGCACCACGCAGCGCGGGCTTGCCGCCCTTGGTCGAAAAATAGAGCGCAGCGCGAGCATCTAGGCCCAGCGCCCGGCGCATGGCCTGCGCATAGATAAGCGTCTGGGTATGGGGCGGTAGCCACCGCGGATCGTCGATGGGCGCCGTGCCCGATTCCTCGTCGCGCACCGTAGGGTCGGCGAGCTTAAACTCCTCAACGCCCGTGCGGTGCTTGTAGTCGATCACGACGGCGCGGTTCTCGGCATCCACATCCACGCGGTCGATGCGCCCGCCGAGCGGCCAGCCGGCATACTCAACGTTAAGATCGTTAAAGGCAAACTCCAGGTAGCGTGGAGCAAAAGGAGTCAGCGCCTCGGCTTCATAGGCAAGCACGCCCTCCAGCTGCGGCAAAATCTCGGCCACCTGGCGCTCCTCTACCGGAGAGAGCGGCACGAGCGGGCCCTCGTTGCCACGCTTGGAGGCATGCTCGGCCAAGGTCTCGTCAAAAACCTCGCGCAGCAGCTCCTGAGCACGCGGCAGGTTCTCGGGCGTCACGCGCTCCATGCCCTCCTGGGGCAGACGAGCGTGCAAATGCTCCAGCACGTCGTGAACAAAGTTGCCCTTCTCCATATTGCCAAAGCCGGCGTCGATCGACTGGGGCTTCACGCGGTACGAGACGAACCAGCATAGCGGGCAGGTCGAATAGGCCTCGATCTGCGAGGCAGACGTCAGGCGCGGCACCAGCGGCGCATCCTCGCCCTCGCCATCTCGACGGCGCAGGACCAGATACGGAATGGCTTCATCGCTCAGATGCTGGGGAGCTTCGCAGGTCACGCGCTCGCACCTAAGACCTTCGCCTGCCGCGGGATCAAAGTCGGCGATGATATCGCCCTCGCCCACGCGCGTGGGCTTGGCAGCGCCAGCGGCCTCGGCATGTGCCCGCAGCTCGGTCCATACGGCTGCCGGGTAGCACTCGCGTGCCTGGCGATCGTGCGTCACGCGGGTGAGCGCAACCGGACCGCGCGCGGCCTGCATCGCACGGCCAAAACGCACGCGCAGCAGGGCGGCGGGCTCCAAAGACACACCGTCGCGGCGCAGCTCGGCCGTCAACGTGGCAAGCGGGCCCTCTTCGTGCGAAAGCGGGTAGCTGTCCAGGTCGACATCGGCAAACAGCACGGCATCGTAGCCGCCAGGACGCAGAACCGACGCATCGGCAAGCGACACGAAGCGCACTTGCGCCCGTGGCGTGCGATCGACCTCATAGGTCTCGTAATCGTATGCGGTACTGCGCTTGTCCACCTTAGTTCGAACGCCGTCGAGAACCGGCACGGTCGCGGCCTGCGACACGTCGAGCGCGCGAGCATCGTTCATAAGGATGTCGATGGCATGGCGCAGCAAAGCCGTCTCTGCCTGGCGACGGGCCTGGCCGTCAAGGCCGCCTAGAGCGCGATCGGGCAGCGCCTCGGCAACGGCGAGCATGGCCTTGAGCGCCGTCACGGGTTTGTCGCGCCACAGCGCCTGAAACACGTCCGAAACCACGCACGGCACATTCTTAAACCAGTTATTGTCGCTGGCGGCCTTGCGGGCGCCCCTCACCTGGCCCTGCACGCTCTGCAGCAGGCTCTTGACGCCCGCGGCGGTCTTGCTGCGCGACAGGCGCATGTTCTTGTCGAAGCCGCGGGCGCTCGCGGCGTCGGCACCCGAAAGCGGGCTATAAATCCAGTCGGTAAGCTCTGGAGCGGGCCACCACTCGGTCTTGGAAGCGGTGCCCTCGTCGGCGGCTTTCATACGCTCGATCAGGTTGGCGAGCGCCGTAAACTGCCTGCCCGCGACGGACTGGGAAAACGCCGTGAACTCAGTCGTCTCGGCCGCAATGTGACGCGCCGCCAAACGGGCAGCGAGTTCGCCGAACAGCTGGGGCGCCCGGGCGGAAACCACGAGCACGCGCGCGGGGTCGGCGTTCGCCTCAGCGCCGTCGCGCGACACGGACTCCTCACATGCCGCGACCAAGTTCTCGAGAGCATCCACATAAGCACGGGCGCGGGCATGGGGCCCGGCCACCTCTATAAAAATAGGCTGGGCAGCAGGCGCAGAAGCGGTCTCGGACGCGCCGGCGTCCTCTCCCAACGGGGCGACCTCAAACAGCACACCGCGGGCATCAAAGGCGGCGGCCAGGTCCTCGCGCATCGCCGCCTGCTCGCAAGCCAGCAGCACGACAACCTCTCCCCCGCTGTTCGCCACGGCCGACAACAGCTCGAGCAGGCTATACGTAAACGACGTGACACCACGCACGCAGACGGCGCGAGCGCACGCCGGCAGGTTGTTCGCCAGGGCTTCTGCCATCATATCGGCGGCTTCGCAGGGCTCGACCATGTCTCGACGGTCCAAACCGCCCGCATAGGCGCGCAAAAGCTCAAACACGCGGGCCTCGGCGTCACTTTTGGGCTCGGGCTGAGCGGCGGCATCGTGGCAGCGCTCGTCCCCGCCACGCCCGGCAACACGTCGCGGGCCATACGCGCAAGCATGCGTACCGTGCCTTGGCTGCGCAAGAGCGGCTGCAGAGCAGCGTCGTCGCGGCGGTCGATCATGTCCGAGAACAGCATCTGGCGCTGAAGGTTATCCACAAAGCTGCGGCCATCGCCCATAAGCTCCCACAGCGAGCGGAGCCACGATGTAGGCGTCTTGTAGTCGATACCCAGCGAAACTCCAGCTTCTGCCGCATCATGACGGCACAGGTCGAGCTCGGCAAATGTTGGCGCCAACAGAACAGCGCGCCCGTGGCGGGCAACCAGATCGGCCAGCAGCGCCGTCTCGGCATCGCTCAAATCCGTGCCGGCATTGGTGGTATAGATTCGAACAGGCATGGTCCTCCACTCAAACTGTTCGCAATATTCATCGCATCTATCCTACCCGCCCGCACGGACAACCTGGCCCCAATGCACCAGATCCCCTCGATGATCCGTTTTCCTCCGTCCCCAAAGGATCAATTATCGACACACAAAAACCGCCCCCGAAGGGGCGGCTCCAGCTGATTCGTTTGTTGCCGTTGGCCTACTCGCCATCCTCCAACTTGATGAGGATCTTGCGATAGCCACCGTACTCGCCGTTGAGCGCCTTGGAAACACGACTCACCGTGGTGGACGAAGCGCCCGTGCGGGCCTGAACCTCAACATAGGGCTCGCCCTCATCCAGATAACGCGCGACCTGCAAGCGTTGCGAAAGATCGCAAATCTCGCGCGGCGTGCAGATATCGGTTAAAAACGCTTGGATATCCTTCTCGTCGTCCAAAAGGCTAAATGCGTGGACCAGCTGCTTGACATCAGGCTTGTCAAACATGTTCTCGATATTCATCGATCACCGCCAAACCCGCCAAAAGGCATCGAAGTTGATACTGACATCGGGCATCGTTCACCCGTAATATGCAATAAAACTATGCATGGGCCATTTGCCCGTAGCAGTGTAGCACACCACCAAACTAAAGCGACAAGACTCTCTGCCAGCGGCACGTTTTTTAGGACGAACGCCGTTTTGAAACCGAATGCGCACGCAAGCTCCACGAATATCTGAGACAATGGGCGGCCGAACAAGGCGACACACCCGCGCGGCCGTCCAAGCTGCCGCAGCAAGCCGCTTCACGCGACACCAACGCACCCGGCGCAAGAAAGGATTCACGCCATGCGCTTTATGCTTAACTGGCTCTTCACCTCGATCGCCATCGCGATCGCCACGTTCCTCGTCCCCGGTATCCAACCCTTCGGCTTTGCCGAGACCTGGGTCTGCTTTGCCTTTGTGGGACTGTTCCTGAACATTGTCGATTCGTTCGTCAAACCGTTCCTGACCGTCATCTCACTGCCGCTCACTATTATTACGCTTGGTGTTTTTCAGCTCGTAGTCAACAGCTTTATGCTCGAGCTGGCCAGCTACCTGTCGGTCAATCTGCTGGGCGCGGGCATCTCCATCGCCAGCTTTGGATCGGCCTTTATGGGCAGTATCCTGGTATCCATCACGCGCAGCATCCTCGACAGCATCGCCGAGGACTAAAACGGCCATTCCGGCCGTGCCCGTCTCAACAGCCCAAAACGAAGGCCGCCCATCGCAAAAATGGGCGGCCTTCTTATTTGTCAAGTCTCAAAGGGCGAGAGAATCTACCATTTCTACCCCGTCCCCAAATGGCAGGTGTGGGTTAGATGACGTAGTCGTAGCCATGGTTGGGAGCGACAAGTTGATCGAGTGTCACACCGTCGAGGTAGTCGTTGATGAGCTTGTCCAGGTTCTTCCACACGTCGAGCGTGGGGCACTCATCCGAGCGTGAGCAGCCCTTGCAGTCGCCATCCAGGCATGCAACCGGTGCCAGACTGCCCTCGGTCAGGCGCAGGATCTCGCCCACCGTGTACTGCTCGGGCGGGCGCGTGAGCACGTAGCCGCCGCCCTTGCCGCGCATGCCCGAAAGCATGTTGGCGCGCACGAGCGTAGCCAAGATGTTCTCGAGATATTTCTCGGAAATCCCCTGTCGCGCCGCGATCTCTTTGAGCGGGATGCGACCGGCCGCCTGGTGCTCGGCCAGATCGACCATAACGCGCAGGGCATATCTGCCCTTTGTAGAAACCAACATGTATAGTGCTGCCTTTCGGTCATTTAGTCCGTAGAAATTCTAGCCGAAAAATTGGTTTTGAAAATACCCGTTCCGGTCAAGATGGTTAATCAGCTCGTAATAATCTTCTATTTCCTATTGCATTACTAGGCTTTAGTGTCTAGTATGCTTCCCAACAGCTAAACGAACAACCTATAAGGTTTATGGGTTTAGCTGCTACACGCACCGTGAAACCACACGGCAACCAGCAACTTGAACACTTTGGAGGTTCACCATGAGCAAGGTTTACACGTCCATCGATCAGCTTATCGGCCACACCCCGCTCCTGGAGCTCACTCATTTTGAGGCCGACGAGGACCTCAAGGCTCGTGTGCTCGTCAAACTCGAATACTTCAACCCCGCCGGGTCAGTTAAAGACCGCGTCGCCAAGAACATGATTGACGAGGCCGAGAAGGCAGGCAAGCTCGTGCGCGGCGGCGACTACACCATCATCGAGCCCACGAGCGGCAACACCGGCGTCGGCATCGCCTCGGTGGCGGCCGCCCGCGGCTATAAGATCATCATTGTCATGCCCGAAACCATGAGCGTGGAGCGCCGCCAGCTGATGAAGGCTTACGGTGCCGAGCTGGTTCTGACTGAAGGTGCCAAGGGCATGAAGGGCGCCATCGCCAAGGCTGAGGAGCTGCAGAAGGAGACCCCCAACAGCATTATCGCCGGCCAGTTTGTGAACCCCGCCAACCCCGCCATCCACAAAGCCACGACCGGCCCCGAGATCTGGGATGACACCGACGGCAAGGTCGACATCTTCGTCGCCGGCGTCGGCACCGGCGGTACCGTGACCGGCGTGGGCGAGACCATCAAGGCCTGGACCAACGATGTGCGCATCGTGGCCGTGGAGCCTTTTGAGTGTCAGGCCCTCACCGGCGGCGTCACCGGCCCCCACAACATCCCGGACATCGGCTTCGGCCTCGTGCCCAAGAACTTCAACTCCTATGTAGTGGACAATGTGGCGGCAGTTTCCAGCAAGGACGCCCAGCGCGCTGCCCAGCAGGTGCTGCGCACCGATGCCATCCCGGCCAGTGCCAGCGCCGGGGCGGCCCTGCACGCGGCGGCCAAGCTGGTGGCCAACGGCATCAGCCGCTCGGCCCTGGCCGTGTTCAGCGGCCGACAGAATCTCTTATAAATCGGAAAGGACTTCGCATTCACCATGACCAAAGATATGACCAGCGGCAAGATCACGCCGCTGCTGATCAACTTTACCATCCCGCTGGTGCTGGGCAATCTGTTCCAGCTCACCTACAATGCCGCCGACAGCATCATCGTGGGCAAGTTCGTGGGGGAGGATGCGCTGGCAGCCGTGGGCACCGCCAACCCGCTGATGACTCTGGCCATCCTGTTCATCAACGGTATATGTCTGGGTGCCGGCATTCTGGTCAGCACCGCCTTTGGTGCCGGAGACACGGAGCTGGTGGAACGGCAGGTGTCCACCACCGCCATTGCCGGTACGGTGTTCTCGCTGGCCTTCTCGCTGTTGTGCATCCTGCTGGCAAATCCCCTGCTGCGGCTGCTGCAGGTGCCGGCGGAGATCCTGCCCATTGCCGTGAACTACCTGCGCATCGTGTTTGCGGGCCTGCTCTTCACCTTTTTTTACAATTTTCTGGCCGCCACGCTGCGTGCCCTGGGCGACAGCAAGAGTGCCCTGTACTTTCTGATGATCAGCGCCGTGCTGAACATCGGCGGCGACCTGTTTTTTGTGGAGGCCCTGGACTGGGGCAGCGAGGGCTGCGCCCTTTCCACCGTGCTGAGCGAGGGCATGTGCTGCCTGCTCTGCGCCCTGTACATCCGCTGGAAAGTTCCGGTGCTGCAGCTGGGCAGACGCTGGTTCGTGTTTGACGGCAAGCTGCTGTGCAAGACTGTAAGCTACGGCTGGGTCAGCGCCATGCAGCAGGCCACCGTGCAGCTGGGCAAGATCGCGGTGCAGGCCATCGTGAACACCATGGGCGTCAGCGCCATGGCCGCCTTTACCGCCGCCTCCCGCATCGACGACTTTGCCTACACTCCGCAGCAGAACATCGGCCACGCCATGACCACTTTCATGGCTCAGAACGAAGGTGCCGGGAAGAAAGACCGCGTGAAGGATGGCTACCGCTGCGGCATGCGCATCGAGGTGGTGTATGCACTGGGCCTGATGGCGGTCTGTCTGATCTTTGCAGAGCCCATCATCCGGCTGTTCGTCACCGACCCGGAGGTGGTGGACCTGGGCGTGCGGTTCCTGCGCACGATCTCGCTGTTCTACCTGATGCCCGCCGCCACCAACGGCATCCAGGGCTTCTTCCGCGGCATCGGCGACCTGAGGATCACACTGATCAGCAGCATCCTGAACATGGCAGGCCGTGTGGCCGCCGCGTCCGTACTGGTGCTGCTGTGGAAGATGGAGATCGAAGCCCTGCCCTACAGCTACGTCTTCGGCTGGGTACTGATGCTGGCCTACGAGCTGCCCGCCATGCTGCGCTATCTGCGCAAGAATAAAATGTAACCCTCTCGGTCGCATAAGAAAAGCCGCTGTATCGTTCGATACAGCGGCTTTTCTAGTACAGACTTCCGCAGGCTTATGCGCGCTTTGCCAGCAGAGCCTCGATCTTCTTCAGCGGATCAATGATGCTGGAAACGGACATGTCGTGGTTCAGCGCCACCACGAAGTAGGCGGCATACTTGGAAACATCGACATCGACGTACCAGTCACGGTTCAGCAGCTCCGGCTTGCGGTAGGTCAGGTTGGTACCGACGACATAGTCCAGGGTGCCCTCTTCCACAG
>OIAT01000105.1_pt1 | contig 23897 bp, 23 predicted proteins | sample 1580801 | NCBI WGS metagenome assembly OIAT01 (sample SAMEA3882536, study PRJEB24775) | human gut metagenome | biome: human-associated habitat; feature: intestine environment; material: feces | place: Netherlands | collected 2009/2010
AAGTCCACGGCGAAGCGTATCTTCCCCATATCCAGCTGCTGCAGTTCTGTCAGTATCTGCGCCGTCAGCCGATCCGCCGCTGCCTTTCGGGCGTCGGACAGCGCCTGCGCCGCCTGCCGTGCCTCCTTCTCCGCCTTGGACAGCGCCTGCTCCAGCCGCGCCAGCGTGTCGCCGGCATCCTCGATCTGCGCCAGCTCCGCCTCACACCGGGCCTGGTAGTCCAGCATATCCTCCACGGTCGCGCCGTACTTCTTTTTCAGCCGGTACAGCAGGTCCATCCGGCTCTCCACCCGGTCCAGCTCACCGGGCGACACATCCAGCTCCCCCCGCTTGTCCTCCACGGTGGCCGCGATGTCGTAAACTTCACTGTACGCCTCCCCCAGACGTTCATACAGCTGGCCGAAAGCGTCATCCAGATGTCGTACGCCACTCAGCGCGTCCTGGGCCTGCCGCAGGGCGCTGAGCGCTCCGCCGCCGCTGTCGTCACCGTTCAGGGCATAGTCCGCCCCGGCCACCGCGTCCAGGAACTTCTCCGCGTTCCGAAGCATCCCCCGCCGCGCTGTCAATTCCTCTTCTTCACCGGGCGTCAATTTTGCCCGACGAAGCTCCTCGATCTGATATTGCAGGGTGTCTACCCGCCGGGCCTTTTCCGCCTCATCCATCTGCAGCGCCCCGATCTGCCGCCGTATATCTGTAAAGTTTTTATACTTCTCAGCATATGTAATTGCAAGACTTTCCACCCTGCCAAAGCTGTCCAGATACACAATGTGCTGCTCCTCGTCCAGCAGCTGCTGCCCGTCGTGCTGCCCGTGGATATTCAGCAGTCGGGCACCCAGTGCCCGCAGCTGTCCCACTGTTACCGGACGGCCGTTGACCCGGCATACGTTTTTGCCGTCGGTCTGGATCTCCCGCTGCAGCAGCAGCGTCCCATCCGCCTCCGGCTGGATGCCCAACTCCTCCGTCAGCTCTGGTGCCGTGCCGGAAAAAGCCGCGCTGACAAAGGCCTTTTCAGCCCCGGTACGGATCAGCTCCCGGCTGGTCCGCTGCCCCAGTACAGCGCTCAGACTGTCGATAACAATGGACTTGCCCGCGCCGGTCTCACCGGTCAGGGCATTGAACCCCGGTGCGAATTCGATATCCGCCGCCTCGATAATAGCGATATTCTCAATATGCAGCAGCTCCAGCATACCGATCTTCCCTCCTCAGCGCAGCATTTGCCGCACCTGTTCGCAAAAATCCGCCGCGTGGGCACTGTCGTGAAATACCAGCAGCACCGTGTCGTCGCCGGCCAGCGTACCCACGATATCCGTATCCTCCATGCTGTCCAGCGCAAAGGCGGCGGCGTTGGCCATGCCGTTCATCGTCTTAATGATCGCCAGGTTCTGCGCGTTTTCCGCTGAGACCACGCACTCCCGAAAGATCGTCTGCAGCTTCTCCTCAAAATTCAGCTTGGGCATCTGCGCCGACACGGCATAGCGATACCCACCCTTGCCGTCCGGTGCCTTCATCAGGTGCAGCTGCTTGATGTCCCGGGAAACAGTGGCCTGTGTGCAGGCAAAGCCCCGTACCGCCAGCAGCTGCATCAGCTGCTCCTGTGTCTCCACGGCTGTTTCCTCAATGATCTGCAATACCGCTGTCTGCCGGTCATTTTTCATGCTTCAGCGCCTCCATCCCCATCTTTGAATCCAGTATCTCACAAAAGCTCTTTTTACTCAGCCGCACCAGCTTCGTCACGAACTTGGACTGCCGTGTCCGCACCACATCGCCGTTTTTCAGCGAAAACGCCTTCCCGCCGTCCACAGACAGATATACGAACTTCCGATTGGCGTCCGCCGTTTCCACCAGCAGCGTGTGCTCCGGCGAGAGCACGTAGCTGCCCGCCCGGGGGCAGATGGGCGTCAGCAGCAGATTGTGAGCCGTGGGCTCCACGATGGGCCCGCCGGCCGCCATAGAGTACCCCGTGGATCCGGTGGGCGTGGACACAATGGCCCCATCGCCGGTGATTCTGGTCAGCCGGCCCTCCTCCGTGGATACATCCAGCCGCACCACCCGGGCCACACTGCCCTTTGAGATCACCGCGTCGTTCAGCGCGATATTGTTGTATACGGGCTTACCCTCCCGCAGCACGGTCACGTCCAGCATCATCCGGGACTCCACGGCAAAATCCCAGCTTTTCAGGTCACGCAGCCGTTCCAGCTCGTTGGGCTCCAGCTCGGACATAAAGCCAAGACTCCCCAGATTGATGCCCAGCACCGGCACATTGTGCAGCGCCACTGTCCGGGCCAGATGCAGGATCGTACCGTCGCCGCCGAAGGCGATGAGCATATCCGCCCGCTTGATCTCCTGCTGTAACTGCCGGATGGGCACACCCAGCTGATCGTCATACCCCTCCCGACTGAAGGGCAGACACACCACCGTTTCAAAACCGAGCCCCTCCAGCAGCTCCCTGGACCGCTTGGCCACGGTCAGCTCGCTGTCCCGATAGGGATTTGGGCAAAGGATCACACGTTTCATATCTCCCCATGACCTTCCTTCAACGCAGAATGTGAGGCGTCCACCAACGCCCGCAGGTCAGGGACGCAGTCCGCTTCCCCGCCCTTTTTCAGATAGCCGAGGTACTCGATATTTCCCTCCGGCCCGCGGATAGGAGAATATGTAATACCAAGAACTGTAAAGTTATTTTCCTTTGCATGACGCAAGAAGTTCTCCAGCACTTCCAGGTGTACTGCCGGGTCACGGACGACGCCCTTTTTCCCCACCTTTTCCCGTCCCGCTTCAAACTGCGGCTTGATAAGACAGGCCACCTCGCCGCCCTCGCGCAGCAGCGCATATAACGCAGGGAAAATCAGCTTCAGCGAGATAAAGCTCACGTCGATGGACGCAAAATCCAACGCCTCCGGTATCTGCTCCGTGGAGAGATACCGCGCGTTGGTCCGTTCCAGACACACCACCCGTGCATCGCTCCGCAGCTTCCAATCCAGCTGTCCGTAGCCCACATCCACCGCGTAGACCTTTGCCGCGCCATTTTGCAGCATACAATCCGTAAATCCGCCGGTGGATGCGCCGATGTCCGCGCACACCTTGCCCTCCAATGTGATGGGAAAGGTCTGCATAGCCTTTTCCAGCTTCAATCCGCCCCGGCTCACATACCGCAGGGCGTGGCCCCGTACCTCCACATGGGCGTCCTCCGCCACCGGTGTTCCGGGCTTGTCCGACCGCTGTCCGTCCACGAATACCAGACCTGCCATAATGGTGGTCTGGGCTTTCTGGCGGCTCTCGCACAGCCCGCGTTCTGTCACAAGCACATCCAGCCGTATTTTTTTGCTCATGCCAATACCTCCCGCACCGCCTGTGCGATTCCCTCTGCGTCCAGACCGAGGGCGTGCCGCAGCTCTACCGTGGACCCCTGACTCGGGAGCGTCGTGCCGACGCTTCGCAGTACCAGCTTTTCCGTGCCCACGCCCTGCTCCAGCAGCAGCGCGCTCAGCCGTTCCGCGCCGGCGCGGAGCTGATCCTCCGCGGCCACTATGCGCTTTACGCCGTCCAGCGCCCGGCAAATACCGTCGCTGTCCAGCGGCGCGACCCGGTTCAGCTTTACCACCCGGGCGGAAACGCCCTCCCCCGCCAGCAGCGCCGCTGCCCGCAGCGCCTGCTGCGTCAGGATACCGTAGGTCACGATAGCCGCGTCTGTCCCCTGACGGAGCACCGTCACTGATTCATCGCCGCAGTCGCCGTCATAGCCGTCCTCGCCGCCCCGGGGATACCGCACCGCCACCGGCCCGTTCATCTCCAGCACCGCCCGCCGCAGCATCTGCCGCAGCTCGGCAAAGCTGGCGGGCGCGAGCACCGTCATGCCCGGTATCTGGCTCAGATAGTCCAGGCAGCCGTGGTGTGTCTCGCCGTCTGCGCCCACGATGCCGCAGCGGTCCACCGCCAGCACCACATGGAGCTTCTCCAGCGCCATATCCTGCACCAGCATATCGTAGCCCCGCTGCAAAAAGCTGTCATACACGGCAAACACCGGTATCAGCCCCTGCTTGGCCATACCGCCGGCCATAGCCACACCGTGGCCCTCCGCAATGCCTACGTCAAAAAAACGCCGCGGGAACTCCCGTGCAAAGCCTGTCAGACCTGTGCCGTCGGCCATGGCGGCGGTAATGGCGCACACGCGCCTGTCCTCCCGCGCCAGCTGCCGCAGTGTCTCGCCGAACACATGGGAAAACGTTTCTTTGCCTGCCTGCCGTACCTTTCCGGTGGCCGGATCAAAGGGCCCTACGCCGTGGAACTTCTCCGGCTCCCGCAGTGCATAGTCGTATCCGCTGCCCTTCACGGTGTGGACGTGTACCAGCACCGGGCGCCCAGCCTCTTTGGCCGCCTGCAATACCGCTGTCAGCCGCTGTACGTCGTGGCCGCCCACCGGACCCATGTACGCAAAGCCCATATCCTCAAACACGGTGCTCACCGGCGGCAGCAGCGTCTTTTTCAGCGCTGTTTTTACCTCGTGGCTCCACTCATACAGTGTTCGGCCCGCCGGCAGCTTCTCCAGTGCCTTGCGGTAACGCTTCTTGAATTCGTAATACTCCGGGTCCGTCCGCATCTTCGACAGCTGCTTGGACAGCCCGCCTACATTCCGGTCGATGGACATTCCGTTATCGTTCAGAATGACCACCAGCGGTTCGCCGCTGCCGCCGGCGTCGTTGAGGCCCTCAAAGCTCAGCCCGCCGCCCAGCGCACCGTCGCCGATAACGGCCACCACATGGTAGTCCTGCCCCAGCAGCGTCCGCGCCCGTGCCATGCCCAGCGCTACCGACACCGAATCCGACGCGTGCCCCGCCATAAAGGCGTCGTGCACACTCTCATAGGGCTTGGGAAAGCCTGACAGTCCACCGAACTGCCGCAGCGTATCGAACAACTCCCGTCGGCCGGTCAGTGCCTTGTGTACGTAGCATTGGTGCCCCACATCCAGCACCAGCCGGTCCGTGGCTGTGTCGAACACCCTGTGGATCGCCACCGTCAGCTCTACCACGCCCAGGTTGGATGCCAGGTGCCCGCCGGTGCGGGATACCTGCTCCACCAGAAAGCTCCGCAGCTCCCGGCACAGCGTGGCCGTCTGCTCCTCGGACAGACATTTCACGTCTGCCGGGCTGTTGATCGTCTCTAAAATCAAATCTGTCTCCGTCCTTTATCACACAGGTATCATACGGGTATTATACAGGTAGGCATAAACGCCTATACTCCTAATCTTAATTGGCACATTATTGTATCACATTTGTACCTGATTTACAACTGTATTTCCAACTGTTTATGCAAAGCATCCTGCATAAACAGCCGCCCTTGTCCAGCTGTCATCAGGCATTGCTCGATACCCCAAGTTGGTACGCCAAAAATGTATCAGGTGCTCCGCGATACGATCTAAGGCGAAGGCAGGTATCGGCTTCGTCCTTGGGCAGACGGAGCAGGACGCGGGGCACGTCTATCTCCGCTCCTGTATCGCCCTGTAAAATGAAAACGTTGTGCCTGCCAACCAAGGCTGACAGGCACTTTTTTCGTCCCGCATACATAGGATATACCTGTAACGAACCCTATAAGGAGGTCATTCCATGAAGGAACAGGATATTGTCAACAAGCTGAAAAGCGACCCCCGTGCATTGAAGTCTGTCATGCAGTCACAGGACGGCCAAGCACTGCTGAATATGCTCTCCGGCGGCAACAGCGCCGCACTTGGTCAAGCAGCGCGCCAGGCTGCCTCCGGTGACACGGCAGCTTTGAGCGCCATGCTCTCTCGTGTACTGTCCAGCCCACAGGGCGCGGAGCTGGTACAGCGGCTGGAAAACAAGCTTCAACAGTAACGGAAAGGAGGACACAGCGTGGACGACGTCAATGAAAAACTTAACGCGCTGCTGTCCGACCCCGGCAGCATGGCGCAGATCATGCAGTTGGCGCAGCAGCTCTCCGGATCCATGGGTGGCGAGAACACACCGCCATCTCCTCCGTCACCTCCTCAGGCGGTCCCGCCGCCTGCACCGCTGGGCGGCATCGATCCGCAGACCATCGCCAGATACCTGCCCCTGCTGCAGGAGCTGACCCGCGACACCAGCCAGACCACCCAATTGCTCTATGCCCTGCGCCCGTTCCTGAAGGACGGCAAGCAGGATAAGGTGGAGCGCGCCGCAAGGCTGGCGCGGCTCATCACCATTGGCAAGCGATTTCTTTCGGAAGGGGGCGGTTTCCCTGTATAACCGCTACATTCGCGGCGACGATGGCATCTATACCCGCGTTCCCGTGGACGAAGCGCCGCCGCGCCCCAATCCGCCGCCGAAGGGTCCTCCGCCACCCCCGCCGGAGAGCTGTGCACCGGAGCGCGGCTTCTTCAACGACCTGCTGGAAAAGCTGCACTTGGGTGATCTGGACGCCGGCGACCTGCTGCTGCTTTTTCTGCTGTTCTACCTCTCCCGGCAAAAAGCGGATGAAGAGCTGCTCATCGCCATAGGATTGCTGCTGATATTGTGACTTCCAGTATTTACATTTGCAAAATGGTTACAAAACGGTTACAATGTACCCAGTCTTGCAAGGCAAATACCACAAGGAGGTACAGCAACTATGTTCTGCAATTTCGACTGCGCTTCCCTGCTGAAGCTGCTGTGCGGCTTTTTCGGCAAGTGCTGACGCATATACGCACATAAAAACATCCCCCGACAGTCTGTCGGGGGATGTTTTACTGTAAATCAAAATCACTTCACAGCCTCGGCCACAGCCACGGCCACGGCCACGGTCGCGCCGACCATAGGATTGTTGCCCATGCCCAGGAAGCCCATCATCTCCACATGCGCAGGGACGGAGCTGGAGCCGGCAAACTGCGCGTCGCTGTGCATACGGCCCATGGTGTCGGTCATGCCGTAGGAAGCGGGACCGGCGGCCATATTGTCCGGATGCAGCGTACGGCCGGTGCCGCCGCCGGAGGCCACGGAGAAGTACTTCTTCCCCTGCTCGATGCACTCTTTCTTATAGGTGCCGCCGACGGGATGCTGGAAGCGGGTCGGGTTGGTGGAGTTGCCGGTGATGGAAACGTCCACGCCCTCGTGGTGCATGATGGCCACGCCCTCGCGCACGTCGTCCGCGCCGTAGCAGCGCACGTCGGCGCGTTCCGTTTCGGAATAGCGAATCTCGCGGACGATGTTCAGCTTGCCGGTGAAATAGTCAAACTGAGTCTGCACATAAGTGAAGCCGTTGATGCGGCTGATGATCTGCGCAGCGTCCTTGCCCAAACCGTTCAGGATGACCCGCAGAGGTTCCTTACGTGCCTTGTTTGCATTGCGCACGATGCCGATTGCACCCTCGGCAGCGGCAAAGGACTCGTGACCAGCAAGGAAAGCGAAGCACTTGGACTCGTCGCTCAGCAGCATGGCGCCCAGATTGCCGTGGCCCAGACCCACCTTGCGGTCCTCGGCCACGGAACCGTCGATGCAGAAGGACTGCAATCCCTCACCGATCTTCCGGGCGGCATCCGCAGCGGTCTTGACACCGGACTTCAGCGCAATGGCCGCACCCACGGTGTACGCCCAGCAGGCGTTCTCAAAGCAGATGGGCTGAATGCCCTTGACGATCTCATAGGGGTCGAAGCCCTTCGCCTTGCAGAGCTCGCGGCACTCCTCCACGGAGCCGATGCCGTACTGCGCGAGGACGCCGTTGATCTTATCGATACGTCTTTCGTAACTTTCAAACAGAGCCATTTTGTCGTCCTCCTTCTCTTATTCCTGGCGCGGGTCGATATACTTCGCCGCGTTGTCCCACTGGCCGTAGTGGCCGGTGGCGTTCTTCAGGGCTTCGTTGGCGTCCACACCCTTCTTCACGGCGTCCATCATCTTGCCCAGACTGATGAACTCATAGCCGATGATCTCATCCTTGTCGTTCAAAGCCAGCTTGCTGCAATAGCCCTCGGCCATCTCCAGATAGCGGGGACCCTTTTCGCGGGTGCCGAACATGGTGCCCACCTGAGAGCGCAGGCCCTTGCCCAAGTCCTCCAGAGACGCGCCCACAGCCAGACCGTCCTCGGAGAAAGCGGACTGAGTGCGGCCATAGACGATCTGCAGGAACAGCTCGCGCATGGCGGTGTTGATGGCATCGCATACCAGGTCGGTGTTCAGCGCCTCCAGAATAGTCTTGCCGATCAGGATCTCGGAAGCCATGGCGGCGGAGTGGGTCATACCAGAGCAGCCGATGGTCTCCACCAGCGCCTCCTCGATAACGCCGTTCTTCACATTCAGCGTCAGCTTGCAGGCACCCTGCTGGGGTGCACACCAGCCGATACCGTGGGTAAAGCCGGAAATATCCCCGATCTGCTTGGCCTGTACCCACTTGCCCTCCTCGGGAATGGGAGCCGGACCGTGATAAGCGCCCTTGGCGACAGGACACATATGCTGTACTTCCGTCGTGTAGATCATAGTGACGATGTTCCTTTCTGTGTTATAGTCGTGCCTTGCGGCGGGTAAAACGAAATGGCGATCCATGTATCATGGCCGCTTCGCGGTCATTATACCAAATCTCCCCACAAATTGCAAGAAACATTCCAAACATTTGGACATTCTGCGAAATCGTCTGTAAGCATTGACTTTTCCCGTAAAACCAGTATACTATTATAGTATTTTTATCAAGTAACGGAGGTCCACCCCTATGTCTGACGCCGCTTATTTTACCGAGATGGAAGCCAAGATCCCCACGGGCAAGGTCCGCACCCGCTTTGCGCCCTCCCCTACCGGTTATATGCACATCGGCAATCTGCGTACCGCCCTGTATACCTGGCTCATTGCCCGCAGTCATGGCGGCACGTTTATCCTCCGTATCGAGGATACCGACCAGGGGCGGCTGGTGGAAGGTGCTACCGATGTCATCTACCGCACCATGGCCGAGTGCCACCTGAACCATGACGAGGGCCCCGACATCGGCGGCCCCGTGGCTCCCTATATCCAGTCCCAACGTCGGGATACCTACGGCAAATACGCCCGCTTGCTGGCGGAAAAGGGCGGCGCCTATTACTGTTTCTGCGAGAAGTGTGCCTCCGAGGAGGACACCGGCGATTTTGACCGCGCCGATGATCCCTGCCGTGATCTGCCGCTGGAGGACACGCTGCGCCGCGCGGAGGCAGGCGAGCCTTACGTCATCCGCCAGCGCATCCCCAAGGAGGGCACCACCACGTTTCACGATGCCGTGTTCGGCGATATCACCGTGGAAAACAGCACCCTGGATGACCAGGTACTGCTGAAACGGGACGGTCTGCCCACCTACAACTTCGCCAACGTCATCGACGACCACCTGATGGGCATCACCCATGTGGTACGCGGCAGCGAGTATCTGTCCTCCGCGCCCAAGTACGACCTTCTTTACCACGCTTTCGGCTGGGAGGTACCCACCTATGTCCACTGCTCCCCCGTCATGCGGGACGCGCAGAACAAGATGTCCAAGCGCCACGGCGACCCCAGCTATGAGGACCTGAAGGCAGAGGGTTATCTGACCGATGCCATTCTCAACTACGTTGCCCTGCTGGGCTGGAGTCCCAAGGGCGAGCTGGCGGAGCAGGAGATCTTCTCTCTTGATGCGCTTGTCAAGGCGTTTGATCTGACCGGTATTTCCAAATCTCCCGCCATCTTCGACAAGGCCAAGCTGGATCATTTCAACGCCGTCTACCTGCGTGCCATGTCCCCGGAGGACTTCGCCAAGGCAGCCGAGCCCTACATCCGCCAGAGCGTCAAGGGCGACTTTGACGTGGCGGCCATCGCCGCGCTGCTGCAGGCGCGCTGCGAGCGTCTTACAGACATCCCGGAGAAGGTAGACTTCTTCGATGCGTGCCCGGAGTACGACGTGGAATTCTTCACCAACAAGAAATCCAAGACGAACCCGGAGGTCTGCAAGGCCATGCTGGAGGCGGCTATTCCCATGCTGGAGGCGCTGCCCCGGTGGACGGACGAGGCCATCCACGACGGATTGATCGCCTTGGCCGAGCAGCTGGGCGTCAAGAACGCCACCCTTATGTGGCCGGTGCGCATCGCTGCTGCCGGCAAGCTGGTCACCCCCGGCGGCGCAGTGGAGATCTGCCACATCCTGGGCCGTGATGAAACGCTCCGCCGTCTCCGCGCCGGCCTGGAGAAGCTGGCATGAAAAAGCAGCTTCGTGCCATCGCCGCTTTCTGGCACAGGGAATACGGCCGATTTTTCGGCATAACTGCCCTTGCTTTTTTGGCACTGACCGTGCTGGCTTACATTGTCGGAAGGCTTGTCCCCAATGTTCCCGTAACCATTATACGCACCTTCAACGAGAGCATTGCCGACGCCGGTATTATCCGCGACGATGGCAGTTTCAGCGCGCTGGCCCTGTTCGGCAACAACCTTCGGGCTATGGTGATGACCGTGCTTTATGGTTTTATACCATTCCTGTATCTGCCGGCCCTGTCCCTGGGCCTCAACGCTGCGATCATCGGTATGCTTGCCGCACTGATGGATGGCCAGTGGCTTCTGCTGTTGGCCGGTCTTGTGCCTCACGGCATCTTTGAGGTCCCCGCCCTGCTGCTCAGTCTGGCCGCCGGACTCTGCCTGTGCAGAAATATCAATCGATACATCCGCTGCAACGAAAAAGGTATGATGAAGCCCCTGCTTCTGGACCTGCTTCGCGTGGTGGGATTGCTGGTGGTACCACTGCTGACCCTGGCCGCTGTGATGGAGGCCTATGTCACTCCGCTGGCTATGCAGCTGTTCATGTAAGCCCCGTTTCCCATACGGTTTGTTTTTCCCGCGGCGCCGCCGCGTACTTGATTTTGAAAGGATTGATCCCGCAATGTGTGAAAAGACCACGAACGTTCCCGCTCTGTTTGGCAAAATGGTGTTTGGTGAGCAGCAGATGCAGCAGCGTCTCCCCGCCGCCGCCTACCAGAAATGGCAGCAATGCCTGGCCCAGGGAACGCCGCTGGATCGTACCACCGCCGGCGAGATCGCCAATGCCATGAAGGATTGGGCCATTGAGAAGGGTGCCACCCATTACACCCACTGGTTCCAGCCTATGACCGGCGTTACCGCCGAAAAACACGACAGCTTCATCACCCGCGACGGCAAAGACGGCGTGGTCATGGAGCTGAGCGCCAAGGAACTGAGCAAGGGCGAGGCGGACGCCTCCTCCTTCCCCTCCGGCGGTCTGCGCGCTACATTTGAAGCCCGCGGCTACACCGCCTGGGACCCCACCTCCTACGCTTTCGTCAAGGACGAGACGCTGTATATCCCTACCATTTTCTGCTCGTACAGTGGGCAGACGCTGGACAAAAAAACGCCTCTGCTGCGCTCTATGCGTGTGCTGGACAGGGAGTGCATCCGTATCCTGCGGCTGTTCGGCAACACCGAGGCGCAGCATGTCACGCCGCAGGTAGGCCCTGAGCAGGAGTACTTCCTGATCGACGAGAAGGTATACCGCCAGCGCGAGGATCTGAAGCTGTGCGGCCGCACGCTGTTCGGTGCCCGTCCCTCCAAGGGGCAGGAGCTGGACGACCACTATTACGGCGCTATCAAGCCCCGGGTAGCCGCGTTTATGCGGGAGCTGGATCAGGAGCTGTGGAAGCTGGGCGTGCTGGCCAAGACGGAGCACAACGAGGTGGCTCCCGCCCAGCACGAGATCGCGCCCATCTACTCCGATGCCAACAGCGCCTGTGACAAAAACCAGCTGACCATGGAACTGCTGAAAAAGGTAGCCGCCCGCCACGGTTTGGTGTGCCTGCTCCATGAAAAGCCCTTTGCGGGCGTCAACGGCAGCGGCAAGCACAACAACTGGTCCCTGTCCACCACCGAGGAGAACCTGCTGGACCCCGGTGACACCCCCAGCCAGAACGCCCAGTTCCTGCTGTTTCTAGCCGCTTTTATCAAGGGCGTTGACGAGTACCAGGAAATGCTGCGCTGCTGCGTGTCCTACCCCGGCAACGACCACCGTCTGGGCGGCAACGAGGCCCCTCCCGCCATCATCTCCATCTTTCTGGGCGATGAATTAACGGCTATTCTTGATGCCATCATTCAGGGCACTGAGTATGTGGACATCACCAAGAAAAAGCTTACCATCGGCGTGGACACTTTGCCAGGACACCACAGACCGCAACCGCACCTCTCCCCTTGCCTTCACCGGCAATAAGTTCGAGTTCCGTATGCTGGGCTCCTCTCAGTCCATCGCCAGCCCCAATGTGGTGCTGAACACCATTATGGCCGAGGAGCTGCGCCAGTTCGCCGACATTCTGGAAAAGGCCGACGACTTCCAGTCCGCGCTGCAGAAGCTGCTGCACGACACCTTCACCGCCCACCAGCGCATCATCTTCAACGGCAACGGCTATGATGACGCCTGGGTACAGGAGGCCAAGCGCCGGGGCCTGGCCAATCTGCGGGACACGGTGGACTGTATGCCTGCCTACATTGACAAAAAGAACGTCGATCTTTTCACCAAGCACGCCATCCTCACCGAGACGGAGATGCGCGCCCGGTACGAGATCCACCTGGAAAACTACTGCAAGGTGTCTGCCATTGAGGACAGCACCCTGCTGGACATGGTCCAGCGTCATATTCTCCCCGCCGCCAGTGCTTACGCCGACCGCCTAACCCAGACGGTCTTTCACAAGGAGAACAGTGTCCCGGCCTTGTCCGCCCGCATGGAAAAGACTCTGGCCCAGCGTGTTACCGACCTGGGTGAGAAGCTGTTTGATACCTGCGAGGCGCTGCACGCTGCCCTCAGCGATGCCCCCGCCGCGGACGGCGGTATCGACGCCGCACGGTACTACCGCTGCGAGATCGTTACCCGCACCCAGAAGGCCGGCGAGCTGATCGGCCGGCTGGAATCGCTGGTGGACGCCAAGGCGTGGCCGTATCCCACCTATGCGGATATTCTTTTCAGCGTGTGATCCAAAACATTGCAATTCTGTACAGAACTCACTCTCCTCGCAAAAAGCCTCCCCGGTCGGGGAGGCTTTTTCTTTCTTATTTTCCGCGAAGCGCCGCAACGATCTGCGTGTATACCTTCTCCGGCTCCCTCCGGAACCGTTCCGCCAACGCCTCGGCGTCGGCCTTATCGGCCACCATCAGATCCAACGTCATCAGGCTATCCACATCGTCCCGCAGCCGCAGCTCCACGGTGAACGTCCCGTTTTCACGCGGCGTCACCCGTCCCTGCACCTGCTGCCGCCGCACCGCCGCCTTGTTCCAAGCCGCGATATGCCTATCCGACAGCTGTCTTACGGAATATGGCAGGCTGCTCTCGCAGATACCGCTGTTTCTCCGTCCCTTTTCCGTGATAACATACTGCCCGTCTTCCGTGACACGCAGATGCTCTGTCTTCACCAGGTCACCCAGACACTCCGCATAATCAAAGTAGTCGATGCCCTCGTCGCACATGGTCATGTCCTGCAAGTCGGCTCCGTCCACCGGCTCCGTCAGCCGCGACACAATGTACAGGATCAGGAACTTGATCTCCAGCTTGTCCTGAATGAACGCGATACCCACATCGCCCACCTCCTTTTTTGGTATTATACGCAATTTTTTCCCGCTTGTAAAGCGAAACCCCGCGAAAAAAGCAGAGGACGGCTCTCGCCGTCCCCTGTTCTGCTTCTCAATGGCACGCACAGTAGTTCTTGGTGCTGTTATAGTCACAGGGCGTCTCCACCGCGTTGGGCGGGAAAAACTCGTTCATGGGGAACGCCACACTGCGGAACAGCCCGCAGGGATCCTCCTGACTGCCGCAGTCACACTCGCTCTGGGGCACACAGTAGTCATATACCGGCACCAGCAGCTGCGTATCGCGCTCCAGCCGCACCAGCGTGAACTGCCCCAGCGTCACATACAGCCGCCGTGCTGCACTGTCGTCGAACACCAGCTCTCCACTGAAGCTCTGCGCCACAAAGGACGGGATCTCCGACAAACAACTGCCTGTCGAGACAGGGACCGGTACCTCCGCTACACGGGTATCCAGCACGATCGGGTCCACGGCTTCCACCACGGCGATAGGCAGATTGGTCCGTATCCGTCCCGGCACATCCAACTCGTCGAACACCGTGTCCGAGGAGAATATCTTGGCGTTTCCTTCGCTGCCGAACAGGATACACCGCTTGTCGAACACGCACAGGCCTTCCACCTCAGTGTATCGCGGCGTGCCGGTACACACCTGTAAAGTCACCCGGTAGTAGAAGCGCATATCCACCGAATAGAACCCCCGGTTGAACGTCACCGGCTCCACATCGGTGTAGACGTACAGCAGCTCCGCTGTGCCGCCCTTGATCATCTGCGATGTGCTGAGCACCTCCTGCGCTGCCGCCGTTGGGTAAAAGCGCAGATCCTCCACGCAGTCCTTATCCCTGCATGAGTCAAATATCTTCCGCGTATGGATGCACACGGCCTCCCGGACGTTCCCCAGGTCGCAGACCGGTCCCGGCATTACATTTTCAGGCATAGAATGACCTCCCAATAAGTAGTGAAAGACGGCCTCTTTCATTCCACTCTATGCCCAAAAGGCAAAAAGGGTGCGGCCCGCAGGCCGCACTCTGACACTCATTCGCTCTTTTCCTTCCTTCGCACCACCACGTTCTCCGGTCCAAGCCATTCCCGGCACTCCTTCAAAAACGCCGGGTGGTCCAGGCAGAAGCCGCCCCACAGCTTGCCGGTGTCGGCAATGCGTATCTTCAGCGGCACCTTTCCCTCAAACATGGTGGCCACTAGCTGGATGTGTGCGAAGGCCGGGTCGTCCACACTCTTCAGCCGCAGATACACCGCCGCCGTGTCGCTCTCCGCGGCCTTGCCGTCCTGCAGCGCCCCCACGCCGCAACTCTCCAGCGGGAATACCACGTCCGGCATGATCTGCGGCGGCTTTTCGTCCCGCAGGCTCAGCCGTCCCTTGATAAGTACCGGGCTGTTCACTGCCAGATAGCTGCCGCATCGTTCCAGCACCCGAGAAAAGCACAGAAGCTCCATGGATGCCGTCTCGTCCTCCAGCACCACATAGGCCATCAGCGTCCCGTTCTTGGTGGGCCGCGTCTTGCTGGAGGCCACGATGCCCGCCACCGTCACCGGCATACCGTCGGCGAACCGTGTGGGGCCCTCTTCAGAGGACACATCCTCCAGTATCTCATTCAGCGTCACTGCCCCGCTGCTACGGGCCGCAGCGCGATAGCCCACCATGGGGTGTCCGGACAGATACAGCCCCGTGGTCTCCTTCTCCATGTGCATCCGCTCCGTGGCGGTAAACTCCGGAATGTCCGGCATCACCACCGTCTCCACGGTGCTGTTGGCGGCGCTCATGCCGAAGAAATCGATCTGGCCCTCCACATTCCGCCGCCGCACGTTGCCGATGCCGTCCAGCACCTTCTCATACACCGCCAGCAGCTGCGACCGCCGCGCCCCCATGCTGTCGAAGGCGCCGCTGCGGATAAGGTTTTCCACCGCCCGCTTGTTCATGTCGCCGCAGTCGTACATCCGGTCGCAGAAATCCTGCAAAGACGTAAAGCTGCCGCCCTGCTCCCGCTCCCGGACCACCGACTGGATAAAGCCCCGTCCGATGTTCTTGATGGCCACCAGGCCGAACCGTATGCCGCCCGGCTCCACGGTGAACCGGTCGCTGGACCGGTTCACGTCCGGCGGCAGCAGCGCAATGCCGCAGTCGCGGCACTCGCCGATATACCCCGCCACCTTGTCGCTGTTGTCCAGCACGCTGGTCAGCAGCGCGGCCATATACTCCTTGGTGTAATGACACTTGAAATACGCCGTCTGATACGCCACCACCGCGTAGCTCACCGCGTGAGCCTTGTTGAAAGCATAGTTGGCAAAGTCGTATATCTCGTCGTAGATGGCCTGCGCTGTCTTCTCGTCGATACCGTTGGCGATACAGCCCTTGATTCCCCGTTCCGCATCGCCGTATACGAAGGCCTGACGCTCCTTCTCGATCTCCTTGGCCTTCTTCTTGCTGATGGCCCGGCGCACCATGTCCGCCTGCCCCAGCGAAAAGCCGCCCAGCTCCTGGAAAATGCGGATGACCTGCTCCTGGTACACGATGCACCCGTAGGTGACCGACAGTATAGGCACCAGCCTTGGGTGCTTATACGTCACCAGCTTCGGGTCGTGCTTGCAGGCGATAAACCTCGGAATGGACTCCATTGGTCCCGGACGGTACAGCGCGATCACGGCGGTAATATCCTCAATACTCTGTGGCTTCAGCCCCACGCACACACCGGTCATGCCCGTGGACTCGATCTGGAACACGCCCGCCGTCTGTCCACGGGAGATCATGTCATAGGTCTCCGCGTCGTCGTCCGGTATTTTGCTCAGCGCGAACTCTGGCTCCCGCTGCTGCACCATCTTCACCGCGTCATCCAGCACTGTCAGGTTCCGCAGGCCCAGAAAGTCCATTTTCAGCAGGCCCAGCTCCTCCAGTGTCGTCATCACATACTGGCACACCACCGCGTCGTCGTTCCGCGCCAGCGGCACATATTCATACACCGGCAGTTTTGTGATGACCACGCCCGCCGCGTGGGTAGATGCGTGCCGCGGCATTCCCTCCAGCGCCATGGCTGTGTCGATGAGCTTTTTGACCTTTGGCTCCTCCCGGTACATATCCGCCAGTTGCTTCGAGAGCTTCAGCGCCTCCTGCAAGGTAATATGCAGCGCCCCCGGCCCTGCCGGTACCAGCTTCGCCACAACATCCACCTCGGCGTAGGTCATGTTCAGTGCCCGGCCCACATCCCGTATGGCTGCTCGGGCGGCCATGGTACCGAAGGTCACGATCTGGGCTACATGGTCGTCGCCATATTTTTTGCGGACATATTCCACCACCTCACCCCGCCGCGTGTCGCCGAAGTCCATGTCGATATCCGGCATAGACACACGCTCCGGGTTCAGGAACCGCTCAAAGTACAGATCGTACTTCATGGGATCGATGTCCGTGATCTCCAGGCAGTAAGACACCATAGATCCGGCCGCGCTGCCGCGCCCTGGTCCCACCGGTATTCCCCGGCTCTTGGCGTACCGCACAAAGTCCGACACAATGAGGAAATAGTCCGTAAAGCCCATTTTCTCGATCATATCCAGCTCATAATCCAGCTGCTTCCGGTATTCCGGCTTTGCCTGACCGTACCGCCGAGCAAACCCCTCATCGCATAGTTTACGCAGATATGTAGGTGAGTCATACCCCTCCGGCAGCTTGAATTCCGGAAGATGGTATTTGCCGAAGGTGAACTCCAGCTGACATTTTTCCGCGATCTTTTCCGTGTTGGCCACCGCGTCCGGATATCCGGCGAACAGCGTCTCCATCTCCTCTGTGGAACGGATATAGAAATTCCGCGGCTCATACCGCATTCGGTTCTCGTCATCCACCGTCTTACCGGTCTGGATGCACAGCAGCACATCGTGGTTTTCTGCATCCTCCTTCCGCAGATAGTGGGCATCATTGGTACACACCAGGGGTATCCCCGTTTCGTTGTGCAGCCGCAAAAGACCCCGGTTCACCTCGGTCTGCTCGGCGATGCCGTGGTCCTGTAATTCCAGGTAAAAGTCCTCACCGAAAATTCCCCGCATCTCCAGTGCATATGCCTTGGCCCCGTTGTAGTCACCATTCATCAGCCGCTTGGGAATTTCTCCTGCCAAACAGGCCGACAGGGCGATCAGCCCGTCGGAATGGGCGCGCAGCAGCTCCATATCGATACGCGGCTTGATATAGAACCCCTCGATATACGCCTGCGACACCATGTACGACAGATTCCGGTACCCCGTCTCGTTCTTGCACAGCAGCACCAGATGCCGCGACTCCGCATCGAACTCATGCTGCTTGTCAAACCGTGTCCGACGCGCCACATATACCTCGCACCCGATGATGGGATGGATGCCCTCCGCCTTGCAGGCGCGGTAAAAGTCCACTGCGCCGTACATGACGCCGTGGTCGGTAATGGCGCAGGCCGTCTGCCCCAGCTCCTTTACCAGCTTCGGCAGGTCCCGTATCCGGCACGCACCGTCCAGCAGACTGTATTCCGTATGTACGTGCAGATGTACAAATCCCATACCTGTTCTCCTTTACTTCTCCCCTATCATCCCGCACAGTATCTCCGCCGCGCTGAGAATAAGCAGCCCGCAGTGATCCCCCGCCGCCAGTGCCATGGCCGTGTCAGTGGGCTGCAATTCCTTCTCCGCCAGCAGTTCCCGGCAGTTGAGATGCTTAAATCTCTCCATAAACCGCCGCTGGTATTCCTTGGTGATCTCCGCGGATTTCGCCTTGCTGGCGGCCATTTCCGGAAACGCGCAGCCCAGGATCATCACAGGCGCGTTTACCGCCCCACAGATGTTCCCGCTTCGCACGCCGCCGCCTAACCCCGCACCGACAGCCAGTGCCTGGGTCTCCGTAATACCCATCACATCTGCGAATGCCGCCAGCAGCGCCTGGGCGCAGTTGGCCCCGTTTTTTCTGTACGCCTCCGCGCGTTCGCACCGTTCTCTCATGTTCATAGCTCCTTAGCCTCCTCCATCAACTTTCTCATTCGATGGTTCATGCACGACTTCGTTACCGGCGGGTCACACTTCTCCGCCAGCTGTACCAGCGACAACTCCGGATATTCCAGCCGCAGCGCCGCGGTTTGCCGCAGCTTTTCCGGAAGCGTATCCCACCGGGCGCTGCGGCGCAGCTTCTTGATGGCGCCTACCTGCTCCTGCGCCGCGTCCAGCGTCTTGTTTACGTTGGCCATATCGCAGTTCATAGCCCGGTTGGCGCCGTTGCGTATCTCCTTGTCCACCTTCGCCGTCATGATGTCCATGGCCGCCGCCGGTGCGCCGATCTTCGTCAGAAAGTCCTCGATGTGCTCTGACTGCTTGAAGTACAGAAGTGCATCCGCGCCGCGCCGTATGGAACGTGGCAGGAACCCCATCTCCTCCATCAGCGCCTGTACCTCCCGGCTGGCCGGCACATGACTGGTAGCCAGCTCCAGATGATACCGCTTCTCCGGGTCGGTGACGCTGCCTCCCGCCAAAAATGCCCCCCGCAGGAACGCCGTCCGGCAGCAATCCTCCTCCAGTATTCCGAAGTTCACGTGCAGCGCCGTCAGCTGCCTCGCATCATAGCCAAGTGTGTTGATGATCTTTTCCAGCTTTTCCGGCGCTGTGATGCCGAAGATCAGCTTTCCTTTGCCGTTCGTTTCCTCCGGTACCCGGTCGAATTTCACCCCAAAAGCCTTCTGAAACAGCTTTGGCAGCCGCGCGGCGAAGTCTCCGTTCTCCGTGATGATCCGTATCTCTCCGGGCGTGAACGTGTTGCCGTACAGCAGCACACCGTAGCCCTCGGCCCGGGCGCAGCACTGGCGGCTGATTCCCACGCGGCACAGCTCATTTTTTACCTTTCCCGCAAATGAGACCATCGCGCTTCACCTCACTGTTTTATCCGACGGAATGCTACCGTCTCTGCCTTCATGGATATCTTTTCCACCTGGTAGCCGTATACCGCAAGCTCCTTTTTATACGTTAGGAAGGCGTGGTCGATGGGCACACCGGCAATACGTCCTATTTCCTCAAATATCAGCGTAAATCGATTCCGCCCATCCCCGAACACACATTCCCAGAGTTTATCGTATTTGCTCATACATCGTCTCCTGTTTTTGCTCCGACCGCAGGTGCGGAACACACTTACCGCCCCATATCCCTGTGGCTTTCCGCCACGGAAAAGCCCAGCGCGTCAATGTATGCCGCCAGCCGGTGCGCCACAGCTACAGATCGGTGCCGACCGCCGGTGCAGCCTACAGCCAGTACCAGCTCTGTCCGCCCCTCCTGTCGGTACTGGGGCAGCAAATAATCTACCATCGGCGTCAGACGCCGCCAGAATTCCTCCGTGGCCGCCGCGTTCATCACATAGTCGCGCACCGCCACATCCAGCCCGGTCAGCCTTTTTAACTCCGGCACATAGTAGGGGTTTGGCAAAAACCGCACGTCCAGCACCAGGTCTGCCTCCGGTGGCAGGCCGTTCTTGAACCCGAAGGACAGCACCGTCACATGCAGCCCGCCGTCCGCCTCTCTGCCCAACAGCGTCAGCAGTGTGCTACGCAGCTTGGCCGCAGAAAATGCCGACGTGTCCAGCACCAGGTCCGCCTGCGCCCGCACCGGTGCCAGCATCGCCCGTTCCCGCGCTACCGCTTCTTCGATGGAGGCTCCGTCACCGCACAGAGGATGGCTCCGCCGTGTCTCTTTATAGCGGTTGATGATGGTCTTGGTGTCCGCCTCCAAAAACAGCAGCCGACACCGCAGACCCTGCCGCCGCAGCTCTTCCACCGCGCCGGTCAGTCGCTCAAAGGGCTCTCCGGCTCGCACGTCGTACACAAAAGCCAAGCGGTCATACCGGCCGCCGGCGGCCGCGCAGAACTCGGCGAATTTGACCATCATCTCCGCCGGCAGGTTGTCCACGATGTAGTAGCCGCTGTCCTCCAGACAGATGGCGGCGCGGCTCTTTCCCGCACCGGACATTCCCGAAATAATGAGTATTTCCAATTCAGCATCCTCCCCCGCCGTCAAGCGCGATGCGGGATCCCGTCAAAAAACAAGCCCGGTACGGCGTTATTTTTGCTGCACTTTTGCGTTCTTTTTTATTACCTTTACTGTAACATTTTTGTATATTTACTGGCACATTTTATATACCTTCTATCAAGGTCATTGAAACACCTGTGATCGATGCGGTCGTAATTCAAGTAATGACCCGGACCTCAGGCTCCAGCACAACGCCGGTTTGCTCCCGCACGCGCTTTTGTATCTCTGCCATGAGAGCTGTCACATCAGTGCAGGACGCCCCGCCCCGGTTGATGACGAACCCCGCGTGCTTCTCCGACACCTGTGCGCCGCCCACGGTCAGTCCCTTTAGGCCGCACTGATCAATCAGCGCCGCAGCATAGTAGCCCGCCGGGCGCTTAAAGGTACTGCCCGCGCTGGGATACTCCAGCGGCTGTGACGCCTTACGCCGGGCCATCAGCTCGTCCATTTTCTCCCGTATCTCCCCGGGGATACCGGCCTGCAAGTGGAGCGTCGCCCGCAGCACCACCGTGTCGGGGTGCTCTGTCAGCAGGCTGTGCCGATAGGAAAACGCCATTTCTTCCCCACTGAGGGTCTTGACACCATCCTCAGGGAACAGCACGGTCACTTCCTTTACCACCTGTGCCATTTCCCCACCATAGGCACCGGCATTCATGCACACTGCGCCGCCCAGGCTTCCCGGTATCCCGTGGGCGAACTCCAGCCCGGAAAGCCCTGCCTTCTGCGCGAAAACAGCGATCTTTGCCAGTGATGCGCCGCACTCTGCCGTGATCTCACCTGCGACCGCACCAGCCGCCACACCCGCCATGTCCCGGGTGCAGATCACCAGACGCTCCACGCCCTCATCCGGGAAGAGCACGTTGGTGCCGTTTCCCAGCACAAAGGGCCGTGCGCCCAGCTCCAGTGCATGGCTCACCAGCAGCACCGCCGCCTCCCCGCTGCGGGGAAAGGCCATGCGCCGCGCCGGCCCGCCGATGCGGAAGGAAGTATACCGATCCAGCGGCGCGTCCTTCTCATATTCCATATCCGGCAGATAGTCCGCCGCCCATTTGTCCAGCTCCTCGTACCAGCTCATAATGCCTCCAAGCTTTGAAAATAAGGGGTTCCCTACACTGCCAGCGGTAGTATATGCCCCTGTCAGATACGCTTATTCTTTCCCAACAGGGCCGCGCCGATCAGACCCGCCCGGTTGCCCAGCTGCGCCTTGACGATGCGCGTCCGCCGGTCCTTGCCGCAGGGAATGCTCTCTCTGGCCACCCGCTGCTGCACGGGTAGCAGCAGCTGCTCGTCCGCTTCATTGCTGACGCCGCCGCCAATGGCCAGTGTATCCGGCTGAAAGATATTCACCACGTTAACCACGCCGCAGGCCAGGTAGTCCACGTATCGGTCGCACACCATTTGTCCCACCGGGTCACCCTCGCGGGCCGCGATAAACGCCGACTGCCCGGACACGTGTCCGTCATTCTCCGTGATGACCCGCGCCAGAATACTGTCCGGGTAGGCCGCCAGTGCCTCTGCCGTCATGCGCTTCAGCGCCGTGGCGCTGGCGTATTGCTCCCAGCAGCCGTGCCGCCCGCAGGGGCACGGCAGGCCGTTCTGCTCGATGACCATGTGACCCACCTCACCGGCCATACCGTTGGCGCCGTGGTATATTTTCCCGTTGTGGATGATACCCGCGCCCACGCCGGTACCCAGCGTGATGGTCACAAAGCGCTTGCTCTCGCGTCCCGCGCCCACATGGAACTCCGCCAGCGCCGCGCAGTTAGCGTCATTTTCGATGTACAGCGGGATATTCAGATATTTGTGAAACAGCTTCCGCAGCGGCACATCCCGCAGAGGCAGGTTGCAGGTATATGCAATAGACCCCGCCCGTATATCCACCGTTCCGGGAACGCCGACACCTACCGACGCCACATCACTGACCGGAATATTGGCCGCCTTTGCCAGCTCCTGCACCAGTGACGCCACTGTCCACGCCAGCCCCTCACGGTCTACGATGGACGCGACCTTCATCTTCTGTGTCGCCAGCAGCGTTCCGCTTTCGTCCACCAGCCCCGCCTTGAGGTTGGTGCCGCCAATGTCTACGCCAACGTATTTCATCTGTTCTCCGCCTCGCCCGTTGTGCTCTTTTTCTTCAGCATGGCGTCCACCTTGCTGTCAAACTGCGTCACGAAGTCCCGTGCCGCGTTGTAGCCGTACTTCATCTGCCGGTTCTTCATGGTGGCGATCTCCACGATGCCTGCCAGGTTACGCCCCGGCCGCACCGGGATGGTCACGATGGGCAAGCTCACATCCAGCATGGTGTATTTCTCCTCGCCCAGGCCCAGCCGGTCATAGAACTTCCCGTCTTCCCACTGTTCCAGCTGGATCACCAGGTCGATCTCTGTGTCGAACTGCACCGCGCCCATGCCGAACAGCTGCTGCACGTCGATGACGCCCACGCCGCGTATCTCGATATAGTGCCGGATGATCTCCGGCGCCGTGCCGTAGAGAGAGTTGGACACCCGGCGAATCTCTACCGCGTCATCCGCCACCAGCCGGTGACCGCGCTTGAGCAGCTCAATGGCCGTCTCGCTCTTGCCGATGCCGCTGTCGCCCAGGATCAGTACGCCCTGTCCGTAGATATTCATTAAGACGCCGTGCCGCGTGATCTGCGGGGCCGTTACCCGGTTCAGGTAGTCAATGAGCCGGCTGGTGATATCCACCGTGGAGTCCACCGCCCGCAGCAGCGTGCGGTCGTGCTTGTCCGCCATCTGCACCAGCTCAGGCGGCGCCTCCATATTCCGCGCCACGATCATTGCCGGGAACGGATAGCTCATCAGCTGGTTGAACACACGCAGACGCTCTGCCTCGGTCATGCGCTCCAGATAGCGTATCTCACCCCGTCCCAATATTTGCAGGCGCTTGTCGTCAAAATAATCGTAAAAGCCTACCAGCTGCAGGGCGGGCCGATTTACGTCGGAAATGGTGATCACCGCGCTGTCATAGTCGCTGCCGCGGTGCAGTATTTCCATACCGAAGGTCTCTACCATTTTTTTCAGGCTGGCGGGTGTGCGTTTCACTTTTTCCATGGGCGCTCCTCCTGCCCGGAAACGGGCGAATATACTTCTTTTAATTATATCTTGCGGAGCGCTTTTTCGCAACACTTTCCCCATGCAAAAAAAATTCGTTTTTTTGTCAAATAATACTTGCAATTTCGGCGCACATCTGTTATTATATCAACTGCTTGCAATGCAAGAGGTATGTTATGACAGCAAGGAGGTGCAACGGATGGCAAAGTGCGAATTTTGCGACAAGGGCGTGACCTTTGGTATCAAGGTGTCCCACTCTCATCGGCGTTCCAACCGCCCC
>OIAT01000111.1_pt1 | contig 23263 bp, 28 predicted proteins | sample 1580801 | NCBI WGS metagenome assembly OIAT01 (sample SAMEA3882536, study PRJEB24775) | human gut metagenome | biome: human-associated habitat; feature: intestine environment; material: feces | place: Netherlands | collected 2009/2010
AAAGCCGACACGCGGGCGCGTGTCGGCTGACGGCTTGTAACAAAGGTTTACCCCCGCAGGTTTGACCTGCGGGGGCTTGGGATAGGATCAAGTTTCGTCCGCTTCTGGCTGTTCCTCCAGCTCGTCCTGGGGCGATGCTTCTGTAACCGGTTCGGCGGCTTCGGCTTCTTCCAGTGCGCGGGTGATGATGTCGACTAAGAAGTCCTTCTTCTTGATGCCGCGCTCCTTGAGGTAGCGGTCAAGTCGGTCAAAGAGTTCTGCGGGGATCTGCGCGGCTAAGGTTCTCATTTCTCCGGTCATGATTTTTCCGTCCTTCCAGTCGTAATATTCCGTGATCATGGCTTCCACATACTCACCGAGGGTCATCCCGGCTTTTTCCTGCTCCTGCCGGACTCTGGTATGGAGTGCGACGGGCAGCATAGCACACAGGTTTTTTCTTGTTTCCATTGCAGTCTCCTTTCGCTTTGGTACGCCAAGTATCGCAGGAAAAAGGAAAGAAAGCTATTCACCAGAGCCAACAAAGAACGCCGCACAAACGAAGCAAATTATACCATTTTACAAGCAAGTCGTTTCACTCATATTCATTATCTTGCCTCACCGCCGTGACCGCGGTTTCTCTTTTTACAAACCTGCTGGTGATCATGCACTTTCCCTGCATGGAAAAGTTCTCGCGCTACTTTCAGATCGAAAATCCAATGTGGTTCGAGCCACCGGTCTGGATACTTGGCACACAACTGGGGCAGGAATTGTTTCAGCTCCGCACCCTCTCTGGGAAATTGAATGCCGTCTTTGTAGGTAATGTCCCGCTTCAGTTCTGACACAAGTTTCTTATATTTCCGCTGTTCGGTCTGCTCATAGGTGCTTTTGCCGGTGAGCTGCTTGTATGCATACTCTCCCACATAGCTCATCTGCTCGAAGCTGCAATCCCCGTAGGGTTCGACCTCTGCAAGCGAATCCGGGTCCGCCAGCGCAGCCAGATAGACTTCTTTTCCTTGCGCAATCAGCCACGCGCGGAAGTCTATAAAGCCGTCATCGCTGCAGCCGTATTCCTTTATAATTTCGGCAGCATCCCACAAGCCGTACTTGTACGCGAGATCTTCGTAAGCTTGCGTAATATCGTGAAAGCTCTGTGCCTGTTCTGCCCCCATAGATACCAAGCGTCCCTTCAGATGCTCCACCATGGCAGACATATCCTGACCACAGGCGTCTCTCGCCTCCCGGATCAATCCCCAGAATGTGTCTTTGTTGATCTCTGTGATGGTATCGTTCATATTGCGCCTCTTTTCCGTCTTGGTTTTCAGTTTCAAAATGTAGGCTAGTCCGTAAACAAATCCGGCCTTGCTGCAACGGCAAAGCCCTCGCGCCCGGTCACGACCACGCCATTCTGCCCGCCGGAGCAGTGGATGACGAGGATATTTCCTACGCTGTCATAGCCACAGACGATCCCAACGTGGCTGTCATCCGCGTAAAAGACGAGATCGCCGGGCAGCGCGTCTGACCATGCAATGTTGGTGCAGTAGCCATGCTGCGAAGCTGCGCCACCGCCGCGTCCGGGCAGGTATGCACCGTTCGTGGCGTTATAGAATGTCCAGTCCACAAAGCCGGAGCAGTCCAATCCGAATGGCAGCACCTTGCCGGTCGAACCGCTGCCGGGTGCAGTGACTGTCGTCGGCGTTCCCCAGCGGCTGTCCCAGCCGAGAACGAGGCTTTTGCCGCCCCAGAAATACGTCACCTTTCCAAGAAGCTGATACGCCGTCAGGACAATGGATTCTCGCAGCGGATCAAGATCATCCGGCAGCGTGCCCTGAATGTCCGAAATGTCGACGGGGCCGATGGGCGTGTCGTCTGGTTGGTAATTGCCGATTAGGGAAAGGAAGATATCGTCATAGTCCGGTTTCAGCAATTCTTCGAGCATTTCCCGCTGCTGGGCAGTGAAGCTGTATTCATCTGCCATCTGCATGGCATCCTTGATCTGTGCGGAGATGTGCAGTGTTGTGATCTGCTCGCCGTCTACGGTTCTGGTCGTCAATTCGTATTCCAACTTGTTGGCATCGAAAAAAATTTCCCGCAGGAGCTGGAGTTTTTCTTCGTCCATTGTCATAACGTCCAAGCCGTGTTCTTCGTCGGTCGAGACCTTGACCGCGTACACAGCCAGCACATTCCGCCAGTTCTGCAGCATGGCCGCTTCCATGCCCTCCTGCATATCCAGCTCGTCGTATGGATGATCCTCCATGATACGGTAGATTTCGTCGGTGAACTCGCCGTTCAGCGTCGCAACCGCGTCCGGGATTTTAATTTCCGTGCCAGTGTCCTCACCGGCGAACAGGATACCGAGCGGCGAAGCAAACAACATCCCTACAAGCAAGATCACCACAACAACGGAAACCGCAGCCGCGCCGCCTGCGCCGATAGCCGCGGCCAGCTTTTCTGCCGCTGCCACGATTGCCCGCAGGACCTTCCTTCCGGCCTCTTTTGCTACTTTCGCCGTTTTGATCGCCGTATCCCGAAGCACCTGCCCTTTGCGGATGACAGTTGCGGCCTGCTTGGGAGCAGCCGCCGACGCTTTGCTGGGCAAGGCTTTTCCCGCAGATGTGGTGGACTTGATTTTCGCTTTCGGGGCTGTTTTGATCTTTTGCTTTCTCACAACAGCCGGACGCACCTGCTTCTGAACACGCACAGGTTTTGCAGGAGCGGCATTTTTGCCCGTTGGCAGAGGGGCAGTTTCATTTGCAAACAGCGGTTTACATAATTTTATATCACCTTGAATCATTTCTCTCGCGGCCTGCTGTGGGTTTGCCTGCACAGGCGTTACCTGTGTTGGCTGCTGCGCCGCAATGTATTTCCGCTTGCTCTTGATATCCGGCAGCAGTGTCTGCGGGGTATCCGGCGTCACGGATTCCGTATTGGCGCGCATGGAGGCCGCCTGCGGCTGCCGTGTTCGGATCTGCGGCAGGGCTGACTGCTCCGGCTCCGTACTATGGGAAACGTGGAGTTTTTGCTGTTCACGAACAGTTTCCCGTGTACGGATGACCGGCGAAAAAGTTTCGGAATCTGTAATTGTGTTTTCAATACCGCTTGATTCTTCTTTGAGAAAATTCTGCTTTTGCCGCTTCTTTCGGATGTACTCTTTCGTCTTGATTGCAGGAAGCGCGAACTGTGTGGTATCCGGTTTTAGCGCAGCAGGAATTTCTCGCAGAGAAGAAGCAGACGGCTTTTCCCTTACTGATGTTTCCAATTCACGCACAGAGCGATTTGTCTGCAATTGATAAACATTCTGCGGTCTTTCATAAATTTGCGAAGCTGGATGCTGGGGCAGATGCACAGGTGCATCTGCGGTCGGTGTATGCTCTCGCATCTTGGGCTGCGGGGTGTTTGCGGGAGGAACAGGCTTCTCCTTGATTGGAAAAGCCTGTTCGTGTGCAGAACGTTCCATTTGTAAATGGTGCGCAGACTGTTCAAAGGGTGCTGCGGTATGTTTTTCTGCGCTACCAGTTGGCGTTGGCGTAATTTCCGCGGAAACGTTCTGCGTTTTTTCGTGAATCCTCAGAGTTGCATGCTGGGAGGAAGACACCGGTGCTTTCGCATCCGGTGCATGTTCCCGCATTTTTGGTTGTGGAGCATTTGCAGGAGGAACCGGTTTCTCCTTAATCGGAGAAACCGATTTACGCACAGAATGCTCCGTTGTCGACGGCATCGTTTCCGCAGGAACAGCCTTTACGTTTTCATGAATCTGCGGAGCTGTATGCTGGGGCTGCTGCACAGGCGCATCAGCGGTCGGTGTATGCTCTCGCATTTTAGGCTGCTTGTCGCTTGCCGGAGAAACCGGCTTCTCCCTGATTGGAGAAGCCGATTCGCGCACAGACTGATTTCCCTGTGGTTGGCTTTGTAGTGGATATTCCCTCGGTGCCGCAGTAGGCTGCAGGGGGTGCCGAGGCTGCTCATGTTGTGGAACAGATTTTGTCCTGGCTTCCGATTCAGACTTCGTTTTCGGCAGCTTGTGGACAGCTTTTTCTACCAGATGGCGGACTTCCTGCACGGCATGGTCGGCGGTGTCTGTGATCTTGCCGCTCTCGTAGCGATCTTCCGGCTGACCGTCCTGCGCGGCCTCGCGCAGCTCCTGCCGAAGCTGCTGAAAGGAAGCATCTGTGCCGCGGCGGAATGCTGCCTGCGGCGCGGATTTGAGGGTTTTGACGGTTCGCTCTTTCAGCGGCGATTTTTCTTTGACCTCCCGCATTACGACGCCTGCTCCACCCGTTCAGATAGTTTCGTCGTCATAAGCTGGTACAGCCTGCCGTTTTTCGGAAAATGATCCACGAAAGGCACGATGGTGCTGCCGCACTTGAGAAGCCCGTGTCCAAAATCTACGCCTGAAATGTACGAGAGCTGATTATCTGAAATATTGAGCAGCCGCGCCAGCTCGATTCGGTCCGTACTCGCCTGATTGAGCATGAGCAGAAATTCACTGTTTGCAAGCATGGTTCTCGCCGTGTGAGATTGCAGCAGGTCGTCGACGTTCTGCGTCAGCCCCGTGCCGCAGGCACCGTATTTGCGCATCCGCTTCCAGAGCGTGAACAGGAAATTGGCGCTGTACTCGTGCTGAAACAGCAAGTAAATTTCGTCGATGTAGATCCAGGTATTTCGTCCCTGCTGCCGGTTGCGGATGATGCGGTTGAAAATGCTGTCCAGCACCACCAGCATACCTACCGGCAGAAGCTGCTTGCCAAGATCCCGGATATCGTAACAGAGGATGCGGGCATTGGTGTCCACATTGGTGGGCTTGGCAAAGGTGTTGAGACTGCCGTCTGTAAACAGTTCGATGGCCAGCGCCACATCCTGTGCTTCCTTTTCCGGCTGGCGGAGCAGCTCCGCGTGGAAGTCCTGCAAGGTGGGGACTGCGCCGTGATAGCCGCTGCGGATATAGTCCCGGTACACCTGCGCGGTACAGCGGTCGATGACGGATTTTTCCTTGGCAGACAGCTTGCCTGCCCCAATGAGCTGTTCACAGAGGGAGAGCAGGAACTCGGATTTCAGCACCACGGGGTTCTCTCCGTCCCCATAGCCCTGCTCCATATCCATGGCGTTGATATGGTTGGGAGATGTGGCGGAGATGTTGATGACCTGGCCGCCCAGTCCTTCGATGAGGGGGCGGTACTCCGATTCCGGATCGATGACGATGATATCGTCCTGCGTGGACAGCGCCAGTGACACCATCTCCTTCTTGGCGCTGAAGGATTTACCGGAGCCGGAGACGCCCAGAATGAATGCGTTGCCGTTGAGCAGCTGTTTCCGGTCTGCTACGATGAGATTTTTGCTGATGGCGTTCTGCCCGTAGTACACACCGCCACGATCCCAGATCTCCTGGGCCTTAAAGGGCATGAGGACAGCCAGCGCTTCCGTGGTCAGTGTGCGCAGGGCATCGATGCGGCGCAGGCCCAGCGGCAGCGCCGTCACCAGTCCGTCCGCCTGCTGCCAGTTCAGCGTCGTGAGCTGACAGAGGTGCTTGCGGGCAATGGACTGGAGCGTTTCCGTATCACTGTCCAGTTCTTCCTTGCTGTCTGCCAGATGCACCAGCGTCACCACGGCAAACATCATCCGCTGGTCGCGGGTGGTGAGATCGTCCAGCATCTCGCGGGTCTCCTTGCGCTGCTGCTCCAGATCGTAAGGGACAACGGCAGAAAAGTTATTGTTAGCGTTCTGCCGGCGCTGCCAGTTGGTCACATTGGTTTCCACACCCAGCAGCCGGTTCTGCATCTCGCGCACCGCCTCGTCCGTGGGGACGGGGATCACGTCGATGGACAGCATGAGCGTCCGGTTCAGTTCCGTCAGCTCATTGATCATGGAGTCCTTGATGTAGGAGGCGTACTCCTTGAGGAACAGTACCCGCCCGAACTTGTCGCCCATGACAAAGTGGTCCTTCTTGAACTCCATGCTGTCCGGACAGATGGCGTCCTTGTAGGAGGCCCCCTTCCGCATGCTGTCCTTGAAATCGAAATGGAACTCTGTTTCCTCGCCTACCCGGTAAAAGTCGTGGAGGATCCGCAGACGCTCGATGGCGTCCAGTTCCTCGCTGCGGGAGTCCAGCTTGTTGAGCCTACTGGTAATGTCATTGGTGACGCGGTCAAAGAAGGTCCTGGCTTCATCCACATTTTTCTTGTGGGTGGAGACGGTAATGTACCGCTCCTGCACCACGCTGTTGGATGCGTCGGTGACCTTGTCCGTGAGCATGGTGTTGTATTCGGCCCGGTATCCGTCCAGAAAATCCCCACGGGGCGGAAGTAGGATGGTTTCCTCAAAGTTCTGGCGGTTGAGCCGCTTGTTGTTGATGGTGATCTTGGTGGTGGAGCCAGTGTCCAGCGCATTGAGCAATTCGGAATAATTCAGGAACATGGCCGTCTTGTCCTCTTTGGAGGCGATGGCGTAGTTGATATCCGAAAAGCGGATGCACTTGGAGAACTTACTCCCAAACTGAAAAATCCCATCCGGCCAGATGCGGCGGATGGGGATGGTGTCCTGTACAGATCTTGGTACGGTAAATTGTTCCTTGTCCTGCCTCAATGTATTTTGCAGGGTTTTAATCAATCTTCAGGGCCTCCTTCATACTCGAACGCTCCATGAGTTTTGCGTACAGGTTGTCAGATTTGAAGACGAGCCGGTGAGGATATATAAATTCCGTGCGGATATAAGCAAGTAGAAACTGCTCCAGCGACATGCCGTTGTACTGGAAAAAGCCGCCGAGGGCGAAGGGAAAAGCGCACAGGACGCAGACCCACCCGATCTCGGCGGTCGCCAGCACAGAGCGCAGGCCAAAATACACGCCTACGGCAACAGCGACGGCCAGCAGCGCAAAGATGAGCTGGCGGAGCGACAGTCCGAAAAACAGGCTCTCCTGATAATTTCGGACCTCTTTGTTGATGCGTACCTCGATTGGATTTCACCTCCTTTTCCGTTCCTGGACTTTTGGCAGACAGGAGTTGCCATGTCCGCCGGGGTATGCTAACATCAAAGTGAAAAAATAGCGAGAGGGGTGTACCCATGTTATATGCATATATTTTCCTGGGAGCCGGGATCCTGATCCTGTCCATCCTGTTCCGCCTGGCCGCGGTGTTCCGTCTGACCATCCCGCTGCTGTACGCGCTGGTGGTGCCGACGCTTCTGAGCGATTGGTACTACGCCCACTACACGCTGGCTAATGTGATCTGGTACATCCTACTGGCTGTGACGGTCCTGTCCTGGGTGTACTCTCTGGTGCGGAAGATCTCCGCCATCATGGAGCGGCGCCGGCGCGAGAAAGAAAAAGAGGAAATTTTGATCCAGCGGGTGCGGGAGGCCGGCCGCAACGGCGGCGGTATCGTCCATATTGATGACCTGCAGGATTAACCAAGGCCCATCAGCTCCCGCACCAGACGATCGCTCATCTTGATAGCGCCCACCAGGACCAGCATATTGAAAATCAGCTCCCCAATGTAGTTCCAAACGATGGTAGCGGCAGCCATTGTGTCATCCGCGATGGCCGGCGGCGCCGCGGCAAACTGGGAAAAGATAATACAAGCTAAAACGATCATACAGCCCTCCAGGCAGATGGCGGCGTAGCTTTTGATAAAAGCCACGCCGATGCTGCTGGAGGGCTGTCCCGCGAAACTGGCCAGTGGGATGGGCGCGATGGCCGTCGCCATATAGAGTTTGAAAAAGCGGGAATAGACGGTCAAAATCATGACCAGCGACAATACCCAGATAAACAGGGACCCCAGGAGTGTCACCGCCCACAGCGGGATACTCTCCAGGAAGCCCACATCCTCGATGATGGACACCATTTCGTCCGGCAGGGCCGTGTCGGACATGGCCGTGAGGCCGGAGGCGTCCATGATGGTGGACACCGCGCCCTGGGCGATGCTGAACAGGGCCATCATCAGCTCCAAGCCGTAGGTGACGGCCCCTTGCGCCAGCGCGAACCGCACAAAGGTTTTGACCGCCACCTCCGGGCGCTTGAGTTCCGTAAAGCTGCCGCAGGTCTTGACCACGCCGGCCACGAAAAACAGCACCAGCAGGGCGTAGCCGATGGCTCGCAGCGCGTCGTGAATATCCAGAATGACATTCCAGATCCCGCCGCCTTTGAATTCTTCCGGCGATGTGGAGATGAGCGTCCAGATCTCGGTGAGCTTATTATTCCAGGTAGCAAGGGCTGAGTTTAGATTGTCAACGATCCAGTTTCCACTTCCCATTGTGCATCACCTCCGTGTGGGAAGGGTGCGGGAGAGCGACGTGTGTGCCCTCCCGCTTTGCCCACTCAGCCGGTGATGAGGGTCAGGATCTCCTTGGTGAACGTGATAACAATGCCGCCCGCGATGGTGAGCATGCCGTTGGCGCGCTGGGAGGGGTCGTGGCTCTTGAGGGACAGGCCCAGCTGGAGGACGCCGAAGCCCAGCAGGATGAGGCCGATGGCCCGGATGAGGGAAAAAATGAAGTCGCTCAGATTTGTCACAACCGCCAGCGGATCGTCCGCCGCGAAGGCAGGACAGACGGTCATGACCGCGACCAGCACAAAGCAGGAAAGCATGGCGTAAATGCGCTTGACCCGCTTTTCGAATTTATGATTCATGCTGCATTCTCCTTTTCTTTATTGGCGTCATCGGTGGAAAATGCCGCAAACAATTCATGGCCAGAGATCACCGGTGCTTGGTTCTGCCTGTGGTGGATGTAGGGCGGACCGCCGGCCAGCGAGGTCTGGCGGACCGCGGGGTGTTTCATCAAATCGTATTTCAGATCCATCACCGGCCCCGCGCCGCGGATGAGCAGGACGGCGTAGCGGTTGTCCAGCCGGCGCACCTCGTCCGGCGTCAGCAATTCCCGGCCGCTGATCTGCATGTTGGTGGACCAGGAGCCGGACTTGCCCTTGGTTTCCCCGTGGGTCTTGGTGTCGATGGTAGATTTGCCGAGGGCCTCGGAGATATACTTGTGGGTGCTGGACTCGTTGCCGCCGAGGTACAGTAGAGTGTCCGAGTTGCCGGGGATGGTTTCCCAGGAGTCCTTAAACTGCTCCTTGATCTGCGCCATGTTCTGGATAATGGTGCTGCAGGAGATGTTTCTGGATCTCATGGTTGCCAGTTCGCGGGGCAGCCCCGGCAAATTGACCGAGGGCGCCTCATCCAGGATGAAGTGGACATGTCGTGGCAGCGGGCCGTGGTGGATCTGGTCCGCGCAGTAGTAGAGGGTCTGGAACACCTGGGAATAAAGCAGACTTACCAAAAAATTATAGGTATTGTCATTGTCCGGGATGACGGCATACAGGGCGCACTTTTTCTCCCCCAGGGTGTAGAGGTCCATATCGTCGTGGTCCGTGATGGCCCGGATCTGGGGCAGGTTGAAGGGCGCCAGACGCACAGCGGTGGACACGAGGATGCTTTTGGAAGTTTTGCCCGCCGCCATCTTAAAGACCTTATATTGCCGGACGGCAACACTGTCCGGCCTTTCCCGTTCTATGGCGCTGAACAGCAGATCCAGCGGCGAGACGTGGTCCTCGTCGTCCTCCTTGACTTCAGCGTACTCCAGCACCCGCATGACCATGGAAAAATTCTGCTCGGACTCCGGCGCCTCCTGGAACAGCATGAGAATGATGGCCTGCAGCAGCGCCGTTTCCGCCTTGGTCCAGAATGGATCCGACTCATGGCTGTTCTTGGGCGTGGTGGCTTGAATCAGGTTGTTGACCAACCGCAGGGCATCCTTCTCATCCCGGATATAGCGGAAAGGATTGTATCCGTCCGACTGCTCCATGTTGACCAGGTTCAGTACCCGCACGTCATAGCCCTGGTTTTTGAGGTATCCGCCGGTAGCGGTCAGCACCTCCATTTTGGGATCGGTGATGACATAGTTGGTGTTGGCCTCCAGAATGTTGGGCAGCACATAACTGCGGGTCTTGGCCGCGCCGCTGCCGCCGATCACCAGTACATTGAGGGACCGGCGGTGCTTGTGGGTATCCAAGCCCAGGCGGACGTTGTGGGTCAGGATCTTATTCTGCTTTTGGCAGAACATGGCGTTGACTTGTTTGGGAGACGCCCACTGTGCCGAGCCGTGTTCCTCGCCGTCACGGGTGCGGCCCTGTGTGGTGCAATACAGGCAGATGCCTATGATGTACGCGCCGGTGCAGGCGAGGATGCTCATCAGGCTGTGTTCCGTCCAGCGGATCTTCAAAGGGGCCTGCAGGGCTGCGGTCAGGTTCGTCAGCAGCTCCGGCAGGCCGTCCCCGAGGGACTGGGCGACCAGAAGCGCGGCCCAGACCACGGGGATGTAGAGAAACAGATACGGGAGGACCCCTCCCGATCTGCCTGGTTGATTCAGCGGCATTCACCTCCTAAATGAAAACAGGGGCGCACCTTCCGGTGCGCCCAATCGTCGATTTCGATGTATGCCTGTTCGTTTAATCCTGTTCGAAGGGGTACAGGATATCCACGCCGAGGGCATGCATGTGATCTTCATACTGCAGGAGGCCCCGCAGGTCGTGGCCCCGGTAGATCCGACTCCGGCTGCAGGACAGGATGTAATCCATTTTCTTTTCAGCAGCCTGCTGCGCCAGGAGCCGGAGGCTGTGCCTCTGGAGATCCCACCCGCACATATAATCTTTGTAAACGCCGGCGATCTGCATGCCGTTTTCTTCCGCAAATTGGCGCAGGTAAGTGTCCTGCCCGCTGATGCCGATCTCGTCTGCTGCCGGATCGTTCGTGTTCACCCGGAGATACAGCCAGCAACGTTTCCCCTGCAGCTGCGCCTTGGGCGGCATACCCCCGTGAGCGAGCAGCCTTTTCAGCAGTGCCATGTCCTCCGGGAGCAGGAATCCTGCGCTGCCGGTGTGTCCTCTGTAGTAGTAAACGGCTTTCATGGGATCTGGCCTCCTTCCACTTTTTTGCAACTCAACTATACCCGAACCGGCCCGGAATATCCAGCACTTTTCCCGAACAGCACCCGATCATCTGGCCTTGGTCCGCGTCTTGGTTTTCTGTCTGGCCGGAGCGCGCTGACGCTGTTCCTCCAACCGTGCGCGATAGCCCTGCAGGCGGCCCTCAACGGAGGGCCGCTCCTCACTCGTCGTCCTCGCCGCGCTCCCGGCGCGCGTAGGAGAGTTGGTGCTGGTATCGCGCGAGGCGCGTCCCGACCGGGAATCTTTTTTTGGCGCTCCGGGTTCCTTCTCCGGCTGCCGCTCTCGTTCCGGCTGCTCCTTCTGGGGGGCCTCCGGCTGCTGGTACATCATCTTCTGGAACACCAAGTTGGCCCGTTCCACCTCTGTGGCCGGCATGACGACATCTACCATGCTTTTTGGGTCATTGGGATCTCTGGAGTTTTGGATGGCCGCATAGAGCAATTTCGGTTCCCGTGCCTTGTGCCTGAACTCCCGGTATTCCTCCTGCGTCATGGGAAATACCCGCAGATCCCGTGTCTGCTGCAGCATTTTGCCCATGCGGATCTTGCCGCTGATCTTCTTGTGGTTTTTCGCTAAGGCCAGTGACATAGCCAGCAGGTTCTTGGCTGCCGAACCGCCCAGCCGGACAGCCACCTCTCCGCCGGAGAGCAGCATACGGACCAGCTGGTCCGCAGCTTCACCGCCTCCGATATTCATCTCGTTCCACCTCCTTTGCCCTGGCCTCGGCCACATGGATGTCATGTTCCATCTGCGGCCGGTTCCGCTCAATGGTTTCACATAAGGAAATTTCTTTCCGCATCCGTCGGATCTCCCGGTTGATATCCGCAAGCCTCTGGTACAGCTCCGCCTTTTCCGCTATGAGCTGCTCCCTGGGGATCCCGCACTGCTCCAGCGTGGAAACGGCGTCCATGTACTTGGCGAACTGTTCCTCCATGCCGGGCATACCGGACTCATAGCATTCCTTTGCCGGGGCGAGGGCCTCCACATCTGAAAGGGCGTCGTAGAGCGCACGCCGTTTCTTTTTCCGCACATTGAGGATGGTACGCTGCTTGGTCAGGCTGGCCAGCGTTTCCTCTGTGCGGGCACGGACGGCATGCAGGCCCTCTGCCGTGGAGATGCCATGCTCCCGCAGGAAGGCGAACTGCTCTTTGTACTGCTCGAACTTCATGATCTCCTTTCTGAGATGGGATGTCATCTTCGGCGGATACTGTCGCTGCCCTGCCTTGCCCAGCAGATAGAGATAGTGGACGTACAGAGCCATGAATCCGGTGTACTTCTGAGGGTGGCGCCTGCGGTACGGCTCATACCGTGGCCGGTAGATGATGGCTGGGCGTGTACCTGCGGCGATCTCATTCAGGTTCCCAGCAATGGCAGCGCGGATACCGTCCTCGGTGAACAGCGGATCCTTCCGGCCCGGCACCATGAACCGCTCTTGGCCCCGCAGACGGAAACCGAGACGGGCGCCATGCTTGATCTCATAGCCCTTATGCTCCATGATGAGGAAGAAGTGACCGATATCGTTGGCGTCCTCTATGGCCTCCCGCAGATCCGCCTCCAGCATGGCCCGGAAGGTGGGCTGGCCCTTGCTTTGCCGCAGCCACTCGATGTAACTGACCGCCTTTTCTCCTTTGCCCTCCATGACAACAGAGAGCCCGTGTTTCTGGCACAGCCGGTCTGAGATGGCCCGGATCTGGCTGTAGTAGCTGCGGGCATTGCTATGGTACTTCTCACCGGTATTCGCATTCACAGAATTGAATATGGTATGGGCATGGATGTGTTCCTTGTCCACATGAACGCCGATGACCGCCTGGTAGCCGGACAGATGCTCCGCAGCAAACTCCTTTGCGATCTCCAGCGCCAGTTCCGGGGTGACCTCGCCGGGCTTGAAGGACTGGATGATGTGATAATACTGGACGCCATCTGTCTGACGATAGTGCTGCTTGGTTTTCATCATACGGCTGACGGCATGTTCGGTAGAGCAGCCTTGGCTGGCAGTCAGGATCTGTTCATTTGTTTTATCCCCATTGAGGACATACCGGACTCCCACATCCAGCCGACCCTTGCGGGCGAGGATTTTCGTAACCGCCATTACAGATCCGCGACCTTTTCCATGAGCAGGTACACCTGCCGCAGCAGGAACAGCGCCTCTTTTACGTCTTGTCGGGTGGCGATGCCGGCGTTGACGCTTCGGGCGATCTGATTGATATTCACGCCGATTCGGTTGATCTCCCGATATAAGTCGTTGATTTCCGCCGGCTGGCGCTGGCGGATCTCCGTGCGGTTGATACAGGAGCGGATGACGTTACTCAGGGACAGGCCGGACTCTCTGGCCAGCCGGTCCAGGTGTTCCCGTTCCTCCGCAGTCAGCCGCACGGAGAGAAATTTGCTTTTTTCCTGCACACGTCACCTCCTTTTTCCGCCGGCAGGCGGCATTGGGGCCAGGGGGATTCCCCCTGCAAGCGCATTTGTCATACAAATGCTATGCTTGCGCCATCGCCGCCGAAGGCGGCGGTGGCCTCGCCGCGCAGGGCGCGGCCATTTTCAAGCGGTAGGTGGATTTCAATTCCCTCTCCTGCGGAAAAGAAAAATGCTCACCGCTCATGGGCCTTGAAGTCCAGGTTATCCCGCGGGACGCCGGCCAGATCCAGTTCGCGCTTGTCCCGCACATACGCCGCATAGCGGGCGTAGGTGTAACCTTCGCTGTCAACGAGGATGCCGTCCTGCCGCCTGCGGGCGGTGACCAGCAGGCAGCGGAAGCGGCCGAACTTCTCGCTGTACCCGGTGAGCTGGGTCCTTGCGGCGATGAAAGGGGCCTCGGCCAGCAGGTCCGCTTGAAAGCGGCGGTATTTGGATTCCGGCAGGATGATCTCCCGCACCACCGTAAAAGGCGCGGTCTTGATGATCGGGGTGTCGTTTTGCAAATCAGCAACAGAAGCCGCCTTTCTGAAAAATCGTGCTTGCTGCTCTTTTGCTATGGTGCAGACCTCCCTTCAATGGCAGGGTGTGTCATTGGACGTCCTTGCCGTCCACGGTTGAAAAGCAAGGGCGTGTCATTGGACGTCCTCCAGCGCCTGGCGGATCCGGCCTCTGGCCAGTGCGGCATAGGCGTCCGTGACTTCGATGCCGGTGGCGGAGTAGCCCTCCAGCACAGCGGCCAGCACCGTGGTGCCGCTGCCGGCAAAGGGGTCCAGGATCCGTCCGCCCGGCTCGGTGATCTTCACGATGTCCCGCATAAGTTGCAGGGGCTTTTCCGTCAGGTGGATGCGGTTCTGGGGGTTGCCGTACTTGAACACGCCGGGCAGGCAGGGCACAGGCCGGCTGATGGGCATGTCCCCGTTGGATCCCCAGACGATGTACTCCGCCTGCTGGCGGAAGCGTCCCTTCTGGGGCCGGCTGTTGCCCTTGTCCCAGACGGCGGTGCCGCGCCAGATCCAGCCAGCCCACTGGAGGGCGTCCGTAGCTGCGGGAAGCTGCCGCCAGTCGATGAACATACACACCGGGGCGCCGGGCTTACAGATTTTTCTGGCGTCGTACAGCCACTCCGCCGCCCAGCGCGTCCATGACCGCTGGTCCTTGGCGTCCCCGTCAAAGGGCGGCGGAGCATGGTCGCCCATGTTGGAGTATTTCTTGGCCGTGGACTTGTTCTTTTCCGCCTGGGTGCGCCCGCCGGATGCGTAGGGCGGGTCTGTGATCACCGCGTCGAAGGTCCCAGGCGCAAAGCCGGACAGCACCTTCAGCGCGTCGCCTTGGATGATTTCCCACTGGGGGTTATCGCTCATAGGCAGGTTTCTCCTTCTTCTTATTCTTTTTGGGTGTTTGCAGTACAGGTTCCTGATATTCTTCCAAATGCACTGTTCCGTCTTTTTCCGTTATGATTGCAGGCCGGTGGACCCGCTGGCCGAGATCCAGCAGTGTTCCTTCGATGGCATCCGCTACTTCGCCTATATAACGCATATCCCAGGGAAATTCATCTTCCGTCTTGTTGAGGAAGGTTAGGATCGTTTGGTAAACGGCATTGTCAATCGCATCTAACTGCTCGATCTGCCTGCCTGATAATTCGATTTCCAGTTCTTCTGGCGGAATGTTGTCCACCATCACATCATCGCTCCTTCCCTTGCTTGGTTCGCCGGCGCGGGGGCTTTCCCAGCTCCTTTTGGTCTGTCAGGACAGGGATCCCCAGCCTCTCGGCGTGGTTGATCTCCGCACACATGCCCTCCGTCCAGACGGGGCCGTAGACATTGACCTGCTGGCAGGACTCCACCAACCGCAGGCCCATCTCCCGTGCCGCCTGATCCTGTGCCGGGTTTTCCGGGTCGGCAATGGGCGGAAACATCAAATGGGGGCAGATGGGCACGTTGCCCTCCACGAACACCTCCCGCGCTCTATCTCTGGCAAAGGCGATATTTTTCTCTACCTCGCCGCGCAGCGGGGCGCAGATGTAGACGAGTCTTGGGCCATCCTGCCGGCGCTCCGTCACACGATCCCGGAATACATCCAGGTACCCACTCACGGCATGCCGCATGGCGGAATAGTCCGCCGCGGATGGGCGGAAGGCGTACCACTCCGCTTTCCCGCTATCTTCCCAGATATGCGGCGCTACGCCATTACGGAAGTTGGGGTTGCCTGGCACCTGCTTGACGCCGAGGATATCCTTCAGCCGGAGGCGGAGCTTATCTACTACGCCGTCTGTGCGGTTCAGCACCGTAACGCTGATGACGTCATAGTGGTCCGCGTGGCCTGATGTCACAAACTGCACACGGGCACGGAGATCCTTTCCCAGCGTTCCCAAACAGGCCCGGCCCGCAAAAGTGGGGCTGCCGATCACCGTGCCGTCTGCAAACAGTTTCCGAAGTTCCTGTTCGTAAAATGTCATCTCGCCGGCCCATCCTTGGTGCGTTTTGTTTTGGGTGGGTCCTCATGGTACTCATAGGTGCTTTTATCCGCAGAGAGATAGAGGTCAAAGTCTGCAAGGTCGATCCCCATGATATCCGACGCCAGTTCATACGCCTCTCTGGATCCGGGTTCCGGGATGTTTGCATCGATCATTTCTCCGTTTTTGTATACAGCCTCTCCCGCATTGCTCCCGATGTCCTCGTCTGCCCAGCAGTAGGAGATAGTCTGATCCGGGTACTTTCTCGAAAGGGCCTCCAAAATTGTCGGGACACTGCTCCAGGCAGTAAAGAACTCCAGGGTATCATCATCCTTACCCAGTTCCACACAGGAATACGCATTCCATTTGGTTCCCCAATTTTTATTACACCACTCGTACCAGGTGGGGGAACCGTACTGCTGAATATTCTCATACGCCTGTTTCCCAAGCGCCCATTCCTCCGGATGTTCTTTTTGGAAAGCTTCCGCGCCGGCTTTGTCACCAGTTATAAACCGGCGATATGCGTCAAGGCCGTTGGTTGTCCTGGTTCCGGATTCAATGTCTAAGGCTTTTGGCATAGGGATGAGTTTGTTAAAATCGATGCTCCCGTAAACACCATCCTTCTGGCGCAGATCCCGCAGCATTTGATGGAAAGCGGCGACCTGCTCCGGCTGATCTCCAAATGAGATCAAATTTGTGATATGATTTGGCATGAAACCTCCCTTCACCGCTATGCGGCGTTTTTCCATAGGCTGAGTTGTTCATCTTCACGCCGAAAACCTGCGTCAATTTCCGAAAATGTCGTGGTCCGGTTAAACTTCTCAGTGACCTTTCCCGGCAGGGCCTGCAGTTCCAGCATCCTGGCCCACAGATCCGGGTGGTGGTCATAGAGATGGCGGAGTTCCCGTCGCCTGGCGTTGGGGCAGAACCAGCAGCCGCCCCTGTCGGTGAAGTCATAGACAGGAGAAAGCAGCCCCGCCTCCCGGCAGAGCTGCTTTGCGTCCTGTTCCGTATAGCCATACTTGTCCAACAGGGAAACACGGCGTCCGTCCAGCCGGAGCAGCCGCTCCTGCTCATCCCTGGCGATGCCGATGTATTGGACCGTGTCCGGCGGGAGGCTTTTCTGGTACCGTAAAATCGGTTTCAGTTTGCAGTCCCGCTGGACGGCGCATCGCCCACAGATGGGAAAGGAGCGGAGCAGGCCCTTTTTCGGCCCGCGGGTGATCCGCCCGGTGAACAGCCCCACATAGGTCTGCAGCCCACGAAGAATGCGGATCTTTACGCCCATGCGCTCCAGCGCGGGGATGGCCGTGCCATAGATGAAGTCCCGGTGTTCCGGCACCTCGCCGGAGATATGGCTGTCAAACATAACTTCGCAGTACACCGCCTCATCCAGCGGTTCCCCGTAGCGGAGCGCCAGCAGGATGGTGGCGATGCTGTCCTTACCAAAAGAACAGGATGCTATATATTTCAGCCGCCATCATCTCCGCGATCCAATGCTACGCACAACTCCGCAAACTTTCCGGCCGGTCCAGTCTGCTCCCACGGCAGGTTTGCCCTGGTAAAGTGGCCATAGTTGCAGGCGTCCGCAAAAATCGGCTGGTTCAACTGCAGGGTATGGATCATACCTGCGGGCGTGAGGTCAAAGAAACGGCGGACCGCCTGTTCCAGAAGTTCATCCGGGTATGTGCCGGTAAGGTGGGTATCCACATCCACAGCCACCGGCTCGGCCCGCCCGATGGCATAAGCCAGGGTGACTGTGCATTTCTCCGCGAGACCAGCAGCCACAATATTTTTGGCGATATAGCGAGACATGTAGGCGCCGCTGCGGTCCACCTTGGTCCCGTCCTTGCCAGACAGCGCGCCGCCGCCGTGGGGGGCCAGCCCTCCATAGGTGTCCACCATCAGTTTGCGGCCGGTCAGGCCGGTGTCTGCCTCGATCCCGCCCTGCACAAAGTGGCCGGAGGGGTTGATGAGGATTTCCGTGTCCTCATCCGCGGGGAAGATGCGGAGGGCTGGCTGGATGACGAATTCCAGCAGTTCCTCCCGCAGTTGGGACAGATCCTTATCCTCCGCATGCTGGCAGGAGAGGACGATGGCGGAGATCCGCCGGGGAACGCCGAAGACATACTCCACAGACACCTGCGCCTTTCCGTCCGGCCGCAGGCCGCTGATCCTGCCCATCGTCCGCGCACAGGTGAGCAAGGCGGTTAGGCGATGGGCTAACACCACCGGCAGAGGCAGGAGGTTTTCTGTTTCGCTGCAGGCATAGCCATAAACGATCCCCTGGTCACCGGCTGCGGTCTGGTCCCCGTGCTGTACCGCCCCCGCGATGTCCGGGCTTTGGGGCCGGATGAGGACCTCCACGTCGAAGTTCCTGCAGTTGTATCCGGCCCAGCGCACCGTGTCGCGCACGATGGAAGGGATATCCGGGATCGTCAGCGCGGTGATCTCGCCGGCCACCACGAATTTGCCCGCTGTCGCCAGAACTTCACAGGCGACGCGGGCGTTGGGGTCATGTTCCAAGCAGCAGTCCAGCACCGTGTCCGCTATAGTGTCGCACAGTTTGTCCGGGTGGCCCGCCGTGACGGACTCCGCTGTCAGAATGGTCTTATCTTTCATGCTCATTCCTTCTCTCTTTCTTTTTGGGGAGCGGAAACAGCATCTCCCGGCTGTACAGGGATCCATATTTTTGGAGCTGTTCCGACGTCAGAGACACAAAGGTTTCCCCGCCGAGGCCGGCCAGGAAAAAGGTGCCGCACACAACATCATACGGATCCCCGTTTTCCAGCCGGAGGAGGCGGTTTGGCTGCAGGCCGGTAAACTTGCCGCTGCTGTTAAATACAAGCGCCACGGGATCCTCATAGGGATATGTGGCGTCGATGTCCCCGCCGACAATATCCTGCATGGCCTGCAGGGTGTCCGGGATCTGCTGAGGATATGGTGGTTTCCCCGGCTCTACAACGAGAATCGTCAAATGGTTATCGCTCATGGTGGTCCTTCTTCCTACCTGGCTTTTCGCCGGAAAACAGGTCCATCTCCTGCATACGCTCAAAGTGCCGGGCCTGCCGCACCTCGTCATGCACATTCTTCAGCGCGGCCTCCAGTTCCGGCACCGGCAGGCCATTCTGGCGGTATCCCTCCAGAATGCCGCCATAGTAGGCGGGAGAAGGGATGGCGGGGTTCCGCCACAGTTCCCCGGTCATAATGTAGGCCATGACGGTCACGTCTTTGCCGTCCCCGGTGTGGACCGTGATATCCTCTTTCTCATACAACCGCGGGTATCCCTCATAGACGTCCAGAGATCGCTCACACTCCGGCGTCAGCTTCCACAGCAGGCCGTGGACCTGGCTGTCGGGCAGAGGTTCGATGGTGGCGACGCCGGCTCCGCGCCGGTTGCCGCGGAACAGCAACTCATAGCCGTCCAGCACCGCAGGTCCAACCATCTGGGCGGCAGGACAGCGGACCGCCATCTGCTCCAGATTGATATTGCTGCCATAGGCAAAATACAGACGCTTTGCCATATCAGTCCTCCAAAATCGTGAGGGCGCCCACTTTCGCCAGCTGGGCAAACATCATGCGGGCCTGCTGCTCCACATCCCCCTCCGGAAACGGGAAGTCCAGGCCGGTGGTACGCACCACATTGTTTCGCAGGAACCAGATGTAACTCTCCGTGTCAGGGAACTCCGTGGGGTCAAATACACGGGCGCGCAGCTGGTCCATGATCTCCGCCCCGGTACCGGACAGGATATCTTCTTCAATGCGGATCTTCATCTCGTCACCTCTCCATCTCTCGGTTCTTTTTCTTCTTTTTGTTGACTTCGTAACTGTCCTTGTCGTAGCGCCAGGCACGGTCACCATCTAAGTTGGCCAGCAGATGGTCGCGGGTGTTCTTAAACTCCGGCCCGTTGAGGCCCAGGCGCACCAGCCATACACGGAAAGTGAATAGTTCATTGTCGCTGTGGGTTTTCCGCATGACAGTGCTGCGCTGGGCTATGGCCTGGGCCGACATGGCGAGGCACAGGTTGATGTACGCCGCGGCACGGCCTGCATGGAGGGTGGAGTTGAAACAGCGCCACTCCACCGTGCCGCGATAGAACACCGAGTGCAGGTTTAAGGCATAATAGCGTGTCCAGTTGTAATGCTCTCCTGCGCTGACCTCCCCTTCATACCAAATGCTCTCCAACTGCGTCAGATCCTTGGTTTCCTCGGCAGAGAGGGTGCGGGCCTGCAGCAGCATGGGTTCCCGCACCTTTTGGCACCAACGGGCGGCACGGGCCTCATTCACCTGCAGGGCCTTGAACAAGATATCCTCCTTGGAGTACATGATGCTCAGAAGGTTTTTCAGGCTCTGGCGGTTGTGGTTGGCCGCGTCCACATGGATGTGCAGGCCGCAGGACTCATTGACTTTGGCGCCTGCACGGCGGACCTGCCGCACACACTCCTGGAACTTGGGCAGCTCCGCATAGGCCAATTTGGGCGAAACCATCTCTACCTTATATTGCCTGTTATTTGTCTGTTCGTAGCCATGTAATGTCTTTCGCTCTGCATGGATGCTCCCGTCGCTCATCAGTTTCCACTCTTTGTTCTCTGTATCTTTGACGACCCATGCATCATAAGTACCGCCTTTGTACCGCGGCACCGTCCCGAAATAATCTGCCAGTGCCTGCGCGGCCTGTTCGCGGGTGATGCCCGTCATCTCTACTTCGACACCGAAGCACTGGTCCTTCAGTCCGGTCATGCTGCCGCCTCCTTCCGCAGTTCTTCATCCACAGCCCGGATCCGCCGGCCGATGGCCTCGATCATTGTGACCGTGACACTGTTTCCCGCCTGCTTATAGGCTTGAGCGTCCGAGTTGATGGCGAGGATCCTGTCGATCTGCTCATCTTCGAACCCTTGCAGGCGCAGGCACTCCCTGGGCATGAGGCGGCGGATGCGTCCGCCGCGCTCCACGATGCCCTGCACACTGGCGGCATCATGGGCGACCCCGGCCCCGACCCGTCCGGCGCGTGTGGTACTGCCCGGATAGCCCAAGTCCACGCTGTCGCCGGGGGCCGCCGCCTGATAGCCTTTTTGGGTGGCTTCCTTGATCAGCAGCGCCCCGGAGCGTTCCGCCTTATGATTGGACAGCGTCGTCTGCCCATAGCGGGCAGTGATGCATCGGGATTGCTGCGTCCGTTTCGGATGCCCCGCACACAGATCCACAAAAGGCGCGTCCGGCGGCAGCAGGTATAACCCGGTTTTCACACCGAGACCGCCACCACCGGCTGTCTGGGTACAGGCTACTCCTTCTGGGTCATAGACCCGGTGTCCTTGCGCCCCGCCGATGAGTTGTATAAGAGCTTTTGCACCATTTCCGAAGACAGGTAATATTTTTCCGGCGCATCGGGGATCAAGATAGCAGATAAGGAACACCCTCCTCCTTGACTGCGGGACTCCAAAATGTTTGCTGTTAAGCACAGCCCATTCGACATGGTACCCCAGGTCAGAAAGCGCGGAGAGGATGGCCGCAAACGTCCGGCCGCCGTCATGGTTAAGCAGTCCTGGCACGTTCTCGAGCAGAAGATACGAAGGCCGTCTGGTCTCAGCCAGGCGGGCAATTTCAAAGAAGAGAGTACCTCTTGCATCGTCAAATCCTTTTCTGCGGCCAGCGAGAGAAAACGCCTGGCAGGGGAATCCCCCACACAAAAGGTCGAAGTCGGGCAGGTCGTTGGGGTCAATGGCTCGGGCGTCTGGATAGTATCGCTCCTCCTTCCTGATGTCGTGGATCGCGCGGTAACTGGCTTCGGCATATTTGTCGATCTCGCAGTGTCCGACGCACTGGAAGCCGCCGGCGCGGGTCAGCCCCGCCCGAAAGCCGCCGATCCCGGCGAACATATCAAAATATCGAATCAGATGGTATCATCTCCCTCCTGCAGCGCACGGAGAAAGCCGAGGACGTCCTCATCGACGGCCCCGGCCTGCTCCTGCTGCGTAGTGGTCTTTGGGAAGGAAACGCCTGCCAGTTCCTCCCGGATAGCGCCGCGAATGGCCTCCAGCAGTTCCTGTTGTTCCATATAGCCGTTGATCATCCTGCACACGGCGTCCATGCGCTGTCCGGGCGCAACGGCGGACAGGCGCTCCCATGCGTTCCGCTGCTCCCGCTGAGTCAGGGAGAAGGAAAGACTGAGCCGTCGCTTTTCAGGCATGGGCGCCGCTCCCCGACATCTGCCGTACAAGCCGTTCATAGCCCTTGGCGTTCAGGGATACATCATCGAGGATCACGGGCCGACACAGGCCGTTTGTGGCCGAAACACGCCGCTTCATGAGCGCCGCTCCGCCGCCTATAAAAATAGTAGGCATGGCGCGGGTGTCCAGGCCGCACTCCGTGATGGTGGAGAGCAGGTTCTGCACATACAGGTCCGCCTGGGCATGGATGATGCCTTTCGCCTCGTCCGGGAGGCTGCTGGCATCACCCCGCAGGACGCACTCGATCTGCGCCGTTGTCAGAGAAAGACCCAGGACGCGTCGCACTTGTTCGCTGATCTCGTCAATGCAGCGGATCATGCCCCACTCCAAGCTACGGCAGGTGGCGGCATTGGGGAGGCGGTTGTCCAAGCGCATCAGGTCCACTGTCCAGCCACCGATGTCCGCCACGATGACGGACGGTTCATCCAGCAGCTCCGTCTGGGTCAGCACAGCGGCATAGCCCTGGGGGAACAGTTTCACATCCCGGACGGTGACGGTATAGTCCCGGCCCTCATAGCGGAAGGGCACCGGTTTGCCGTCCCGCAGCAGATAGGCACGGAACTTCTTCTTGTCCCGGCCAAAACTGGTCAGGGGCAGGCCGGCAGCCAGAATGACGGAGCAGGTGCGCTCGGCATTGCGGCAGTCCAGTTCCCTGGCGATGGCTGCCAGGGTCAGCAGATAGTAGTCCTCCGTCCGGGTCTTGTCTTTCTGCAGAGGCTGCCTGCCGCTGCCTACCACATAGTACGTACCGCCGTATTCCAACACATTCTTCTGGGTGTACGGCTCATGCTCATAGGCCACCAGCCCCGAGGGGAAGGAACCGTGGACAGTTTTCATGGCTGCGTAACCGTGGTCCACGCCGATGACGTATCCCTCGCTCACCGAGCGCCGCCCCCTTTCTCTTTTTTGGTAGCCATGTCCTGGACCTTGCCCTCGTCCAGCAGCCGGACTAATGTGTCCATATCATCCGCGGCAATGGCGTCCCGGTAGGCGGACAGGCTCTCAATATAGCTGACCAGCTCGAAAAGAACATTGTCCTTGTTTTCCATGAACAGCTCCGCCCACATCTGAGGATTCAGCCACGCGACGCGGGTCAGATCCTTGTAGCTTCCGGCAGAAAAACAATCGTGATTTTTTGGATGGCTGATTGCAAATTAACAAGAAAATTTCATACTTTTCCGTTTCGTTTATGCTATAATGTATAAGGCGGCAGTAAGGCATCCTCCCAATCAGCCGCGCCGAAAAGGAGAACCCCA